>ENA-OSEY01000669-OSEY01000669.1-marine-metagenome-genome-assembly--contig:-NODE-669-length-24535-cov-5.807670_pt1 | contig 24535 bp, 24 predicted proteins | sample MGYA00248465_ERZ534230 | MGnify/ENA primary metagenome ERZ534230 (study PRJEB26409, sample SAMN06344110) | marine metagenome | isolation source: Sea water from surface | place: Atlantic Ocean:Southern...
AATTTAACATGAAACCACAGATATAATAATAATTAGAGCTCTTTCAAAAGATTTTTAAACACTTTTTTAGATTTACCTCTTAACTTTACCTTTTTAATTTGTTCTAAATTACTTTTATCATTTCCAACAATAACTATGCCAATCATCCCCATAGCTTTATGTGGTGTACATTGATAAAGATAAATTCCAGGTATTTTGAATTCATACTCAACATCTTTGTTAATCTTTGATTTGAATTTTTTAACACCTTCTGGCATGCCAATAAACTCAACGTTATGGCCCTTAGTTTTAGATCTCCAAATAATTTTTTGATTTACATCAATTTTTGCCACCTTTACTGAGTAAAGCATTTTTTCTTTACCAAGTTTATTTAACATGTCTATTTCTAATGTTTGTGAAAATCCAACTGATGAATAAAAAACAAATGAAATAAATATGAAAAGTAATCTAAACATTCAAATCTCCCTTGCAATAATATACCCCATAAGGTATACTAATAATTATGGATAAGTAAATAAAAAGTTGAATTATTTATTTATGGGTATACAAATAAAAAGTTCTTACAAAAAGTTAAATAACAATGAACATCACTATAGAAAAAAGTAATAAAGAGTTAATTCATAGACTTAATAGGGCAATTGGACAAATAGAAGCTATAAAGCGTGATTTATCAGAAAATCCACAAGATCAAGATTGTGTTAAAACTTTTAATCAGCTCAAAGCAAGTATTAATGCTTTGAAAAAATTTGGTCAAACTTATATGTCTGAACACTTAGATGAATGTTTAGAACAAGGTATTAACAAAGATGAAATTTCTAAAAACTTAAAACCAATTCTTAATGGTATATTCAATCTGTAAAATACTTAAAAACTTACCAACATAATTACTCCAGGAAACCTGATCATTTACCTAAGTTCATAGAACTTAAATTACAAATATCTTTTTACTTATGTACTAAATCTTAAAATAAAAAAATCATACTATATTTGTTCTTTAAACTTAAATCTTGATCAAACTTAGTGTAATTCATTTTCTCCGATAATTTTAAATAAATCATCTATAGTATCTTTTTTTATATCTTTAGTAATAAAAACTAAACGTGATTGCTTATCATCGCTTGGCCATTTTTCTAACCATTCTAAAGGATGAAAAATATGCTGAACACCATGAATAACAGCTGGACAGCTCTGTCCTTTAATATTCAAGATACCTTTAATTCTTAGTATATTCTCACCCATCTGACTCATAAGTAATTCCAGAAAAAAATTTACTGAGGTCATACTTACTGGTTGACTTGTTAACATTGCAAAAGTCTCGATGTCGTCACCATGACGATTTACATCATGTTTGTGATGATGATCATGATGATCATGCAAATGATTAGAAGATTTATTTTTTTCAATCTCAAGCCACTTTATTACGTCCCAGTTTTTATTTTGTGGGTCATAATCATTAAGTCCTAGTAACTTTGAAACTGGTAAAGAGCTCTTATCACTCTTAATTATAGTAACTTTTGGGTTAATTGCTTTTATTCTCTTAGTTAGAGAATTTACTGTTCCTTTATCTGCAATGTCAGTTTTACTTAATATAATTCTGTCTGCAAAAGCTGTTTGCTTTACCGCTTCTTCATGAGCATTGTATGTAGATTCACCATTTATTGCATCAACAACAGTAATCACGCCATCTATTGAGTAAATTCTTTGAAGATCCAAAGATGTCATTAGAGTATGAATGATAGGAACAGGATCAGCCAGACCTGTTGTTTCGATTATCACATGATTGAAAGGTGAAACTTCCCCCTTTTCCATTTTTTTTAAAAGATTGAGAAGTGTTGTTTTTAGATCACCTTGAATTGTACAACAAATACACCCATTTTGTAATTCAATGACCTTTTCATCAGTAGTTTCAATTAAATCATGATCTAAACCAACTTCCCCAAATTCATTAATAATAATAGCTGCATTAGCCATCTGTTTTTGTTTTATTAAAGAGGTTAAAACAGTGGTTTTTCCACTTCCTAAAAAACCTGTTAAAACTGATATTCCTATATTTTTTGGAAAAGAGGACATAATTGATTTAATAGTTTGCTTTAAAATTATATATGTTGTTATGTTATAACATTACTAGTAACTAAAAAAAAGTGAGCAAATGAAAAATAAATCTGAAAACTCTAATATCATAAAATTTAATCCAGATCCTTCTCGTGAAGAAGCTATGAACGCAGTCAAAACACTTATTGCTTGGGCTGGAGACAACCCCAACAGAGAAGGTTTAATTGAAACTCCTAAAAGAGTTGTGGATGCTTATAAAGAGTTTTTTGAAGGCTATAGCCAAAACCCTGATGAGATTTTGTCAAAGACTTTTGAAGAAGTTGAAGGTTACGACGAGATGGTACTGATAAAAAATATTAGATTAGAATCTCACTGTGAGCATCATATAGTTCCAATTCTTGGCATAGCTCATGTAGCATATATGCCTAACAAACGAGTTGTTGGAATAAGCAAATTAGCACGTTTAGTAGATGTTTATGCAAAAAGACTTCAAATACAAGAAACATTAACTTCACAAATTGCTGAGACAATTCAAAGAGTTTTAGACCCCTTAGGTGTTGCTGTGATTATAGATGCATCTCATCAATGTATGACAACTAGAGGGGTTCATAAACCTGAATCTAGTACAGTTACCAAACGGATGCTTGGAGTTTTTAAAAATGATGCAGAAATAAGATCTGAATTTATGCAGTTAATATCGTAGAAAAAGTTAAAATACTTAACTTATTTTATGCCCACCAAATTGGTCTCTGAGTTTGTTTTTTAATATTTTCCCAGTAGCTCCTAGAGGAATATTATCTGTTAAAATTACGTCGTCTGGTATCATCCATTTTGCAACCTTACCATTATACATTTTTAATATATCATCTTTTGCAGGTGATTTTCCCGGCATTGGCTGAACAATTACAATTGGCCTTTCTTCCCATTTTTCATGTGGAACAGATATGACAGCAGCATTTGCAACTTCTGGGTGACCAACACATATATTCTCTAAATCTATTGAACTTATCCATTCTCCTCCAGATTTGATTATATCTTTGGTTCTATCTGTTATAGTCATAAATCCATCTTGATCTATTTTTGCAACATCACCAGTGTCGAACCAACCACCATCTAGAAATCTATCTTTTTCTGTATTATCTTCAAAGTATTCTTTTAAAACCCAAAAACCCTTTGATAACAATCTTCCTTGGGTTTCTCCATCTTCTGGTAAATCATTTCCTGCATCATCAACAAGTTTCATTTGGTGTCCAAAAATTGTTCTTCCTTGAGGTAATTTTTGATCATAATACTCCGTTCTATTTTTTGGCTCTCCTCCTAATGAAGGCATATTAACTGTTCCTAGAGGGCTCATTTCTGTCATACCCCAGGCGTGTATCACTTCTGCGCCAAACTCATCTTCAAACCCTTCAAATAATGTCCTAGGGCATGAAGATCCACCAATTATTAATCTTTTAACTGTATCTATTTTTTTACCAGAATCTCTCAAATAATTTAGTAATAAGAGCCATATTGTTGGAACCCCAAGAGAAATAGTAACTTTTTCTTCATTCATTAGATTTGTTAAACTTTCACCATCTAATTTAGCACCAGGAAAAACTAATTTTGTACCACACATTGGTGCTGCATAAGGTGTCCCCCAAGCATTAACATGAAACATAGGTACTACAGGAAGAACAACATCTTTAACGCCATAAGGAACCACATCTTTTAAATTCATCCCGTAGGCATGAAGAACTGTTGAGCGATGAGAATATAAAACTCCCTTTGGGTTTCCAGTGGTTCCAGATGTATAACATAAAGACGAAGCTGTTCTTTCGTCCATTTGAGGCCAATCAAATTGATCTGAATGATCTTTAATAAAATCCTCATAACAAATTACTTTAATACTATCTTTAATATTAGGTTGAACCATATTCTTATTATCAGTCATTATAATAATTTCTTTGACTGTTTTAAAATTTTCAGATGCTTTTTCAACCAATGGTAAAATATTTAAATCAACACATAAAACCTTGTCTTGCGCGTGATTTACAATATAAGAAACTTGATCGGGATGAAGTCGTGGATTTATAGTGTGGCAGACCAGGCCACTTGATGAAGTTGCATAATAAATCTCTAGGTGTCTATAACCATTCCAGGCTAAAGTCCCTACTCTATCACTTTCTTTCAAATCAAGAGACTTAAAAGCATTGGCTAATTTCTTAGTTCTTTTTCCCCAGTCAAAATAGGTATATCTATGGATACCACCTTCAACTGTGTTTGAAACAATCTCTTGCTTATTATAGTTTTTAACAGCATGTTCAAAAATAGTTGAAATTAACAGAGGGTGATCTTGCATTACACCAAACAAATGACTCTCCTATTAAGTTATATTTAATATATAATCATCATAAATAATATATTGAAAGTACTATTTCAAAGTAAATAAATATTAATTTATATCTTTTTATGTATATAAGTTGTGTCGTATTTTTTAGATAGATATTCACCAGCAATAATTTTATCTTTTTTTGATATTATTGTGTCATATTGTGGATTGAAGAAAAAAGGTATAGATAATCGCTCCTTATTATTTCCAAACACTCGGTGAGGTGTAGCCTTTATTTTTTTCTTAGACCAAAATTCTAACATATCTCCAAAATTGACTATGACTTCACCTTCCTTTGGGGTTACCAATTCCCACTCATTTGAAGGATTTTTAATTTCAAGTCCAGGATTATTATCCGTTAACAAAATTGTCAAACAACCATAATCAGTATGAGGTGCTATACCATAATCTTTGTTCGATAATGATGACCTCCTTGGTGGATAATAATTACATCTTAGCAACGACATTGGATTTTCAAATTTATCTCTAAAAAAATTTTCAGATAAGTCCAAAGAACGTTCAATAAATGATAAAACATGCATCCCAATTTGAGTACAGAGATCATAATAATTATTAACAGTATTTTCAAACAATGGTAATTGTTCAGGCCAAAGATTTTTAGCGTAATAAGTTAAGTCTCTAAATTCATCCTTAACTTTTTGATGAGGACCAGTATCAAAAATCTCTTTATAATCTGGGTTGTAATCTGGGTTAACTTGTTCTCCTTTTGGAGCACCCCATCCTCTATTAGAAGAGGTTAAATCCATATTTACTTTATTTTTTTCTTCAAACGGAAGATCAAAAAAGGCTTTATAAGTTTTGAAGATATTATTTTTTACTTTCTTATCTATTGGTGTGTTTTGTAATAGCAAAAAACCATAATGAGAAATAGCATAATTAAATTTTTCTAATTCAGCATTAAAGGACGCATCTACTTGATTTGAAATTATCTTATAATCTACTTTTGGTATCGTTATTTGCATATTATTAAAGTCATAATAAATTTTAAAAATTCAAGATTTGTATTTATAATATTATTATTTAATTAAATAACTTTAAGTGTATATTTGAAATTAATAAAATAAAAAAAGGCATTTAAAATGATAGTAATAAATAATCCTTCTGAAATAAAAAATTTTATAAACAAACCCCTTACACCTAGTGAATGGTATCATGTTACACAGGAGAAGATAAATAAATTTGCTGATGCAACATCAGATCACCAATGGATACATGTTGATGAAAAGAGAGCAGAACAAGAAATGCCAGACGGCAAAACAATTGCGCATGGATATTACATGGTCTCTCTTCTTCCAAAATTAGCTGCTCAAAATGCACAAATACAAAACACATCCAAAACCCTTAATTATGGGTCTGACAAAGTGAGATTTATAAACATGGTTAAAGTAGGTTCTCAAGTTAGGTTAAACAGAACAATAATTTCTTGCGAAGAAATGAAAAATGGGGGCTATAGAGTGGTAAATAAATGTGAATTAGAAATTAAAGATGAGATTAAACCTGCTTTTATAGCGGAAACAATATCATTAGTATTCCCATAAATTAAAGGATATAATATGAAAGCTATAGTCTGTAACGATTTTGGTCCAATAAAAAATATTAAGTACATGGATGTGGAAAATCCTGAAATTGATGATGAAAGCATTCTAATTAATGTAAGATCTGTTGGTGTAAATTTCCCCGATGGTCTTCTTGTTCAAGGAAAGTATCAATTGAAACCTGAAACACCTTTTATTCCAGGCATGGAAGTCTCCGGTGAAATAATAGAGCTTGGATCAAAAGTTGTAGATTTTAAAATTGGTGATCGGGTTGCTGGCTTATCAAGACTTAGTGGATATGCTGAAAAAGCAGCAGTGAAATTTTCGTCTGTATTTAAAATTCCAGATAGCATGTCATTTGATGATTCTTGCGCTTTATTATGTGCTTATGGAACATCCCATTATGCACTAAAACAGAGAGGTCAATTAAAAAAAGATGAAACTCTAGTTGTATTAGGTGCGTCAGGTTCAACTGGAATTGCAGCCATTCAAATTGGTAAAATAATGGGTGCAAAAGTAATTGCTGTCGCCTCAAATGCTGAAAAACAAAAAATAGCAAAAGATAGTGGAGCAGATCTTGCAATTGGATATGATAATCTAAAAGAAAATTTAAAAGAAATTTCAAATGGCAATGGAATTGATGTTATTTTCGACCCAGTCGGTGGAGACACTTTTGACACAATTGCAAGAACTATGGCCAGAAAAGGTAGATTATTAGTGATCGGATTTGCTTCTGGGTCAATACCTAAATTAGCTGTAAACCTAGCCTTAGTAAAAGAGTTCAGTGTAGTAGGTGTTTTTTGGGGTGCATTTACTAGAGCTGAACCAGATGAATATAAGTTAAATATGATTGAATTATTTGATTGGTACCAAAAAGGATTTTTAAAACCTCTAATAGAAGAAAGTCACCCTTTATCAAAAGCTGCTGCAGTTCTAGAAAAAATTCTTGCTAGAGGTGCAAAAGGAAAAATCATTTTAACGCCATAAAAATCCAATTGTATTAATTTATGATTCATTAATTTTTTTTAATAAGAAAATTGAATAGATAAGAAAGAAAAAATAAAGTTGCACTTACTACAACTATTGACGGTCCTGAAGGCGCATCAATCTCCACAGAGAGAAAAATGCCAAGAATTACTGAAAAAATACCTATTAAGGTTGCAATTAATGCCATTTGTTCTGGAGAATTAGCTAACCTTCTAGAAGTTGCTGCTGGTATTATCAACATTGCTGTTATTAGCAACAATCCTATAATTTGCAATGATACCGCCACGACAATTGTTAAAATTGTGGTTAATAATAAATTAATATAAATAGGATTTATTCCTTCAGCTCTAGCTAAATCTTCGTCAATTGTAACCAAAAGAAGAGAAGACCAATTAAAAGAGACAAGAAAAATTACTAAAATCACGCCAAGATACATCATCCACAAATCATTAGAACTTACTGTCAGAATATCCCCAAACAAAAATGCATGAATATCTATTTTAATTCTATTAAGTGAAATTACAATAATTCCAATGGATAATGCGAGATGAGCTAATACTCCTAAAAGTGTGTCAGTTGACAAAATCTTACTTTGTTGTAGCCACAAAAAAAGGATACCGAATAATAAGCATACAACAATAATACCAAAATTAATTCCAGTTCCTAGCAATATACCTAACCCAACACCGAGTAATGAACTGTGGGCAATTGATTCACCATAGTAAGACATTCTACGCCAAACAACAAAGCAGCCCACAAGTCCTGATATTAGAGCTACTGCAATACCTGCAATAATACCTCTTATAATAAATGGATCAGTTATTTTATCTCTCCATCTATTAAATGATTATCTATTTGAGATGTATGATTTGTATGTTGGTAAACAGCCATCATATTCGCCATGTCCTTACCAAACATTGAAATAAATTCTGGGTCTTGAGCAACTTGCTGAGGTTTGCCTGAACAACAAATATGATTAGAGAGGCACAAAACTTTTTTTGTTGAAACCATTACTAAATGGAGATCGTGAGAAACCATTAAAATACTAATATCTCTTTTAGAATAGATTTCTTGAATGAGTTTATAAAAACTCAATTGCCCTGAAATATCTAAATTTTGAGCAGGTTCATCCAAAACAAGTAAATCTGGATTATTCAATAAACTTCTTGCCAACAAAACCCTTTGCATTTCTCCACCCGATAAGACTGAAAGTTGTTTGTCTACTAACTGTCTTATATCAATCTCTGAGACTACTTGTTTGAAAGAAATATCATCATATTTCTTTCTAACAGTAATAAAATTTTTTACCGTCATAGGCATTGTATTGATTACATTTATACTTTGTGGCATGTACCCAATTTTTAATTTGTCTTTTTTCTGAATCTCTCCAAAATTAGGTTTATAAAAACCCATCAAACATTTTAAGAGCATAGTTTTTCCAGCACCGTTAGGGCCTATAATAGTAATAAAATCATTTTTATTAATTTGTATGTCGATGTTTTTTAAAATAGATTTATTATGTTTGAAGACGCTAACGTTTGAAGCAGAAATTAAGGCATTAATTGTTTTCATTTTTGATTACAGTCCAGACAATGTCCTTCAATTTCTAATGTAGTATTACTAACAACAAAGTTATTATGTATAGCTGTTTTTAAAATTCTGTCTTTTAAACTGTCATCACAGCATTCTTGATAAATATTACATTTTTTACAAATTAAAAAATAACATTCTTTATGAGCTTTAGGATGAAAGCATCCCACAAAAGAGTTTATGGAGTTTAGCTTATGAACAAACCCATTTTCTATTAAAAAATCAATAGCTCTATAAACTGTTGGTGGATGTGAGGGTTTATTATTTATATTGCTTATTTTATCAAGTATTTCATAAGCTTTTACAGGTTTGTTATTTTTAATAATTATCTCAAAAACTTGTCTTCTAATTTCTGTGAGACCTAATTTATTTGATTTACAAATTTCTTCAACTTTATGAATTGTGGCTTTTAATTCAGATGTGGATTTTGATTTCATGTTCATGCCCTACTCTACAATAATAAAGTTGACTTTGAAACAATATAATATATGTTATGTTATAACATTGCAATGATTAATCAAGGATATAAATAATGTTTAAAATTCTAACTATTTTCTCTTTTATAATTTGTTTCAGTTTCAATTTATTTGCCTCTGAAACAAAAGGTGTTGTTACAACCATTCAACCAATAAATTCTTTAGTAAGTGCTGTTATTGGAAATACTGGCAAAACGATTTCATTAATACCAGCTGAAATATCACCCCACGAATATAAATTAAAACCTTCTGATACAAAAAAATTACAAAATGCAAACATAATATTTTTTGTCTCAGATCACCTTGAGTCAAGTGTAACTAAAGTATTTGAGAACCTTCCTAAAAACATAAAAATAATCAACTTAATGGAAGACACTGGAATTAAACATTTAGCAATAAGAGATAATGAGGCATGGGAACGTCATGACCACCATCATGGACATAGTGATCACGATGATCACGATAAACATGCTAAGAAACATGATGACCACGACCATGATAAACATGGTAAGAAACATGACGATCACGACCATGATAAACATGCAAAAAAACATGATGATCACGATGATCATGAAAAAGAAGACGATGTTCACATTTGGTTGAGTCCAGATAACGCAGTGAAGATTATCAAAAAGATAAATAAAGAATTAAGTTTATTTTTCCCAGAAAATGCCAAGACATATGATCAAAATGCCAATCAAATGATTAAGAAAATTAATCAATTAAAAGTTGAATTAAAAAATGAATTATCAAGTATTAAAGATAAACCATATGTAGTATTTCATGATGCATATCAATATTTTGAAACAAGCTTTGGTTTAAATGCTGTTGGCTCTGTTGCGTTAGAAGGAGATATAGCTTCTTCACCAAAGCAAATATCTTTTATAAAAGATAAAATTGTTAAATTAAAAGCTTCATGTGTTTTTCAAGAACCTCAGTTTGATAGTAAATTAGTAAAAATTGTGGTTGAGGGTACTAATGCACAAATAGGTACACTAGACCCCCTTGGTGTTAATATAAAAAGTGGAGAAAATTTTTATTTACAATTACTTAAAAACATGGCTAAAAGTCTGAAAGATTGTTTAGGGTAATGATTATAAATGTTAATTTGTGAAGATATATCATTTGATATTGACGGACAAAAATTATTTTCAAACATTAATTTAAATCTTAAACCTCAGAAGGACCTTTTAATAACTGGTCCTTCTGGAATTGGTAAAACAACCTTACTTAGTATTTTATGCGGTATTCAAAAACCAACCACTGGTAAAATAACTTATAATAGTATTGACCTTTATAATTTACCTGAAAACAAAATAGATGAATTTAGAGGTAAAAATCTTGGTGTGGTTTTTCAAAATTTTAACTTAATTAATACATTCACTGTTAAACAAAACTTAGAAATTGCTGTAAGTGCTATTGATACAAAAAAATCAATTCCATTTTTTAACATTTTGGATAGAGTTGGACTGGCAAACAAATCACATATAAAAGTTGCAAATTTAAGCATTGGTGAAAAACAAAGACTTGCGGTGGCGCGTGCATTTGTCGGAGATCCAAAATGGGTTTTTTGTGATGAACCAACTTCATCATTAGACGATAAAAATGCTGATATTATTGCTAATTTGATAAAAGATGAAAGCTTGCGTTGTAAAGCTTCACTGGTGCTTATAACACATGATAATCGTATACAATCTTTAATAAAATTCTCTAAAATTTTAAAATTAGGAGATGAGTTATAAATATTTTTTATATATCTATTTTGTATCTAAAATCTAAACCTTTAAACTTTTTGCTAAGTGTATTTCTAATGATTGTAGGAATTACAATCATAACTGTGTCTATACTGGTAAATCAAGTTACCAAAGAAACTTTCAGTAAAAATAATCCAGGTTTAGATGCTGTAGTTGGTGCAAAAGGAAGCCCCCTTCAATTGATATTATCTTCTATTCATCACATTGATATTCCTACTGGAAATATAAGTTATCAAAATGCAAGAAAAATTATTAAACACCCAGCCATTAAGAGTGCAATACCAATTTCATTGGGAGATAATTTCCAAAATTTTAGAATAGTTGGAACCAACAAAAGTTTTTTAAAATTATATAAAGCAAATCTAATTTCAGGTACTACCTGGTCACAACCAATGCAAGCTGTAATTGGTTATAATGTGTCTAAAATCACAAAACTAAAAATCAACAAGTTTTTTGTTGGCTCACACGGCTTAATTGACACCGGGGATGTTCATGCAGAACAACCTTATAAAGTTGTCGGTGTTTTAAAAAAAACCGGAACTATATTAGACAATTTAATTTTAACAAGTTTAGATAGTGTCTGGAATTTACATTCTGTTACAAATAAAGATAAATTAGAGATTACTTCATTGTTATTAAAATACAAAAATAAGACTTCGTCTTTCTCTTTTCCTCGTTTAATTAACAAAGGTACAAACATGCAAGCTGCCAGTCCTAGTTTTGAAATTTCAAAACTACTTAAACTTACTGGTAATGCTCATAGAATTGTTGATTACTTGAGTGTACTAATAATAATATTATCTTTCTTGGGAATCTTGTTCACTTTATTAAATAACATAAATGAACGGAAATATGACTTAGCAGTTTTAAGAACACTTGGATTTTCAAGATGGAAATTATTTTCCATTATTTTATCAGAAGGAATGATTATTTCTATTTTAGGTAGCACTATTGGTCTAATATTTGGATATATAGTATATGAAAGCATGTACTATTTTTCTATTGTAGGTAGAAGCTTAGAACTGGGGCAGTTAAATTTTTTAAATGACTTATTTTTAATTTGGATAATCGTAAACATAATTGCCTTTATAACGTGCCTAGTTCCATGTATAAAAGTTTATAAGCAGAATATAAGATCTACTTTATTAAATAGTTAAAATTTATATATTTATGACGTAGATTTTATTGAAGGAGAAATTTTTGAATTTGAGATTTCTATTTATAATTGTTTTAACCTTTTTTTGTAATAAAGCATTTGGGTTTGAAAAATTTAACCTTAATGATATTGACCCTTATGAAAATATTATTGTAGAGGATATGTTTGAACCATTAAAAGTCACGGGAGATGCTTTGCCATGGCAATTATTTGGTAAGACTAAGGAAGTAGAAGATTGTACCATTGATAAAGATGGTTTTGATTACTGTCTTATCAAACCAATTTATGACGATAAAATTAAAAAGTATAATGGGGAAACTGTAACTATAATGGGATATATGTTTCCATTAGAAGAATCTGAAAAACAAAGAAAGTTTTTAATAGGACCGTACCCTTTAAGTTGTCCTTTTCACTACCACGTTGGGCCTTCTCAAGTGATTGAGATAAAATCAGATAATCCAGTTGATTTTTCATTTGATCCAATAACTATCAAGGGCAAACTCAAGATAAAATTCAACGAGGAGACTGGTTCATTCTTTTACCTAGAAACAATTAAGTCTTAGTTTATAAAGTATCAGAAACGCCCCATATATTCGTTACCTGACTTGATAAAACTCCACCATTTCCATGAGCAACAGATAATTTAGCATTATCAATCCAACCACCATTTAGTCGTTGACCAACATCATCTCCTGAAGCATTTCTTAACTGCCTTAAAGCTTCTAAAGTTACAAAAAGACCGTACATTCCAGGATGGACACAGGATAACCCACCACCATTAGTGTTTACTTTTAAGTTTCCAGCAGGTCCTATATTATTATTTTTTACAAGTTCTTTAGCTTCTCCTTTTTTACAAAAGCCTAAGTCCTCTAGAAACAAAAGAGTATTAATTGTAAATGCATCATACAATTGAATAGTACTCATATCATTTGGTTTATAACCAGACATACTAAATGCTCTTTTTCCACTTTCAATCGCTGATGTTTGTACCAAATCAGGCATTTCAGAAATCATACGATGGTGATGTTCCATTGCTGCACCAAGAAGATAAATAGGAGTGTTTTTGGTATCTTTTGCCCTATCTGATCTAGTCATTACAACAGCTGCACCTCCATCTGTTACAAGACAACAATCTAATTTTCCAAGAGGATCAACAATAGGCCTTGCAGACAAAACATCATTTACGGTTAATGGACCATCTTGATGAGTATAAGCCCTAGGATTTAATAAAGCCCAATCTCTTGCTGAAACTGCCACATTAGCAAGATCTTCTCGAGTTGCACCAAACTCATTCATGTAACGTTTAGCTGATAAGGCATACGCAGTTACAGGCATTCTTGGCTGATATTGAGCCTCATAGGGCATAGCTTCGGAGATTGTTTTAAACCCACCTGCACTTTTTTGATTAGATCCGTACGCAACAACAGCTACATTGATCAAACCTGCATCAAGAGCCATTGCAGCGGTTAGAATGTGAGATAAAAAACTTGACCCACCTATTTGCGACCCATCTGCAAATTTTGGTTTTACACCCAAATACTCAGATAATGACATTGCAGCCATAGAATGAAAAGCAGTTGCAGCAAAAACTCCATCTACTTCTTTTAATTTTATTCCTGCATCGTCTAAAGCATCATGAACAGCGCTTGCCATTATTTCCATAGCACTCCAACCAGATGCTAAACCACATCCACTCTCTGCTAAACCTACGACAGCAGTTTTACCTCTTAATCTATTTATGTCATTTTGATCCATTAATTTTATCCTTATACAATATCAAAAATTACTGCTGGTTCTCCATTTAACGAAGAAATTCTAGCTTTAACCTTTTGACCAATTTCAACTTTATCTGGATCTATACCCTCAACTCTTGCCATCATCCTTGGACCTTCTTCTAGCGTAATCAAGGATAAGTTAAAGTCTCCACCCTTTTCAGGTAATCTTCTATTACAAGAAGAACTATACACTTCTCCATTTCCAGAGGCTTCAACCCACTCAAGATCACGCTCACCACTTCCAGGAAATGCTACACGAGGATGAAAGAAAAATTTATTGAGACTTTTACATCTTTGAATCATAAATTTACCCTCCGATAAAAAATTCTTAAATTGCTGTTCTGGTCCTACTGTACCTGCTAAGTTTTCTGCCATTTTATCCTCCGTCTTATTTTTTTATAATTAGTGCATCAAGGGCTATCACTTCAGTTTCACTTACTAAAATTGGATTCATTTCTACTTGATCAACTTTATCTGAATTAGCTGCTATAAAGTTTGATAAATTTATAATTGCATTTAACAATGAATTAATTTCAATAGGTGGCTTTCCCCTTGCGCCATAAAAAATATCTTTACTTTTTAGTGATAAAATCATTTGCTCTGCCTTTTGTTTACTAACAGGAGCTTCTGCAAACACAATATCTTTCATTACTTCTGCATAAATTCCACCAAGTCCAAACATCACAATTGGCCCAAAAACTGGATCAATTTTAGCGCCTAAAATACATTCGATATCACCATTTTTCATTGGTGAAATCATTATTCCATCTATATGCGCATTAGGTGCACTATCTTTTACATTTTTGAAAATATCTTGGTAAGATTTTTTTGCTAAATCTAAGTTATCTATGTTCAAAACCACACCACCAATATCAGTCTTATGTTGAATATCCGAAGACACTATTTTCATGACATATTTATCTTTGCCTTCTTTAAAGTAAGAGGATAAGTCTTCAATATCTTTTAGAAGAATTGGTTTTAATATTGGTAACCCAGCAGATAAAAGCACTTCACTACAGTCAATTTCGTTTAAATTTTTGTTTGGTATATCAACTTTGTAATTGTCTAAATTAATTTGGTTACTCTTATGTTTTTCATTAAATTTTTCACCAAAAAACATAAGTGCAGACATTGCGACAATTGCTCTCGTAGGATCTTCAAGGCAGGGAAATCCCTCTTTTTCATACATTTTTATATATTCTTCAGATGCTACCATACAGTTTATGAACAGTTTATCTTCATATCCCTTCATAGCTTGTTTTAACGCAGAAAGTAACGGTTTGGACAAAACAGGAGAACCCGCAACTGAAGTCCAAAAACCTATCAATGCATCATAGCCACCTTTGGAAAGCATTAAATCTGTGAATTTAGGTATTAATGTTAAATCATTAAAAAACTGGGCTGTTACATCAACAGGATTCATTGGAGACGCGAAGGGAACAAGTTCTTTTAATTCATCTTGTGCGTCTTTTGGCATTGGGCCTACAATTAGGCCTTCATCTTCAGCTGCATCTGCCATAATTACTCCACCACCCCCGGAAATAGTAACTAATCCTAAATTTTTTCCAGCTGGGAATATTCTGGGCATTGTTGAATATGCTACATCTAACATTTCTTCTGTACTTCTTACTCTATATGCACCATGCGCTCTCAATACTTCGTCGTAAACTTTGTCTTCACCTGCTAAAGAGGCTGTATGAGAGTTAGCAGCTGCCGCTCCCACTTCAGATCTTCCTACCTTCATAAAAATTACCGGTTTCTTTTCAGATCTTGCAGTGTCTAGCGCATCAGTAAATTGTTTACCGTCTTTAACACTTTCTGCATATGCCATGATTGTGTGTACATCTGGATCTTCTGCCATAAGCTTAATGGTCTCTCCAACAGAGAGATCAACCTCATTACCAGTTGTCATCCAATATCTAATTCCAAGTCCTCTTTGATGAGATACCATATAAATGTGGCTTCCATAAGCTCCTGATTGACTCGCAATAGAAATACCACCTGGTTTAGGAGTTGCTCTATCTATAGTGGAAGTAAAAGTAGGATAGAAGTTTTTGGCTGAATTAAATAGACCTAAACAATTTGGTCCGATAACTCTGAGACCACTTTCTTTGCTAATTTTTTTTATTTGATTTTGAAGAATCTCACCTTGACCTCCAATTTCTGCAAACCCAGAGGAGAAAATTAATGCTGTTTTAGCCTTTTTAACTACTGCTTCTTGTAAAACTGATACGACAATATTGGAAGGTACTGCAACTAATATGAAATCTAAATCATCTTTTACATCTAATAAACTTGGATACGCTTTTATACCTTGTACTGTGTCCCTATTAGGATTAATTGGGAAAATACCTCCAGAAAATTTTTGTTCTATCATATGAGCAAGTGGACGCCCTCCAATCCTCGCTTTGTTGTCTGAAGCGCCAACAATAGCAATAGACTTAGGAGACATAATTTCTTGCAATGTAATCATATTGACCTTCTTTAAATTCTTTGTACTTTGATATATTTACAAAATACAGAATAAATAATTTACTTCTTAAATCAAACTTTATAATTTTAGTTTGATGTTTATTTATAAATTACCAAAAATTTTAATACTAACATGTTTTATTCAGATGATTTCTATGGTTGGGTTTGCTATTTGGCCAATATACTTAATAGACCTTCAAGCACAGTGGAATTTATCTAATAGCGAAGCAGGTTGGATTAGTGGTTCATTTTATATAGGTTATGTAATCGCCACTCCATTTTTAGTCAGTTTGACTGATACTTTTGATTCAAGGAAACTTTATGCTATTTCATGTTTAATAGGATCAGCAGGACTATTCTTTTTTTCTATTTTTTCAACAAATGCAATTAATGCCTCAATTTTCTGGTCACTTGTGGGGGTTGGGCTTGCAGGGACTTATATGCCAGGTTTACAAATACTAAATTCTAGACTAAATCAAATTTCTAGAGAAAAATACGTTGCTGTGTATACTTCATTTTTTGGACTAGGAACTGCTTTTTCTTTTTCTCTTTTTGGAATTTTAAAAAACTATAATGTTAGTTGGGAAAATGCTTTTCTTTTAGCTTCAGTTATACTCTTCTTATGTTCTTTTCCTCTTTTATATTTTTCTGGTGACGAAATCGAAGAGCGTCGAAAAAAGAAATATCAGGGTATCATCAAAGTTATTGTTCCTATTTTAAAAACTTTCAAAAATAAAAAAGCATCTCCTTTTATATTAGGATATGGAGGCCATACATATGAATTATTTGGATTTAGGAGTTGGACATTTCCTTGCATTGTCTTTCTTTCAAGTCACTTCAAAGTTTCTGTAAGTGACGCTTTCATTGCGAACAGTATTGCTTTAATGGGTTTTATAGGAATTTTTGCTTCAATATTCGGAGCAAAATATTGTATTGGCAAAGATAGAGCAAGAATAGTTTCCAATATGGGAGTTCTCTGTTTTTTTGGCTCGATATTAACAGCAATCTCTTTTCTATTTAGCTTTTGGTTGGCTCTTTTTATGCTTTTTTTATATAATAGCTTAATAATTTTAGATTCTGGTTCATTAACAACAGGTACAGTTGTCAATGGAGAACCTCATGACAGAGGTGTAAGACTGGCACTGCACTCAATGGTTGGTTTTTTGGGAGGAGCTATAGGTGGACCAGTTGTAGGTTTTGTTTTAGACAATTTTGGAGGACAGGCAAGTCATTTGGCTTGGTTCATGTCTTTTTTATGCTTAGGTTTAGGTTCGCTTCTTTCAGCCTTGACATTTAGATATTACTTTTTCAAATATAAGATATAGTATAAACTTATCACAACCTAGGAGATATGTATGAATACTAAAATTTTACTTAATGAAAGACCTGTTGGAGAACCAACATTAGGTAATTTTAGAACAGTTAAAGAAGACATTGTTTCTCCTAAAGATGGAGAAGTACTTTTAAAAACAATTTATATGTCTTTAGATCCCTATATGCGAGGCCGAATGAATGATGCTAAGAGTTACGCAAAACCAGTCGGTATAGGTGAAGTTATGGAGGCTGGTGCTTTAAGTCAAGTTGTGGAAAGTAAATCTGAATTATTTAAAGCTGGTGATTTTGTTGAAGGCAGAACGGGCTGGCAAGACAATCCAACTGTAAATGAAAGAAAATTAAGATTAATTGATCCAAAAATGGCACCCCTATCAACTTCTATTGGTGTTTTGGGCATGCCAGGGACAACAGCTTACGTTGGTATGCATAATTTTGCCAAACCACAAAATGGAGAAACTTTAGTTGTTTCAGCAGCAAGTGGTGCCGTAGGAGCGACTGTTGGTCAAATTGGTAAAATTTATGGATGTAGAGTTGTAGGAGTTGCAGGTACCGAAGATAAATGTGAGTTTACTAAAACTGAACTTGGTTTTGATGAATGTGTAAATTATAAGGATCCAAATTTTAAAGAAAAACTAAAATCTGCTTGTCCTGATGGTGTAGATATCTATTGGGAGAACGTAGGTGGTATTACTTTCGATACTGTTATGCCTCTCTTAAATGATTATGCCAGGATACCAGTTTGTGGCCTTATTAGTTTGTATAATGCTACAAGTCTAAAAGGTGGAGAAAAAGATAGATTGCCCTTATTATTTAGGCAAATACTTACAAAAAGAATGATGATAAAAGGTTTTATTGTTTTTAATCATTATGATCAAAGAGAAGAGTCAATCATAGCTCTTTCAAAATGGATAAATGAAGGCAAGATTAAATATAAAGAAGATTTTGTTGAGGGCTTAGAAAATGCTCCTAATGCTTTCATAGGATTATTAAATGGTAAAAATTTTGGAAAGTTAGTAGTTAAAGTTAATCCCGACCCTACTTTGTAGATATAGATAATTAAATTTTAATTTAAACTGTCAAAATTTTTGTTTTGTTTAACTAAATCTTCTAATAGCTTCGGAGGAGACCAAAATCTTGGGTCTTCTTCTGAATATTTTTGAATATTTTTCAATATTTTGTCTAATCCAATCATATCTGCATATTTCATTGGACCTCCTCTCCATTTAGGAAATCCATAACCATTAGTAAAGACAACATCGATATCTGAAGGCTTTAATGCTATTTGTTCACTTAGAATTTTAGTCCCTTCATATACCATTGCAGCAATGTATTTATCTAATATCTCCTTATCATCAAATTTTTTCGGAGTTATTCCGGCTCTTTTTCTTTCTTGTTCACAAATTACTTCTATTTCTGGATTAGGCGTAAGAAAATCTACATTTTCTCCATATAAATAATATCCTTTAGAAGTTTTTTGACCAAACCAACCTCTTTCACATACTCTATCAGGTATCTGCACATATCTATCATCTTTATGTCTGAATGGTGCTTTTCTTTTTCTTGTTGCCCAACCTATATCTCCACCAGCTAAATCAATTACCTGGAAAATTCCCATTGCACAGCCAAAATCTCTTATCACTTTATCAACATGAAATGGGCTTGCTCCATCCTCAACCATATGATACGTACCAACTAAATATTTTGAGAGAATTCTGTTACCTATAAAGCCATCACAAACTCCTGATCTTACTGGTACCTTTCTCATTTTTTTTGCTAAGTTAAAGGCAGTAGAAACAGTATCTTTAGATGTTTTTTCTGCCACTACAACTTCTAAAAGTTTCATAATGTTAGCTGGAGAAAAGAAATGCAAACCAATAACCCTGCTTGGATTATCTACAACTGAAGCAATTTCATTTACATTTAAATAACTAGTATTGGATGCTAAAATACAGTCTTGACTACAAATCTGATTTAATTTCACAAAGACTTCTTTTTTAACGTCCATATTTTCAAATACAGCTTCTATTATCAAATCTCTGTCTTTGAGATCTGAGAAATTTGTTGTCGCAGAAAACATATCCATAGTTTTATTTTTTTGTTCATTTGTAATTCTATTTAATTTAACGCTTCTATCATAAGTTGAATTAATTTTTGCCTTGGCTTTTTGAATAGCTTCATCATTTTGTTCAATCATAATCACATTAAATCCTGCATTCATAGCAGCCATAGAAATTCCAGTGCCCATAGTGCCACCACCAATTATACCAATTTTATTTAGTTCTATTGGTTTGCCTTCTTTTAATTCTGGTATTTTTGTATTAGCTCTTTCAGCAAAAAAAGAATGTATTAAACCTTGTCTTTGGGGACTTTCAATACATTCTTCAAACAATTTTCTTTCATTTGATATAGCTTCAGGAAAATCTAATTTAAGACCCTCTTCTACAGATCTAATAATTGCATGAGGTGAAAATAAATTTTTGTATTTTTTGGATGCAGTATCTTTAAATTTTAAAATAAGTTCGCTTGTTTCTTTTGTATCACTAATTTTATTTTGTATTTGAGAAGTGGGTCTTGGTCTAAATCCTTCTTTCACTAACTTTTTGGCATACTCAATACCATTATCTATAGTATTGTTATTTTCAGCAATCTCATCAATTATACCTGATGATAAAGCTTCTTTAGCTGGAACATGCTTGCCAGTAAGCATCATATCTAAAGCCATATCAACGCCACATAATCTCGGAAGTCTTTGTGTTCCACCAGCACCAGGGAGGATTCCAAGCAAAACTTCTGGTAATCCAACTTTGGTGTTAGGAGCTGCAATTCTATAATGTGCTGACATTGCAACTTCTAATCCACCACCAAGTGGAGTTCCGTGTAATGATGCAACAACTATTTTGTTAAGACTTTCAATTTTATCACAAATCTTTCCTAATATTGGAGCGTCTACTTTTTTGCCAAACTCTTTTATATCAGCGCCAGCAAGGAAAGTTCTTTCAGGAGCTGTAATAACAATTGCTTTAATTTTTTCATTTAAAGATAGATTTTCAATAGTCTCTAATAGTCCAACTCTGACTGCAGCGCTTATTGCATTAACTGGTGGATTAGAAATTTCTATAAGTGCTATTTCTTCTATTATTTTATGTTTAATTACTGACATCTTTTCCTCTAAATAAGTTTACTTTTTGCCTCAATATACTCTTTATTAATTCTCTTCACCAACTCACCTGCAGGCATAATACTTTTCACAGCAGAAATACCCTGACCAGAGCCCCAAATTTCTTTCCAACTTTTTGGTTTTGAAGTTCCAGAGCTAAAATTCATTTTACTCGAATCGCTTACTTCAAGATTGTCAGGATCAAGGCCCTGAGCTACGATAGAACCTTTTAAATAATTTCCATGCACTCCAGTAAACAAGTTTGTATAAACGATATCATCTGCAGATGACTCGGTAATCATTTCTTTATATCTTTGATCTGCATTAGCCTCATTGGTTGCAATGAATGCAGAGCCAATATACGCTAAGTCAGCACCCATTGCCTGAGCAGCGAGAACTGCTCCTCCATTAGCAATTGAACCTGATAGTAAAAGAGGTCCAGAAAACCATTCACGAATTTCTTGAATTAATGCAAATGGTGAAAGTGTACCAGCGTGGCCTCCTGCTCCTGCAGCCACTGCCACTAATCCATCAGCTCCTTTGTCGATTGCTTTTTTTGCAAAAAAGTTATTAATAATATCGTGCAAGACAATACCTTTAGCCTGATGTGCAACTTCATTAACTTCAGGCCTTGCTCCTAAAGAAGTTATCCAAACAGGTGCTTCCCATTTTGCACAAATATCAATATCCTTTTCTAACCTAATATTTGATTTATGAACTATGTGATTTACAGCATATGGAGCAGCCGGGCTGTCAGGGTTTTGTTGATTATACTTATCTAATTCTTCATTTATTCTTTTTAACCATATCTCAAGCATATTAGGCTCACCCTCACCTTCCCTGGCATTTAAACAAGGAAAAGAACCAATTATGCCCGCTTTACATTGAGCTATAACTAAATCTGGATTAGATATTATAAATAATGGAGATCCTATTACTGGTATTTTTAATTTATCTAAGGGTGAAATCAGTGACAAATCTGTCTCCTTTTTAACATAATTACTCCTGAATAATTATTTAACACGCTAACAATGATTACATCAATTATTTTAATTACATAATTATAAATTTTTATATAATGTTATTATATTAATTTTAATTTGGAGGGATTAAATGTTTTTAAATGAAACTGATTTAGAAAAATTTGATAAAGATGGTTATTTATTCTTTCCTAAACTATTTAATTCTGATGAAGCGACATTATTAAAAGAAGAAGCTGACAAAGTATATTTAGAAGATAGAAAAGAAGTTTGGAAAGAAAGTACAGGAGTTGCTAGAACAGCTTTTGCTGCACACACTTATAACGAGGCTTTTAGAAGGTTAGCTGCTCATCCAAGGTTGATTGATCCAGTATCCCAAATATTAGATGGTGATGTTTATATGCATCAATTCAAATTAAATGCTAAGGCTGCGTTTGACGGAGCTGTGTGGCAATGGCATCAAGATTATGGAACTTGGAAAAGAGATGACGGAATGCCAGAACCAAGAGCTATGAATATTGCCGTATTTCTTGATGATGTAACTGCAGCGAATGGACCATTACTTTTTATACCAGGAAGTCACAAAACAGGAGTAATTGACGCAGGTCACGATTTAGAAACAACAAGTTATCCACTTTGGACTTTAGATAACGAAAAAGTTTTAGAGTTAGCTGAAAGAGGTGGATGTGTTGCTCCAACAGGAGCAGCTGGTAGTATGTTGATGTTTTCCTCTTTGCTAGTTCACGCAAGTCCACCAAACATTTCACCATTTGGTCGAAGTATTGTCTATCTTTCTTTATGTCACGTAGATAATCATATACAAAAGTTTAATCGAGAAGAATGGATTGCACACAGAGATTTTACACCCATTACAAAGCTTGATGATAATTGCCTTAATGAGTTATTAAATATTGGTGTTAGCGCAGCTGAATAGTTAAACATTTTTAAACAAGGAAAAATTTTTTGATCTCAATTGAGTCAGTTTCAAATTTTAGAGACGTGTCTATTGGCTCTAAAATGAAAAAAAATTTATTATTTAGGTGTGCTAAACTTAGCACCCTAAACGAACAAGATATTAGAGTTTTAGAAAATTTAAATCCTCATGCCATAATTGATTTTCGTGATCCTAAAGAAGTAAAAATGGCACCAGATAATCTATCTCCTAAACTTTTAGAAAAGTATATTAACCTTCCAATTTCAGCCAGCACTCTTAGTAGAATGGTTTCTCAAAAGCAAATTAATGGAGACAATATTAAATCTTATGAAGAAGTGATGGAAGAAAGTTATCGGATGTATATTAATAACCATAAAAAAGTTTGGGCAAAATTTTTTGAAATACTGCTTAGATCAAATAATCGTCCAATTATTTTTCATTGCTCAGCTGGCAAAGATAGAACTGGCATAGCCAGTTTTATGATACAGAGTATTTTCAATAATCATATTGATAAGATTTTTGAAAATTATCTTATTTCAAATGATTTATTAACTATTAAAGCAGCCACAGCGGAACAAAAGACTAACTCTTCAAAACAGGACACTCAAGTTACAAAAAATATGTTGAGCACTTTAGGTAAGGTTCAGACATCTTATTTAAATGCGGCGATAGATGAAATAGAAAAAAAATACAGTTCATTGGAAAATTATTTTATTTCTCAGCTAGGGCTTAAACATAATGACATCCAAAAAATAAAGCAAATATTTGGGAATTAATAAAAATATGTTTTTGCAAAATCTGATTTCACAAAGAATTGATAATAATAAACCTGTAAAAGTTGCTTTAATTGGAGCTGGAAAATTTGGCTCTATGTTTTTAAGTCAAGTACCAACCACACCTGGTTTAGAAGTTGTAATAATTGCAGATCTAATTCCAGACAGCGCTAAAAAAGCTTGTAAAAATGTTGGTTGGAATGATGACCTTATTTCTAACGCCGAATTTGTTGACTCAGGAATTAAAGCAATAACAAAACCTGAAGTAGAGGTCGTTGTTGAAGCAACTGGGAATCCTTCAGATGGAATTTTACATGCTCGAGAAGCATTTCGTAATGGTAAACATATTGTAATGGTTAATGTTGAAGCAGATGTTTTAGCTGGTGCGTCCTTATCAAAAGAAGCTAAATCAGCTGGTGTTGTTTATTCTATGGCTTATGGAGACCAGCCTGCCCTTACAGCTGAAATTGTTGACTGGGCTAGGTCTAGTGGCTTTTATGTAACTGCTGCTGGCAAAGGTACTAAATATCTTCCTGAATATCATAAATCAACCCCAGAAACAGTTTGGAATTATTATGGATTAACAGAAAAAGATGCAAATGAAGCTGGCATGAACCCTAAAATGTTTAACTCATTTCTTGATGGAACAAAATCTAGTCTTGAAATGGCAGCTATTGCTAACGCTTGCAACCTAAGAGTACCCTCTAATGGATTACTTTTTCCTCCTTGTGGTATGGATGATCTAGCAGAGGTTCTTAAACCAAAAAACAATGGTGGTGTTTTAGAACATGATGGACAAGTTGAGGTAGTATCATCTCTTGATAGAGATGGTAAAGATGTATTTAAAGATTTAAGATGGGGAGTTTACGCCGTGCTTAAGGCACCAAATGATTATGCAGCCTCATGTTTTAAACAATATGGTATGAACACTGATAGCACTGGACAATTTTCTGCTATGTACAAACCATTTCATTTAATTGGTATGGAACTTAATATTTCAATCTTTAGTGCAGCTTTATTAAATCAATCCACTGGGCAAACACAAAATTTTTCAGGTGATGTAGTTGCCACATCAAAAAGATCACTGAAAAAAGGTGAAATTTTAGATGGAGAGGGTGGAGCTACTGTATGGGGCAAATTGATACCAGCAAGAGATTCTCTTTCAAA
>ENA-OSEY01000670-OSEY01000670.1-marine-metagenome-genome-assembly--contig:-NODE-670-length-24514-cov-4.371977_pt1 | contig 24514 bp, 21 predicted proteins | sample MGYA00248465_ERZ534230 | MGnify/ENA primary metagenome ERZ534230 (study PRJEB26409, sample SAMN06344110) | marine metagenome | isolation source: Sea water from surface | place: Atlantic Ocean:Southern...
ATCTAAAAAAATAAAAACAAGCGGAATTATCGTAACAATCGCAATGATATAGATGTAAATCACTGCTTTGAGTGACTGTGTAAAATCTTGGGTTGTTTTGCTCATAACAACTGCAAATATTGATACTGCAAGTGTTGCCAATAATGCCTCTACGAGGCCCCGACCACCGTCTAGAGAACCAAAAAATCTTCCCTGCTGCTCTTTTCCAGCGAGCATCGCAACAATCTTGAGATGAGCAGACCAAAATGTTAATCCTGTAGTTAATCCCCAACCACAAAAAATAATAATCAGAGAGGTGTAGCTTGGTATAAATGAAAACCAAGTTCCAAGTAGTGCGGTAAGTGATAACGACAAAATTATTAGTTTTTTGCAAGAAAATTTGTCAGCTAACCATCCACTTGGTAAGTAGGTAATCGCAAAGATAATTCCAAGTAAGGAGTAGCAATAACTTAATTGAGAGAGTTCGATCTTAAATGAGTCTAGAATTGATACCTCAAAATTTTGCCTTAAATATAAAAGAGGGAAAATAACTCCTGCTGCTATCACAGTAACAATGAATTGAACTAAATTATTTGACTTTTTTTCTCTAGACAACATTGTTTTGCGAGAATCCTAAGGTTCATAGTGAAAATTTGTTTAATTCTAGCAAAAGCATTCTGATATACTCATTAATAACGTAATAAATCAGAAAATTTAATTAAAAACTTTTCTATCTTATGGATATATACAAAAAACTATTAGTTCCATTGTTTTGTTTTGTCTTTCTTCTCATGTCTTCTTGTGGTCCTGATGAACCTGAGAAACTCTCTAAACTGATTGAACCAGTAGAATATGACATGAATGATTTAGATCCCTCTTTGAGATTAGTTCTAATGATGGGTCATGTAGCTGCAGGAATGGAGCTTTATCGCTCTGGAGAGTATGAAATGGCGGCACCCCATTTATTGCATCCCATATCTGAGACGCATAAAAAAGAGAGGGAAGGCTTCCAGGAAATGGGACTAGATGTTGTGACTTTTGTCTTAGTGTCCACCGCACTCGAGGCAAAAAGACCTGCAGTTGAGATTGAACCTTTTCTAAAAAAAGCGGAGGATAATTTAAAGTCGTTGGCATTAAAGGTAGAAGGTAATCCAGAAACACAAATACGCTTTCTCCTCGATCAAATCAAGAGAGAATATAGCATTGGTGTAAGAGGTGGCGAGATTACTGATATTGGTGAGTTTCAAGACGCTTTTGGTTTTGCGTCCACGGCAAAAACAATAGCAGAACAATCCGAATTGACAAACAAGACATCGATAATAGCTGCCATTGATGAGCTTATTAAATGTTGGCCCTCAGGTCCAAACCATGTTCAAAATCCAGTACCAGTTTCAACGATTGACGATAGTACCTCGTTAGTTATGAATCTTTTATAGAGTCATGCCGCCATCAACAACGATGGTCTCTCCATTCGTGTAGCTCCCAGCACTCGAGACTAAAAACAAAACTGCTCCCGCCATCTCATCAGGTTCAGCATGACGACCCAGCGGAATGGCGCTAATTGCTCTCTTATAAATATCCTCATTAGTAAAAAGTGCACCAGCAAATTTTGTTTTTGTTAAACCAGGTAGTAGGGCATTAACACGAATCCCAAATTGACCACATTCTTTTGCAAATGACTTTGTCATATTGACAACTGCCGCCTTTGATATTGAGTAGACTCCTTGAGCTACTCCAGGTTTCAGAGCATTAATCGAGGCAGTATTAACAATAGAGCCACCCCCATGTTCTCGCATTAATTTTGCACCCTCCACACTCATAAAGAAATAGCCTCTAACATTCACATCCATTGTTTTCGTAAATGCACCAAGATCAGTATCTAAAATGTGTCCAAAGTATGGATTAGTGGCAGCGTTATTAATCAAAATATCTAACTTTTTATGCTTAGTTTTTATGTGGTCAAAGCAAAGAGCAATATCCTCCATGTTTCCGACGTGGCACGCTAAAGCTTCAGCACTACCTCCTTCAGAGTTGATGTTATCCGCAACTAACTGGCAATCGTCAATTTTCCGGCTCGACACAATGACATGCGCTCCATGTTCTGCCAGAAGTTTCGCTATGGACTCACCAATACCCCTGCTGGCTCCAGTTACAAGGGCAATCTTTCCACTTAAATTAAATATATTTGTAGTCATATTGTCCTCGAATTTTACAGATTTGAAAGTCTTCCATTGATAAGACTATTTGCCTCATCCATTATTGAGTCGATTAACTCTTTCACAGTTGGGTTGCTATTGATTAGCCCTGCGACCATTCCACATGACCATGCGCCCGAGTCCATGTCTCCGTTTTGCATTACTTTTGGATATACGCCAGCTACTTCCTCAGCAATATCTTGGAAACTTATGTCTGGTCCCAGGTTTTTTTCTTTTTCCAAGAGTTTTTCTACAGCAGCATTGTTCAAAACTCGCTCTGTATTTCTTAATGGTCTCATTACTAAACGCGTATCTAACTCAGTGGCCTTTAGAATCGCTTCTTTCACATTTTCATGCACGGGAGCTTCTTTGGTCACGACAAATCTTGTACCCATATTCATCCCATCAGCGCCCATTGCAAGTGAGGCAACAAGGCTTCTCCCATCTGCCATTCCCCCAGATGCGACAAATGGTATTGATAATTCATCCGCGGCTCTCGGTAACAGAATAAAATTTGGAACATCATCCTCGCCAGGATGACCTCCACACTCAAAACCATCCACTGACACTGCGTCACAACCGATGGACTCTGCTTTGAGTGCATGTCTAACGGAACAACATTTATGAATAACTTTAATTCCATGCTCTTTCAATACGGGTAACCATTTTGCTGGGTTACTACCCGCCGTCTCAACAATTTTCACTCCACCTTTTATGATCGATTCAATCAATCCTGGATAATCAGGCGGTGTCAATGAAGGAAGAAATGTAAGATTTACTCCGAAGGGTTTATCAGTCATATCTTTACATTTGTTGATTTCAGCTGTTAATTTTTCGGGGGTACCCTGAGTTAAACCAGTAATTATGCCTAAGCCACCTGCATTAGAAACGGCAGACGCCAACTCTGCAAGGCCAACATAATGCATACCTCCTTGAATGATTGGATGCTCTATTTCAAGCATTTCAGTAATTCTTGTTTTCATGACATGGTTCCCTCAAATAATTAAAGTTACTTTGATTTAGTTCGTTTTATCAATATTGGAATGGAGGCAAGAATCAAAAATATCAAAGTCACTAATATTTTTGGCAGAAATAAGGCTATTTGAATTTGCGCTGGAAATACATGTGTCTTCTCGATTGATGCCCATTTATGCAGCGATAAGTCTGTTTCAGACATCTCAATCATCATATTCATCATGTCCTTAACACTTCTATATCTTATCAATGCTACAACGTCCCAGTCCTCGGGATTATCCTCATCAATAAACTTACCTTTTACTATTGATCCTAAAAGAGGAAAACCTCCATTTTTAATCAACTTGGGCATGAGTCCATCAACATAGCGTGCATCAGCGAGCATGGGATCCGTTTCCTTACTCCACTTTGAATTTTCTGGATATTTTGCTATCTCACGATATTTTATAAGGTTGACCATAATGAACTCATTTCCATCATCAGTCTCAATAAGATTATTTACATAATTGAGAAACTCGGTATTTTCCCTTCCATTTTTTTCCATATTCTCTTTGAGAGTATTTATTCCTAGTTCAATTTCTTTCGAAGTCATTTTTTCTCCCGACCCGCCATACCAGAATAAGAAAATAACATACAATAAACTTAAGATAATCCAGTATGATTTTGAAATTAATGTCATCATCAGGGTGCCTTTTTAGGAATTGCCAATAGCATCAAGATAAGCGCAATAGGAGCCATAATTAGATTCACAGTGGCACCCGGAGCCGTTCCAAGAGTCTCGATGGGATTGAATATAATAATAAAATGCCTGCCGAGATACTCAATAACGATCAGTAAGTACATCAATGGAATCAAGCTTTTGTATCGGAAAATAGTAATCAAATAAATAACCGCTAATAAAATTTGAGATAAACCCCACAAGGCCATTAAAGTGATGACAGCTTGAGCTGCCTCTGAACTGTAAGAGTCCAATGGAATGGTTGCAATCGATTGAGCGCCCCCATCTTCGGCGTAAATATGGATCAAACTCCTAGCAACGGTTACCACAGTAATCGGTATGAATAAAATTAGCGAAATTGCATTTCCTCGATAGTTATTATCAATAGTTTTAGGGAAAATATGACGAATAAAATTTGCACGCATTTTTTAAAATTTAGTGTTAGTTTCTATTGATTATTGCATTCAGTATCTAAACTTGTAAACATGCTACTGAGATTCTTGAAATATAATGGACACTAAGTACATGAGTATTCCAAAAAAATATGTCGAGTTTGATGATATTAAACTTGCTTATGTGGAGAGTGGCGAAGGGCATCCAATTGTTATGCTGCATGGCAATCCAACCTCTTCATATTTGTGGCGTAATATCGCACCTGCTCTATCCAATATAGGAAGAGTCATCATTCCTGATCTTGTCGGGCATGGTGATTCAGATAAGTTGCCAGCATCACTTGGAGCCGATCGGTATAACTTTGAAGTTACATTCAAATATTTAGATAAATTACTGAAAAAATTAGAGATTAAAAAAAATATAGTGTTGATTTTGCATGATTGGGGCAGTGCGCTTGGCTTCCATTGGGCAATGAGAAATTCTGAGAAAATAAAGGGTATTTGTTATATGGAGTCCATAGTTTGCTCTCTTAATTGGAGTGATTGGCCGGAGCAGGCTAGAGGCATTTTCAAAGGCTTTCGGTCTGATAAAGGTGAGGATCTAATTTTAAAGCGGAATATGTTTATTGAGGCAGTGCTTCCAAGTTCGATAATTAAAAAGCTATCACCCGATGAAATGAATGAGTACAGAAAACCTTTTTTGGAGGAGGAGGACCGTCAAGTCACATTAAATTGGCCACGGCAAATACCCATTGAGGGAGAGCCTGCTCGAATTGTTGAGATAGTTGATGAGTACGCAGATTGGCTTGCTAATGACTCTAAAATACCAAAACTATTCATCAATGCAGATCCTGGATCGATTTTAGTTGGAAGACAGCGAGAATTTTGTCGCTCTTGGGATAATCAAACAGAGATCACTGTTAAGGGACTGCATTTTATTCAAGAGGATTCACCCAAAGAGATTAGTGAAGCGATCTGCAGTTGGCTCAATTATAAAGTTTCCCTTGGTAATTAATCTTTCATGATAAAAAGAATTTAAAAGTGTAAACATATGTCTACGAAACAAAAATTGTTCAGCCATTTTCAATCAAAAAATATGAAATTGCCCAACCGAGTTGTAATGGCCCCAATGACAAGGAATTTTTCTCCTAATAATGTTCCGGGTAATGATGTTGTATCTTATTACAGGCGAAGAGCGCAGGGTGGAGTTGGCTTGATAATCACAGAGGGAACTTGTGTCAATCATATTGCGTCAAATTGCTATCCGAATGTTCCATATATACATGGAGAGGAGAGTATTACTGGTTGGAGTAATGTGGTTGATGCGGTTCATGATGTTGGAGGGCAGATAGCGGCTCAGCTTTGGCACGTCGGTGCAGTACGAAAAATGGGTATGCCTCCTAATCCAGAGGTGAATGGGTATGGCCCTTCAGGCATGAACGTGCCTGGCAAACAGAACAGAGAGATAATGACACTCAAAGATATAGACTTGGTCATTAATGCATTTGTGGAAGCGGCGATTACCGCTAAGTCTATAGGCTTTGATGCTATCGAGCTCCATGGTGCACATGGTTACCTGCTGGATCAGTTTTTTTGGAGTGGGACAAATCAAAGGAATGATAAGTATGCCGGATCAATTGAGAAACGCTGTGAGTTTGCAGCAGAGATAATCCGTCTAATCAGACTTGAATTAGGCTCAGACTATCCGATTATTCTTAGATGGTCGCAATGGAAAATGCAAAACTATGAAGCAAAATTGGCCCATAATCCAAAAGAATTAGAGGCATTTCTAACTCCTTTGGTGACCGCTGGGATTGATATATTTCATTGCTCTCAAAGAAGATTTTGGGAGCCAGAATTTGAGAAAAGTCATTTGAACTTAGCGGGATGGGTAAAAAAGATTTCATCGAAGCCAACAATCACGGTTGGAAGTATTGGCTTAGACGCTGATTTTATATCGAATCCTGATCAGCGAGGTTTCAGTGAGGCGGAGCCAGCAAGTTTAAACGAACTTCTAACTCGTCTCGATAATGATGAATTCGATTTAATCGCTGTTGGGCGAGCTCTAATTTCAAATCCAAATTGGGTAAAGCACATTCAGAATAATGAAGACCAAAAAATTAAATCATTCAAAAAAGAACACCTCAGACAGCTTATATAATATAAAAAAATAAAAGGAGATATAAATTTGAATCTGAAAGAAAAAATTATTGTTGTGACAGGAGCAGCGAGTGGCATAGGCAGAGCTCTCGCCATTAGATTCAACCAAGAGGGTGCCAAAAAGATTATTGCGGTCGACATGAATATTGAGGGAGCTCAAGAGACAGCTAATTTGGTTAATGGGGAAGCCATGCATGCTGATGTATCGAAAGAGGTCGATATTAAAAATGTAATCAACAAAACTGAATCAGAAATTGGTCCAATAGATTTATTTTGCTCAAATGCGGGTATTGCTGCCGGTAGAGACCTTCAGTCCCCAAATGAAGATTGGCAAAAAATATGGGATGTTAATGTAATGTCTCATGTTTATGCAGCCAGACATCTGGTTCCTCGAATGGTGTCTAGGGGAGGCGGTTATTTTTTAAATACGTCCTCGGCAGCTGGACTTTTAAACCAAATAGGTGGATGTGCATATGGCGTTACAAAGCATGCGGCCGTTGGTTTTGCAGAGTGGTTAGCGATTCACTATAAGCATCAAGGAATAAAAGTATCTTTGTTGTGTCCGCAAGCGGTTAGAACGCCTATGACTGCGGTAGAAACTGATTCCATTAAGGCCGCTGCGAATAATGGAATGATTGATCCAGAAGATTTAGCTGAAACAGTTGTACAAGAATTAGAGAAAGAAAGTTTTGTGATTTTGCCTCATCCTATTGTTCTTGAGTATATGAGAAACAAGACCAATAATTATGATCGATGGATTGGAGGCATGAACAAATTAATGCGTAAAATTACAGGAGTTATTTAAATAAGATCAGAGAAAGAGGGCATGATTAAAACAATAAAAGAAATTTTTGCAACAACACGAGATTTGGCAAGAGTAATTCCCGTCACGAAGGCTAAGTTGCCTGATAATGATGATTTTGAGTCTATGGGACTCATTTTAGAGAAAACAGCAGAAAAGTACCCAGATCACACGATGATTATCTTTGAAGGTAAGGAAATCACTTGGAGTGAGTTCAATAAGCAAACGAATGCTTTGGGACGTGCAATGTTGGAGAGAGGCGTTAAACAGGGTGACGGTGTTGCAGTTATCATGGAGAATAGGATTGAGATGCTTGTTTCAATCTTCGCACTTCAAAAGATTGGAGCTATAGCCGGTCTTGTCAATCCAAGTCTCGTCGGGAGTCAGCTTGCTCATTGCATTAGATTAACCAAATCGGTGAAATGCTTTGCAGGTGAAGAGATTGCTAATAACGTCATGGAGCTCGGTGATCAGATTGATCTTGCTCCTGCCGATATCTTTTGGGTTGCAGATCAACGAAGTTCTGAGTGTCCAGAGGGCATGGAAGATATTTTTTCTACATTGCATAGATATGAAACTTCGAATATGACCAATGTACAGTCTGTGAGAGCTGGTGATACAGGATTTTATATTTTCACATCAGGCACTACTGGCTTACCCAAAGCTGCAAGAATTGGTCATCGAAGATTGTATAGTGCTGGTTATGGTTTTAGTAAGATCGGAGTTCTCGCAAAACCTGGAGATCGTATGTATCTTTGCTTACCTTTATTTCATGGGACAGGATTTGTTTGTGGGGTGGGAAGTGCACTTTTTAGTGGAGCCACAATGTTTCTAAGAAGAAAGTTTTCTGCGACTCATTTTTGGAAGGATGTTAAAGAATACAATATAAATATATTTTTCTACGTGGGTGAATTATGTCGTTATTTGATCAATCAACCAGAATGCCCAGAGGAAAAAAATAATAGTTTAGATAGAATCTTTGGTAATGGCTTAAGGCCTGACATTTGGGATGAATTTAAATCTAGATTTGGCATAGATCGAATGTGCGAGTTCTACGGATCCAGTGAGGGTAACATTAGCTTCCTAAATGCCCTAAATAAAAACAAAACAATTGGTATGTGTGCGGGTAATGCGCTGTTGGTTAAATATGACATTGAGAATGATGAGATTATTTATGATACGGAAGGAAAATTTACAGAAGCGGAATTCGGTGAGCCTGGTCTTCTTTTGGGAGGAGTGGATGATAGATATCAGTTTGACGGATATACCGATGATGATGCCTCTGATAAAAAGATATTACGAAATGTGAAAGAGCAGGGTGATGCTTGGTTTAACACGGGTGATCTGTTAAAGCAGATAGATGTGGGATTTGCATTTAAAATCCCTCATTATCAATTTGTTGACCGAATTGGAGATACTTATCGCTGGAGATCTGAAAACGTCTCAACAAATGAGGTAGGCGAAATTCTTAACGAGCACTCCCAAATTGAAATTTCAAATGTATACGGTGTATCAGTTCCGGGTACTGAGGGAAAAGCAGGTATGGCTGCAGTTACTCTGCCGAAAGATTGTCAATTTGATATTAAAAGTTTCTCAGATTATGTTTTTAAAAACCTTCCTCATTTCGCACGACCAGTATTCTTGAGAATTCAGGAGGCTCATGAGACAACCGGTACTTTTAAATTATTGAAAGGAGATTTAAAAAAGCAGGGATATAATCCAGACCTTATGGGGTCAGATAAATTATTTGTTTTGATGCCAAAAACAGAGCTATATCTAGAATTAAATGATGAAAAATATCAATCGATTGTCAATGCTAGTGCAGGATTTTAATAAAACAAGTTTATAGGATATGGAGGTATAAATGTCATTCTCTTCTGAAGTAGTATCAATTGAGATAAAAGACAAGGTGGGTACGTTATGGTTGGACAGACCTGAGAAATATAATGCGCTATCGGAGCAAGTTTGGCTGGATATTCCAAAAGCGTTAAATGAATTAGTGAAGCTTGATTGCAGGGTGATTATCCTAGCTGGCAAAGGTAAGCATTTTTGTGTTGGAATTGATCTTGTTCAAGGGGGACTTTCAAATCATTTGTCGCATGCCAGTGAGTCTGATGCAACAGCAAATTTAAAGCAACTCGAAGGCACTAAAGCATTCCAAGATTCAATCTCTTCTTTGGCAAATTGCTCGCTCCCGGTGATTGCTGTGATTCAAGGCCATTGTCTTGGAGCTGGCATTGATATGATTACAGCATGTGACATCAGAATAGGTGTCGAGGATAGTAATTATAGTGTGCGAGAGACACGAATCGGATTGGTCGCAGATGTAGGAACACTGCAGAGATTGCCGAAAGTCATTAGTGCAGGTCACGTTGCAGAGTTAGCCTATAGTGGGAAAGATATTGATGCTAAGAGAGCTGAGAAAATTGGGCTTGTGAATGATGTTTATGAAAGTCTTGAAAAGGCTATGGCAGAGGCCCATGATTTGGCAAATATTATTGCAGCAAATCCTCCTTTGGCGGTTTCTGGAACAAAATTTATATTGCAACAAAGTGAAAACTTAACTACCGAGCAGAGTTTGTTGATGAACGGTATGTTCACTTTAATGACAAGTTTAAAGTCAAATGATCTGAAAGAATCGATGAATGCATTTATCGAGAAGCGGCCTCCGAGGTACACAGGTACGTAAATCAGGTTAAAATAAAACAAAACTAATCAGGAAATTCGGTATGGGTAACAGTGCTTTTATTTATGATGCAATCAGAACGCCAAGAAGCAAGGGGAAAAGAGATGGGACGCTTCATGAGGTTAAACCTATTGATCTTGGAGCAGGCCTTCTAAGAGAGTTAAAAAATCGACATGATCTAGATACTTCATATGTTGATGATGTAATTATGGGCTGCGTAAGTCCGATTGGAGAGCAGGGTGCGGATATTGCGAAGATGGTAGCTCAGCGAGCAGGTTGGGATGAATCAGTTGCAGGTGTTCAGTTAAATAGGTTTTGTGCATCGGGTTTAGAGGCCGTAAATACAGCAGCGCAGAAAGTTATATCAGGTTGGGATCAGCTCATAGTGGCTGGTGGCGTAGAGAGCATGTCGCGTGTTCCAATGGGTTCAGATGGTGGTGCAATGATGAGTGATCCAGAGTTTGCAACTCAGGAGAGCTTCGTCCCTCAGGGCATAGGGGCGGATACCATAGCGACTATTGATGGATATACTCGGGAAGATGTTGATGCGTATGCGATGGAATCACAAAAAAGAGCAACTCATGCAAGAGATAATGGATATTTTGATAAATCGGTTGTTCCAGTATTGGATAAGAATGGTTTGACAATTTTGGATAGGGATGACTTTATTAAACCAGATACATCAATGGAGATTTTAGCTGGATTGAACCCGTCTTTTGAAATGATGGGAAGCATGGCTTTTGATGACATTATTTTGAGCAAATACAATAAGTTGGAAAAGATTTCTCATGTACATACTCCGGGAAATTCTTCAGGAATTGTTGATGGAGCCAGTGCAGTATTAATTGGTTCTCAGAAGGCTGGGCAAGATTTGAATTTAAAAGCTCGTGGTCGGATTATAGCAGGAGCTATCCTGGCTTCTGATCCGGTAATAATGTTGACAGGGCCAGGACCCTCAGCGAAAAAGTGCTTGAAAACCGCTGGTCTTAAAACTACTGATGTTGATCTGTGGGAAATCAATGAAGCGTTTGCATCTGTTCCTTTGAGATATATGAATGATTTAGAAATTGATTACTCCGTGACAAATGTAAATGGAGGAGCGATCGCTATGGGTCATCCTTTAGGTGCTACGGGAGCTGTTCTTGTTAGTACAATGTTGGATGAACTTGAGCGTCGTGATTTGAACATAGGGATGATGTCACTTTGTGTGGGCGGTGGAATGGGTATCTCTTGCTTAATTGAGCGAGTCTGAAAATAAAATAGTTTTGGAGATTGAAGATGGGTGTTTTTCATTATGAAAAAGACGATGATGGCATAGTTGTTGTTACCATGGACATGACCGGTCCAGTAAATGCGATCAATGCGGAGTATAACGATGCAATGGAACAGACGGTTTGCAAGCTAGAATCTGAGACCGATCTAACAGGTGTAGTGTTTGCTTCAGCAAAAACTGTATTTTTCGCAGGTGCTGATTTAAAGGAGCTTATTCAGGCTGATGGTTCCAACAAACAAAAGATTTTCGAAAATGGAGAACTTATTAAAGGGCAGTTCAGACGTTTAGAAAAATTACCTGTACCTGTTGTTGCTGCTATCAATGGTGCAGCTCTTGGCGGTGGTTATGAGTTATCTTTGGCATGCAATCATAGGATAGCTTTTAATCATAAATCCGTTCAAATTGGATTGCCGGAGTGCTCTCTTGGCTTATACCCCGCTGGTGGTGGTGTTGTGCGGCTTACTAAACTCATTGGCGTTGAAAAATCGCTTGATATTATCCTAAAAAGCAAACGTTTATCACCTGATAATGCATTAAAACAAGGCTTAATTCACCAAACGGTGGCTGATGTTAAGGAATTAATACCTGCCTCGAAAGCATGGATTCATGAAAACAAAACAAATCCTAGTGCTCGTATTCAGCCCTGGGATCAAAAAGGGTATAAAGTGCCAGGCGGTCCAATTAACTCGCCAAAAAATGCTCAAATGGCAGTTATGGCGCCAACACTTTTATTCAAGCAGGCAAGGGGATTGATGCCACAGATGACTGCCGCTATGGATATTGCATTCCAGTCTTCATATTTGGATGTAGACACCATGTTAAGGGTTGAGGGAAGAGAGTTTGTCAATATCGTTTCAGGGCCAGTCGCAAAAAACATGATTAACACTTTCTTTTTCCAATTAAATAAGATCAATTCAGGATTGAGTAGACCCAAAGATATTCCTAAGTCTAAGGTTTCTAAATTAGGTATTTTGGGGGCTGGAATGATGGGGCAAGGTATCGCGTATGTCTCTGCGAGAGCTGGAATAGACGTAGTTTTAAAGGACATGACTCAAGAGGCCGCAGAAAAGGGTAAAGCCTACTCCGAACCTTTGCTCAAAAAGCTCGTGTCCCGAGGTAAAATGCTTCAATCGGATAGCGAAAAAATATTAAATAGAATTACTGCTACATCCTCTGATACTGACCTGCAAGGCTGCGATCTAATTATAGAAGCCGTATTTGAAAATCTCGATTTAAAACATACTATTACCAAAAATACAGAATCATATTTGTCTGATGATGGTATCTGGGGCTCAAATACCTCGACGCTCCCAATAAGCGAGCTTGCTAATGCTGCTTCAAAACCCGATAAGTTCATTGGTATACATTTCTTCTCGCCAGTCGACAAAATGCCACTTGTAGAAATAATCGTTGGTGAGAAGACGGATGAGGAAACGTTGGCTAAAGCATTTGATTATGCACAGCAGATCAGGAAAACGCCGATTGTGGTCAATGACTCACTAGGATTTTTTACTTCGCGAACCTTCGGTACTTATTTGGATGAGGGGCTCCATTTGTTGGTTGAGGGGTATAATCCGATTCAAATTGACAATATGGGTAAAGCAATTGGTATGCCGGTTGGACCCTTGCAAGTTGGTGATGAGGTGAGCCTCGAGTTAACTAGAAAAGCTCAAGAAACTTGGGCTGATATGGGAGTAGCAGACAAATGGAGTGATGGAAGTGTCACCAGGCGTGTTATCAAAGATATGATTACTGATAATGGGAGGGGTGGACGTCATCATGGAGGAGGTTACTATGAATATCATCCAGACGGTAGCAAAAATATTTGGCCGGGACTTTATGACTTATATTTCGATAAAACTAAAGATATTCCAGAAAACGATATGAAAGATAGACTTATGTTTCGGCAAGTTATTGAATCACTCAAATGCCTAGAGACAGGCGTTCTACGGTCTGTTGCAGATGGGAATATTGGTTCCATAATGGGTATTGGTGCACCAGCTCATACAGGAGGGTTTCTCCAGTTCGTTAATACCTATGGATTGAAATCCTTTATCGCCAGATGTGAGGAGTTAGAAAAAAGCTATGGCTCAAGGTTTAAGTGCCCGCAAATAGTGATTGATAAAGAAAAGTCTGGCGACACCTTCGTGTGATAGGTGTCATAAAATTTCACATTATAGAGTCGCGCGTTGCGTTTAGTATTTCAGGGAATTTCTCTCCTAACTTTGATATTGCATAGTTAAACCAGTATTCAACTTTTTGAGAAAAAGTCATTTCAAGTTTCTCCGCGACTGATGTTTGCTCATCCCTAAGATAATCGTGAATCATGCCAACGTCGTCTAGGCTCAAAGTTTCATAGAAACCAATCATCCCTTTATGAGTCAGAGACCCTCCAAGAACTATGGTAGCAAAATTATCATGTGTCTCTTCGCTCATATATCTAAGATCAGGAACTACATAGTTACTTTTCGCATCTAATCCATGACACGAAGCACAATTATTATGATACAAATACTCTCCATTTTTTACTCTGGCGATATCTAAATCGTGCTCAAACTTGACAGATTCTAGCGATGCCATTGTATTGTTAGCAGTCAGTCGCTCAAGGTTAAAGTCGCCACGTTTAAATACGAGAAGTCTATTTTGATTAACAAAGTTTTTCCTGATTTCTTCGCCAATAGTGAGCATGACCACGCCGCCACTTCCTTGAGTCACAGCTACATATTGCTCTCCATCTAGTTCATATGTTATCGGTCCTGCTAATATTGCGCTGTCTGATTGATATTGCCAAAGCTGATCACCACTTAAAGCATCATATGCAGCAAAAGCGCCATCCCAGGTGCCCTGAAAAACTAGGTCGCCAGCGGTGCTAAGCGTACCACCATTAGATGGTTTTGGATGTCTAACTGTCCAAGCTCTTTCTTGTTTTATTGGATCCCAAGCAACCAATTCTCCATATACTAGTGCATCTAAAGAAGCCTTAGCCGCCACCCAACTAGCGGGACTCCGGCTTTCATTTAGGTTGACACCCGTATTCCACCTATTAACTTTATATGAGACTTCTTTTTGACCAGAAAAATAAGCTGGGATTGTTTGTACCGGAATGTAGATATAACCTGTTTTCTTGCTGTATGACATGGGTTGCCAATTATGAGCTCCGTAAGGAGAAGGCCAAATATAACTTCCGCCATTTTCCTGATAGTCTGCAAACTCACTTTCAACAGGTTTTCCTGTCTCCATATCGACATGAGTAGCCCAGGTTACGTGCCCAAATTTTTCAGCTGAGATCAATTCACCAGTTTTTCGATCTAAAACATAGAAAAAGCCATTTTTGGGAGCTTGCATAATGACGGACCGGATTTCGTTATTAATTTCAATCTCGGCGAGTATCATTTGCTGAGTGGCAGTATAGTCCCAATTATCTGCGGGTGTTGTTTGATAATGCCAAATATACTTCCCATTATCAGGATTGATGGCCACGATTGAACTCAAATACAGATTATCTCCACCTCCAGGACTTCGAAGGTCTCGATTCCATGGTGAACCGTTACCAGTGCCTATGTACAAGATATCCAATTCTGGATCAAATACGATAGAGTCCCAAACAGTTCCACCACCACCGCCAAGTTTGTACCATTCCTCACCAGACCAAGTGGGAAGTGCTTTCTTGAGCGCCTCACTTTCTTGAGGTTTATTTCTGTCACCTGGAACAGTATAAAATCTCCAACGCATTTCTCCAGACGAGACATCATAGGCGGTAATATAACCACGAACACCCAATTCACCACCTCCGTTGCCTATTATGACCATATCTTTAACTATTCTGGGTGCTCCAGTGATGCTATAGTTTCCATCTGTTGGTGTACTTTGCACTGACCAATTTTCTTTCCCTGTTTTTGCATCAAGTGCTATTAAGCGTCCATCTAGTGATCCGAAAAAGATTTGAAGCGGACTAGAATTATCCTTTTGCCAAATTGCCACGCCTCTGTTTACTGGCCCACAGCATGTTTTAGCCAGCTGAGACTTTGGTACTTTAGCGTCATAGTGCCATAGTTCATCACCACTTCTTGCATCAATTGCATGAACATGACTCCAACCAGTGCTGACATACAAAACACCATCATGGAGAATTGGGGTTGCTTCCATTCCGCGTGCAGTATCAAACTTAAAGGACCATGCAAGGTCTAGCTCATTGACATTATTTTTGTTGATATCGGTCAGGGGACTGTATCTTTGTTCCTTATATGTTCTTCCATGATTTAACCATTCACCTTTGGGATTAATCAACGCAGTTTGATTCACAACTAGTGACGCATTAATTACTGACGAGAAGCTCAATAAAATTAATAAAGCGAGAGAATTGACTAAATTGGGTAACGGTCTTATTTTCATAAAACTTATCTATTTCTTAAAAATTCTTTTCCTATTTTAAAGGTTTTTGAAGAATTTCTTCAACAAAATCAAGTCTATCTTGACCAAAAAACATCTCATTGTTTATGAAGATGGTTGGCACGCCAAAGAGTCCTCTATCAACCGCAAGTTGTGTATTAGTAATAAGCGTTTGTTTTACGGAATCCGATGAGATATTTGCCAAAATTTCTGATGTTTTGAAATTATTTTTTGAAAGGGTACTTTTCACTACTTCTTCATCACCCATATTCAAACCCTCGACCCATATAGAGTTGAAGATAATGTCGACAAAGTGATTGAAGTTCTCACTACTCTGAAGTGCTGTTGCCGCTCTCATGAGTTGTAGCGTATTTATTGGAAAATGAGGATTGAATTTCAGTGACACGCCGTATTTACGTGCATATCTTGGTAAGTCATGTTTAAGCATATACTCGCCCTTAGCGGCGACCATTACTGGAGAGGAATTGCCAGTGGCTTTGAAGATGCCACCGAGCAATACCGGGTTATAGTTTATTTTGACCTCATACTTTTGTTGTAATTGTCTTAATCGTGCGTTTGCTAAGAAAGCCGTGGGGCTTCCGAAATCAAAATAAAAATGTAGCTCAATCATAGCTCTATCTCCTACCATGTTTCTTGCCAAGGCCTCAAGTCCAGCTCAAAGGTCCACGCATCTCGAGGTTGATTATGTAAATAAATATAGTTATCTGCTAGGTGATTCGGATCAACAATCCCATCTGTTTTGATTTTTTTATCATATTCAGGGTGAATCTGACGAATCCATTCAGTATCAACGGCTGCATCAATCACCACATGACATACATGAATACTTTTGGGGCCCAACTCGCGTGCCATGCTCTGCGCTAAGGCTCTCAAACCATGTTTTGCTGATGCAAAGGCGGCAAAATTAGCACCACCTCGCATGCTTGCGGTAGCACCGGTAAAAATTATTGTGCCTTTGTTCCTTTTAATCATATGTTTTGCCGCCTCTCTACCATTTAGAAAACCTGCAAAACATGCCATCTCCCAGATTTTTGAGAATTTACGACTGGAAGTATCTAATATACTCATTGGTACATTTGCACCAACATTGAATACCATTACATCAATTTCACCAATTTCCTCTTCTATTTGCTTGAAAAGTGAAATTGTCTCCTCTTCCTTTCGAGCATCACAAGCGAAGCCAAAAGCTTTGCCACCACTCTGATTTATTTCTTTCGCAAGTTCGATTATTTTGCTCTCAGTTCGTCGTGTTACACAAACGGTCATACCTTGTTTGGCAAATTTTTTTGCTATCGCTCCGCCAATTGCATCACCAGCACCAATTATTAATGCAACCTTATTCATAAAGAATCTCTAATAATCTCGATTTTGTTTGAATTCGCAGGAAGGCTAATCAAAGTGCCATCTTCTCCGATCGTGTAGTTTTTGAAAATTCTTTTAGCATCAGCGATCCACAGAGTTTTAAGGCCCGGAGCATCAAGTGGAGGCACTATGTGATAAAAAAGAAGATGCTTGACCTTCGCATCCCTTGCGATTTCTGCCGCTTGATACGGGTAGGTATGATAATCAAGTACATCATGAAATATTTTTGCCTGTGCATTATTGCCTACTCGTTCTGCAGCATCACGCATCATTTTCAAAAGTTTGGGTGACAAACCGGAATGAATCAGCAGATCCACGTTTGCTGCTTGCATTTCTAGATTTTTATTTTTACTCGTATCACCTGAAATCACTGCTGATCGACCCTTATAGGAAATTTTATATCCGACAGCTGGAGAGGCGGGCGCGTGATCAACTAAGAATGCATCAACTTTGACACCATTCTCATTAAAAACTTCAGTACTTTGTTTTTCTCCGGAAAAATCAAAGGGCACGGGAATCATTCCAAATCCGGGAATACTAGCGACATCCTCACCATGGTGAAGATTTCTGTAAACAGAATCTTGAGAGTAGGCCATATTAAAACCTTCAACAACGTGATTTATTCCCGGTGGGCCATAAACTTTGAGTGGCTTTTTTTTCTGACCACCTACCCAATGAAACAGTGATAATTCACCTAGTCCATCTATATGATCTGAGTGCATATGCGTTATAAAAACAGCTTCAATGGTACTGAAATCAAGTTGCATTAATCCAAAATTTCTTGCTCCATTTGTTCCTGCATCAAAAATAAAAGTCTTTCCACCTGCAATCGCGACAACGCAGGGCCCAGATCGAGAGAAACTTGGCATTGGTCCGCCCGATCCGCATAGTCCCATGTGTAGGCCATCTTCTAGTGTCTCAATATAATTGCCGGTAAATCTTGCCTCTATGGCTTGAGGCAAAATGCGCTCCAAAATCGAGATTCGGTTTATTGCTACTGTTATCGTTATTATGGCGAGTAGGATTAAAAAAATGTGTTTCTTCTTCATTGGCTTTTATTTTTTGTTGTTTGATTTCGAGATTTACATATGAAATTATCTGTGTCAATAAAACAAAAAAACATATCCCGTTAAACGACCGATTCGATGAAATTTAGAGAACCCTTTACTCTTATAGGAAATACTCCATCTCCCTACACAAGAAAATTGGTGGCTTTACTCAGATATAGAAGAATAAGTTACAAAGTTATTTGGGGAGATTTGGACAAAAATCTTGGCTTATTAGGTGTAGAACCTCCCAAAGTGAAATTATTGCCGACCTGCATCGTTGATAGAGAGGACGGGAATTTAACTCCGATATGTGACACCACTCCGATAATAAGGCAGCTCGAAAAGCAATACAAAACTAGAAAGGTAATTCCTAATAATTCCGTTGTCGCCTTTTTAGATTACTTGGTTGAGGATTATGCGGATGAATGGTGGACTAAGTTTATGTTTCATTACCGCTGGTATCCTCAGGAGGATGCAAAGAATGCATCGCAACTTCTACCAATTCTGCAAGAGGGTGTGGATATTCCAAGTGAAAAACTAAGTATTTATTCAGACTATATTTATAGCAGACAGGTTAGTCGCTTGCACGTTGTGGGCTCAAGTGAATCCACTGCTGATTTGATTGAGCAGAGCTACCTTAAAGCTTTGATAGTGTTAGAAAAGCATTTTGAAAAATATAAATTCATTTTTGGTTCACGTCCTTCCGCTTCAGATTTTGCAATTTACGGACAGCTATCGCAGCTTATTGGATTTGACCCTACACCTCGGGCGATTGCGCATAAAGTTGCCCCCAGAGTTGTTGCTTGGACGTCAATTATGGAGGATCAATGCGGTTTTGAGCCCAAAGATGACGATTGGAACGTTGATTTAAGTTCCTCCTCATTGAGAGAACTATTAAAAGAGATAGGATCAACCTATGTGCCTGCTTTATTGAAAAATGCAAGTGCATTTGAAAAAGATGAAAAGGAGTGGTCCGCTTCAATTAATGGTGCAACTTGGAGTCAAAACACGTTCGCATATCAGGCTAAATGTTTCAAATGGATTCGTGATGAATATGATGGACTATCGCGAAAAAATAGAGATACGCTTTTACAAGTGTTGGATGGGACAGGGTGTGAGAAATTATTTTTCTAGTGCAGATCATAAAGTTGAGTGTTAGCAATAATGGCTGAGTTCAGTGAACAAGGTGGTTCCTCTACTATGGATCCGAGTAGGTTCCGCAGATACGTTACGTCGCGTGTGATGTCAAAGGTTATTGAGACTAAATCGCTAAGGAGATCCAGGCACAGAGCTGAAAAGAAAAGAAAGAAAAATAACTTGCCCCACATCGTTGAATATTTCCACCAATTAAATGATGGATATAGCCATTTAACCGCGCAAATCATTAGTCGACTTAAGTCCAAGTATAATATTGAAATCAAATGTTATTTAGTATCTGAAACTGATGGAGCAAATAATCCTGAACCAGATCTGCTAGCGAAGTATGCTCTTGAGGACTCCTCTCAAATTTCGAGGCACTTCAATCTTTCGTTTAATTTTAACAAACGACCCGATAGAGATGTAATCAAAAAGGCGAGCAAAATCATAGCAAACTTAACAGATGATGCACGGACAGAGAATCTTGAAACTATAAGTACCCTAGTTTGGTCAAATGACATTCAGGCGTTAGAGAAGCTATCTGAGAATTTGGAGATCGGAGACGTAAATGATGAATTTGCTGAACGTTTTATACAACAAGGAAATGAAAGACGAAGTCAATTGGGGCATTATTCTGGAGCGATGTTTTTCTATGGTGATGAGTGGTATTGGGGAGTGGATCGGCTTTATCACTTGGAGCGAAGATTCTTGGAGTTAGATTTAGTTATTGATCATACTGATAACACTTTGTTGGCACCGCAAAAAACGCTCAAAATAACAAAATTATCAAAAAATAATAATTTCGCATTAGAGTTCTTTCCATCCTTGCGAAGCCCATACACAGCGATAGTATATGATCGGGTTACTCAGTTTTGTGACGAATGTAACTTAAAGTTAGTTATGCGACCGGTATTGCCAATGGTAATGCGCGGCCTCCCAGTAACAAGAAAAAAAGGATCATATATTTTTAAAGATGTTGCGAGAGAAGCAAGAGCTAATGGGGTAAGTTTTGGAAACTTTTATGATCCAATTGGTAAGCCGGTTAGGGACTGCTACTCGCTGTTCGGATGGGCTAAAAAAAATAACCGATCTAATGAATTATTGTCTCATTTCTTATCAGCTGCCTTTGCGATGGGAATTAATTTGAGTAAAACAAGAAACATGAAATATGTTGTTGAGAGGGCAGGTTTGTCTTGGGATGAGGCAAACAAAATAATTGGGAACAAAGATTGGCATGATGAGATTGAGTTGAACAGAAAGACCATTTACGCAGACGGATTGTGGGGAGTGCCTAGTTTTCGATTATTGAAGGATAAAAAGACAATTTATTCAGCGTGGGGACAAGACAGGCTCTGGGTTTTATCAAGAATTCTTTCTGAGTTTTCTTAATAAGTTTTCACTAAATAAGCGAATGAGTATTTGTTATGGAAAAAGATTTTAGTGTTATCGATTACGAAGTCCAAGATAATGTTGCAGTCATCGTTGTAAACAATCCACCGGTTAATGCGCTCAGTTTTTCAGTTCGTGCAGGATTGTTGCACTTTTTAATGAAAGCCGCGAATAGTAAAGAGGTTTGTGGGATCATTATTGCCTGTGAAGGCCGCACCTTTATCGCTGGTGCAGACATCAGTGAATTTGGAAGTAAACCTAAAGAGCCTGATCTTCCTGAGTTGCTGGATTATTTAGATAGCACGAAAAAACCAGTGCTTGCAGAAATACATGGCACGGCACTTGGAGGAGGCCTTGAGCTCGCATTATGTTGTAATTACCGAATTGCCGCAAAGAATGCCAGGTTTGGTTTGCCGGAGGTTAATCTCGGACTTATTCCAGGTGCAGGTGGCACACAAAGATTACCTCGATTAATAGGTATTGAAAAATCTTTGGCGATGGTTACTTCTGGAAGTCCTATTGGATCAACAGATGCCTATAAGTGTGGACTAGTTGATCAATTATCCGAGGAGAATTTAAGATACGACTCTTTGAATTTCATAAAAGATATAATTGAAACTGAGGCTGTCCACCCGTCAATCAGCTTAAAAACTAAACCAATTGTGAATGACGAAGAAACTCAAACAATCTTAAATACCTACAGATCTCAAATAAGAAAACGAAAGCGAGGATTCATTGCGCCGGAGTACAATATTCGTAGTATTCAGGCAAGTCTCGAACTCGAATTTCGTGATGGATTGAAGTTTGAGCGCAAATTATTTGACGAATTGATGGAGGGAGAGCAGTCGAGAGCTCAACAATATTTATTTTTTGCCGAAAGACAAGCAAATAAAATACCTGATTTAGACCCTAAAATTAAACCGGTTGATATTCAAAAAGTTGTAGTTATTGGAGGTGGCTTGATGGGCAGTGGTATTGCAATGTGTATGGCTAACGCGGGTATCTCGGTTACCATTATTGAGAGTAGTAAGAAACTTCTCGATAGATGTTGGAACAATATTACTGCAAATTATCAAAGTACCCAGAAAAAGGGACGCCTGAGTCAGGAGCAGGTTAAAAGTAGGCTTCGTCTTATAGACGTCTCCCTAGAATTCGAGAAGGTAAGTGATGCAGATCTCGTTATTGAAGCAGTTTTTGAAAATATGGAATTAAAGAAAGACATATTTCGTAAGGTGGGTAAATTAGCAAAGAAAAATGCAATTTTAGCCTCTAACACATCTGCACTTGATCTAAATACTCTCTCAGAATCCAGTGGCCGTCCTCAAGATGTTATTGGTCTTCATTTTTTTTCACCAGCCAATGTTATGCGTTTGCTTGAGGTGGTTCGAGCGCAAAAGACGAGTGTCAGTGTGATTTATACATGTATGAAGCTGGCAAAAATAATCAAAAAGATCCCAGTACTAGTGGGCGTATGCCCCGGTTTTGTAGGAAATAGAATTTTATTTGCGAGACAAGAACAGGCAATGCGTTTGGCGATGCAAGGAATTGATATTGCAAGGATTGATCGTTTGATTTATGAATTTGGATTTCCAATGGGACCTTTTCAAACGGCCGATTTAATAGGACTTGATCTTGGATGGGAAAAAGCGTTCACAAACGAAAATCTACTCGTCGATAAATTTTGTGAGGTTGGTCGCTTTGGTCAAAAAAATTTGTCAGGTTTTTATGATTATGATGCGAGTCGGAAAGCAACAAAATCTAAGCTATCTGAAAAACTTATCAAGGATTTTGCTAAGTCTAAAGGGATAACAAAGAGAGACTATACTGATGATGAGATTTTAGATCAGTGCTTGCTCCCAATGATTAATGAAGGTGTGAAAATTAGGGAGGAAAATATTGTTACGAGAAATAGTGATATTGATGTTGTGTACGCTCATGGATTCGGGTGGCCAGCATACAGAGGTGGGCCGATGTATTTTGGGAGAACTTTAGGATCTGACAAAGTATTAAAAAAGATAAATTATTATTCTCAATTTTTTAAGGATCGATTCTGGCAAACTAGCCACGAATTTAGGAATATCTTAGATGAAAAATAGAATATCATTCATAAAATACTTCACAACTTTTTCACTTCTTTTTTTCATAAACTCCGAATTTGCCTTGTCTAATGATTTATCAAAACTTTTTGGAAATTGGAAACACAGAGAAAAACCTGTTTGGATCAACATAAATCCAGATACAAACATAGGTAAAGGTATTATTATCAAAAATGATGATGACCCCACATCCATCGGAAAATTTTTATTCATCGATTTGCTATCTGATGAGGATCATTTTTCCGGGAAAATATATGTACCTCAACTTGGTCGATTTCATCCTATGAAGGCTGAAATATCGGATAGTGGAGATATTAAAGTGTTAGTTAAAGTCGGATTCATTAAACGGACTGTCTATTTTGACAAGCAGACTTGATGATTACTTTTTATCAGTTTATTTCTCCTTTTGACAGCATTGAGGCAATCTCCGCGTCTGAATAGTCTAGACTTCTAAGTGTTTCTTCTGTGTGATAGCCCAGTTCTGCCCCACAGTAATCGTATCTTGGTTTTGTCTTAGAGAATTTTATTGCGCTACCTACTTGTTTCTCCTTAGTTCCATCAAGGTGAGCTACTGAGGTAATCATTTGTCGTGAGACTAGTTGATCATTCGAACACGCATCCTCAAAAGAGAGCACAGGTTCTACGCAGACATCCTCGGAAGAAAAGATATCCTCCCATTCTGAAAGCTTTTTCTCTGATATTTTCTTTGCAATGATTTGTTTAAAGTTTCTTTGATTTTCTGGATCATCACTAAATGCAATATTTAAATGCTCAGATATTTTAAGCAAATTACAAAGTTTGGTAAGAAATTTTGGCTCAAGACTGCCTACAGATAGAACTTTTTTATCCTTTGTTAAATAGTATCCATAAAATGATCCACCATTGATGTGAGTAGATTCGTGGGATAGCTTTTGACCAGCTGCTAGAAATTGAGAACCAAAAATACCGTTCATTGCAAACATGCAGTCTGTCATGCTTATATCAATATGCTGTCCCACTCCATTTAGATTTCGAAAATTAACAGCTGCTAAAACTCCGATTATCGCATGTAATGAACCCCCTGCGACGTCTGCAATTGGCAGACCCATGATCGGACTGACCTCATTTGCCTTGCCTGAGTAGCCATTCGTTCCAGAAATTGATAGGTAGTTATTATCGTGACCTGCTCTATTTTGATAGGGGCCCGATTGACCATAGCCTGTAATGGAACAATAAATGATCTTCTCATTAATCTCTTTAAGAGTTTCGTAGTCAAGGCCGAGTCTCTTCATAACCCCTGGTCGAAATTGTTCAATAACAATATCGTATTCCATAATAAGACGTTTAACTATTTCGACAGATTTTTCTTTTTTCAGATCAAGACTAATTGATTTTTTGTTTCTGTTTACAAATGAATGGCAAGTTGAAACGCTATTATTAAATGGTCCCATAGCTCTAACTAAATCTACTCTTGTGGGTGATTCAACTTTTAGAATATCAGCTCCCATGTCGCCCATCATCATAGTGGCGAAAGGTCCTGGTATTAATGTTGTGAAGTCAAGTATTTTTAAATTTTTGAGTGAACCCATATTGATTTAAATAAATTTTTTAAGAAATTTTAATATAGCACAAAAAAATAGCTCTTCAGCTTTTACATGTGTCATAAATATCGTTACTATTGCGGCCTTTCAAGGATCAAGGTCACGATATGAGTGAGCAAAAGTCAACGAACGTGCGCTGGCATGATGGAAAAGTTTCATCGCAAGATAGAGATAATTTACTTCGTCAGAGAGGTGTTACGTTGTGGATGACTGGCTTATCGGGGAGTGGTAAGAGTACTATTGCCGTCGCACTTGAGAAAGTGCTATTCGAGAGGGGTAGACTAAGTTACCGACTGGACGGTGATAACATA
>ENA-OSEY01000671-OSEY01000671.1-marine-metagenome-genome-assembly--contig:-NODE-671-length-24510-cov-10.732043_pt1 | contig 24510 bp, 23 predicted proteins | sample MGYA00248465_ERZ534230 | MGnify/ENA primary metagenome ERZ534230 (study PRJEB26409, sample SAMN06344110) | marine metagenome | isolation source: Sea water from surface | place: Atlantic Ocean:Southern...
AAAATCTTGTTGTATCATCTATATATCTTGAAACGAAACCCTAGCATAAAAATAATAAGCGGTTTTAACAAGGGATTAAAGATAAATTTTAAGCCCAGTATTGATTTAAGACCAACCAGCAACAGACTTAAGAAAGTTTTATTTGATTGGATTCAATTTGAACTTAAGGATACGGTTTGCCTAGATCTATTTGCTGGGACTGGTAATCTTGGTTTGGAATGTATTTCTAGAGGTGCAAAAAAAGTAATTTTCGTTGAGCATAATAGAGAATATGCCAAAAAATTAGATATGAGTATCCATAAAATTAATAGCAAAAGTAAAGCCAAAATATATGAAACAGACAGCATTAATTGGATTAAAAAATGTGAAGTAGTATTTGATTATATTTTTTTAGATCCACCATTTGATTTTCAAAAATTGAGCCAGGTTTTAAAATTTATAGATAACAAAAGACTACTTAAAACTAGCGGTAAAATTTTTATTGAGTCACCAAAGACTATTCATCCAATTGAAATGGAAAACTTCAAAGTGATAAAAGAAAAAATTGTTGGAGAAGTTAAAGGACAGCTTATTACATGGAAATAAGAATTGCATGCAGAAAATCACCTTTGGCAGTATTGCAAGCAAATAAGTTTATTGAAGCAATTCAGAAAAAGTATGGAAAGGAAATTAAATGCAGACTTATACCAATGCACTCTGCGGGTGATCTTACAGATAAAGACTTGTCTCAAATTGGCGGAAAGGGTTTATTTATAAGTGAATTAGAATCTGCACTGGCGTCAGATAATGCCGATGTTGCAGTTCATAGCTTGAAAGACGTACCTGCAAAATTGAATGATGGATTTGAGATTATTAGTTGTTTAGAGAGAGGTAATCCAAATGATGTCATCATTTTAAAACAAAATGGGCCTAGCGTAATCCAGGATCTTAATAATCACTCAAAGATTGCAACTTCAAGTCCAAGAAGAAAAGCACAATGGAAAATATATAACCCTACTTTTGAATTTGTTCCCATTAGAGGCAATATAAGTACTCGTATTTCAAAATTTTTGGAAAGTGATCTTGATGGTTTATTGATGGCTGCAACCGCCCTTGAGAGATTAAATATTCAAGAACATCATTATGACGAGTTTAATTACCAAGATGTGGTTCCATCAGTTTGCCAAGGTATCATTGGGATGGAAATATATCTAGGAACAATCTCACAAGAAAAGAGGCAAATCATACAATCAGTTAACCATCAGAATTCTTTTAATGCTGCTTTGATGGAGCGAGAAATCATAAAATCTTTAGATGCTGACTGTATGTCACCAATTGGAGTAATATGTCGTGATGAAATGATTTATTTGGATGCCTTTAACAAAGAAGGTACCGAGATCTATCAACTCCGAGAGGCGCTAGCAAGCACTGAATTGAAACCTGCTCTATCACTCATCCTTGAAAAGCTTAAAAATGATCGAGTTCATGAGTTAATTACAAAATGATAATTAATACTCGACCCGAGAAACAAGCTAGAAGGCTTGGTTACAAAATTGAACAAGCCGAATTGAACTATTCAAATATTCCGATCACAGATATCACTCAAAGAAATTTTTTATCCAAAGATGAAATTAGTAACTTAAAAAAAATTGAAGAGTTTGAGGTACTAATTTTTACCAGTATTGCTGCAGTAAAATATGGAATCAAGATTGTTCAAGATTTTATTTCAATTGAAGATGCAAAATTTCAGTTTATGGCTGTAGGGCCATCAACATCAAAAGCGCTATTGAGTCACGGAATTAATGCAATGTTACCTGACACTTATGATTCTGATGGTCTAATGAAACTATGTAAATCAATGAATTTCAAAAATATTTTAGTTCTTAGTTCATCTAATTCTGAAATGCAGTTAAGCAAATATAGTGAGAAAGTACATTATGTATTTTCACATGACGTAATTGCGCTCGAAAATCAAATTGGGGTCCTAAGGTCTAGTTTAAATCAATGCACAAAGATACTAATTTACAGTAAGTTCAGCTTAGATATTATTCTAAAAAATACAGAGATTGGTTCAATGCAAAATCTTCAATGCATACTTCCTTCTTATAGACTTGTAAAATTATTACCTGAATCATTAAAAAAAAGGGCAATTGTTGCTGGATCAGCTCTAGATGAGGATATGTTTCAGGCGATTCAAGAATAAATTATTTTTTGCCATTGCCATTCTTCATCGATGAGAAAAACTCATCATTAGTTTTAGTTAATTTTAATTTTTCAATTAACCACTCAATTGCTTGAGCATCTTCCATATCATCAAGCAACTTTCTCAAAATAATCATTCTTTGAAGTTCTTCATCTGTTGTAAGAAGATCTTCTCTTCTGGTACCAGATCTGCGGATATTAATTGCTGGGAATATTCTTTTTTCAGCGATATTTCGTTCCAGATGAATTTCCATATTGCCAGTTCCTTTGAATTCTTCATAGATAACTTCATCCATTTTTGATCCTGTATCAACTAATGCAGTAGCAATAATAGTTAAACTGCCTCCTTCCTCTAAATTTCTAGCTGCACCAAAAAATCTTTTAGGACGCTCAAGTGCATTTGAGTCAACTCCTCCTGACAAAATTTTTCCTGATGCAGGCTGAACTGAGTTATAAGCTCTTCCTAACCTAGTAATTGAATCTAATAGAATGACAACATCTTTTTTGTGCTCAGTTAAACGCTTAGCTTTTTCAATTACCATATCTGCAACTTGCACATGCCTTGAAGGTGGTTCATCAAAGGTGCTTGCCACCACCTCGCCTCTAACAGTTCTACTCATATCTGTTACCTCCTCAGGGCGCTCATCAATTAATAGAACGATTAATTCAACATCTGGATTATTTTTCGTAATAGAATGTGCAATGCTTTGCAACATGAGTGTTTTACCAGCTTTTGGTGGAGATACAATTAATCCCCTTTGACCCTTACCAATAGGTGCAGTTAGATCAATAACTCTTGAAGATATATCAGCATTTGATCCAGAACCTTGTTCTAGAGAAAGTCTAAAATTTGGAAAAAGTGGAGTTAAATTTTCAAAGAGAATCTTATTTTTAGCTTTATTTGGCGTTTCACCATTTATGGTATCAATCTGCACAAGTGCAAAGTATCTTTCCTGATCTTTTGGAGGACGAATTTTTCCATGAACTTCATCTCCTTTTCTGAGCGCAAATTTTCTAACTTGACTGGGTGAGACATAAATATCATCTGCGCTTGTGCAATATGAATTACCTGTTGATCTTAAAAAGCCAAATCCATCATTTAGTATTTCTAATACTCCACCACCGAGAATATCAATGCCATCACCGGCCTGTTGTTTGAATATTCGAAAAATAATGTCTTGTTTTTTTAATCTACCAACATCTTGAATGCCTAGTTCAGTGGCAATTTCAATTAAATCATTAATAGGTTTACTTTTAATTTCGGTTAAGTTCATTAAACGTCCTCTGGAAAGAAAGTCTTTAAGATTGGTTATCTTTAAGATTGTGGGCTAAATGATAAGCTCTTTTTATGAAAGTTGCAAAATTAAATTTCAGATTGAATAAATTCTAATAACTGTTGCTTACTTATAGCACCAATCTGAGTGCCAACTGGCTGACCATTTTTAAATATCATAAGGGTTGGAATTGAACGTATTCCAAATTGAACAGCAATGTCTCTATTAGAGTCGATATCCATCTTACATACTTTTAAATTTTCAACATAATCTTTAGCCACTTCATCAACAATTGGTGCGATTTGCTTACATGGGCCACACCACTCAGCCCAAAAATCAATAAGTACTGGCTTATCAGAATTTGTTACCTCATCATCAAAATTTTCATCAGTGATTTCTTTTACTAACTCACTCATCTCTTTTTAACTCCTTAGAAATAGCTTTTGCAGCATAGGTGAATATTGCATCAGCCCCTGCTCTTTTAATACTCATTAATGACTCTAGCATAACATTTTTGTCGATAATCTCAGCATTTACTGCATTCATAATCATGCTGTATTCTCCACTTACTTGATAGGCAAATGTTGGTACTTTGAAAGTTTCTTTTACTTTTGATATTACGTCTAAATAATTCAATGCTGGTTTGATCATAACAATGTCAGCACCTTCATTTAAATCAAGAGCCACTTCATGTAATGCTTCATCTATATTTCTACTATCCATTTGATAGGTAGCTTTTGAGGCATTTGCTAGATTGTTAAGAGACCCAACTGCATCACGAAATGGACCGTAAAGGCTTGATGCAAATTTTGCTGCATATGAAAGTATTACAGTATCTTGCATCCCACACGAATCTAAGTGATTTCTAATCACGCCAATTCTCCCATCCATCATGTCAGAGGGCGCTATTATTTTTGCTCCGGACATTGCAAGTAATGTCGCTTGATCTCTCAGAGCAATATTAGTTTCATCATTTAGTACTTGATTGTCACTAACTATTCCATCATGACCATGTGAAGTATAAGGATCCAAAGCGACATCTGCTATCGTTATGAGATTTTCATATTTTTCGGTTAAGTTTTTGAGCGCTTTGAATAAAAAGTTATCCTCGTTGGTAGCATAAGTTCCAGCTTTATCTTTTTTATCAGAATCTACAACAGGAAAGATTGCAACAGACTTTATTCCAAGCTCTAAAATCATATCTATTTCACGGTTAATATCCTCAATATGTATTCTTTCAATGTTCGGTAAAGACGAAATTTCTCCAACCATATCTTTATTATCTGTGATAAATATAGGTTGGATTAAATCAGTTAGAGATAAATGAGTTTCTGAAACAAGGTCTCTCATCGAATTTGACTGACGAAGACGCCTTAATCTAGTTTTTGGAAAATTTCTTTTAAAAAACATTTCAATCGGTGATTGCGCCCTTAGAGGCAGATCCTACTAATCTTTTGTACTTTGCTAGTACACCTTTTTTTGGGGTAACGTTAGAAGATTTCAAGTTCAATAGGCGCTCTTCAAGAGTTTTATCATCTACGTGCAGCTGTATTGTGTTGTTTGTGGCATTAATTTCAATAATGTCACCATTCTCTATCAAAGCAATTGGTCCCTTTAATTCAGCCTCAGGTGAAATATGACCAACAACGAACCCGTGAGTACCTCCTGAAAAACGTCCATCGGTTATAAAGGCAACTTTATCTCCTAATCCTTGCCCCATTATTGCTGAGGTTGGCTTTAGCATTTCTCGCATACCTGGTCCACCCTTTGGGCCTTCATATCTTATTACTACAACATTACCTGGTTTTATAGCTCCCGATTGAATTGCAGCATTACCTTCTTCTTCTGAATTAAAAACAATTGCATCTCCTTTAAAAACATTTCCTTCATTGCCAGTAATTTTTGCAACAGCTCCATCTGGCGCTAAGTTTCCATACAAAATTCTTAAATGACTATCTGCCTTTATTGGGTTGGTAAATGGTCTAATAATGGATTGATCAGAATTGTAAGACTGACATTGATCAAGATTTTCGGCAATCGTTTTGCCACTTACTGTCAGACAATCTCCATGCAATAATCCCTCATCAAGTAATGTCTTTAGTACTGGCTGAATGCCGCCCAATGCATTTAACTCAGACATATAATGCTTTCCAAACGGTTTGATATCTGCAAGAACAGGAACTCTTTTTCCAATTTTTGAAAAATCATCAAGGCATAGGTCAACGTTGATTGCATTTGCCATCGCCAACAAATGAAGAACCGCATTTGTAGATCCACCCAGAGCAATGACACAAGCAATTGAATTTTCAAATGCATGTTTTGTCATAATATCTTTTGGGACAATATTCTTATCTAAAAGATTCTTTATTGCTCTTCCTGATCTGATGCAATCATTCTCCTTAGCATTGGATGCTGCATCTTGGCTACTACTTCCAGGTAAACTCATCCCTAATGCCTCAATCGCTGATGCCATGGTATTAGCTGTGTACATTCCTCCGCATGAACCAGGGCCTTTAACTGAGATTTCTTCAATCTTAATAAGCTCTTCTTCAGAAATGTCTCCCTTGGCAAATTCTCCGGTCTTTTCTAAGACAGATACATAATCTGTATTTATCTCACTTGGCATGATTGAACCACCGTAAATAAAAATAGATGGTCTATTTAATCGTGCCAAACCAATTAGTGCGCCTGGCATATTTTTGTCACATCCACCTATTGCAATTACACCATCGTAACCAAGGCATCCAACAACAGTCTCTATAGAGTCAGCAATAACTTCTCGAGATACTAGTGAGTACTTCATTCCCTCGGTTCCCATTGAAATACCATCGGAAACAGTAATTGTGTTAAACAATACTCCTTTACAGTCTTGGTCATTGATAGAATCCTCCACAATTGATGCCAATTTATTAATATGCATATTGCAAGGAGTAACTTTTGACCAAGTAGAAGCTATGCCAACATGTGGTATTGTAAAATCATGTGAGGTAAAACCAACACCTCTGAGCATTGCTCTCGAAGCTGATTGTTGAGGTCCATCAACTAATTTACTTGAATGTTTTCTGTTACTCATTTTTAAAAGAATACTTTAATGCTGATTGTAAAAGTTGCTTAGTGTATAACTCTTTTGGATATTTAAAAATACTCTCAGTCTCACCTGATTCAACTATTTTTCCATCTTGCATAACCAATATATGGTCTGATACTGCTCTTATGATCCTTAAATCATGACTTATAAAAATATAGGTAATATTCATTTCTAACTGAATCTTTTGCAATAGTTCAATTACTTGTATCTGAATTGAACTGTCCAATGCTGAAGTTGGTTCATCTAAGATTAACAACTTTGGTTCAAGGATAATTGATCTTGCTATAGCAATTCTTTGACGCTGACCTCCAGAAAATTCATGTGGATATTTGTATATATGATCAGGATCAAGTCCCACACTCTCCATTGATTTCTTTACTAGATCCAACTTTTCATTATCTGATAATTGAGGTTTATGTATATCGAGGCCTTCTCTAATAATTTCACCAACTGTCATTCGAGGTGATAATGAACCAAAAGGATCTTGAAATATGATTTGAACATCTTTTTTTAGATCCTGACGTTCTCTTTGTGATAAATTACCAAGATTGGTTCCATTAAAGATAATTTCACCTTCAAAATCTAATAAACCTATCACAGCTTTTCCGACCGTTGATTTACCTGATCCAGATTCACCAACAATCCCAACAGTTGAATTTTTTCGAACAATAAAGTTCAAAGTATCAACTGCTTTGAAATAATCTGAACGAAATATTTTGCTTTCAGAAAGATAACTAACCGATAAATTCTTTACTTCTAAGCAAATTTCATGACTCTCATCAAAGGATTTATCGTTTTGATCTGGTTCGGAGCTTAAAAGTTTCTTTGTGTAGGGATGCTTGGGTGAATTAAAAATGGTTTTTGTAGCTCCATGCTCTACGATTTCTCCAGACTTCATGACAATTACTCGATCAGAAAAACTTTTTATAAGTGATAGATCATGAGTAATGAAAAGAATTGACATATCAACTTCTTTTTTAATTTTAATCATTAAGTCAAGTATCTGGGCCTGTATTGTAACGTCCAAAGCAGTTGTGGGTTCATCAGCAATAAGTAACTTTGGCTTATTTGCAAGAGCCATGGCAATCATAATCCTTTGCCTTTGTCCTCCTGACAACTGGTGTGGATATGAGTTAAATTTATTATGTGCGTTCTGAATTTCTACTAATTCCATTAACTCTATAGCTTTTTGCTTAGAAACCTCTTTTGTAAGTGACTGATGAGTAAATATTGCTTCTTGAATTTGCCTGCCAACTTGATGAAAAGGATTCAAGGAGGTCATTGGTTCTTGAAAAATCATGCTAATTTTTGAACCTCTCTTGTTCCTCAGACTTTTCTTGTTTGCAGACAATATTTCTTCGCCATCAAAAATAATCTTTGAGTTTTTATCGAAGCTTGCTTTAGGTTCTGGTAATAAGCGCATAATAGACATTGCGGTAACCGATTTACCTGATCCAGACTCACCCACCAAACCAACAATCTCATTGCTATTAATTTTAAAATTAACATCTTTGACTGCATGAAATTTTTGATACCTAAGGTTAAATCTTACATTTAGGTTCTCTATATTTAAAAGACTGCTCATAGGAAAGCCTTCATTTCTAGAATTAGATCATCTGAAGCAAGCTTGCAAGCAGGAATTTTAGTAAAGTTTACAAATGCATGAAATAAATTTGGATAATGTAGCTGAGTGATTTTAGTACCTTCCTTATTTAATCTTTTTGCGTACGCTTCTCCTTCATCAGTAAGTGGATCAAATCCAGCTGTTATCAAAAGCGTTTTTGGATGAGGGCTCTTGTTTGTATGAAGGGTTAAATTGAAACATGGATTTTGGTTATCCTCAGGCAGATTTTGAAAAAGAGACCAAAATTTTGAAACGTCCAATGAATTGAGCAATAGTCCATCTGAGAATGCCTTTTGAGAATCAGAATCACACTCTGGATCAATCATTGGGTAAATGAGAAATTGAATCTCAGGCATTGGTAAATTATTTATCATTCTGTAGGTTGATAATGATGCCGCTAAATGTCCACCAGCGCTATCACCACAAACAATAATATCACTGTCAGGCATATTTAATTTTGATTTTATCCATTCAAAAGTATCATTTGCATCTTCTAACGCTGAAGGAAAAGGATTTTCTGGAGCCAACCTATAGTTAAGTGAAATTATCCTCATTGATAGAGCAGATGATAGATATTTTACCCATCCATGGTGCGAATCAATACTTCCAATTACATAACCTCCTCCATGAAAATAAAGCATAATTTTATTCGTCTGAATATCTGCTGGCACGTAATCACGAATTTCTAGATTTTTTTGATTAACAGCAATTTTTTTATCTTCATAATCTACTGATTGTGTTGAATCTGATGAAAAATTTAAGATCGTATCGTTCCTAGCTTTTCTGAAACTCTCATAATCATCAAGATCTGGAAGATATTTTTCAATTATGCCTATCAAAAGTTGGGACTTCAGATCGAGTCTTTGCCCCAAATATTGTTTGGGTTTTTGTAAGGTGATCGTTCTAAGAATCCAATCTGGAGTCTTAAAAAAAATAGCAAAGAGAAAATTAGCAATCATTGCACTTAACCAAGCTGTTTCCTTAAATCATCGGTGTATTTTGTACAATTAATTTGAATTGTATGACGCGAAGATTTGACATAATGCTCAAGCATCTTATTGTTTGCAAGTTCTGCATCAGAGCGCATATGTTCTTTTGAAGGTAGCTTAAATTCACCTTGGAAATATTTTGTAAGCATCTTAGATTGCTCATCAACTACGGGCATCAACGCACATAATGGTTGAATGAGACCTATAAAATATAAATTTGTAATTTCTGGATGGAAAATTCTTTTATATAACGGTAAGTGGTTATCAATCACATTGATAAATGATTTCTTAAAGAATGGAAAGGAAATCTTATATCCTGTGGCATAAATTATTACATCTATATTTTCCTGTGAGTTATCCTCAAAATAAATTGCTTTCCCATCCAGAGAGCTTACATTTTTTTTAACAATAAGATCCCCTGATCCAATTCTGAGCTGAATCTCACTGGATATTGTTGGATGTGCTTGAGTAAATTTATGTTGCGGTTTAGGAAGACCAATATCCTCAGGCTTGCCAATAGCTTGAACAATTTTTCTTGTGAGCAATGCTTCTCCAAATATATCAAATATCAGTTCTTTGATTGCATCTATCCATCCTTTTTTTTGTGATGGATGCCTTTGAAAATGATCAAGGGTCATAGATCCAAAATATTTTGGAGTGACCCAAACTGGGCTTCGAATTGAAAGAAACACTTTATTTGAAATATTTTTTCTACTTAATTCAGATGCAATATCCATTGCTGAATTACCTGCACCAATTATTAAAATATTTTTATTTTTACAATTAACTGGTTCTTCAGGATTGAGATAATGATGAGAATGAAAAACCTCACCATCGAAGCTACCTTCAAATCTTGGCATTTTTGGATCCCAATGATGACCATTTGCAACAATCAAATGGTTACATAAATACTTTTCTTCATTGTGAGAAATTAACTCCCATCTGTCTTCATCAATTTTTGTTACTTGTTTTATGACTGTATTAAATAATATTTTATCCTTAAAACCAAAATGCTTAACATAGTCTTCAAAATACTCAGCTATATGTGAATGGTGGGGGAAATCTGGGTAGTGATCGGGCATAGGAAAATCATAAAATTGCATCTTCTCTTTTGATGTATTGATATGCAAAGATTCGTATGCAGATGACATACCATTTTTGTTTCTAAATACCCAGTTTCCTCCAATCCTATCACTGGCCTCAAAACAAATAAAATCCAACCCAGCTTCTTGAAAATTTTTGCATGCAGATATGCCTGAGGTACCTGCCCCAATGATGCAAATGTCATGTTTTTTAATTATCATTTAATTTATAAGTGAAATTTTCAAACAGATTTTATACCATTCTGACAATAACATTAATCTTGTTTCAATCAGATGTGCATTCAAGGGATTTATTCTCAAAAGCTCCCTTTGATAGCATTTTACCTCATGAAGAAGCATTTCAATTAAATATTAATGTGAATGCTGAAAGAATTACTCTAATTTTCAAAATTAAAAATGGTTACTATATTTATAGAGATTCTGTTTTGTTAACCCTTGATGGTGAAAGATTAGATTTCATTTTTAAAGAAACAGATTGGCGAATTACAAATGATCAATTTTTGGGAACTCAAGAAGTAGCCTTTAAAAAGATTGAATTAGAAATAAATAAAAGTAATATAGATGGTCATAATACTTTTGAAATCTCGTATCAAGGCTGTTCAGAAGGTACGTATTGTTATCCAGTAGTAAAAAAAGAAATTAAAATTTAACTAAAATCATTAAAATTCCACTAAGTTCTGTTAAAATCGTCTAAATATGAAGATAATGTTGATAAATGGCCCAAATTTAAACTTGCTCGGTCAAAGAGAAGTTGATATCTACGGGTCTAAAACTCTCAATGAAATAGAAAACAAATTAAAAAATATTGCTAATCGGGAAAATGCAGAGTTAATTTGTTTTCAAAGTAATTCAGAAGGTGAAATGATAGATCAAGTCCACGATGCCTTGGATTTAGATGTGCAATTTATTCTTATCAATCCTGCAGCATATACACATACTAGTATCGCATTAAGAGATGCATTTCTTTCGACATCAATACCTTTTTATGAAGTACATATAACTGACATAAATGACAGAGAGGATTTCAGAAAAATATCGTATCTTAAAGATATTGCACAGAAAAGCTTTATTGGCCATGGTGTTAAAGGATACGAGATTGCACTTTTGCATGCAATTAAGGAAATGAGGACTTAAATATGGATATTAGAAAGATAAAAAAACTTATTGAGATGTTACAAGATTCAGATTTAACAGAAATTGAAGTTACTGAGGGAGAAGAGTCTGTAAGAATTTCGAGAGGTAGTTCGAAAGAAGTTGTTTATGAAAAAAATGTTGCGCAGCAGTTTACTCCCTCTGCAAATCCTGAAGTTGTTCAAGGTCAAAATTCAGTTATTGATGATCAGTCTAATATTAAATCGCCAATTGTTGGCACTTTTTACAGGAAGCCTGCCCCAGATAAACCTCCTTATGTTGAAAAAGGAGATAGAGTTGAAGTTGGTCAAGTAGTCTGTATTGTTGAGGCAATGAAGATGATGAATGAAATTAAATCAGAATTTTCAGGCATTGTTGAAGAAATTTATATTGACGACGCAACACCAGTTGAATTTGATCAACCACTTTTCAAGATTAAATAATTGATGACAAAAAAAGTCTTAATAGCAAATAGGGGAGAAATTGCTTTAAGGGCTGTAAGAGCTTGCAAAGAAATTGGATTGAAAACAGTTGGTGTTTATTCAAGTGGTGATAAAGATTTAAAACATCTAAGATTTGTTGATGAGTCAGTTTGTATTGGTCCTGCAAATCCAACAGAAAGCTATCTAAATATACCCTCAATTATTTCTGCAGCGGAGCTAACTGGCACAGATGCTATATATCCTGGCTATGGGTTCTTAGCAGAGAACTTTGAGTTTGCTGAAAAATGTGAGGCGAGTGGTTTTAAATTTATAGGTCCATCACCGGATGTGATTAAAAAAATGGGCGATAAAATATCTGCTAAAAATGAAGCTGAAAAAGCAGGTATTCCAATTGTTCCAGGATTTAAAAATAAGATTCCAAAAGATGAAAAGAAACTCTTTAACATAGCAAACGAGATTGGGTATCCAATTATGATAAAAGCCTCTGCTGGAGGTGGTGGTAGAGGCATGCGGGTTGTAAGAAATGAAAATGAACTTATTGACGGGCTTGCTATTACTATGAAAGAAGCACTAAGTGCATTTGGCTCAGATGTTGTATATCTTGAAAAATATATTGAAAATCCAAGGCATATTGAAGTCCAAGTTGTTGGAGACGGTAAAGGTAATGCCATTCACTTAGGAACAAGAGACTGCAGCATTCAAAGGCGTAATCAAAAAATAATTGAAGAGGCTCCAGCTACTGGATTAAATGAAAAAGAGCTAGAGCAAGTTTTGTCATCTTGTATAAATCTTTGTGAAAAACTTTCCTATGAAGGAGCAGGCACAATTGAATTTTTGTATAAAGATGGAAAATTCTTTTTTATTGAAATGAATGCAAGGATCCAAGTTGAGCATCCCGTAACAGAAATGATCAGTATGTTTGATATCGTGAAGGCGCAGCTCAAAATAGCGCTTGATATGGATATCAAGCTTGATCAGAATAAAGTCACATTCAGAGGTCATGCAATTGAGTGTCGAATAAATGCCGAAGATCCTCTTGAGTTTAAACCTTGCCCAGGAAAAATTATAAAGATGCATCCACCTGGTGGATTTGGAATCAGATTTGACTCTCATATTTATTCTGGTTATGTAGTCCCACCATATTATGATTCTTTATTAGCTAAGATCATTACTACCACCAACAAAAGAGAATCATGTATACGCAGAATGAATAACGCGCTTGATGAGTTTTTTGTTGAGGGTATAGAGACAAATCACTCTCTTCACTCAAAGATTTTAAATGATCAAACCTTTCGAGATAATAATCATCATATAAATTATCTAGAAAGTGACTTAATAAAAAGAATTAAAAATGAATCAGGAATATAATCCACAAAAAATTGAAAAAACTGTTCAAAAGTTCTGGGAAGATAATAATTGTTATAGAGCTATAAAAAACGATCAAAAGAAATTTTATTGTTTATCTATGTTTCCTTATCCCTCTGGTAAATTGCACATGGGGCATGTAAGAAACTATACCATTGGTGATGTAATTTCTCGCTACAAAAGAATGAGAGGATTTAATGTTTTACAACCCATGGGTTGGGATGCTTTTGGCTTACCAGCAGAAAATGCAGCAATTCAAAATAAGGTTGATCCTCAAACTTGGACTGAAAAAAATATCGCTAATATGAAATTACAGCTCAAGCAATTAGGTTTTAGCTATGATTGGACAAAAGAATTAAAAACATGTGATCCAAATTATTATAGATGGGAACAGGAAATGTTTACTTTGCTTCAGGATAATGGACTTGTTTATAAGAAAAAATCTTTAGTAAATTGGGATCCAGTTGATAAAACGGTTCTAGCAAATGAACAAGTAATTGATGGTAAAGGATGGAGATCTGGTGCTACTGTTGAGTTGAAGGAAATTGACCAATGGTTTTTGAAAATTACTGACTATGCTGATGAACTTCTACAGTCTATTGATAACTTAGATTGGCCCGAAAATGTAAAATTGATGCAAAAAAACTGGATTGGAAAGTCCTATGGATCTGAATTAAAGTTTTTGCTTTCAAACAATGACGAAATTACTACCTTCACAACACGAGTAGATACAATCTTTGGGGTTACTTTTTTGGCTGTATCACCAAATCATCCAATGGCTCAAAATTTAGCTAGTGAAAACGATGATATAAATCAATTCATAAAGAAATGCAATGAAATGAAGATGGCTGAAGCGGACATGGCAAAAGCTGAAAAACTAGGCTTCAAGACTAGCATAAAGGCTAAACACCCCCTTTCCGGCATTGACCTTGAGGTATGGATTGCGAATTATGTTCTTATGGATTATGGAACTGGAGTAGTCATGGGTGTTCCAGCACATGATGAAAGAGACTTTGAGTTTGCACAAAAGTATGAGATACCCATTAAACAAGTTATTGAAGCAGATGACTTGCCCTCTTCTGCTAAAGGAAAATTGATAAATTCAGATGATTTCGATGGGGAAGAATCGGATGAAGCTATAGATAATATAAATAGCTTAATTGAAAAAAACGGAATAGGTAATAGCATAATTAATTATAGGCTGAGAGATTGGGGTGTAAGTAGGCAACGGTTTTGGGGATGTCCTATTCCAGTAATCTATGAAAAAGATAAACCTATCTTTTTAAGAGGTGATGAGCTTCCAGTAGAGTTGCCAAAAATAAAAGCTGGTGATTCTCCAAAACCTCTTAACCAAAACAAAAATTTTTATGATTTAGGACAGGGTAAATCGCGAGAAGTTGATACTTTTGATACTTTTGTTGATTCGTCTTGGTACTATGCAAGATTTACCTCCGCTGAGAATAATAAAAAAGCGTTAGATGAGAATTCAGAATATTGGTTGCCAGTTGATATTTATATTGGAGGGATAGAGCACGCAATATTACACCTTCTTTATTCAAGATTCTTTCATAAGGCTATGAGAGATATGGGTCTTGTAAATGGTGATGAGCCTTTTAAGAAACTGCTAACACAAGGAATGGTATTAAAAGACGGAACAAAGATGTCAAAATCTAAAGGCAATACCGTTGATCCTCAAAAATATATTGATCATTATGGAGCAGATACTATAAGACTGTATATGATGTTTACTGCCCCACCAGAACAAAGCTTAGAATGGTCAGATAGTGCAATTGAAGGTGCGTCTAGATTTCTCAAGAAATTTTGGAGGTTATGTGAAAATAGAACAAATACAGACTATCAAAATATCCCAAGAGATTTTCAACAGAGTCATTTGGATTTAAGAGCAAAAACTCATAACACCATAAAAAAAGTTACTACTGATTATGAAGATAGAAACTCATTCAATACTGTGATAGCCGCAATTATGGAATTAATAAATGCTATACCCGAAGAATTTAAATCCAGTGAAGCAACTTCAACAGATATATTTTGTCTAAATGAAGTTATCAATGTGTCCCTACAGATGTTATCTCCAATTGTTCCGCATATTACATTTGATATTTGGACCCGTTTTAATCCACATTTAGATCCAAAACTCTTCGAAAAATCATGGCCCGCGTTCGATCAAAAATTAACTGAAAAAGATGACTTTGAACTCATTATTCAAGTTAATGGTAAGGTAAGGGGTAAAGAAAACATTGCAAAAGCTCTGAGTGAAGATGAAATTAAGGAAATTTCTTTAAAAAATAGTAATGTTAGAAAACATGTGGCACTAGACAAGATCAGTAAGGTCATTTATGTTAAAGAGAAATTAATAAATTTTGTAATTGAATCATGAAGAACATAACACCACTAGATGACTTTCCCATTCATCAGACCTCTGAAACATTATCAGTCCCATCAACAACTGATAGAAATTTTTATGATAGATATTGGTTTAATGGGTTCAGTAAAGAAAAAGATTTCCTATTTGAGATTGGAGTTGGAGTATATCCAAATAGGCACATTATTGATGGTCATTTCAGTATTTCATTTAAAGGAAAACAATATTCATTTCATGCATCCAAAAGACTAGATTCTTCAAGATATCCAATGGTTATTGGTCCAATAAGTCTTGAAATTCCAAAACCAATGGAAATAATTAAATTTACCCTTCAAGATCCTGAAAAAAGAATCTCGTGTAATTTAGAATTTAATAATTTAACACTCCCTCATATTGAACCTAAATCATCTTTAAAAGAAGGTACAAGAATTCTGATGGATACCAGTAGGTTCACTCAGTTTGGAACATGGACGGGAGAAATACAACTTGAAAATGAAACTATAAATTTAGAATCTGAATATGGTACTAGAGATAAATCATGGGGAGTGAGACCGGTTGGAGAACCGGAAGGTGGAGCACCTGGTAAGTTGAATGATGAGCCAGGTGTATATTGGTGTTGGGCTCCAATAAACTTTGGGCAAGTATTTACTCATTTTGGTACTTTTGAGGATCATGATGGTAATTCAACTCAACTATCAGGTGAGATTATTACTGTGTCAGACAATGGTGAATCTATCAAAAATATGACTAATATTAATCACTCTATTAATTGGATCAAAGGAACAAGGTGGTCAGATGGTGGTGATATCAAATTTAAGGTTGATGAGAAAGATACGAAAATTAAAATTAAAACAGTAGGACCTAGGTTTCATTGTAAAGGTATTGGCTATCAACATCCCGAATGGGGTCATGCGCTTTGGAAAGGTGAAGAAGCATATGATTACGAGGTTTGGGATTTAGATAAAATTGATCCAAATGATTATTCATATTTCCATATTCATCAAATCGCTGAAGCATCAATGGGAAAAGAAAATGGATTTGGTACTCTTGAAAACCTAGTTGTAGGCAGACATGATCCCTCTGGTTTTAAAGACTTATTTGATGTTGCTGAATAGATTTTTTGTAATATTTACAATCTGCTTAACATCTTGTGTTTCTCTAGATAGCACTTTCCCTGCAAATCTCAGTTTCACAAAAAATGTTGATGAGAAATTTATCAATATTCTTGGCTTCAAACTTAAACAAGAAAAATATTTTAATAAAAACTTGAGCTTAATTAGCACAAATTCGCGTGAAAAAATCTTGTATGGCGGAGATGGACTTAGAGCTCAGCAAAAAGAAATTTTTTTTTCAGTACAATTTGTTCTTGATGGCAATGAATTACAACAAGAAATTGTTGTAAGCGATCTGGTAATCATAGATGAACTGAATCCATTTGCTGAAAATGCAACAAAAGAAACCATATTGTTAAACTTAAAATATCAAGCTGCTAACGAAGTCATATTTGAACTGTTCTAGATGGAAATTACATATAACAGATTCATTAGAAAACCCTTATATAACAGTCAACATTATTTTATTTACGGAGAAGAGATAATTCTTAGAGATGAACTCATTTCTCTTATAAAGCAATATTTCAAAAACAAGGAATTTCATAACGTTGTGACTTTAGGCATTACTTCATTTGATAATCTTATTGATGAGGTGACCAACCTATGTGCAGGTTCATTGTTTCAAGAAAAATCTTTGATTCACATTAAGCATAGTGAAGGGAAAATGCCAGATGCAATAAAAAAATTATTAGAGATGGGGATATTTCGAAATAATAGTTCAGTTATGCTAATAGTCGAGTCCTCTGTATCAAAATTAAATAAGTCCACAAAATTTTATAAAGATATTCAAGATGTTTTTTGCATTTTAAGTTGTAATAAGCTTGATACAAATGAAGAAAAATTGTGGCTCAAACGAAAGCTGGATTTTTTTGACCGGGATGCATTAAGGAAGTTTGGAGCAAATATCCATAACAATTTGAATGGAAACTTAATTGGTCAAAGAAATGAAGCAAGAATTTTGTCACTCCTTTATAAAAATAATCAAGAGCAACTCTCAAATGAAGTTTCTGTTGATTTGAATTTTGATATATTTGAATTTGAGGACTCGCTCGTAAAAAAAGATTTTAATAAAATTGATCAAATCATCATTACACTCAAAAAGAATAATGCTCAACCACCACCTCCAATAATTTGGATTATTTCGAAAGTTATAACAGCATGTTATGCCATTAAGACAGCATCTAGCAGTTCAGTAAATTTTTCAAAATTAGGGATATGGTCAAATAAAAAAAGTTATTACATGAATATGTCAAATAGTTTGAGGGTAGAAGATATAATAGACTTACAAGAGAGAATAATTGTCCTTGATCAAAGTGTGAAAGGTGCAATAAATTTAAATGCTTGGGATTACCTTGAGACAACAATTATGTTTTTGAAAGATAATCTTCTATTGACTGACTAAATATCAGACTTGCTTTTCTGAAAACCTCGTCCTTTGTATCTCTTGTGTAATTTGCATTTACAATTTTTTCAACAGGTTGTATCCCTTTCGTAGAACTTGAAAACCAAACTGTTGAGGCTTGATCTAATTGACTAACATAGCAATCCTGCTCTTTCACAGAAATGTTTTCAGATCGCAACGCATTGATAAAGAAATCTCGGGTTACCCCTGGCAGGATATTCTCTTTTAAACTTGGAGTAAAAATCTCATTGCCTTTAGAAAAAAATATATTACTTGCACCACCCTCAGTTATTTTATCTTCAGAAGAAAAAATTATCTCATCGCAACCTTCATCTAATGCTGAATTCATTGACATCACATTACCTAGCAATGATGTCGATTTAATCGAACATCTTTTCCACCTTATATCATCTACTATCATCGAAACTAAAGGCTTGGTGCTTGGTGTAATTTTTGTTGCATAGCCAAATCTTTCTGGCACCATTTCGGTTCTAACTAAATGGCTTCTCATCTCGTCAATACCTCTAGAGATTTGATAATAAACATACGACTGATCTTCTTCTTTGACATATTCAGAAAGTGCAAGGATCTCATTCTCAATTAAACTAAAATCAACTTTGATCCTCATTCGATTGGCACATTCATTAAATCTAGAAATGTGTTCTTCAAAGCAAAATCCTTTGCCCTTATAAAATGGTATAACCTCATAGATGCTATCGGAAAAAGTATAAGCTCTTGATAGTGGCGAAACTTTTATTTCAGAAAGAGGTGTAATTTTTCCTTGATAAATCCCAAAGGTATCAGTCATTATTAAAATCAAAAAGATTAATGAACCATAAGATCAATTTATCTATAAATCTTCCTAAAAATCCTTTTTCTTCAACTGTATCTAGTGCGATAAGTGGTTTTGAAGTTAACAGTTTTCCTTCAGATAACACATCTACGACTCCTAACTTCATACCTTTTGAAATTGGTGCTTCAATATTGCTATTAATTTTGTAATTAAATGTGACTGTTTTCAAAGTGGCTCTGGGGACGGTTAATATAAGATCTGACTCAAGACCCAATGAAACTGAATCTGATTTACCAGCCCATACTTTTGAAGTCTGAATCATCTCGTTACCATTTAACAATTTTTTGGTTGAAAAAAATCTAAATCCATACTCAAGCAATCTTTGTGATGAGGTAAAAGTATTTTGACTAGTTGCACTTCCAGCAACCACAGAAATTAGTCGCATCCCATTTCTTTGTGCTGAAGATATAAGACAATATCCAGCTGATGAGGTAAAACCCGTCTTAATGCCATCAACGGAGTCATCTTGCCATAGCAGCTTATTTCTATTTACCTGACGAATTTCGTTGAAAGTAAACTCCCTTTCTTTATAGAGTTTGTAATGATCAGGAAATTCACTGATTAATCTTGAACCAAGCACTGCTAAATCTCGAGTGCTTGTAAAATGACTTGGATTTGGTAATCCCGTTGAATTTTGAAAAAGTGTATTAGATAGGCCCATTTCAGAAGCATAGGCATTCATTACATCTACAAAACCCTCTTCTGTACCAGCAATGTATTCTGCAAGTGCAACAGTTGCATCATTACCTGATTGAATAACTAGTCCTCTGAGCAGATCAATAAGTGGCACTTTCTTGCCAACCTCAATAAAGGTTCTTGATCCTTCCATTTTCCATGCTTTTTCAGAGACAAGGACTAAGTCATTAAAAGAAACAAGTTTTTGCTCAAGCTGATCTGCTATGACATAAGCAGACATTACCTTTGTCATGCTGGCAGGTTCAATTTGTGAATCAGGATTACCAGAAGCGATAATTTTTCCAGTGCTTGCATCCATCAAGATATAACTTTCTACATTAATCTCAGGAGAAGATGGAATAATCGTTTGCGCTAAACTAATGTTGGCTTGGAAAATAAAAAGTGTAAAAACAAATTTTTTTAAAATATTCATCTTAATTCAATTGATAAATCATATACCGCTTTTGCATAAAAGTGGCTCCTATTGTACTTTGTAATTGCTATAAAATTTGCAGTACCAACAAAAAAATCAGTTTTTCCTCGCTCATAATAACTAAGCAATAGTACACTTTGATCAAGAATATCCTCATTTTCTAACTCATCACTAGCATGCAAAATATTTGGTGCTAATATTAATGGATTCCTTACATTATTTATGGATTGCGTATTAGACAAAAATTTTTGATCTATTCTTCTTATGGTTGGTAAGTCTTTATTCCAACCATGTATATATAAATAATTTGCAATACTGCCAATTGCGTCATCAACAGAGTTAAGAAGATCTACATAGCCATCATCATCAAAATCTATGGCATAGGCCCTATAACTAGAAGGAATAAACTGACCATAACCCATAGCTCCTGCATAAGAACCTTTAAGAGAAAGAATTTCTAAATTATTTTCTCGAGATAATAAAAACAGATTAATGAGTTCTTTAGTAAAAAATTTTGATCTTCTAGGAAAATCAAAACTCAGCGTTGTAAGAGCATCCAAAACTCTGTAGTCGCCCATAATTTTTCCGTATCGAGTCTCTACCCCAAGGATAGATGTAATAATTTCTTTTGGGACACCAAATCGACTTTCTGCTTTTTTAAGTGTTTTAATATTTTCAGAAATAAATTTTTTTCCATTTTGGATTCTCTTTTCTTCAATAAATAAATCTTTATATCTATCCCATGTCCAAGTGAATTCTGCTGGTTCACTTATTGATTGAATAATTTTATCTTGTTTGATTGCTTTATTTAGTGTGGAGACAACATAATCTTCAGAAAAACCATGATTTAATATTAATTCGCTCTTTAAATACTCAAAAGTTTCACCTTTATCAACATAGCTAAAGGTATTTGCAGCAAAAAAGAACGACAAAAAAAAGATTCTTATCATCTTTGCATAAACTTCTTATGGGAAGCCATTGAAGTTATTATTCCAAACATTATAAATAAAGACAGCAACGACGTGCCGCCCCTGCTAAAAAATGGTAATGGCATTCCAACTACAGGAATCAATCCAACTACCATTGCTAAATTCACAAAAACATTAAAACAAAATGTAAAAATAAATCCTCCGATCACTAGGCGACAAAACCTATCTCTTGCATTTACTGCAAGATAAAAACATCGCAACAATACAAACGCATAAATCATGACAAGCAATAAGACTCCGACAAAACCAAATTCTTCAGCCAAAACTGAAAAAATAAAATCTGTTTGAGTTTCTGGTAAAAAGTTAAGTTGAGTTTGCGATCCTTGACCATAACCCTTACCAAATAGCCCCCCACTTCCTACTGCTATCTTTGATTGAATAATATTCCATCCCGCACCGTATGGATCTGATTCAGGATTAAATAAAGTCCAAATTCTATCTTTTTGAAAAGGTTGCAATAAGTTATTCCAGATAAAAGGTGAAAAAACCGCTATTGCGCTCAAACACAAAAAAATAAAGAGCCAGCTTAAACCTGCTAAAAATAAAACAAAAATTCCTGAAATTGTTACTAGTAATGCTGTTCCTAAGTCTGGTTGACGTGCAACTATAAGAAAACAGGCAAAAATGAAAAGAATTGCAATTAATGTATCTTTGAAACTTATAGGAAGTTTTTTATGAAAAAGATAGCTTGATAAAAATAATGGCAAAGCTAGTTTTAGAAGTTCAGAGGGTTGAAATGAGAAAACATAAAACTTTAACCATCTTTTAGCACCATTAATTTCTGTACCTATGAAATAAGTAGAGGCAACTAAAAACAAAGATAATATTAAAAATAAGAGAGAGAATCGTCTGTAAATATCTGGATCAGGCTGACTAAAAATAAAAAATAAGAAAAATCCAAGAACGATATAAATGAGTTGCCGAGAGATGGCGCCAAAGCTGCTTTCTGATGCACTAAATAGTATAAAAAGACCTATAAAACTAAGCATTGAGATTGATATAAATAAATATGGATCAAGATGTATCTTGTTATTCATCTAAAAGTTCCTCTAAAACGCCAAGCGCTACTGGACCAGCAACACCTCCTCCACTTTCTCCATTTTCAACTATTACGCTTATAGCGTATTTTGGATTTTCATATGGGGCAAAAGCTATCATAATTGCATGATCGCGTAAGCTGATATCCTCTCTTATACGATTATACTCTGCACTCGAATTCAAACTTACTACTTCACCAGTACCAGTTTTTGCAGCTACCAAAAATTCTTTTGAATTTCTTAAACCTCTTGCTGTTCCTAAGTCCGATTCAATTACATTAAGCATTGATTCATGTAATTTTTGCCAATCACTATTATTGAATGCTTCTGCTGTGATTACCTCTTTTGAACTATTTTGTCTGTTTAATTCGCTGATAAATAGTTTTTTCTTGTCTCCTTTTGAAGCAATTATCGCTGCATAATATGCCAATTGTATAGGCGTTGAAATCATGTAGCCTTGCCCAATTCCAAGATTAACAGTATCTCCTTTAAACCAACTAAAATTTAAGTTTTCTCTTTTCCAGTTTGGAGTTGGCACCAATCCATCATCTTCTTGAAAACAATCTAGACAAACTGTATTTCCAAAACCAAATTTTATTAAATCATCACTAATATCATTAATATTGCTTTTATATGCTAAATCAAAAAAAAATGTATTCGAGCTTCTTACTATGGCTGTCGCTAAGTCAATCCTACCCAAAGGAATTTGCCTCCAACCCCGATACATACGCCCATTGTCGGGTAAAATAAAATAACCAGGATCCCTAATTACGTTTTCCCAATTTGTAAGCTGATTATTAATTGAGTGAAATGCAAAAAAAGGCTTTAGTGTTGATGCAGGGGGATATCTACCTGCAACTGATCTATCAAAAAATGGTTTATCTTTATTATTTAAAAGTTCATCATATTGGTCTTTTGAAATACCATTAGCCATTTTGTTAATTGGATAAGTGGGAGCGCTTAATAAAACAACTATCTCACCAGACTGAACGTCAACTACAACCACAGAACCTTTCTTATCCTGCATTAAATTAGCTGCTCTTAATTGAGCTTTTAGATCTAGAGTGGTTTGTAGATCGTCTCCTTTTACAGGTGGCAGATAATCAATTTCTTTTATAAACCTACCTTTTGAATCAACTTCAAATTGTTTATAACCAAATTTGCCTTTTAAAACATCATCAAAGGTTTTTTCCAAGCCAGACTTGCCTTCAATCAAACCATTGGCATAAGAATAAAGTGCATCATTCCAGCTATTTCTATTAAATTTCTTTGATATAAAGCTTGTATCTGTTAATACACCTGCATAACCTAGAACATGAGCAAAGCTGTCATTCCCAAGCGCAATTCGCCTAAACCTTTTACCAACAAATACATTTGGAAATCTAAAGCTTTGTACTTCAAACTTTGCAATATCTTTTTCGTTAAGATTGGATTTAAGAATTAATTCTTTATTAAAAAAAGCTCTATCATCGAAACTATTTAGAAAATTAGTTTTTTCACTTTCTGATAAGTTAATTAATTTATTAATATCATTTAAAAAAACAATAGGATCATTTATTTCGCTCGGATTTGTAATTAAGTCAAAGGTTGCAATGTTATCAGTAAGAACGATGCCATTTCGATCAATAATCCTTCCTCTTAAAGGCTGAACAGGAACTGTATAAGTTTTATTTTCGAAAGCTGCTTCGTCGAACTCATCATGCTCCAAAATTTGTAAATAAAAAACTCTATAAAGAAAAATTACAATTACTAAAAACAATATAATCGTAATGAACAATGACCTTTGAGTAAAAGTGTTTATCTCAAATTGCCTTTCCTGAAAATCATTTTTCATTTGTGATAAGGGTGGCCATCGATAATTTGACAAGCTCTATAAATTTGTTCAGTCAAAATTAATTTAAAAAGTTTATGTGGGAAAGTAAGTTTTGATGCAGAAAGAACATATTTAACCTCGTCGAAGACATGTTTAGATACTCCATTTGAGCCACCAATTATAAATTCAATTTGTTTAGACTCTAATGACAGATCTTGGATAATTTTTGAAAACTGTTCACTAGAAACTTGTTTACCTTCTAAATCCCATAAGATGGAAGTATTTTTATTTTCTAAAGCACCCATTAATAAATTTGACTCTTTTTCTATACTATACGATTGACTTATATTCTTGCTAGTCGCCCTTATATTATTAAATGTTACTTCATGATGAGGCATTTTCTTTAGCAGAGAAGCAATTCCCTTTGCTTCCCAATCATTAGATTTTTTTGAAATGGAGTGAATTTTAAACTTCATAAGCTGAAGAAAAGACTTGATTAGGATCTCCCCACAAGCTTTCAAGGTCATAAAAATCTCTAGTATCTTCAAGCATAATATTTACAATTACGTCATCACAATCGATAAGTACCCAGCTTGGATTATTTTTACCCTCAAT
>ENA-OSEY01000672-OSEY01000672.1-marine-metagenome-genome-assembly--contig:-NODE-672-length-24433-cov-10.558343_pt1 | contig 24433 bp, 28 predicted proteins | sample MGYA00248465_ERZ534230 | MGnify/ENA primary metagenome ERZ534230 (study PRJEB26409, sample SAMN06344110) | marine metagenome | isolation source: Sea water from surface | place: Atlantic Ocean:Southern...
GAAGTATTGAACGTTTAATAAGCAGAGCAACAAAACAAGGTTATTTTGAGAAAATACCGAGCAAAGATAAAAGAGTAATAGAATATCACCCTACAAAAGAGGCTTTCTCAATGGTTGCAATGCACCTTTCGCTAATGGAAGTTTTAGCAGATTCATTAGGACCTGGAATTAAAGAAAACCTAGAAAAAAATATTGGCGTTTCTATGGATCAAATCAAAGAAATAATTTCTGAACTTCAAGAAACTAATTAAAAAAGGCGCTTAGTAATCTAAGCGCCTTTTTAATATGAATAAACTTAAAAGTTTCCGGTAATCTCGATACCAAATCTACGGCCATCTGCCATAGCATATCTTTGGCCTCCACCACCGCCTCTTCCGAGTTCAAGCGCAACTCGCTTATACTCGTAGTCTGAACAGTTAGTGCAGAAGAATCCAATATCAAAATTATCAGTTCTTTCAAGCGTGATATTTAAATTAACCATTGTGTAATCTTCGACGTCGTTTACACCTGCCCAAGGATCAAGCCCAAGGACATAGTTATCTTTATATGCTGCTGAAACTGCATAAACAATGTCCCCTAGATTAGTGTTTTGAACATGCTCAAAACTTACATTTAAGTTGTTCTCAGCACTTTGAGGCATTTGCTTTCCTGCCAAATCTTGCACTGAGGTAGGATCTCTGTCATCCAGGAACCTATCCCAAGTAGCGTCAATGTATGAATACGCAACTGTAAATCTAGTTTGAGGTCCTAAAGCGGTTCTATAAGCAAGGTCTAAACCATTAATTGTGGCATCCCCTGTTTTTACACAACCTGCTGGTCCTGCTGGCGTGGTACATACTAGCAACTGTTGATGATCTGTGTAGTCATATTGATAAGCGATCGCTTCTATCTGGCTTCTGCCATCTTGAATCGTAGCCTTATAACCCAATTCAATCATCTCTAACTCTTCCATAGCTGCAGGAGTATTAGCCGCATTGGCACTAAAGTTAGCAAACCCAACACTACCAGCTTTGAAGCCGGCCGCATACGTAAGCCAAGTTAAACTATCATCACCGATGTATTCAAGTGTAGCTTTTGGATTAAATTCTTCATGAAAAGAGCCGTTACTTACTACAAAAGGAGCTGTAACAAATGGTACTCCAATTGCATTTGTTGAGCCTGTATAAGTGTAAGGTTTATCATGGTCAGTATAACGTCCCGCTAATAAAAGGTTAATTTGATCGGTTAATGGAAACTTAACGTTTGCAAATATTGCCAAAGATTCCGTATCCAAATCAACATTAACAGAACTTGTCCACTCTCCCGTAAGAGCTAAATTAAGGTTTTGGACATCATTTGCTGTTACGAATTGGCCAAAAGCAGCCGGTCTAGGCGTAGCTGGATTTAAATAAGCCTGACAGTTTCCTGCGGCAGCACATGCTGCATAAGCTGCAATAATATTTGGCACAGCCAAAGGATTCACACCAATTGCAAAATCAGCTGCGTTTCCGGGATTAGCCGCAGTCACGGCTGCAGCTGCAGCCCCTAAACCAAAAGCAGCTGCAAAACTACTTTGATTACCTGAAGCGAAAGTATCAATCCTACTACCCTCATCTTTCATGGCATAAATTCCTGCAGACCATGTAATATCATTTGAAGAATCAGAGTCTAATCTAAGCTCAATAGATGTTGTTTCAGTGTCTGCCGCGTGCTCTTGATAAAGGGCATTAAGATCTAACTGGTCAAAATCTCTGTCTTCAAAAGAATTTACTTTTTGATAACCTAAAATAGAAGTTAAGGACATTCCGCCTAGGTCTGTTGTTGAAGAAAAAGACACATCAGTTGTCTCAACTATATTAAATCCTGAAATACTCATTGGCTGACTGAATTCATCGCTAAGCGCTGTAACTACTAGAGGGTTGTTCATATTAGGCGTACCTAAAGTCTGATAAGAAGTCGTTGGGGCATTGGCCGAACATACGTCTCCATTTGTGTTGTTTGCTGGTAATGCAGCAACACCAAAATACTCAGCACCAAAACCTGCAACCTTAGAGTTACAAAGGAAAGCTACCTCAGAAATTGTTGCATCTTGCTCAAGTAAAGTGTTTGCTAATTTCAAGTTCCATTCGGTTGCTCCACCTTCTCCATAAAAAGATAGTCTATACCCAGATAAATGTACTCCATCGTCTTGACCAGAATTTGGATCAAAAGATACACCCTCATCCTGTTCTCTAATCAAGCTAAATCTTGCTGAAATAGAATCAGTTACCCCACCTTGGAGCATAAGATTTAAGTCTTGTCTTGCGTTGTTTCCTCCTCTTACTTTAATTCTTGCGAGTTGTTCTTGAGTAGGTTTTTTTGTGACTATGTTAATAATTCCACCGAGAGCGTTTGTACCATAAATTGCTCCTTGAGGTCCCTTCAGAATTTCTAGCCTCTCTATATCGTCAAGTCCATTCATGAAAGTTGAAACTCTTGGTTGAGTAACTCCATCGACAACCATCGCAACCGAGGGATCAACTGCAATGTCAAATCCATAAGTTCCGACTCCTCTTATTCTTACTCCCATTCTAGCTTTTCCTTCTCCTGAAACTTGAACATCTGGTGTCAACAATGCAATGTCATCAATAGCATTTACTCCTGCTTGTTCTAAGTTTTCTCCAGAAACTGCTACTAAAGCAGCTGAAGTATCCATTAGTGTAGATTCACGCTTTTGTGCGGTAACGACTAATTCTTCTAAGACCGCTTCTTGTGAAACAACTGTTAAAGAGAATACAAGTGATGAAAGTATCACTAATAATTTAATATTTTTCATAATTTCCCCCATTAAAAGTGCCTTTAGCACTCTTTAATTTTATTTTTAAAGTTATAGGATTAAAAGTCTTTTTGTCCGTCTTTCAGTCGGTGATAATAAAAATTGATAAAATTTATACTGTTTTTTGATAAGATGTTTTATCCAATGGTAGAGGAAAGATATGTCTGAGAAAGTTTATGTAATAGCAAATTTTGAAATAAATAATCCAGAAGAATTTAGAAATTATGAAAAAGGTTTTTTTGGAATTTTGAAAAAGCATGGTGGAGAATTTATAACTTTTGATGACGCTCCTGACAAAATTGAAGGAAAAGGGCTAAGTGGAAGAGTTGCCATGTGGACATTTAATTCAAAGGATGAATTTGACAACTGGTACAACGATGAGGAATATCAGAAGTTATCAAAAGACTACAGACATCCAAATTCAACAATGCACAATTTATCAGTCATTAAAAGTTTAGGGTAATTACAAATAATGCAGCTTAATTTTTTTAATAAACCTCACTTTGAAAACGGATCTTTAAAAAAAATTTCTGAAATTTTAAAAGCTCAGGGAATCAAAAAACCTCTAATTTGCACTGATCCTGGTCTTGCCTCTATTGGTATGACAGACCAAATAAGAAATCTTTTATCAAATGAGCTTTCTCCTACATTCTATGAAGAAACGCCAGCCAATCCGACTGAAAAAGCAGTCGACGAAGCTTTGGAAGCTTATAAAACTAATGACTGCGATGGCGTAATCGGTTTTGGAGGCGGATCTAGCATGGACCTAGGAAAAGCCGTAGCACTAATGGCTAATCATGAAGGTAATGTAATTGATTATTCTCTAAATGAGGGAGGTTTTACAAAGATAAAAAAAACTGTGCCTATGATTGCCATACCAACTACCTCTGGAACTGGAAGTGAAGTATCTGTGGGATCAGTAATTATTATGAATGATGGTAGAAAGCTTATTCTAGCCAGTGAACATTTAAGACCTGATGCAGCAATCTGTGACCCCGAGCTTACAGTGGGGTTGCCTCCTATTTTAACTGCCGGGGCAGGAATGGACGCTCTAACTCATTGCATCGAAGCAATTATGTCTCCAATTAATGATCCTCCTGCTGAAGCGGTTGGTTTAGATGGAATCGAGAAAATCGTTCGCGATGAGAGTTTGGTCAATGCCTGCAAAGACGGACAAGATTTAGATGCTAGATGGAATATGATGATGGCATCTACTGAAGGAGCCATGGCTTTTTCGAAAGGTCTTGGAGCAGTTCATTCCATGAGTCATGCAATTGGAGCAAACCAAGAATTAAGATTGCATCATGGAACTTTAAATGGCGTAATTTTACCCACCGTGATTAGGTTCAATAAAGATCATGTCGGAAATAAATTACCTAGGATACTAAGAGCAATGGGTAAAAGCGAATCTGCTGATCTTGCTGACGAAATAGAAAAATTCAACGAGAAGATAAATCTGCCCAGCGGACTTAAAGAAATGGGTGTTACAGAAGAAATGATTCCCGAACTTGTAGAACATTCGATCACAGATCCAAGTAATGTCACTACTCCTAGACTCCCGTCTCCTGAAGAATGGGAACAATTATTTTTGAGTGCAATGTAAGTAATTATTTTAGGTTATGGAAAAGGTTTGTTTAGTAATTGGAGCTGGAGCAGGAATTGGTGGAACTGTCGCCAAAAAATTTGCTGCTAATGGGTATCACGCTTTCTTGGCACGAAGAACTGACGAAGAAGGATTAAATAAAATAATTAATGAAATAGAAACATCGGGAGGCAAAGCTTCTGGCTCCTTACTTAATGTGATCGAAGAAAATTCAATTGAAGATTTAGTAAACAAAATTGAATCTGAGATTGGCCCAATAGATACAGTCATCTATAACATAGGAGCTCAAATTGGGGACAGAGCTCTTGCGGAAACCAGCTATAAGGCCTTTGAGATGGGCTGGAGAATGGCTACGTTTGGACTTTTTAGATTAGCACAGGTTGTCACACCAAAAATGAAAGAGAGACAAGCTGGCAATATTATTGTTACATCCGCTACATCGGCTGTAAGAGGAAACGGTGGTCAACATTCTCATGCTGCTGCAATGGGAGGAAGAAGGATGTTATGTCAATCATTGAATGCTGAATTTTCTAAGGACGGTATTCATATTGCTCATGTAATAATCGATGGCGCTGTAGATGCGCCTGATACTTTAGGAAAAATGTTAGGGCCTGATCTATTTGAAAAATTTAAAGAACAGAAAGGTGAAAACGGAATGATTTTACCTGAAGAAGTAGCCGAGACATATTTATTCATAGCAAAACAAAAAAAATCTACTTGGACTCACGAAATTGACATAAGAGCTTTTTCTGACCAAGCTTGGTGGAACCATTAAATTAAAGAGGCTTTTTTATGAAATCAATTTTGATATTTTTATTATTTATTTCATCTGCTGCATTCGGAATGCATCACGAAAAACTTGATGTAATAGTATTTGCCATCGACCTTGAAATTAATGAAGGAAAAAAGGATAGTGCCAAAGATTTTGTCTCTAAGATAACAGACAACGTAAAGAGAAATGAGCCTCAAACTCTGGTTTATCAGTATCATTTTTCGAACAAAGAAAACAAAGTTTTTTTATTGGAGATATATCCAAATAATGAAGCAGCCCTATTACATATGAAAAATTTTACTGGCAGTAATTGGGAAGCAGAATTTGTTGAAAATTTTTCTATCAAAAGCGCCAGTATTTTAGGAAAAGCAAATTCCAAACTTAAAAAAGCAATGGAACCCTATACAACAGATTTTCGTAGTAATTTTTCAGGCTTCGATAGAGTTGCCGATCAGTTAAGCAAAGAAATTATTGATATCAAATAAAATTTAGCTTAAAAAGTTATTTAACCTTTCATAAGCATTAACAAAATCTTCTTTAAATTCTTGTACTACATCACTGGCTGAAATGCTTTGATTCATTAGTCCAACTCCTTGCCCAACCCAATAAGTTGCTAAATCTTTAGCCCCTTCATGTCCTCCGGCAGCAAGTTTATTAACTTTTTGCAAAGCAGGCTCTGCCACCATAGGTTGAAGCGGCATTGGTAAAGGTTCAGGCGCCGACTCTGATTCCCAGGCTTCTGTCCATGGAGTTACGAGCTGTCTTGAGTGTTTTCCAGTTCTGCTTCTTGACCTTACAGTTTGGCTAGAATTTGCGGCAACCATTTTTTCTTTTATTACTGGTTCGACTTCAGATTCAATTGTCGTCAGCCAAACAGAACCACACCAAGCTCCAGAAGCTCCCATTGCCATTGCTGCAGCCATTTGTTTACCAGTTACAATTCCTCCAGCTGCTAAGATTGGTACATCTCCATATGGTTGAATGGCCTCATGTACTTCGGGAATCAAAACCATTGTTGAAACACTCCCACAGTGTCCTCCTGCTTCTGTTCCAGAAACAACTAAAATATCTACTCCAGCTTTTACTTGATTAATGGCATGTTGAGCAGTTCCTAATAAGGCAGCAACTTTACAATTATTTTTCTTACCCATTTCAATCATCCAATCTGGTGGTACGCCCAAAGCATTTGCAATAATTTTAATAGGATGGTTAAAAGCTACATCTAATAAAGCTTTTGCGCCATCAGATTGAGTATTTTCAGCAAATCCTGAGCCAGCGGTGTCAATTTCTCGTAATTCCGGAGCTTCTATACCATGATTTTCTAAAACGTCAGTCCTAAAATCTGCATACTCTTGAGGAATCATTTTTGCTAGTTTTTCAGGATTAAATTTCTCATCTTTTCCAACCATTTTGTTTGGAATAAGCACGTCAACACCATAAGGTTTTCCATCTATGTGATCGTCGATCCACTTAAGTTCTTTCTCTAACTGTTCAGGCGACATACCTACCGCTCCCAGTACTCCACAACCTCCTGCCTTTGAAACAGCAACTACTACATCTCTACAATGTGAAAAAGCTACCAAAGGAAATTCGATATCTAACATCTCACAAATTGGTGATTTCATTTTTTTCTCCTAAAATTTTTTTAAATTTAACTATATAAAGTTTATACTAATTTTAGTCATGAAACCTTTATCTTCAATTTTTTTCACATTAATTTCAGTTTCTCTTGGCCTATTGTTTACAAGCGCTCTTTCATTTAATACCTTTCAATTCGGTGGAATATCTATTCTATATTTCGTCACTTTGTATATTTTTATTTTACAGTGGATTATTTTTATTCCAGCTTACGTAAAACAAACAGAGCACTATTTTGATCTTACAGGATCTATGACTTACATCACTTCAATCCTTTTAGTAACTTTTTTCTCACAAAATATTGATCTAAGGGACATTTTAATTTCTTCTTTAATCATTGTTTGGGCAAGCAGACTCGGATTGTTTTTATCTAAGAGGGTCACAAACGCGGGGGAAGATACTCGTTTCGTTCACATAAAACCTAATTTCTATCAGTTCCTTATGACTTGGACGATTCAAGGACTTTGGGTATTAATGACCGCAGGAATGGCTTTTGCAGCGTTAAGTTCAAAAAATAAGTTAGGACTAGACTTGTTTGCTGTGATTGGAGCTTTAATTTGGTTATTAGGTTTTGTTATCGAAGTTGTCTCAGACAAACAGAAAACAAATTTTAAAAATAATCCTTCAAACGAAGGAAGGTTTATTCAAGAAGGCTTATGGTCTTGGTCTAGGCATCCCAATTATTTTGGTGAAATTGTTTTATGGATCGGGATTGCTGTTATTGCCTATCCAGTAATTGAGGGATGGCAATATTTTGCATTATTGTCTCCTATTTTTGTCATTTTCCTTTTAACTAAAGTAAGTGGTATTAATCTTTTAGAAAGACAGGGAATGAAAAGATGGGGTCACGAGGAAGAGTATTTAAATTATCTCAAGAGAACTAGCTCTTTAATCCCCTTTCCGCCCAAAAAATAAAAGGTTTAGATTATTTTTCTTCAAACTTATAAGACTTAGATCTTTTGAAAGCCTCTCTTTCAAAAAGCATATCCGTGTATCTCTTAATATTAGGTTTGAATGCTTGCTCTATACCAAGTGATTCAGCGACAACAAAAGCATAACTCACGCAAATGTCTGCAATCGTAAAACGATTTGAACATAAGTATTCTCTATCGTTTAAAGTTGTCTCTAATAATTTACACCTTGAGACAAACCATCTGCTGTAACCTTCTACAGCAGCGTCAGCAACGCCTGGTTCTTGAAGTTTATATCTTAGAACAACCGTTTGTGGAAAAGTTAAAGTTGCATCAGAGTGAAAAAGCCAGTTTAAATAAGCTGGATAGTCAGGCTCATCTGGCATAACCCTCAAATCAGTCGGCCCATATTTCTCAACTAAGTATTGGGACATAGCAACAGATTCAGTCATTTTCACTTCGCCATCTATCAGATAAGGAATAGTTCCAAGCATGTTGACGTCCAAAAATTCTTTCATAAAAACTCTTGGCGGGAATGGCATCATTTCGAGCTCGTATTCTATTCCCATCTCTTCTGCAGTCCAGATAGGTCTCATTGCTCTTGAACTTTCTGTGCCCCATATTTTTATCATATTGTTACCATTGGAATTGAATCAATCTATTTAGAAAAGTAGAATAATTATAACTTATATGAGAGGAATATTATGATTGGAGCTATTGCAAAACTTAAAATAAAAGACGGAGAACTTGACGGGTTTATAGAGGTTATGAGGAAATTAGTACAAGCAGTTTCTGATAATGAACCAGGGTGTGTTTATTATCAGATGCATGAAACTTCGGACCCACAAACAATTATGATGATTGAAGTTTATGAAGATGAAGCTGCTCATGCAAATCATACCCAAACAGAACATTTCAAAACTATTGGCATGGAATTAGCTCCTTTTTTAGCTGGAGCTCCAGAAGTAACAACCCATAAGCTAATAAGCTGAAAAAGTACTACCTACAAGCTGTTGAAGACGGCCTAATAGAATATGATGATAATCAAGTCAGATTAATAGAGGTTCTTGAAGGAAGACTTGATCAGGCAAATACTAAATTAAATTTTCTTAACTTTTTTAAGAAAAAGTCTTTACCAAAAAGTATTTACATCTATGGAGAGGTTGGAAGGGGTAAAACTTTTTTAATGGACTTATTTTTTGAAGAAATTCCTTCAAAAAAAAAGTTACGACTTCATTTTCATAGGTTTATGCAACTTCTTCATGAAGATTTAAACAAAATAAGAGGCCAAAGCGATCCTATAAAAAAAATAGTAAAAAAACTTACAAAAAAATATTCATTTTTCTGTTTCGATGAATTTTTTGTCGAAGACATTGGAGATGCAATGCTTCTTGGTAATTTCATGAAAGAATTTTTTAAAAATGATGCTTGTTTTATAACGACTTCAAACATAGAGCCATCGAGACTCTACGAAGGTGGACTTCAAAGAAAACTTTTTTTGCCAGCAATAAAATCTATTCAAGAAAATTGCGACCTTTTTAATTTAGATTCAAAAAATGATTATAGATTTAGGGCCTTAGAACAAAATAAATTGTACTTTTATCCTCTTTCATCAAAAGTTGAGAATAAACTTGAAGAAATTTTTAAATCGCTAATTGGTATAAATAAAGTAAAGGTCAATGAAATTGAAATCCTTCAAAGAAAGATCAAAACCGTTAAATCTTCAAAAGGGGTGGTATGGTTTGATTTTAAAGAAATTTGCGATTCTCCAAGAAGTTCTTTGGATTTCATTGAAATCTCAAAAGAATTTCAAACTGTTATTATTTCAAACATGTTTAAAATAAAATCAGATGATATCGCTAGACGTTTTATAAGTCTGATCGATGAATGTTACGATAGAAAGGTTAAAGTGATTATTAGTGCAGAAAATAACTTCAAAGAAATTTATGAAGGTTCTAACTTAAAGGAAAAATTTAAAAGAACAATTAGCAGATTGATTGAAATGCAATCTGTCGACTATCTTAAAGAAGCTCACAAAGCTTGAATTTATTTTAAATGTCACTAAATAAAATAGTGTAAAATCAATTAACTAAATGAAAGAAGTAGTAGAAACAAATTTTTCAATAGGACAAGTAGTCAAACACAAATTTTTAGAATTTAGAGGCGTTATCTTCGACGTCGATCCTGAATTCAATAATACTGAAGAGTGGTATCAAAGCATTCCGTCTCAAATAAGACCTAGCAAAGATCAACCTTTTTATCATGTTTTTGCTGAAAATGAAGATGAAATCTTTTATACCGCCTATGTTTCTCAACAAAACTTACTAATAGACGACTCAAATGAACCAGTGGCTCATCCTGACGTATCGGCAAATTTTGGTCCTTTTAATGGTAAGTTTTATGAAATACGTCAAGGCGCGAGAAATTAACCCGCCATCATCACAGAGACAATAAAAACTTCCATAGCTTTTTTTAACTCTGGATTACTTATTTTTGAAGGAGAAATTCTTATATTCTGATCGTGTGGATCATTGTTGTATGGAAAAGTGGCTCCTACTTTAGTTAGCTTTAATCCAGCAGCCTCACATAGTTTATAAATCTTCTTGGCTTTACCTGGCTTAGAATTAAAAGAAACAAAGTATCCGCCTGTTGGTTTTGTCCAAGCTCCAAATTCAGAGGGTAGTTTTGAAAGATAATTATCAACAATTTCAAATTTCTTAGAAATTATGGATGCATGCTTTGCCATGTGATCTTCTAAAGATTTTTTATTTTTAAAAAACTTAGCGTGCTTTGCTTGATTAATTTTGTCTGACCCTACTCTTGTCTTCTCATAAAACTTTAAAAAATTTGTTAAGACTTTTTCTGAAGAAGCTAAAAAAGAAATTCCAGCACCTGCAAATGTTATTTTACTAGTGCTAGCAAACATAATTATGTTGTTAGAAGTTTTATACTTTGAACATAAATTAAATATATTTCCAAGCCTTTTTGATTTTTTGAAATCATGAACGCTATAAGCATTATCGTAAAATATCATAAAGTCTTTCGAAGCTTTCTTAGGCAATTTTGCTAGTCTTTCTAAAACTTTAGCAGAATACGTTTCTCCTGTTGGATTTGAATGTTTAGGCACACAAATTATTCCTTTAATTGTTTTATCCTTAGTTATTAATTTTTCAACTATGTCCATATCTGGGCCTTCCCCAGTTAGCGGAACATTTATCATTTTAATTCCCATAGACTCTAAAAGAGAAAAATGCCTATCGTATCCAGGAACAGGACATAAAAAAGATATTTTTTTATTATTTATCCAAGGACTCCCATTTAAACCGGTAAATAACAATGCTTGAAGAGCCATAAATGTTAAATTCAAACTACTTGTTCCATTTGCAATTACATTTTTATAATTAACGCCAAGTAAAATTCCTCCCAATTTCCTAGCAGAATTTAATCCTTTGATAAGCCCATAATTTCTTATGTCTTCTCCATCAAAAATAAATTTGTTTTTTAAAATTTGATCAAGTGGTTCAGATAGTTTTAATTGTTCTTTAGACGGCTGGCCCCTAGTCAAATCTAAATTTAATTTTTCCTTTAAAAATTTTTTATAATTTTCTTTTGCTTCAATTTTATTCATGTATTTTTTCTTTCTAAAATCGATAGATTATTTTCTTTTGCATATTTTTCCAATTTTTTATCTGGAGAAATAATAATACTATTAGGGCAAGCTTTTATTAAAGGTAAATCGTTAATAGAATCAGTATAAAAGAAAGACTCATCAAGATTATAATTATTAGCATCACACCAGTCTTTAACTTTTTCTAACTTTCCGTACGCAAATGCTGCTTTTATCAAATTACCTGTAATTTTATTATTAACAACTTCGTATGAAGAGCCGATAAATGAATCCACCTTAAAGTAATTAGAATATCCCTTCACAATAAAATCTAAAGATCCTGAAGCAATTAATTTATAGTCATTTTCATGTTTTTCTAATAACTCGAAAGTAGTTGAATCAATAAGCTTTTCTTTATGCGCATTAATAAACTCTTTAACTAATTTATCAAGATTCTCTATATCCATTCCTATCAAAGGGTTGAGTAAAAAGGAACAATATTCATCAAAATTAAGATTTCCAGCTCTATAGTCTTTTTCAAATTCTTTTATTTTCTCTAGATAGACCTCCTTTTTTATAAAACCTTTTTTAACGGTGAACTTGGCCCAATGAAATTCACTATCACCACGAAGTAAAGTGTCGTCTAAGTCAAATATTGCTAAGCGTTTCATATAAAATTTCTCAACTCTTTTAAAGCTTCTCTGTAGGCTTCCTTCTTGAATTCAACAATTTTTGACATAGGATACCAATAAGAAACCCAATCAAACATGTCAAATTCTGGGAAATCGTCACAATTTAAATTTATAGAATAATTATCGTCTTTTATTTTTAATAAGAACCAAGTTTGTAATTGCCCCTTAAATTTTCCTCCCAATACTTTTGATCTTATCGACGGAGGAATGTCGTATTTAATAGCATGTTTAGTTTTTCCAATAATTGACACATCAAACCTTTTCAGCCCAACTTCTTCATAAAGTTCTCTATACATTGCTTCTTCAAGAAGTTCGTTATTGTCGATTCCTCCCTGAGGAAATTGCCAATTCTCAGTTCCCTTTCTACGACATATTAAAACTTGCCGATTATTATTCATAACCACCATGGCCACATTTTTTCTGTAACCTTCCATTTTTTAATTAAGAATCTTAAATTTGAAGGAATTTGTCTCAAGCTCATTAGCAGCCTTGTCATATACTACTTCTGTTACTTTTACTTGATCATCTCTGCTTATAGTGATGACTGTGGTTGATCTAGTTCCATAAATCTCTGAAGTTATAAACCTAGAGTTAAATTCTTTTCCATGATTTTTGTTTATTTCATCTAGATTAAAGTCGTATTTTTTTTTTGGAGACTGCATGAGATCAATCAAATCTTTATGACAAAAGTTACTTTTTAAAATTTTTTTAAAGTCTTCTTTAGCATTTTTTAATTTTTCTGTTTCTGTATTAAGCGCCCTGTTCCCAATAACGACTAATTCTGGATCAAAATGTTCAGTTCCTTGAGAGGAAATAATTGAGAAGTCGTCCATATCAGAAACAATTAAATTAAATCCTAAATAGTTTTCTGTTTCTATTTTTGAAATATATTCTGTCGGACTTTCATCAGATTCAAAAAAATCTTTAACTAGGTCTCCTCTTGATAGAAAATTTTGATTTTCTCTTAACTTATAAAACTCTCTGACATTGGTGACAGCAGCAAATTTTCCTTGGTTTGAAATTCCAAGCCATGTTCCTTTTTGCTCAAGATCTTGACCAGCTAACAGTCCTTTTGTCTCATTCCACCAAAACATGTTTTTAGTTTTTCTTTCATAGAATTCGTCTCTATTTGAAGTGAGAACAAACTTATAATTTCCATCCTTCGGCTTTGAAAATAAAATTAAACACATAGTAGAAGATAGCAAAGTTTATCAGAGCAAAAAGATAAGAGATAATGATAATTAATGATTGAAATATTCATATTTTTAATAATCCTAGGTATCTTTGCTGGATTAATTTCAGGTTTTTTTGGGATCGGCAGTGGCGTAATTTTGGTACCTGCATATTTCTTTCTTTTTAATTATCTTAATTTTCCCGAAGAAATAATTCCTCTATTAGCTACTGGAACTTCTATGACAACAATGGTTTTGGTAATTCCTAATGCTGCTTACACACATTATCTCAACTCTAATGTTGACTTAAATATAGTCAAAAAAATGCTCTTATTTGCTTTTGTTTTCACTATATTTGCCAGATATTTAGCTCTCAATATGGAAAGTTTAACTTTGCAACTCATAATAGCAGTTTCATTAATTCTCGCCGCATTTCAAGTTGCGGTTGACATCAAACCGAAGGAAATAAAACCAAAAATAAATAACCTTGAATTAGCTTTAGCATCTTGTGGTATTGGTTTAGTTACCTCTTTGGTGGGTATTGGAGGCGGTATATTAATGGTTCCATATTTTACTTTCAGAGGATTATCAATTCGTGAGGCTATTGGCACTTCTTCTGTGATGGGCTTAGTTATAGCTACTTCAGGAGCTATTGGAGCTTATGTGTTTGCTCCAACGGAGGCAGAAAATATAAATTGGATGGCAGGTTCAACATATATTCCTGCAGCCGTAATTGTAGGATTATCGAGCATTTGGTTTGCTAAAATAGGAGCCAATATCTCTAATAATACTTCTTCTGAAAAATTAAAATTAGCTTTTGCAATTGTTGTAATTATTTCAGCAATTAGAATTATTTATGATTCTTTCATATGAGTTTAACCATAGACCCAATAGCCTTCTTCGTTCCTATTCCTTTCATAGGATGGTGGCCTATTTATTGGTACGGCATTAGCTGGGTATTAGCAATATTAACAATTCACTGGGTAGCAAAAAAAACAATCCCTTCAACGGCAAACTTTTCAAACCAAGATGTTGAAGATTTTCTATTTTACGGAGTTTTAGGAGCAATAATTGGAGGAAGGCTTGGATACATGTTCTTTTATGGAATAGAGCAAGTTGTTGAAGATCCTTTTTCAATATTAAAAGTTTGGGAAGGTGGTCTGTCTTTTCACGGAGGGCTTTTAGGAGTCATAATATCTTTTTTTATTTTTTGTAGAAAACATAATATCTCTTTCTTTGAATTTTCAGATCATATCGCTCTTGGTTTTCCATTGGGATTAGGTATTGTAAGAATTGGAAATTTTTTAGGAGGCGAGCTATTGGGCAGGCCAACAGATGTGCCTTGGGGAATAGTTTTTTGGAGTGACCCCTTGCAATTAACAAGGCATCCTTCACAAATATACCAAGCAATCCTAGAAGGCCCTATATTATTTTTGATATTGTATTTTCTCTCGAGAAAAGATGTACCAAAAATGACAATGTCAGGGGCATTTTTAATTTTATACGGTGTGTTCAGAATATTCACGGAACAATTTAGAACTCCTGATTCGCATATAGGTTTCGATTTATTTGATATGATTACACGTGGGCAGCTGTTATCTTCTCCAATGATTTTAATAGGCTTTACCTTATTAATTTTAGCTTTTAGAAAAAACAAAAATGCAGCAATATCTTGATTTAATGCAAAAAATTTTAGACGAAGGAGTCGAAAGATCGGACAGAACTGGAACTGGAACAAAAAGTATTTTTGGCCATCAAATGCATTTTGATCTCAATAAGGGCTTTCCTTTGGTAACGACAAAAAAGATTCATCTTAAATCCATAATTCATGAATTAATATGGTTTTTACAAGGCTCTACAAATATTTCTTATCTTAAAGAAAACGGTGTTTCAATCTGGGATGAATGGGCTGACGAGAATGGTGAGTTAGGTCCAGTATATGGCGCTCAATGGAGATCATGGCCAAACCCAGGTAAAGAGCCAATTGATCAAATTTCAAATTTAATAAATGGTATTAAAGAAAATCCTTATTCAAGAAGGCATATTGTCAGTGGTTGGAATCCAACCTTAATAGACGAAATGGCGCTTCCACCATGTCATACCTTATTTCAATTTTATGTTGCAGATAAGAACTTATCATGTCAGTTATACCAAAGAAGTGCAGACGTTTTTTTAGGAGTGCCCTTTAACATTGCCTCTTATGCTCTTTTAACTCATATGGTAGCTCAAGTCTGTAATCTAAAAGCTCATAAATTTGTGCATACGTTTGGCGATACTCATTTATATTTAAACCATATAGAACAAGCAAATCTTCAACTAACCAGAAATCCAAAACCTTTACCAAAACTTAAATTGAATACCGAGATAGATAATATTTTCGAATTTAAATATGAAGATATTGAAGTCATAGATTACGAATCTCACCCTCTTATTTCTGCCCCCATAGCTGTTTAATGAAACTCACAGCGGTAGCGGCAATATCAAAAAATCTAGTAATTGGTAAAGATAATTCATTGCCCTGGAATATACCGGAAGACCTTAAGAGGTTTAAAGAACTGACCACTGGAAGTCCGATTGTAATGGGTCGTAAAACTTTCGAATCGATTGGTCGTCCTTTGCCAAATCGAATGAATATTATTTTAAGCCAAAAAAATTACAAATCTATGGAAGATGTAAAAATTTTCAATAGCTTGGAAAATTTTCTAAAATTTTGCGAAAATTTAAAAAAAGAAGTTTTTGTTATAGGAGGTTCTGAAATATATAACGCGCTTGAGCCATACTGTACAAAACTGGTAATCACACATATTCAGGAAAAATTTGATGGAGATGCTTTTTTTACGATAGATTTAAGCAAATGGAGTGAGATCTCCTCTGAAGAATTTTTCGACAAAAGTAGTAAGCTTAATTGTGAAATAAAAACTTATATCAGAAACTAACTATTTTCTAAATCTTTTTTCCTTTGCTCGAGAATTTTTACTCTTTTCGCTTCTTGTTCAGTAAATGTTAACCATGTAAGTGCTTGTTCTCTCAGTTTGTCTTGTTTTTCTTCTTTCTTTTTTTTATCTTTTATTTGAATGTCAGTTAATCTATCTAAAGCTTTGCGAAAAAAAATTGTTGCATCATCAAAATTTTGTTGCTCATAAGAAACTTGGCCTAGCAAAATATTTACCGTGACCGGATCTTTGAGTTTCCCTTTTTCTAATCCCAATTTTAAGGAATCTTTAGCTAATTCATATCTATCAGTAGCCAAATACAATTGACCTAAGAAAACAAACAACTCTCCTTCTTCTGATTTCTCAGCAGCTTCCTTGTAAAGGGGTTCTGCTTTTTTTAACTCTTGTGACATGTGCCATCCTTGAGCCAGCATTTTTAAATTTTTCTCTTTTCTCTCTACAAACTCTTCATCAAAACCATATTGCAAAGCTTTTGCTGCTTTATAAGGCGCCTCAGCTCTCATCAGAAGCTGATATAGAGCAATGTATTCAGATTCCTTATTCAAAAGTCTCTGATCATGAGCAGCTTCTAAAGCAGAAAGTTGATTGCTCTCTTGATTTAAATTTCCATAGAGAGAAGAAAGTTGTACCCAATATCTTTTCTTTGGATAAAAATCAACTAACTCTTTGTATAAAGGAAGCATCTCATCAGTTTTTTGTGCATCGTTGTATAGGGCTAGAAGCAAAGTGTAAGTAGATTCTCTTGGTTTTGAACTATTAGCTTTAGCAACACACATTGCAGTATCAGCATTTTTCAATGCCAATTTCTTTTCATTTAGCTGCCAATGAGCTGCTGCCATAATATCAAATCCTGTAGAGCTAGGATTAGCCTCAATTGTAAGCCACTCTCTCATTCGCTCAATCGCTTTTCTATATTCTTCTTTAGAATACGAAATTTGAGCCAAGCTAAAAATAACATTTGCTTTAAGTCTTGGATCAGCATCTTCAATTTTCAGAAAATTAAAATAATCTTTTTCAGCTTCTCTCAATTTATCCTGACTAAAATGAACATAGGCAAAGTAATACCACATTTGCGCTTTATCTTTATCTTCAAGCGCGTCATCGATTTTCATTTCATTTAATATTTCTAGAGCTAATTCCAAATTATCTTCTTCTAAAGAAGGATAAAGTCTTTTTAAGTATTTTTGAGCTTTTTGACTTGGCAGCTTTGCCACCATTCTTTTTGATTTCTTAGCAATATCATACCCCTTAAGACATTTGTCTAACGTATACCCAGGAAACTTAAATTCTCTTTCTTTTGTTTCTTGAGCTAATAAGGATGCGCTTAAAAAGAAAATCGAAAATAAGACTAACAGAAATTTAATTTGCTTCATTACATCATCTCCAAACAGTTTTCAGGCACGTATCCTGGTCCTTTACCTTCGCCTTCTAAAATAAAAGTAATTCTTTGTCTCACTCCTTCAACTGCAACTGCAACTCCGTCTCTTATTAGAGGTTTGTATTTATATCTTAACGCAGCTCTTGTTGCAGCTCTATCAAAAATTCCAGGAGGATTTGCTTGAACTACAACTGGCTCTGAAACTGCTCCAAGCGGAGTTACGGTGTATTCCAATAATACGCATCCCTCTATGCCTCTTTCAGCAGCTCTCCTTGGATATTGTGGGGGAACTTGAAATATAGGAACGTATGATCCATCAGCAAATACGCCCTGTCTTTTAGCTTTGAAATTAAAATTCAAATTTAATGCATCATCAAAATCTTCAACTGTATCGATATCTACATCTGGCGGTAATTGATCTGGTTCCGGTTCAGCTTCTTCAGGTCTTTCAAAACTGTCGATTAGTTCAAGATCTTTAGGCGGCATTACGATATCAGCAATTTTTCTAGTTTTAACTTCATCTAACGATACGTCACCAGTTGCAATTAAAACTGCCATAAGTATTAAAGAAGCTAGAGATACCGTAGTACCAGCAGCTGCAGCAAGACCATATTTTTGATAAATATTATCTAAATCAGAATTTAAAAACTTGTTAATCATTTAAAAATTAGGTTCTGAAGCAATCGATATATCAACCACCCCAGCTTCTCTAACTTCGTCCATAACAGCTACAATTTTTTCTGCGGTTGATTTTACATCTGCTTGTATAACTACCGAGCCTTGAGGATTTTCAGCAATCAATCTAATTACATTCGCTTTGACTTGCCTAACATCGATTCTCCTACCATCCATATATATCTCTCCTGCAGCACCAATAGCAATCAAGATAGCAGCATTCTCAGTAATTTCGGAAGTTTCAGAATCTGGACGATTAATTTCTAAACCTGGTTCTTTAATAAAGTTAGCAGTAACGATAAAAAAGATTAATAAAATAAAAACTACGTCCAACATTGGGGTAATATTAGGTTCTTCGGTTTCTTCTACAGCCTGGTTTATTAGTGATCTTCTCATAATGTATTACTCGTATGTTAGTCGTTCAGATAATAAGTCTGTTTTCTTTTTTACATTGGTATCTAGCCACCTGGCAGCAATACTTGCTGGAATAGCAGCCATCAAACCCGCCATAGCTGGTATTGTAGACCTTGCAACGCCTCCGGCCATTGCTTTGGCGTCTCCTCCTCCAGTCACAGCTAAAATATGAAAAACCTCAATCATACCAATTATAGTTCCAAGCAACCCAAATAGAGGCGCTAAGGCAACACAGACCCTTATAAATTCTATATTGTTTTTAATCTGCTGCTCCGCTTTGGAAATTAACATATTTCTTATCATATGACCTTCCCAAGACTTATGAATTTTGACATTTGACCATTCTTCGATGGTGTCTCTTTCAACAGAAGGATGGATAAACTGAAAATACCAAATTCTTTCAAAAATAAAGAACCACATAATTAAAATTAAAAAGGCTATCAATAAAACAACACCGCCGCCTTTTTCTAAAAACTCAAAAAGGATGGATTGCAGGTTATAAAACCAAGCCATAATTTAAGCGGATGATGATTGTTGGGTTTCTTCTGATCTAGCAGCCACCATTCCAGTACTTTGTTCCTCAAGAACAGAAAGTATCCCTTTAGAGTAATTGCTCAATGCAGCTGCCATGAAAGTAGCAGGAATTGCACTCATAAGCCCCAACATCGTTGTTACAAGAGCCTCAGATATTCCTCCGGCCATTGTTTTTGGATCTCCAGTTCCAAACAGCGTTATTGCCTGGAAAGTGTTTATCATACCAATGATAGTTCCAAACAGACCCAATAAAGGTGAAATTACAGAAATCAATCTCACAACCCAAATGTACTGATCGATTGATTGTCTCTCAACAAGAATTTGTTCAGCTAATTTTAATTCAAGTGTTTCGGTATCAGTTTTATTTTCTCTTGCCACAGCAAAAATTCTAGATAAAGGATTGTCGCTTGTTTCTTCACCACTGACTTCTTTTTTAATTGCATTATTAATGGTGAAAAGTGAGTAAAACCTCCAAGCAAAAACTCCTGTAGCTATTAAGAAAAGTAAAATAATTGTATAACCAGTGATTCTTCCATATTGAATTTGCTCAAAAAAAGATGGTAGAGAAATCAAGTTAACTAGCAAGGCACCACCTTGAGGGCCAGTTGGATCAATTGCAAATTGCACGAAACCTGAGTCTTCATCGAAAATGTCATAAGAGCCGTCTAAAAATCTACTAGGTTGTTTCGGTAATGTCTCGTAGGCGCCTCTACCAGTCAAATAAGTTAAATACTCTCCTTCACTAACTACGTTGAAGTTTCCAATTCTTACTACTTCTTCTTCTGCAGCATCGCCATTATTATCAATAACTGTTGCAGTGAATTTTTCAACACTTCCTGAAGCAACAAGTTCTCTGGATAGTTCATACCATAACCTTTCCAATTCTTCTATGGTCGCAACACTGACACCTTCACCCATTTTCTTCGCGAGGTCTTCTAAAAATATTTCTCTATCGGTTCCAAATTGACCCGAAGTTATTGATGTTTCAAAAGTTGCCTGAGTATCTGAAGCCACTCCCTGCAAATGGCCAAATGTTTCATAAAGTGAACCCAATCTAGTCTTCAGTTGGTCTTCCAAAAGTGTAAGTTTCGCATCGTTGTCTTCAAATGTTGCTTCTAACCTAGATGCTTCAGCTTCAAGCCTAGCTCTTTCCGCTTTTGCATTAGCTAATAAAGTTGCTTGTCTATTTTTTTCTTTAATAAATCTAGCCTCTCTTTCTGCAGCTTCCTCAGATTCGGCGAATCTCCCTTGTTTTACTAACTCAAGCAGCTGATCAAGATCTAATGCGATATTTTCAGGCTTTTCTTGATCTTCTTGAGAAAAAATAACCCCAGAAAAGATCAGTGAGAAGATTAATAATATTCTTAATAAGCCTTTCATTGAATCACCTCCGCAGCAGGAATAGGTAATTCAAGCATATCAACTGTCTTCAGTTTTTTTGCCATTGATATGCCATCTCTTACAGGTCTTTGATATCTTCCGGGTAAGCTTTCCCAAGAATTAGTTTCTTTGTTCCATATCCCTGTTTCATCTAAGTCAGTTGTTTGATAAGCCAAAACCATTCTGCCCACTCTGAGAATATTTACCTCTCTATCCTGACCATCAATAATAATAGTGTCTTTATAAGTATCAATTTTTCTTCCATACTCAGCTTCTACATTAAAACCTTCTAGAACTTGTCTTAATTTTTCTGCCGGCGAAACAGTTGGATTATCCAGAGCGTCTTTTATGAATTGAAGCCTTTCAGTTCGCTCTCCTTTTCTAAAAGGTAAATCTAATTCTACAAATTTTGATAAACCTTCATGCATTCTCCTTGATAAAGGGGGAATTTGCCTCTGAAGAACTGCAGCATATTTCATGGTTTCTTCTATTTCTTCCATTCTAGCTATTTGCCTTCTTATCTGTTTCTTTTTCTGAGCGTTATATACTTTTAAACCCTCTATCTGCTTAGTTACCCCCTTGTACTCTGAAGCATCCTTGTCCGTTTTAGTTTGAGCCGAATCTATTTTTACTTGGGATGCAGCTGCGTTATCCGCTCTTACTTTGTTTTCTTGTAAAACTGGTTCTACTTGGGAATTTAAACTGATGGAAGAAACAAAAATAAATAAAGCTACTATTTTAGTAATACTTGGAATTTTCATTAATGCTCTCATTTTCTTCACCTACAAAAAAAAGGGAATTAATAAAAAATTTTTATTCAAATTGCCCCTTTCAGTCCTCACTTTAAGTAAAATAAATTTATCTTGCAACAATTAATATACTTAATAAGAAAACAAAAATTCTAACTGTTATTTAAAAATAAATCTAAAAAAAATGGCAACCATACAAACAAACGAATTCAGAACTGGAATGAAAGTGATCATAGAAAATAATTTATGCGAAATTATAGAACATCAATTTCATAAACCTGGAAAAGGACAAGCGGTAATGAGGGTGAAATACAAAAATTTAATTTCTTCTCAAGTTTTAGATAAAACTTTTAAGACCGGAGAAACAATAGAAAAGGCTGAATTAGACATAATAAAAATGCAATTCTTATATTCAGAAGAAACAAATTTAGTTTTTATGAATTCAATAAACTTTGAGCAAATGAGCATAGAAAGAAAAATCTTTGAAGATAAAGTTAAATGGATGAAAGAAGGCGAAGAATATGAAATGTCAATGTGGAATGATCAAATTGTTAATGTTGAAATTCAAAATTTTATTGAATTAGAAATTTCTGAAACTGAGCCTGGCTTCAAGGGAGATACTTCAACAAATACTCTAAAAGAAGCCACTTTAGTAAATGGTGTCGAGATCAAAGTGCCCCTTTTCGTAGAGCCTGGAGACATTGTAAAAGTAGATACTCGAAATTGTGAATACCAGAATAGAGTTAATAAATGAAATCTGATATTAGAGAAATAATAATTGGCATCGTAAATAAACTATATAAAGAAGAGATTAACGACTTTGATATAACAAGGCCAAAATTAAAATCTCACGGAAATTTGAGTTCAAACATTGCTTTGGTTTTAAGTAAAAAATTGAAAGTTCAGCCTCGAAAAATAGCTGAGGATATTGTCAATGAATTCCCAAAAAAAAATTGGTTAAACAAAATAGAAATTGCTGGTCCCGGCTTTATGAATTTTTTTTTAACAGAAGAAGCACAAACTGAATTTTTAAAAAGCTTTTTATCTGATGATTTTTCCTTATTGGAAACTAAAGAAAACCGTAAAGTTTTAATTGAATATGTTTCTAGCAATCCCACTGGTCCAATTCATGTCGGTCATGGAAGGGGCGCTGCATATGGGTCTGCTTTGGCGAACCTTTTAAGGCTTACTGGAGATGAAGTTTTAGAAGAATATTATATCAACGATAGAGGCCTTCAAACGGAAGTATTAGCCTTGAGTGTTTTTTTAAGATATCAAGAATTATTTAATTTAAAAATCTTATTTCCAAATGACTGCTATCAAGGAGAATACGTAAAAAAATGTGCAAAATCAGCAAAAGAGTATTTTGGCGACAAGTTTCAGTTAAAAGAAAGTTTAGAAAGCCTGGAGTCGTCTGATATCAATCTAATCTTAAAAGAAGCGTATGCAAAAACCTCAAATTTTTCGGAGCTTACAAGCTTCTGTATTTCCTATCAAATGAATGAAATCAAAAGCATTCTTTCAAAATTTAAAGTTGAACATAATAGCTGGGTGAGTGAAAAATCACTTTATGAGAGTTCCGAGAATAGCACTCTCTTTGAGAAGACATTAAGTGAATTAAAAAACAACAACTACACCTATTTGGAAAATGATGCGCTTTGGTTTAAATCTAAAGAATTTGGCGACGAAAAAGACAGGGTTTTAATTAGGAATAATCAAGATCCAACTTATTTTGCTTCGGATGTTGCTTATCATAAATATAAATTCGAAAGAGATTTTGATCAATTGATTAATATTTGGGGAGCTGACCACCATGGTTATATAGCAAGGCTAGAAGGAGCTCTAGACGCATTGAATTTAAATTCAAAAAAATTAAAGACTCTAATCATACAATTTGTATCACTTATCAAATCAGGAGAACAAGTTAGTATGTCGACAAGAAAAGGGGAATTCATTTCTCTAGAAGAACTAATACAAGAAGTGGGGGTTGAGGCTGCAAGGTTTTTCTTCTTGGCTAGAAAAAGTGATCAATCTTTAGAATTCGATATTGATTTGGCAAAAAGAGAAGACAAAAATAATCCTGTTTATTACATCCAGTATGCTCACGCAAGAATTTGTAGCCTTCAAAAAGAATTAAAAAAAAGAAAATTATCTATCGATAATGTAAATGGTTTAAAAATTTTAAGTCACGTTTTAACCGATTCTGAATTTGAGATAATCAATGAAATAGAACAATTTCAAGATTTGATTAGGCAGTGTAAAAAAGATCTCGAAATACATCCATTATGTTTTTACTTGAGAGATCTTGCCTCAAAATTTCATTCTTATTACAACGCGAATAAATTTATTGAAGAAGAAAAAGACTTAAGAGACGCTAAATTTGTTGTAGTTTTAGCAATTAAAAAAGTCATAAAAGAAGGCCTAGGAATTCTATCAATAAGCGCACCAGAGAGAATGTGATTTCAATGGAAAAAAATATACAAAAAATCTTTAATGCAATTGAAAAATTAACTAAAAATAATAAAAAACAAAGTTTAGAACTTATTGCAGTAAGCAAAAAAAAATCTACTAGTGATATCTTGGAAGCCTTAAGTCTAGGTATTAATAACTTTGGAGAAAATTATCTTCAAGAATCTTTGCCAAAAATAACCGAACTAAAAAATAAAAATATAACATGGCACTTTATTGGAAAAATACAGTCAAATAAGTGTAAGGACATTGCAGAAAATTTTGAGTGGGTTCATACTTTGGACCGTTTAAAAATCGCGAAAAAATTAAATGAATATACACCTTTAACTAAAAAACTTAAGGTGTTAATTCAGGTGAATCTAGATCATGATGAGAATAAAGGTGGTATTAAAAAAGAAAATTTAGACGAAATGATAAGAAATATTACAGAATTGAAGAATTTAGATTTTAGAGGGCTAATGATCATGCCAAGCGCAAAGGCTAAAGAGGAAGAATTGAGACTTCTTTATAAAGAAGCTTATTCACTCGCTGATAGTATCAAGAATAAAGAGCATAACTTGGAACTCTCTATGGGAATGACTAATGATTTCAAAATAGCCATTGAAGAAGGATCATCTATGATAAGAATCGGTACAGGTATATTTGGTGAAAGATAAAATTAATATAGGATTTATTGGTGCAGGCAACTTAG
>ENA-OSEY01000673-OSEY01000673.1-marine-metagenome-genome-assembly--contig:-NODE-673-length-24349-cov-4.608438_pt1 | contig 24349 bp, 23 predicted proteins | sample MGYA00248465_ERZ534230 | MGnify/ENA primary metagenome ERZ534230 (study PRJEB26409, sample SAMN06344110) | marine metagenome | isolation source: Sea water from surface | place: Atlantic Ocean:Southern...
CTTCCATGTCGAAGGCACGGTACAGGTTGGCGTTTGCCAGCTGGCAGCCCCAGCCTGCCGGGCAGCCGACGAAGGCGCCCTTGGACGGATCTTCCGGATGCGGGAACAGGTCAGGACGTGCGAGAAGCGCGTTGATGTCACCCACGATCTCGGGATGCTTTTCAGCTGTGTGCGGCGGAACCCACCAGCCCTCGCCAAGCTGTGTGATCGGGCCCTTAACGGCCGATACCAAACGGCCTTCGTCGATGGCCTTGAAAAGGGGTTCGCGAACCGCATTGACCCAAAGTTCACCGGCAACATCGGGCTCGCCCTTTTCATTCATCGAAGTAAAGGTCGGCATGGTTGCGCCGGCGACAAGCTCGACCTCGCAGCCATAGCCCTCTTCAAGAATGATTTTGTCGACATTGGCCATCAGCTCTCCTGATGCCCAGTTCCATTCTGCCATGGTCAGCGAGCCACAGTGGCCGTCGGCTGATGCCTGTCCGGTCACGCCGACCAGGCACGCACCCGCGATCGCGGCCGATACAAGAAGTTTTTTCATGATAGTTTCCTCAGACGTTGATTATCTGTTTTCCCATGCGATCCGACTAAAGCCTGAACGCCGGAAATGCTGGCAACACACTAGACGAACGGCGGCTGCCAATTGTTCTATATCACGACCCTTTCCGGTGGTTTCGGAATAGTTTGAAATAATTGAACGCAAAACAGATTGTTATCATAACATCGATTATGTCCTCAGGCGAATCAGCGAAGTTTGTTGGAACTCACCCTGTTGAAGCGGAAAATCGAACAAGTTAACGGCCATCGACAAGGATGGCTGAGCATGACAGGCTCTTGGCGCAAAATGCCAAAGAAGGCGGGCATTGTCGGGGCCTGGCCCCTCATGTCGCGGCCGGAATTGTGGCGCCCTGCAGTAATAACGCGTAACCAGATCGTGCCCGGAGGAGACATATGAACGACACACCTTCCATGGGGGACCTGTTTGGCGGCGAGACTGCCGGTGGCTGGCTGAACATGCCGCGCGGCGATATCAGCGCGCCGCAGGGCGTCGATATCGCGGTGCTGGGGATCGGATCGGCAACGCCCTATCCCATCGGCTCCTATTGTCATGACGCGCCGGACGCGATCCGCACTGCGCGAAGCTGGCCGACCATCCTCGAGCAGCATGATTTCGACCTGTTCGGTGTCGATCCGTCGGATGGCGTCTTGCCTGATGGTGTCACTGCCGCCGATTTTGGCAATCTCGACACCTTGGCCGATGCCGCACCCGAAGTCACAGAGAGCAATCGCACGATGATTCGCGGCGCGGTGACCGGCCTGCTCGACGCCGGCAGCGTGCCCTTTATTCTTGGTGGTGATGATTCCGTGCCGATCCCGGTGCTTGAATCCTATTGCGGTTTTGACGGTGGCCCGATCTCGATCCTGCAGATTGACGCGCATATCGACTGGCGTGATGATGTGGGCGGCGAGACACAGGGTCTGTCGAGCAATATGCGCCGCGCTTCGGAAATGGCGCATGTGGGCAAGATCGTGCAGCTTGGCGCGCGCGGCATCGGCTCGGCCCGCAAGGGCGAGGTCAAGGCTGCGCTTGATTACGGCGTTGCTTTCCACACCATGCGCAACCTGATCGAACCCGACGGCATCGCGCGCGCTGTCGCCGAGTTGCCGGAAGGCGTGCCTGTCTATATCGCGCTTGATGTCGACAGCATGGACCCGGTGGTGATGCCGGCTGTCATCGGCGCCGCCCAGGGCGGCTTGTCATACTGGCAGATGATGCAGATCTTTGAGGCCATCGCGGCGCGCGCACCGATCTGCGGTTTCAACATGGTCGAGCTGATGCCGGCCCGCGATGTGAACGGGCAGGGCGCTCTGATGGCTTCGCGCCTCGGCCTGTCGATGCTTGGAATGATCGCCCGCCAGCGTGCGGCTGCAAAATAGAAGAGAAGAGACTAGCAAAATGATAACCGAAGTTACCGCTGCCCCCGGCGACGCCGACGCACGCCGCGCTGTCGAACCGGTCATCGTCTATCCGAACGGCACGCTGGCGCCGCCGGACCTCGGCCTCTACCGGTCAGCGCGCGCTGGCGCGTCCAAGACCGGTGAGGTGCTGGTGCAGCCGCGTGAGGGCGGCTGTTTCCATGTGCCTGCCGGCGGATTTTTCCGGATCATTTCGGTTGAAGGCCCGCAAGTGGGCGATCTCAACCTTTGGAACGCGCAAAATCTCGACGAGCATTTTTATTCGGGAAAGACCCGAGCCATTCACGGCACCCACATCACCACCGGCGAGCGCATGTGGTCGAACCTGCCTTATCTGCGCCCGATGGCGACAATTATCGAGGATACGCTGGGATGGTACGGCATGGATGAATTCGGCGGCTCGATCCATGATGTGATCGGTACCCGCTGCGATCCATACACACATCATCTTCTGGCGGGCGATGATTACCATCATTGCTGCCATTCGAACCTGTCGCGTGCGCTTGCCGACGAGACCGGCCGTCCGCTCAAGGAGGTCGAGATGCAGGTGCATGACGTGCTCAACGTCTTCATGTGCACAGGCTTCACCCGTGACACCGGCCAGTATTTCATGAAAGCCAGCCCGGTGCGCCCTGGCGACTATATCGAGTTCTTTGCCGAGATCGATCTGCTTGGCGCCCTGTCGGCCTGCCCGGGCGGGGATTGCTCATCGACCCATTCCAGCGACGCCGCGGCATGTCATCCGCTTCTGGTGGAAATCTTTGAGCCAGCAGACGGAACGCTGGATGGCTGGAAGTCTCCACCGCAAAGTGGCTATGACCGAAGCCATGGACGCTGAGCGCGCTTTGGCAAAATTTGGCTACCGCTATACGATCTCGCAGGCCTCGTCAAAGTCCAGACGCGCTGCTCGCGGGCGGATTGATTCGCCGTTGCCATGGCCAAGATTGATTATGAAGTTCGAGCGCCAGTTAGTGCCGGCGTAGAATAAATCATCGATGATTTCATTCTTAAATCCTGACATTGGCCCACAGTCGAGTCCTAAGCTCCTCGCTGCCACCATAACGAACCCAGCTTGAAGTGAGCTATTGCGAAGGGCGATCCTTTCCAACGCTGCGTCAGGAAGGGACGCCTCGTTTGGCGGCGAAGGCATGTGCGGCGCTAGCTTTGGGTATTGGTCGTAGAATTTGGTGTCATAGGCGATGATCATTGTCACGGGAGCCGAAGCGATTTTTTCGACATTGCCAGGATTGGACGCCTTAAGAACCCGCTCTTTGCCTTCTGGGGAGGTCACAAAGGTTATACGCATCGGACAACCGTTTGACGCTGAAGGTGCCATTTTGGCGAGGTCATAAAGAGTTTTAAGTTCCGCCTCGGTCACTGGCTTGTCCGAAAAGAACTTGTGTGACCTCGCCTCGGTCAGGATTTGCTTAATCATTTCAGTATTCGACATGTATATAATATCCTTTATTCAACTAGTTAAATCGAACGGTTTCCAGTCGTCCCTTACAAAGGTGACGAGGCTCATGTGATTGCCTCGCGTTTTCTTATCACGTGTAGTACGACCAAAGTTACCCCGCCGATCGCGGCTCCCAAATACAGCATTTCGTGCCTTGTCATCAACAGGATGGCCAGTGTGAGGCGCACGACGATCTCTACAGGATGCAGCTTGTCACGGTCGAACCCTGAAAGCGCGCTCGACAATAGGTACAGTGCGAGTACAAGGCGCGCCATTATAAGTGCGAGGGCGCCCGCATCGACTGTACCGTCATAGCCGGCGAGATAGGTAATTTGACCGCTGGCGGACGCTGCTGCATCGATCACTGCATCATCAATCAACAAAAGCTCAGGATAGAAGGCGAAAACAAACGGTATAACAAACATCACAATACCTGACTTGACCGCAGAGAACGCAGTGCTCATTGGTTCAGCTTTTGTGATGCTAGAGGCGGCGAAAGCTGCGAGCGCCACAGGCGGGGTTATTGCTGAGGCGACGGCGAAATAGAAAATGAACATATGCGCTGTAAAATTGGCTATGCCAAGTCCAGCCAAAACTGGCCCTAATAACAAAGCGACGTTGATGTATGCCGGAACTGCCGGCATTCCCATCCCGAGCAGAATAGCCATCAACATGGTCAGCATCAGAGCTAGTAATTGAAAAGCAACAGATCCACCCTGCCCTAAACCGAGAGCTTGCAGCCAACCGAGAACATCAAGAGATAGAAATGTTGGAAGCCCTGTGAATTTCAAACAAAAATCAATAATGGAGACGGCAAGAAACATCAAATAAAGCGTAGATATCAAAATGCCAGCATTTGATAGAGCATCAATGATTTTCTTTGGCCTTGCCCTCACCTCTGGATCAACAAAAAGCAAACCCAACAAGAGCATAACAGCATACCAACCGGCGCTTCCGGCATCTCCAGCGGCGTTCCTGATTAATTCTTGTATCCAAGAGAGGCTTATGATCTCACAGTTAGATCCTGTGATTATTCGATTGGCACCCATTAATTCGCCAAATAAACCACATCCAACGGCTTCTTTTTTTGTCAGAAGTAGAGCAAGAATGAGCAAAATTGGTCCAAAAATCATTACCAAGTTGAGAATGTCCTGACGGTCAAGACGCATATCATCCGTGATTTTCCCAATCGCCTGGATATTTTGCTTTCTTGCTTGAAAAACAACCGAAAGAAAAAGACAGAAAAAATATGCCAATGCAGGAATAATTGCCGCGATGATCACGTCGGAATAGGGAACGCTGGTGAGCGCTGCCAAAACAAAGGCTGCGACCCCCATTACTGGTGGCATAATGGATCCTCCAGACGAAGCAGCAGCTTCAACCCCTCCAGCAAAAACCTTGGAAAAGCCGCGTTTAAGCATCATTGGGATAGTTAGAACGCCTGTTGATAATACATTTACGATAGGTCCGCCGGAGATGGTTCCGAACATTGCGGACGAAACCACAGCGGCGTGCGCTGGACCACCTCTAAGCTTGCGTGTCCAACGAAAAGCCAATTTGATCAGCGAACGGCCTCCGGCAGAACTGCCGAATAGTGATCCGAGAACGAGATAGGGGAATATCGTATTGAGTATAATGTCCATAAAACGTCCAAGAAGGCCGGATGAATTATTAACAAGTATGTCGTGAACACGCGGTCGGCCGTCGGCCAGGATACGCGGTTCACCCGCTAGCTTGGTCATAAGATATTTGTTGATGTCATCTGGACCGTGGAAATACCAGACCAAGACCGTGCCTATCGTATAGGCGGCGATAAGGATCGCCACAAGAACCAGCGGTAGCCCCCAAACTTTGACGTTATAGCTTAGAAAAACCACGATTGCTAAACCTACCAACAAGACTAGCCAGCCCCCGGTGGTATTTACACATTTAGGGTCGTCGATAGTTGTTGGCGGTTTCATGCCTAATAATTCGGCGAGTTCTTGCTCTGCTTTGAGGCTTTCTTCAATCAGTCTGGCGCGATCTCCGGTAAACTGATCTATCAGGCATATTGCCTCAATCTCGACTACATATGTGAACGACATCGTAGCTGCCATGAGGACCAACGATACGTCCATAAAAAGGCCAAAGCGTCGGCGCCAAGCCGACTTATCCACCCAGCTCCGCCAAATTGAGTGTTTGAGCGCTACAATGAGCATCATCAATGCAAAAAATGATGGATAAAACCATTCAAAAGGAAACTTTCGAAAGGTGAAGCCGTTTATTCCAGTTAGCTCTTCTGCAAGATCATCATACCCGGGAATCCCTGGCGTCATATTGATTAGCCCAACTATGACCATCGCCACTGTCAGCCAATAGACTAGTTTCATGCCTAAATCTGATGGCATGTGCGGTTGGTTCGACATAACCAGGCTTACCCCAAAAAAAATCAAACGAAATGCGCCGGCAAGTTTGCCGGCGCAAAATTGTTGGGCATACGTCTATTTAGCACAATCAGGGATTGTGTATCCGGCCTCTTCCCAAGCAGCTACCGCGCCGGGATGATATTTCATAGGGTTCAAACCGCACATGTCGGTAAGCGCAACATCAGTTTCTCCATGCCAAGAATTCGGCATGAATGGGGCCTTGACCATGAAAATGTCATCGAGGCCGTCAAGAAAAGCCTTGGTTAAAGCTTTGGCGGTATCGAAGTCCATCGCGGTGTTAACAATTTCTCCACCAACTGTCCCGGGGCAACGGAAATTATCATCTTCTGAAATGACGGTTACGCCCCCAGTCCAGCCCATATCTGCTATCGGTAGTTTCACGGCGACTGTGCCTGGCCTTTTGGTAAATTTACCAAACTGCTCTCCTTCAAAGGTCTCTATTGGCATGGACCATATCGTCATGTCACCAGATGCCATTGCAGCAGTCATACGGGCATCTGGGAAGCTCATCGGCAGGACATTCGCATCAGCTGAGCCATCCTGGATAGTCTTTACCGCCTGGCCCCAATTTACCTGAATGCCGGTGTAATCCTTCTTCTCCTCAAGCCCTGTTACAAGACGCACCAAGTCACGCGCATTCGTCAGAGCAGCGCCACGTGGTGGGCCATTGAAAATACGTGCATCCTTGATGCCATCATAACCTGGGAAATTATTGCTATCGTATGCGTAGAGACCCTGACAAGCGATGCGGTAAGTGTACAGAACAGCCAGTTGGCTGGCTAACTCTGCACCTTTTTCTTTACCTACTTTTGCGTATGGACCCACCGCGCGAGAAAGAAGAAACGGCAAAACAAAGGGGGCTGCCGCTACGTCACTTTTACCCTCAGCAACGTTTTGCACTGAGTTTGTGAGGGTCTGACCGGTTGTCACTTGCATGTTAGCTACGTTGTATTTTGCAGCAGCCTCAGACAATGCAATAACAGATACACCGGGTGCGCTGCTGGGTGATGCTGTTTCTGCGGTCAGGTTGACTTGAGCGCTTGCACTTGTTCCTAACCCAAGAGCCAATACGGCGCTGACTATCGTTGTAAGCTTCTTCATAGTTTCCTCCTAAAAACGCCAACGACAACATTCGATTTCCGCCTCTTTTCCTAAAAAGCAGAAGTTGGTTTTATTTTTTTATTGGGTGAATGGTGCGTTGAATTGCCTCAAAGAGCAAGGTGTGACTGTCCATTCGATCTCAAGCCACCATTGCCGTCGTGACGCCGAGCCGATACGCTGAGCTCAAATTAGAAGGAACTTTGATGCTTGTTCTTTATCACGGTGCGAATTCAGTCTGTTCGGTAAAGGTACGGATAGTGCTGGCCGAAAAGGGTCTACAATGGGATGGCCGGCATATCGACCTTCCAAAAGGCGAGCATTTACGACCTGACTATTTAGAAATCAATCCGCGCGCAGTGGTGCCGGTGCTCGAGCACAATGGTGCCTTAATTCGCGAGTCAACCGTGATCTGCGAGTACCTGAATGGGCTCAATGACAGCCCCCAGCTGGTCCCATCTACTTTTCTAGAGCAGGCGCGGATGCGTGTTTGGGGGGTGAACACGCTGGAATATCATGACAGCGTTAACACACTAACCTTTTCAAGCTACCAGCGCAGCATGTTGTTGGCTAAGCCGGCTGAAGAGCTCGCCGCCCGCTGGGAAGCGATGCCTGATAAGATCAGGGTGCGCAAAACCCTGGACCTAATGGAACATGGAGCAGAATCGATCTTTGTGCCTGTTGCTTTCAAAAAGCTGCAGCGCATGTGTATTGAAATGGAAGAGGCCCTTGCAGAGCATGAATGGCTACTGGGCCCAGATTATAGTCTCGCAGATGCGATGCTAACCGCCTATTTCTTCCGCATCTATTGCCTTGGCATGCAGGCCATCTGGGAATCTCGCTTCCCGCGCGTCAGCGCCTGGGTCGAACGGGTGACGGCCCGCCCATCATGGGATGCGGCGACGGCCCCATGGCTGGACGCAGCCGAGATCGGGCGGATTTCCGCCATCGGCCGCGAGACATTCACCAAAGAAATGTTCCCGGAGTTCCTTTAGGAACGTCTAGCGCCATTTCACCGAACATCCCATCGACGGGAACTGTTCAGCTGGGCCTTTGCCGGTGGCCGCGACCTGGCGCATGGCGTTCAGCAACTCCGGCGTGCGGCCTTCGGCATCGCCCATCTTCGCATCATCGATGCGGCCGCGATATTGCAACTCGCCAGCCGCGTTCAGTCCGAAGAAATCCGGTGTGCAGACGGCGCCCCAGGCGCGCGCCACTTCCTGGGTCTCGTCGACCAGATAGGGAAAGCCGAAACCGTGCCTGGCGGCGAACTGCATCATCTTGTCGGGGCTGTCGTCGGTGTAGGTGGCGTAGTCATTGGACATGATCGCGACCGTGTTGACGCCCTCTTCCTTCAACACCGCCGCGTCGGCCACCAGCCTGTCGATCACCGCTACCACATAGGGGCAATGGTTGCAGATGAAGGCGATAAGAAGGCCCTTTTCGCCCATCAGCCTGTCGAGGCTGCAGGACAGGCCGATCGGGTCGCTGAGGGTGAAGGCGGGGGCTTTCCAGCCGAAATCGCACAAGGGAGTTTCTGGCGGCATGTCGGTCTCCGGGGGCGTGTCATTACAATGAACAGCATCAACCCGGGCGTGCCACGATGCAAGCCCCGCGGCCAGCAGGCATTTTTGGCGAGGCGGTGACTAGAAGGTGACGGCCTTGCCTGTGGCGGCGGATTGCTGCGCCGCCTGTCCCATGCGCACCGCCCAGATGCCGTCTTCAAGGTTGACCTCAACGCTGCCCCTACCGCGGACCACGTCGAGGAACCGCTGGTGCTGGTAAAAGGTTGAGCCGTTATGGTCGCCGGCATCAAGGATCGCGGCGTCGATCGGCACCTGATGCACAACCGGGTTGCAGGGATGGCGGCGGCTCTCGATCAGCAGCGGAACGGGCCGCGCCTCTTCGGGGCCAGACCAGAACCGTGCCGGCCCAGGGATTTTCACCTCGAGCTTGCCCTGTGCGCCGACGGCATGGACCATCTCCTGATATTCCGATCCCTCGGCGAACATCGACAGCTCCAGCATGCCGCGCGCGCCGCTGGCAAAATCGACGATGACATAGCCGCTGTCCCAGATGTCGGAGGTTCTGCCGTCATAGACCTCGTCGAGATGGTTCACTTCCTGTCCGGCGCTGGCCATCACCCGCACCGGATCGGATTTCAGGATCAGCCGCATGAGGTCGAAGAAATGGCAGCATTTCTCGACAAAGGTTCCGCCGGAATTGGCGTTGAAACGGTTCCAGTTGCCAACCTTCTCGAGGAACGGATAACGGTGCTCGACAATGCTGAGCATGCGGATGCCGCCGGTGACATCATCGGCCATCTCAAGGAATTTCTGCATTGGCGGCATATAGCGATATTCCATCGCCACCCAGACCGGCGCGCCGTAGTCCTTGCGGAACGCCTCAATCATGGCAAGGTCGGCCGGGTCGGTGAAGAGCGGCTTTTCGACAAGGATCGGCAAGGTTGCCTTGGCAGCGATTTCGGCCAGTTGGCCTGCGTGGCAATGGTTCGGGCTGGCGATCAGCAGGCAGTCGAGCGGCCGGTGTGCCAGCAGCGCATTGAGACTGTCGACGATCACCGCGCCCGGTGCCAGCGCCAGCGCGGCGGCGCCCATCTCGGGATTGGGCTCGAGGATCGCGCCGACCGTCGCGTCATCCATCAATGCGATGTTGCGGATATGCTCTCGCCCCATCATGCCGCAGCCGACAATGCCGTAAGTTGTGGTCATCTGCTCGTACTTCCTGTCAGTCGCGCTATCTTTGCCGTGCCACGAAACGGGCCGCCGCCGGGTCGTACCATGTGCGGGAATATTCTGCCCATGCGCCGTCCTGCGACCAGCCGTTCCTCTCGACATATCCGGCAGGCGTGCCGGATGGCAACGGAAATTCACCGATTGTCCATGCCGGCAGCGGTGCCACCGAAACACGGTCCTCGGTACGGGTGATCCACAGGCCGAGTTCTTCGCTGTAGAATTTATAGAGGGAATCGGAGATCCGCTCCCGCGGCAGTTCCGGCGCGACTGACGCGTCGAGCCAGATCTCCTCCAGCGCTACGGGCACATTGTCGAGAAAGCGCAACCGGCGGAACCTGTGTGCCTGCCCGTCCGGCGCGAACGGACGGATGTCGGCGGCCGGTTTCAGCGTCCTTACCGAGAGAAGCCTTGCCGTGGGAAGGCCGCCGCCGTCCGGGCGCTCCAGCCTGAACATGGTGTAGATGGCGGCCGAACGGTCCGTCTGCCTGATGTAGTTGCCCGACCCCTGGCGCCGTTCGAGGCAGCCCATCTCGGTCAGCCGCGCCAACGCCTTGCGAAGCGTGCCGACAGATACGCCATGGGCGTCGGCCATCTCCCGCTCCGGTGGCAGGCGGTGTCCGTCAGCCAGGATTCCAGCATCGATCTGCCGCGAGACCAGTTCGGCGATTCGCAGGTAGGCCGGCAGTGCGCCGGTTGCTGGGATGTCTGCCAGAGGAGATGTATCCTTTGGTTCCATGTTAAATTGATACACCATTGATTAATGGCGCGATAGCTGCTTGAGTTAGGTCCTGTCACGCATGCCTGCCGCAGCAAGAACCGGCACCAGCGTGAACGGGCCAGGGGGTTTCAATGAGCGTTGTTCCGGTTACATCTCCCGATCTTGATGCCGCCGAGGTCAGTTTCTTCTCGGCGCTATGTTCGGATGACTTCCGCCATCTTGGCGTGCCAGAGGGGGATTTGCGGTCGAGCTGGGACCATTGTTCGGAAATTGTGAAACGCTCCGAGGCGCACGGGTTTCGCAACATCCTGTGCCCGTCCTCCTATCAGGTCGGGCAGGACACGCTGAGCTTTGTCGCCGGCTGTGCGCCGATCACCTCGAAGATGAACCTGCTCGCGGCGGTGCGCTGCGGCGAGATGCAGCCGATCATGCTTGCGCGCACGGTGGCCACCCTCGACCATATGCTGGAAGGCCGGCTGACGATCAACATCATAAGTTCCGATTTCCCCGGTCAGAAGGAAGACAGCGCCTACCGCTACCAGCGCTCGCGCGAGGTGGTCGAGATCCTGAAACAGGCCTGGACGCAGGACGAGATCAATTACGAGGGCGAGATCTATAATTTCAGCGGGCTGACGACGGAGCCCGCGAGGCCCTATCAGCAGAATGGCGGCCCGCTCCTGTATTTCGGCGGCTATTCGCCGGCGGCGGTCGAGCTGTGCGCGCAGCATTGCGATGTCTATCTGATGTGGCCCGAGACCCGCGAGGAACTGGCGGCGCGGATGGCGACGGTCAACGAGCGCGCCGCGGCGCATGGCCGGACGCTGGATTACGGTCTGCGGGTCCATATGGTTGTGCGCGAGACCGAGGCCGAGGCGCGTGAATATGCGGCCGAGCTTGTCTCCAGGCTCGATGATGAGGCGGGACGCGAAATCAGGGAGCGTGCCCTCGACAGCACATCGCTTGGTGTCGCCAAGCAGGCGCGCAACCGCGAGCTGGCCGATATGGACGGCTTTATCGAGCCGCGCCTGTGGACCGGCGTCGGGCGCGCCCGTTCAGGATGCGGGGCGGCGCTTGTCGGTTCCGCCGACCAGATTCTGTCGGAAATCGAGGCCTATCAGAAAATGGGCATGCGCAGCTTCATCTTTTCCGGCTACCCGCATCTGGAAGAATGCGATTATATCGGCAAGCTGGTACTTCCCGAGATGAAGACCTGCTCGTTGCCGCATGAATATGGCCGGGTGCCGGCGGCCACCCCGGCCACACCGCTTGGCGTTGGAGACAGACACTGATGGAACGTATCAACCTTGCCGATGACCTGAGCTTCTCGCGCATCGTCTATGGCATGTGGCGGCTCGGCGATGATGCCGATACCTCGCCGGCGCATGTCCAGGCAAAGATCGAAGCATGCCTCGAGCAGGGCATCACAACGATGGACCAGGCCGACATCTATGGCGGTTACGAGGCTGAGGAAATTCTCGGCAACGCCTTCAGGGCGGCGCCGCATCTGAAAGACAAGGTCGAGATCGTCACCAAATGCAACATCGTGGCACCGGTCGGACGCCATGCGGCGGCACGGGTGAAATATTACGACACCGGTGCGGCGCATATCACGCAGTCCGTCGAGGACAGCCTGCGGCTGATGCAGATCGAGCACATCGACATGCTGCTGATGCACCGGCAGGACCCGATGATGGACCATGACGAGACCGGCGCGGCGCTGGACGAGCTGGTGGCATCCGGCAAAGTGCGCCAAGTCGGTGTCTCGAACTTCCGCCCGTGGGACATGGACCTTTTGCAATCGGCGATGAAAACGCGCCTATCGACCAACCAGATCGAGATCAGCGTGCTGGAAAACGCGCCCTTCACCAATGGCGATATCGCCTATCTTCAGCAGCACCGGATCCCGCCGATGGCCTGGTCGCCGCTGGCAGGGGGGACGCTGTTCGCGCCAGGCAACAGCGCCCTTCACGACACGCTCGCCGGCATCGCGGCCCGGCATGATGTCAATGTGGCGACGCTTGCGGTGGCATGGCTGCTGGCTCATCCGGCGCGGATCATGCCGGTGATGGGAACGAACAATCTCGACCGGATCGCGAGGATTGGCGATGCCGCCGGACTGAATATCGACCGCGAGACCTGGTTTGAGATATACACCGCCGCGATCGGCGCCGAGGTGCCATGAACCTAGAGCAGTTCAGATCGAAGCCCAGCGATGGCCCTAGGCCAAAGGAAATTTGGGGGTAGGTCCAGCATGATAGATGTGATGCTGATGGTCATCAGGCCCCTGCAATGGGTCAATGATATTGCCGGCCGCATCGGCCGGGCACTGTCGGTTTTTGCGATCGCTGTGATGGTGATCGTCATTCTGACGCAGGTCTTTTTTCGCTACGTGCTGAACAATGCCCTTCCGTGGCCGGACGAGGCTGCGCGGTTCATGATGCTTTGGCTGACTGGTCTTATGGCTCCTGTGGCCATGCGACAGGGGGGCATGGTGGCTATCACCAGTGTTCTGGAGTCCTTTCCACGACCACTTTTTAAGCTGGTCTCGCTTTTGCTTCTCGTTATATCTCTCACGGTTCTCATCGTTGGCGTTCAGCTTGGATGGAAACATGTCAATTCGGGGTGGCTGTTCTCGAGTTCCTCGCTGAAAATACCAATGTCCATAGTTGGCCTGAAATCTTTCAAGATTAAACTGGCCTGGATGTATATGTCTTTGTTTACTGGGATTTGTCTGATGATCCTAGTCAACGTTGAGTTAATCCTGCGCAGCCTTATCACCAGCCTTGGTGGCGGTCACAGGCTGCGGCAGGTTCCGGGTATCAGTGGCGATTCACTGGAAAGTGAGGCCGCCTGATGCTGATTTGGTTTCTTCCCGTTTTTCTGTTGTCCCTGCTTCTTGGACTACCTGTGCTATTTGCGCTACTCGCTGCGCCCGGCATTTTGCTTTGGCTGAACGGGCAGGAGCGCGATATCACCCTACTTTATCGTAACATCTACAATGGCATAGATAGTTTTCCGTTGATGGCGATTCCTTTCTTCATGTTGGCGGGCGAACTTATGAATCGCAGCAGAATTACCGAGAGGCTAGTGGAATTTGCACAGGCGATGATGGGGCATCTACGCGGTGGACTGGCGCATGTGAACATTCTTTCATCAATGCTGTTCGCTGGACTGTCGGGTTCTGCTGTGGCGGATACATCAGCGCTTGGCTCGATGTTGATCCCGGCGATGGAAAAGCAAGGCTATTCGCGCAAATTTGCTGCGGCTATTACGGCCGCAAGTTCGGTGATTGGCCCGATTATTCCACCGTCGGGGATTATGATCATCTATGCCTATGTCATGGGTGAAAGCGTTGCTGCGTTGTTCCTTGCTGGTATTGTGCCAGGCATCCTTGTCGGTGTAGGGCTTATGCTAACTGTAACGTGGATGGCGGATCGGTATGATTTTCCTGTGGCAAGCCGCCGCCATAGCTGGCGTGAACGCGGAGGCGCGAGTCTGAAGGCCTTTTTCCCGCTAATGACGCCGGTAATAATTCTTGGCGGAATTTTGGGTGGGATTTTCACACCGACCGAGGCAGCGGCGGTAGCTGTAGGTTATGCCATGGTTATCGCTCTATTTGTGATGAGGACTATGCGCATTGTTGATCTGCCGGATGTTCTGGCCCGCGCCGCGCTAACATCAGCGGTAGTGCTTTTGTTGGTCGGCGCAGCAATGGCGTTCAAAACAGTAGTTAGCTTGAGCCATGCGCCTGAAATTCTGGCGTCAATGATTCTGTCCGTTTCTGAAAATCCCCTGATCTTGCTTTTTCTCATCAATGTACTGCTATTCATTGTAGGCATGTTCCTCGATGCTGGCCCGGCGATTATCATTCTTGGCCCAATCCTAGGACCAATCTTCGTGAGCATGGGAATCGACCCTGTGCATTTTGCAATTATTATGAGTGTGAATTTGACGGTGGGGCTTGCCACACCGCCTATGGGGTTGGTGCTTTTCGTGGCATCATCCGTGTCGGGCGAGAGGATCGAAAACATCGCACGCGCCATTCTTCCGTTCCTTGCGGTGGAAATAGCGACGATTTTCTTGATAACCTATGTTCCGGCTATTTCGATGACAATTCCCAGACTTACTGGGTTTGTTGACTGACCTTTCAACCCACGGAGGAAAAAATGAAAGCAGGGTTTCTGAAGGCGATGCTATTGGTAGCCATTATGGCTGTGACAGGCGTCGCGAAGGCGGCCGATTTTACTATTCGGGCGACTGCTAACTCAAACGAGAATGACGAGGACTATGATGGTCTGGTTGTCTTCAAAAACTATGTTGAAAGCGCATCGAACGGTGCGATAGCTGTCGAGTTGTTTATCGGCACACAGCTTTGCTCGAAAGGCGCTGAGTGTCTGCAAGGTGTGGCTGACGGATCCATTGATGTGTACATTTCCACATCTGGCGGTGCTGCTGGCATTTTCCCTTATGTTCAAGTGCTCGACCTGCCGTATCTGATGGCTGATGATCGTGTTGCTGAGCATGTGCTTTCGGGTGACTTCACTCGCACTATGCGTGCCATGGCTCTAGAGGACTCGGGCGATAAAATACGTCTGATGACCATCGGTAATACTGGTGGCTGGCGTAACTTTGCAAACACCAAGCGGCGTATTCAAAACCCTGGTGATATGGCTGGCCTGAAAATTCGTACAGTTGTTGCTGACTTGCCGCAGGAATTGGTGCGGGCGCTTGGTGCATCACCGACACCCATTCCTTGGCCGGAGCTTTTCACCAGCTTTCAGACGGGCGTTGTTGAAGGGTCAAAAAACGGTATTACAGACATCATGGGCATGAAATTTCCCGATGCAGGTCTGCAATATGTCACGCTCGACGGGCACGCGTACATGGGAGCCCTATGGTGGATGAGCAATGACAAGTTCATGGCTATGCCGGAAGAGATGCGCCGCGTTGTTGTAGATGGCTTTGCCGCTTTGCAGCAGGCAACCTTTGCTTCACCGAAGCGCAAGTCAATCCAGGCTTATGCTGATTTTGTTGCTGGTGGTGGTGATCTTTATGTGCCAACACCCGGTGAAAAAGCAGCGTTTAAAGAGGCGGCTGCGCCAGTTTATGATTGGTTCAAGGCGAACGTCAAAGGTGGTGACAAGATTTTTGGTGCGCTAACAAGTGCGGTTGCTGACGCTGAGGCTGATATAAACGGTGGTCGAACTAAAGACCTAATGTGATGAGCCTATTAAATTCAGAGGCGGGGAGTTCTACGTGGGCTGCCCGCCCTTTTCCGGTTTATCTGAACGGGTAAAGCCAAATTCGGTAGTCATCAATCAGCTCATGCGCGTCCTTAATCTGCTTTGGCGTCATTTTCTTGATCACCTCTTCCTGGCTAATTGCAGCGTCGGGGTCACCGCCTATAGCCGACAAAACGTACCACATATAAGCTCGCACCAGATCAGGCGCTGGCATACCAAGACCGAGTTCATAATACCAACCGACGCCGGACTGCGCACCGGGATGACCCTTCATCGAAGATCGCATATACCATTCAAAAGCGCGACGATGATCCTGTTCGACCCCGAGTCCCATGGCGTACATCACGCCGATCAACTCCTCGGCATCGGCATTGCCGGATCGTGCCGCTGGCCACAGTTCGGCCATCGCCTCTTCAAAGCGGTTGGCTTCCATCAGATCGCGCGCATGCTCGATTTCAGCCCGCGCAGCCGGGCTGGCGATCCCGGCACAGACAAGAAGCAGAAGCGCAATGGCGGGTGCGGTCAGGGAGGAAGGGTATTTCATCATTTGGCAGGTCTGCTGTTTCTGGTGATGTCTGCGCCTGCCTGGGCTTCGCCCTATCCACAGCCGCTGTCCGACGAGGATTATCATAGCTTTTCTGCGGCGCGCGCCAAGATCGGACAGCTCCTGTTCTACGACAAAGTTCTCTCCGGCAACCGTAATATTTCTTGCGGTACGTGCCATCATCACCGGTTTGGCGGGGCGGACGGATTATCGCTGGGGATCGGCGAGGGCGGTGTCGGTGTCGGGCCAGAGCGTCATGCGGGTGTAGGCGAATCTGCGATCAAGAAACGCGTGCCACGCAATGCCAGCGCCTTGTGGAATCTTGGTGCCCGCGCTTTTACCGTACTGTTCCATGACGGCCGTCTCGCGATTGCCGATGATTTTGATAACGGCTTCAACTCGCCTGCCGAGGAATGGCTGCCGCACGGGTTGGAGACGGTGCTTGGTACGCAGGCCATATTCCCGATGACGGCGCAGTTCGAAATGGCCGGCAACCCTAAGGAAAACGAAGTGGCAGGGGCGCTTCACGATCGGATTGACGCAGTCTGGCCTATTCTTGCAAAGCGTGTCCGCGTGATTCCTGAATATGGGGATATGTTCGTCGAGACCTTTGACGATGTCGACAGTGCCGCCGATGTCACCATCTCGCATATCGGCGAGGCTCTGGCGGCGTTCATCGCGCTCGAATTTCGGTCGAGCGACGCGCCATTTGACGATTTCATCGCGGGCGACATGTCGGCGCTTACCGAAAATCAGCAGCGCGGCGCTGCCCTGTTCTATGGCAAGGCCGGCTGTTCGGATTGTCACAGCGGGCCTCTGCTGACCGACCAGAAGTTCCATGCGCTGGCAATTCCGCCATTCGGACCCGGGCGGACCAGACGGTTTGACCCCTATACCAGGGACGTCGGGCGCATGGGTGAAACCGATGCGCTTGAAGATGCCTACCGGTTCCGTACGCCGTCGCTACGCAATGTCGCGCTGACCGCGCCCTATGGCCATAACGGGGCCTATCCCACGCTGGAGGGAATCATCAGGCATCATCTTGACCCGATCGGATCGCTTGACCGCTGGACGCCCGAGATGGCGAACCTTCCTCACGTTCCCTGGCTGGAAGCCATCGATTTCGTTGTCTGGGATGACCGCTTCGAAATGGACAGGCTGCGCCGCCGTTTGGATATTCAGCCGCGTGAACTTGATGATGCCGAGGTTGTCGCGCTGGTCGATTTCATGCATGCGCTGACCGGGCATTCGGCCCGGGATTTGCCGCTGGGCATACCTGACACTGTTCCGTCCGGCCTCCCTGTGGACAAGTAGAAGGCCGCCATCCGGCGAACCGGTCACGGATTGTTAGGTTCGATCTATAATCCAACCTCTGTGCAACCGGATGCGGCGACGGCACGTCTGGACAAACAGGCCGTCATCACGACAAACTGGCGCGGATTTTTGACAGTCCGGCTGCGGCTGCCTATGGCAGGCTACGAATGAAGCGGCCGGAAACGGCCGCACGTTATTTCAGGAGGCATCGATGCTTACCGAACAGCAGATCGAGTTCTTTCACGCCAATGGCTATATCGTGGTCGAAAATGCCGTCAGCGCAGAGCAGCTTGACGCCCTGCGCGCCGACTTTGGCGGCTGGGTCGAGGAAAGCCGCCAGCACCAGGACGGCTGGGGCGAGACGGTGAACGGCAAGGCGCGGTTCGATGTCGAGAAAGGCCATAATGCGGACAAGCCGGCGCTTCGCCGGATCAACGCCCCGCACGAGGTGTCCGACGCCTTCTTCGACGTGATGTCCGACAGCGCGATGACCGATATGGTCGCCGATCTCATCGGGCCGGATGTGAAACTTCACCACACCAAGGTGAACTCCAAGCTTCCGGGCTCGGCGACGGCGGTCAAATGGCATCAGGATTTTCCTTTCACCCCGCATACCAATGACGATCTGATCACCGCGCTGCTGATGGTGGACGAGGTGACCGAGGAGAACGGCCCGCTCGAGGTCTGGGCCGGCACCCATACCGGCGAGATCCATACCCTCTGGCATGACGGGAAATTCACCGGCGCCGTCGACGAGGATGTCACCGAGGAAGCGCTGAAGGAGCGCACCATCTGCACCGGCAAGGCCGGCAGCGTCTGCCTGATGCATACGCGGCTCCTGCACGGTTCCGCCCCGAACAATTCGGATGCGCCGCGTACCCTGTTCATCTGTGTCTATTCGGCGGCGGACGCCATGCCCGTCTCGCCATCGCCGGTGCCGACCAGGGACCAGGGCCGTATCGTGCGCGGCGAGGATCGCGGGCGGGTGCGCTCCAGCGGGTTCGACATTCCGATGCCGGAGCTGCCGAAGGGCGCATCCTTCTTCGACCAGCAGCAGACATCCTGACCGGTATCATGTCGCTGCTGGACCGTTCCAGGATCGAGACGCTCGCCGCTGTGGCTGGTGACGACTCGCGCGCTGCGCATTCCATGCCGGGCTGGTATTACAATGATCCGGCCATGTTCGAGCAGGAGAAGTCGAGCCTGTTTGCCGATGGCTGGGTCTGTGCCGGCCATGCCTCGGAAATCGCATCTCCCGGACAATATATGGCGGTGAAGATCGGCGACGAGCCGGTGGTGGTGGTGCGTGACAGGAAGGGCGATGTCCGCGCCTATTCGAATGTCTGCCGGCATCGCGGAATGGCGCTTGTCGAGGGCAAGGGCAAGGCGGCCGTGCTGACCTGCCCCTATCATGCCTGGAGCTATGATCTGGACGGAGCGCTGCGCAAGGCACCCTATATGGACGAGGTCGAGGGGTTCGATCCCGCCGCCTGCGCATTGCCGGAATTCGCTCTCGAGGAATGGCGCGGCTTCCTGTTCGTGAACACCGGAAACAATGCGCCGCCGCTGGCTCCCGACCTCGCCGGTCTGGAGCCCTTTGTTGCCAATTACCGGATCGAGGAGCGTCACAGCACCGAAACCTGGTTCGAGGAATGGGGCACAAACTGGAAGTCGCTGGTCGAGAATTTCATGGAGGGCTACCACCTGTCGGTGACCCATGCCACCACGCTGGATTCGATCACGCCGACTGAGCTGTGCGAGAAGCTGGCGACCGGCAAGGGTTTCACCGCCTATCGCTCGAACTACCGTGATTCCTCACCGCAGCGCGAACCGTTCCCGGAGGAACTGACAGAGCAGGAGCGCCGCTCGTCGGTGCTGTTCAATGTCTATCCGAACTTTGTCATTACGGTCGGACCGAACTGCGCCGTGTTCCTGATCCTGCTTCCCGAAACGCCGGAGACGGTGAACATCAAGATGGGGATCCTCGTTCAGGAAGGGGCCGACGATCTGCCGGAAACCGAGGCCTATATCAATCTCGCGCACGAGTTCAACGCCGAAGACCGGATGATGCTCGAAGCCGTGCAGAAGAACAGCCGCAGCGCGCACCGCCCGCCATCGCCGCTGGCACCGGAGGCGCTGGAAGGCACCATCTGGGACTTCACCCGCCATGTCGCGCGCCATCTGACAGGCCATGCCGGCGGTGCCGTATCATGACACCGGATCACGTGAACACCGTCATTGTCGGTGGCGGCCAGGCCGGTCTGGCGATGAGCGCGCATCTTTCGGAACAGGGGATCGACCATCTGGTGATCGAGCGTGACCGTATTGCAGAGCGCTGGCGCACCGCGCGCTGGGACAGCCTCGTGGCCAACGGGCCGGCCTGGCATGACCGGTTTCCCATGCTGGAATTCGAGGATTGCGACGGCGACGGCTTCCCGACACGCGACAGCGTCGTTCGCTATTTCGAGACGGTGGCGGAGCGCATCGACGCCCCGGTGCGCTGTGGCGTCGAGGTCAAGCGCGCCGCGCGCCTGCCCTCCGGACGAGGCTTCCGGATCGAGACGTCCGACGGGGTGGTGACGGCCGACCATGTCGTCGCCGCGACCGGGCCGTTCCAGACGCCGGTGATCCCGCCGGTGGTGCCTGACGGGGTCATCAACCAGATTCATTCCTGCCATTACCGCAATCCGGAACAGCTGGAGGACGGCGGTGTTCTGGTCGTCGGGGCCGGCTCGTCGGGATCGCAGATTGCCGATGAACTTCTCCGGTCGGGCCGCGATGTCTGGCTTTCGGTCGGCCCGCATGACAGGCCGCCAAGGTCCTATCGCGGCAAGGATTTCGTCTGGTGGCTCGGCGTCCTCGGCAAATGGCAGATGAAGACGCCGCCCGCCGGGCGCGAGCATGTGACCATCGCCGTCAGCGGCGCCTATGGCGGCAAGACGGTCGATTTCCGGCGCTTTGCCGACCGGGGCATGACCCTTCTCGGGATGACCCAGGGGTTCGAGGATGGCGTGATCAGCGTTGCCGGTGACCTGGCGCAGAATGTTGCCGAGGGGGATGCCAACCATCTGGGGCTCCTTGCCGAGGCCGATGCCTATGTCGAGGCCAACGGTCTCGACCTACCGCTTGAGGAGGAGGCCAAGATCATCGGGCCGGACCCGGACTGCATCGTCAATCCGTTGCGCCGTCTCGATCTTGCCGAGGCGGGAATCACCAACATCATCTGGGCCACCGGGTACCGCCAGACTTTCGACTGGCTGGAAGCCGATGTGTTCGATGGCGATGGCAAGCCGCTTCATGACCGCGGTGTGGCGGCCGAGCAGGGGGTCTATTTCCTTGGCCTGCCATGGCTGTCGATGCGCGGCTCGTCCTTTATCTGGGGCGTCTGGGAGGATGCGCGCTATCTGGCATCGCATATCGCCGGCGCCTCCGCCCCGGCCCGGGACAGCGCCTGAGGCCGCCGCGGATGCCGGAGGGAACCACAAGAGAGATCCTTGCCGATCTGATCGGGTTCCCCACCGTCAGCCGTGATTCCAACCGCCAGCTGATCGACTATTGCGCCGGATTGCTTGGCGATGTCGGCGTGGAAAGCCACATCATCGAGAATGACGAGGGAACCAAGGCTAACCTGTTTGCCACCATCGGTCCGCCCGACCGGCCCGGTGTGATGCTGTCCGGTCATACGGATGTGGTGCCGATCGACGGCCAGGCCTGGAAGAGGCCCGCCTTCGAGGCGACCGAGCAAGACGGCCGAATCTATGGTCGTGGCACGGCGGACATGAAGGGTTTTGTCGCGTCGGCGCTGGTGGCGGCGCGGCAGGCGGCCACGATGGAGCTGAAGACGCCGCTTCATCTGGCCCTGTCCTATGACGAGGAGATCGGCTGCGTCGGGGTGCGCTCGCTGATCGATATGCTGGCTTCGGCGCCGGTCAGGCCACTGATGTGCATCGTCGGTGAGCCAACCGGCATGCGGGTGGCGACCGGGCACAAGGGAAAGACGGCTGTCGAGGCAACCTGCATCGGTGCCGAGGCGCATTCGGCACTGGCCCCCACGGCTGTCAACGCCATTCATCTGGCCTGTGACCTGATCGCCGGGATCCGGACCATTCAGGACGGGCTGGCGGCAGACGGAACACAGGACCATGCCTATGACGTGCCCTACACGACACTGCATGCGGGCCTGATCAATGGCGGGGTGGCGCTGAACATCGTGCCGAACGACGCCTTTGTGAAATTCGAGATCCGGAACCTGCCGGCCGACAATCCGGATGCCATCCTCGCACAGCTGAAAGCGTCGCTGGAACCGGTCATCGCAACGGCGCGGGAAAGGGCTCCACAAGCCGATATCATCCTCGAGGTCACCAACAGCTATCCCGGCCTCGATACGGCGCTGGAACAGGATGTGGTCGGTCTTGTGACATCTCTGACAGGCGGCAATGAGCGGATCAAGGTGGCCTTCGGGACCGAGGGCGGGCTGTTTTCGCGCGACCTCGATATTCCGACGGTTGTGTGCGGCCCCGGCTTCATGGATCAGGGCCACAAGCCGGACGAATTCGTCAGTCTCGACCAGCTCGCATCCTGCGACGCCATGCTGGCGGCGCTGAACGCGCGGCTGGCGGCCGGGCTGTAACGGGCTTTTTTGCCAGGGGCAGGGGCTATTCGTCGCCCGGAACGCCATAGCTCGGCGCGGCCGAAGGGTCCAGCGCGCGGGTGACGTAATCATCCATCTGCGGTCTGTAGACATCCCATGCGGCGGCGATGTTCTCGATCGGGCAGTCCTCGCTCCAGTCGCAGCGCAGTTCGGCGAGCGGCCAGTCCTGTCGATCGACAAGCAGCATGCCGGCCGAATGCACCGGCCCGGCCTCGCCGCCGGCGGCGAGGGCGCCGCGCATCGCCGTGATCAGCCGGTCGCCAAGATGGCCCTCGCTGGACAGAAATGCCTCGACCATGGCCCGGGGGATGGTGTCATTGGCAAGAAGGTTGCCGGCCGCCGCCACGTCACGGGCGGCGTGCTCGGTATGGATGCCAAGCGATTTTCCGCCTGAATGGATGGCCGTGTTTCCGTCGCGGTCAACGATCAGGAGCTGCCGGTACTCGACATGTTCCGCCGCGCCGATGACAGCATCGAGGGCTGCCCTGGCATCAAGGCCGGCCGCGAGCTGGTCCAATGCCGCCGGACCCAGCCGCGGGTCGGTCACATTCTGGCTTGCGGCCGCGCCGACACCGGCCCGCGCATAGGCGCAGCGCGCCGCTACTGCCGGCGAGGAAGAGGCAACCGCCATACCGAACTGGCCGGTCTTCGCGCAACGCGCGACAATCGAGAAGGTCATTCCTCAGTCCTCGTCGGGAATGACGGCGGTTGCGTCGATTTCCACCAGCCATTCCGGCCTTGCGAGCGCCTGTACGACAAGGCCCGTGCAGACCGGATGCACACCCTTGATATATTCGCCCATGGTCCGGTAGACCGCCTCGCGATGGCGGATGTCGGTGATATAGACCACCAGCTTGACGACATGCGCCATCTCGCCGCCGGCCTCGGTCACCAGCTGGCGGATGTTCTGCATTACCTTGTGGGTCTGTTCAGCCGGGTCGTGGCTGTCGATGTTCTTCGCGTCATCGAGGTTCTGGGGGCACTGGCCGCGCATCCACACGGTTTTTCCGCCCTGCGTGACGACCGCCTGGCAAAGATCATTGTCGAGATTTTGTTCGGGATATGTGTCACCGGTATTGAACTTGCGGATGCGGTGATGCGCCATGGGCCTGTCCTTGATTAGTCCTGTATTTTCTGTGGGCCATTTTGCCCGATGTCTGTTCCAGCGTCCATTTGGTTTACAAGGGCGAGTTTTTGCAGAATGGACTAGAATATTGTAATTTATGTGGGCGTTTTGCCATAACACCTAAAAAAAATCTGCGGTTGCTTTGATGCCTGGAAGATTAATTGCAAATTTACTAGTCGGCCTCCTGAGTCTCTGGGCGGTATACACAATCGTTTCGAATTTTGTTGGTGTAACTGTGTATTTCCCGTTCAATCTGGCAACTGATCAAGATATTCCCTATCACCGGTGGCAAAGCGTACGCCTTGCCCTTTTTGCTACATTTGCGTTCTACGGGTTCATGCACCTGCTGCATGGAAGCCGCGAGGTCTATCCGGTCCATTTCCTGAAAACTTATCTTTTCGCACTTTCATTTATTGCGGTAGGTGTTTGCCTGCAGGAAGGCGTTCATGCCCTTGAGTACTTGCTACCTGCCCTGTTCTTCTGGATCGCTACCTCACTGCATTTCGCCACCGGCACGCGCCTGAGGCGCTATTTCTCGAAAAAATAAACGTCCTCCGGCTACTCCGGTACGTAGCGCGGATAGGTTCGTTTGCTCTCCCGTGCGAAGGCGAGGTCGATCTCGGCCGTGGCGAAGGCATCGCCAGGGCCCGTGGTCGCGAGAATGTTGCCTTCGGGATCGGTGATCCATCCGAGACCGCCTGGATCGGCCTTGCCGCCCGCAGGGGCCCACAGGTTGGATGACAGGCAATAGGCACCAGAACTGACCGCCGCCGTCTGCCCGCCAGCTAGCCATTTTTTGGCGGACGCATGCGGGCTTGCACGCGGCACCAGCAGCAGATCGCCGCGGGAACGGGCATAGTGCCGCGCCCATTCGAAAAACCACATTTCGGTACAGATCTGCACGCCGAGCTTCATGCCCGCGCCGCGTGCCACTGTGAAATCCTGCGTGCCGCGGTCATACCAGCTATGCTCGAAATATCCCGGCTCGTCGGGCAGATAGTATTTCTCGTGCCACGCGGCCGCACTGCCATTCGCCGCTT
>ENA-OSEY01000674-OSEY01000674.1-marine-metagenome-genome-assembly--contig:-NODE-674-length-24308-cov-3.287442_pt1 | contig 24308 bp, 26 predicted proteins | sample MGYA00248465_ERZ534230 | MGnify/ENA primary metagenome ERZ534230 (study PRJEB26409, sample SAMN06344110) | marine metagenome | isolation source: Sea water from surface | place: Atlantic Ocean:Southern...
CTTTGATTCAAACACAGGACTGCGGTATAGTAATAAAAAAAATTAAATTAATTTAAAATTTGAAAAATTTTTTTTTTGTTTTCATATTGTTATTTTTTGTAGTCTTTTCTTCACTACATGCCTCAAAACAAAAACTAGTCATCGCCCATCGGGGGGCATCAGGTTATCTGCCTGAACACACCCTAGGCGCAGCGGTCATGGCGTACGCATCAGAAGCAGATTTTCTGGAACTGGATCTGGTCATGACCAAAGACGGGCATCTGATCGTGCTTCATGATTTGACCCTCAACGGCACAACCGATGTGGAGCAGGTTTTTCCTGATCGTGCAGGGAAAGACGGAAAATACCATGCAGTAGACTTCAATCTCCATGAAGTCAAACAACTCAAGGTGCACGAGCGTTCCTCAAGACGAGGAACGGGACAAGCCTTTCCCGATCGTTTTCCGATTGATTCAAAAATATTTGGAGTCCCCACCCTGGAGGAAATGATCCTACTGGTTCAAGGGCTAGCGAAAAGTCATGGAAGAAAAATGGGGCTTTATATTGAAATCAAAGGTCACGATTTTCATCGTAAGCATCATCTTGATCCAGGATTCAAACTCTTGGAAGTTTTGAAAAAATATGGTTACAAAAACAATTCTGACCCCATATTCATCCAATCATTTGATTCAGATATGTTGAAATATCTGCGTCATGAGCTTAAGACACGAATCAAGCTTGTACAGTTATTGGGAGAAAACCGTTGGAGATTATCAGATACCGATTTTAGTTACCTGAAAACTGAACAAGGCATGAAAGAGGTTTCAGAATATGCAGACGGAATTGGGCCTTGGATGAACCAATTGGTAACAGGGGTTGATTTTTCAGGAAAGGCTCAAATCACCGATTTACTCAAAATTGCACGAAACAATGATTTATTGATTCATCCCTATACCTTTCGGGCAGACCGTCTACCTTCCTATACGTCGTCCTTTGACGAGTTGTTGGATTTGTTTTTTCAGGAGGTGGGAGTGGATGGAATCTTCACCGATCATCCTGATCAGGCGGTACGTTATCTTGAAAAGAACTCATCCAATTAAAATGAAGTTCTTAATTCATTGAAGCTTCATTTTTTCGGCACCCTTTAGAGTCCTTATAAAACTATTCAGGTACGAATCTTAAAGACCCTTAACATAGCGGGGAGAAGGACCAAGTCCGCCAAAAGTGCGGAGAAAACGGCGACGAGAGCGAGGATACTGAATCGGGAAACGCCTAAGTGGCTGACTGGAATGAAGCAAACGAAGAGCGACATCAGGATCAGGGTGGTGACGGTGATGGCCTGGCCTACTTCGCGCAGGGTTGAGTTGATGGCTTCCTCAATGCTTTCTCCCCGTTTTAGGCTGATCCGATAGTGGGTCAGGAAATGAATCGTATCATCGACGGCAATTCCTATCACTATGGGGGCTGTCAACAAGGTGGTCACATCCAGTTTAAATCCTGACCAGCCCATCAGTCCAAATACGGTAAGCATCGGAAACGTATTGGGAATGATTGCAAGGAATCCCAGTTTGAGACTGCCGAAAACGAAAATCAAAATCAGAGAGATGATCAGAAAAGCCAACCCAAAACTCTGAATCTGGGACCAACTGATCGCATCAAAAACCCTGGCCCAGGTTCCCACTCCTCCAGTTACAGTGGCTTTGAAATCAGGATATTTCGATTTGAGCGGTTGAATGATTCTTTCAAGTTCTGGTTGGAATGAATTCAGTATTTCCACCGATTTTTTGGATCCCACTGTTTTCAGGGAAACACTCATGCGTGCCTGTGCATAATCCAGTGATACCATCCGTTCCAGGTTTTCATAATCCCCTCCCTCAATGAGGACCAGCAACTGCGCCAACATATCGGCCTGATTTGGGATCGAATAAGCATCAGTCTGATTTTGATTCAATTTTTGGTGGGTAAGTTTAACCTGGTTGTTGAGGGTCAAATTGTGGGTTACGAGTTGAGGATAAAGGGTTTCCAGAGTTTCCTTGATGGATTCCAGTGACTGCAGCACTTCCGGGTCTTTGAAGGTTCCCTCGGTTTCTGATTCGAACAGGATTTCCATGTTTTCTGATCCGATAAACTGATCATCCATCAGTTGAATGGTTTGCCTGACCCCGGATTCGATGGGGAAATAATCTTTGAAAACCGTATCGATTTCTATCCTGGAAGTCCCCAGGATCAAGAAGATTGAGACCGTACTAAAGCAGAGGAGGATGCTTTTCGGATATCTTTCATTCGTTTTTTCAAGAATCAGGATAATGGACTGGACCACCCTCAAGGCTTTGTTTAAGGAGATGGTGTTTCTTTTTGAAGGCCCTGGTGGAAACATGTTGATCAGAACAGGGAGGAGAATGATGGTGAGGATGAAGGCGAAGAGGACTCCGATCCCTGCAAGCAGACCCATGGTCTGGATGACTTTTAAATTGATGAAATAAAGTGAAAAGATTCCGATCGCAGTCGTGATGCTGGTGAGCAAACAGGCCATGGCAGTTTTACTGAACACATTTCGCATCACCTGCATGTGTTTCAGTCCCTGCTGCTGGAAATATAGATAGCCCGACAGGACATGAACCACATCAGCAATTGCGGCGACACTGATAAGTCCGAAGGCAATATAAAGGGAAAGGTCGATAGGCCATCCAGTCCAGCCTGCGAGCCCTAAAACCCCGAGAATGCAAGTCATGAATATCAGCATCGACCAGATCAGCATTCGGATGGACCCAAGCAGGAACCAAGTCAGAATCAGGCTTAAAATCAAAGCTGTCCCCAGAGACATCTGGTATTCAACCGCCCAGACATCGTTTTCGTAAAAGGCTCCCCAACTAGGATGAAGAAACTCAAGATCTTGTCGAATCGGTTTCTGTTGAAGGAACAACCATACCGCTTTTTCAAATTCCGCATAATCTTCAAGACCGTGATCGATGAATTTCGGCTCACTGTTTTTTTCAAACGCGTCTTCGAAGCCCTCCTCCAATTCGGAAAGAGAGTCCGTGGGAATTTCTTCTACAGGCAGTTCTCCCAGGTGTGTCCTAAGCATTAACATACCGTATTCCCCGTTGTCTGAAATTAGAACCTGCCTGTAATCAGGTTCCTTCATCGCAGTGTCTCTCAGGTCATTGCTTTTGATGTCTTCTTTGAGGACATCTTCACCAATGAAATCCCGAAAGCGGATGCTGTCACCCTCCACTTCAATGAAAGTCGTGTTGATCAGGGATTCCGTATCTTTGAGCAAGCTCAGCGGATTTTCTGGATTATCGGAATAATCTTCATATGCCTGATCAAGTAACCTGTGGGTCTTCTGAAGCGCCTGGAGGCTTCTTTTAGAAAAAAGATCTCCGTCAACGGGACGGTAGATCATGGGGAGGGCTGTGGTCCCGCCAAAGAGTTCCTTGATGCGATCCAGAGATTTTTGGACCGGGTCGTTCTTCCCAAACATTTCATCATTGGCCCAGGTGAAGGAGAAGCGAGGAATCCCGGAAGCCAAAAAAAGCATCAGCAGGATATAAAGGCCAAGTATCCACCAACGCCATGGCTGAAGCTTTTCAGGAAGCAGTTCAAAGTTCCTGTTGAGTTTGTCAAGAAATACCGCCATCAGGTTTTTTTGGGTTTAATGAAAGGATGATGAAGATGGTTCGGAATGGAAACCCATTGACAAGAGCGAAACTTGAAGACTGGGTTTAGCCTATTTTCGACTGCCTTGGAAGTGTTATTTTTTCAAAGCAGCACAAACTGCGGTGGTCACTTCACCTGTGCAGGAATTTCCGCCAAGGTCTTTGGGGAGATGTCGCCCTTCTTGACAAACTTCTTCAATGGCAGACATCAAAAGGGAGGCTCCCTTATTTTCCTGGAGATGTTCCAGCATCATGACGCAACTCCAGAATGCTCCGAGGGGATTGGCAAGATCTTTTCCCACTAAGTCGAATGCAGAACCGTGGATCGGTTCGAACATCGAAGGGAAAGTCCTTTCAGGATTGATGTTGGCGGTGGGACCTATGCCGAGACTGCCGGATAATGCTGCGGCAAGATCGCTGAGAATGTCGGCATGAAGATTGGTGGCCACGATCGTATCGAGGGATTGGGGTTGGAGTACCATACGGGTTGTGATTGCATCCACCAGCATTCTGTCGGTTGTGATCCCAGGATAATCATGTTTAAGTTTCTCAAAAACTTCATCCCAGAGGACCATCCCATGCCTCTGCGCATTGGATTTTGTGACCAGGGTTAATTGTTTTTTGGGGCGGGTCAATGCCAGTTCGAAAGCGTAACGCATCACCCGCTCAATGCCATCTCGGGTAAAAACGGAAACGTCGATTCCTACCTCCTGGGGGAGTTTGGGGTGAACCCTTCCTCCTGCTCCTGAGTATTCTCCCTCGGTGTTTTCCCTTACAATGACCCAGTCCAGTTCTGCAGGTCCGATGTTTTTCAGGGGACTCTGGATTCCCGGAAGGAGTCTTGAAGGACGGACATTGGCGTACTGATCAAAATGCTGACAGATTTCCAGTCTCAGTCCCCAGAGGGTGATATGATCCGGAACTTCTAAAGATCCAGCAGATCCGAAAAGGATGGCGTCAAATGATTTCAGTTGTTCGAGCCCATCTTCCGGCATCATTCTGCCGGTTTTTAAAAAATATTCGGAACCCCAGTCAAATTCTGTAAACTCGAGCTTAAGTTCAGGGAGACTGTCTTGAAGTGCTGAAAGTATTATGCAGGCTTCTCGGGTTACTTCCGGACCAATCCCGTCTCCGCCGATGACTGCAATTTTATGAAGTGGCATCTGTGTTTTCTAATTCTGTGATTTTTGATCCGTTCGATTCTTTGATCCGCCTTTGGTTTCTGAAACAATCCATTGAAGGAATTCTGGATTTCCTCCATCAATTGGCAGTTCGATGATACAGGGGCATTCATAGCTGTGGTTTGATTTGACGGTCTCGGTTAATTCATCCATCAATTCATGCCTTGTTTTCGCAATCAATACAGTTTCCTGATCCTCCTGGACAGCGCCCTCCCAACGATAAAGGGACCGCATTCCATCCAAAATGTTGACACATGCAGCCAGATTCTTTTCCAATAGTACTTGTCCTAATTTTCTTGCTTCGTCAAGGGAGCCACAGGTCATGTAAACCCATGATAGTTTTTCATCCATGATACAAAGAGATTTAGGTTTTTTGTTTCATCTCTATCCTAATTTTTTCTTGGGACATAAAAACATCCATTGCTTAGAATTTGATGAGACTAACACAAAGAGTGAACCACCGCATGTTGAAGATGGAGCGTGTTATTCGAATAATGATCAGTTTCTAGGTCGATGACTGTTTGTGTTTTTCCAGAAGTTTGATGGATTGTCGGGCCAGGGCTTCAGCCCAGAGACGGTAGGCCAATGGAGCAGGATGAATCCCGTCTTCCAGGAAATACTCCCTGATGGGGGGAAAGTCTTCATCGAGGAGATGTACTTGCAAATTCGAATGGATAACCCGGTTCAGGCTTGATTGCAGAAGATATCTCCAAAAACCGAATGCCAGTCTCAAGGGATTTTTGATGGCAGGGAAATGCCCAACCGGTGGAACATGAGAAAAAATGATCAACGGATCCCGACTTTTTGTTTGAAGCAGGAACAGACAATGTTTCAACTGTTTCTCCCATTTCCAAAGACTGGTGAGTTTGAAGACATCATTCCCACCGATAGCCACCATGATAATTTCAGCATCGAGGTAATCCTGTTTTTTGATCAATTCATTCAATTGCTCAATCGTCAATCCGTTTTCAGCAAGAATTTTCCATTCGATGCTTCGGTCGGTCATTGCGTTCAACCTGGATGCCGTAAGCCCGGTAAGCGTTTCAGAATGTTTGGGTATGCCTACCCCGGCCATGGTGGATTCTCCCAGTCCGATTATTTTCAATCCCTGCTTTTGACCCGGACATAACCCTTCAGGAGGATCTTTGGGTGGAAGAAGTCTCATGACCTTCTTTCTGAGCCACATGCCCTGGAGATACAGAACGGGTAAGAAACAGCCAATCAGGAAATATCCTGCCAGGGAGATCAGATAGTGAAAAGCGGCCGACAAAGTGAATCTCTGAGCAGTGAAAATGAAGTTAAATCATTGTGTGCAGGATTCCTTGAAAATCACCATTTATTGTAATTCTTGTCTGTGTTCCACAACTGCATTAAGTTCAGGATTAAAACGTGTTGATTATTGAAAATTCAAAAAATGTAATTTGAAGATTGGCTATGGGAGATGATCGGCAGACCTACAGCGGTTGGGTTAGAGCCTGGGAATGCGACACAACGGAACATTTTACCGTGGCTTACTATTATCAGCGTTTTTCTCAGGCAACCCATCGGTTGCTGTTGGAAATGGGGTGGGATTACAAGGAGCAACGGTTTCCTGCCAGTACGGATTGTTATACCCGTTTTCTCCAAGAATTAAATCAAGGCGATTCTTTTGAAATTCGAAGCGGGGTGATTGAATCGGATTCCCAATCCATGAAGTTGGGACATAAATTGTTCAACTCTGAAACTGGAGAACTCTGTACAACGATGGAACAGGTGCTCAATGAAGGTCCCAGAACCAATATGAAATCCTTTGAAATAGATTGGGACGGTGAACCCCGTGAAGACCGGGGTGAACTACCTGCAGGAGCAAAGGAATTTTGTTCTGCCATGGATGTGGTCCGCCCTGAAGAAGTGGACTGGTCCGGACAACTCGATTTAAGCGGTTACATCCACAGGTTCTCTGCTGCCAATCAAAACATTCAAACCCGCTTTGGAATGTCCAGATCCTATGCGGATCAAAACAGGATCGGATTTTCCACCTTTGAGTTCCAGCTTTCTTTTCCGGGAACTCATCTGAGAAGCGGTGAGGCTCAGCAGGTGTTTTCTTCGATTGCCCATGTCGGAAGAACTTCCATGCGAACGGTTCACAGGATGGAACGTAACGGAGGTGAAACCGTTGCGTTACTGAGCATCATGGGGGTTCATTTGGATCTGGACCGTCGAAGACCCTGTCCTTTTCCCGAAGAACTGGTTTCCCGTGCGAAAGAAATCATGGGTGAATGACAACATGATAATCCTTCAAATAGATATTTTCTGGAAATTTTGAATCCCTACCAGATTTGTTCATGAACCAAAACAAGATGATTCACACAAGCGGAGATTTCAGTCCGGAGGAAGTGAGGCTGGCAAACCGTAACCCGGGAATGGCTCTTGAGTTGATGGCCGAAGACATCACCCCGGTTGGAATGCATTACCAACTCAATCATTTTGATATTCCTTTGATCGATGAAAAAACATGGACTTTGGAAGTAAAAGGACTGGTAAGAAATACCCTGAAATTAAGTTTGGAAGCTTTGAAGGCTCTCCCGAAGCACGAAATGATCGTCACGCTGGAATGTGCAGGGAACGGTCGGGCAAATTACGAAAAAAGGAAGCAGAGCATGCCCTGGTTCAACGAGGCCGTGGGGAATGCTCGTTGGTCGGGAGTCAGGCTGAAAGAGGTGCTCCGTGAATCAGGATGGGAAGACTCAGTTTCTGAGGTCGTCTTTACCGGGGCTGACCAGGGATTGGATCATGGGATCATGCATTATTTTGCAAGAAGCCTTAAATTGGAAAAAGCTTTACATCCCGATACGCTTCTTGCCTATGAAATGAACGGACAAGCACTTCCAGTTCAGCATGGTTATCCCCTGAGATTGATTGTTCCTGGTTGGTACGGGGTGGCAAGTGTCAAGTGGTTGAATTCAGTGGAGTTGATGGACCATCCTTTTGATGGTTACCAGCAGGCTTTCAATTACCACTACCGGCAGAATTCTGATGATCCCGGAAAGCCTGTGGATGAAATGAAACTGAAATCATTGATCATTCCCCCTGGGATTCCCGACTGGTATACAAGGAAGCGATTTCTCAATCAGGGGAAAGTACAATTGTCCGGAAGAGCCTGGTCCGGTCAGGGCAGGCTGGAAAAAGTAGAAATAGGAATTGACGGAATCTGGAAAGAGGCTTCTCTTGGCAAGGAACTTGGAACCTACGCATGGAGACAGTGGTTTTTTGAATGGGATGCTGAACCTGGAGAACACATCATTCAGTCACGTGCATTTGACCAAGATGGAAATTACCAGCCGGATGAACCTGAATGGGATGAATCGGGATTCGGGAACAACATGCTACACTCCATTCGGGTTCATGTTGATGATGGAGAATTTTAGATAATGTCACTTAAATCCTTTCCAATATTCTTCATCGAAGGAGGTCATTCATGAATCAGCACTTATTGAGTCAATCAGAAATAAACCATTATCACGATGAAGGATTTCTGATTCCCCAATTGGCTCTGGAAGGATCTGAAATTGAAGAGTTGAAGCATGCTGTCGATAGAGTCCTTGACGCCAATTCAGGGATTCGACCTGAGCAACTGATCAGTGTTCATATTGATCGACTGAATGATGAAGGAGTCCGGGGAGATCGGGCTTTTTTTGAATTGGCAAATCATCCCAAGATCCTTGACTGTGTGGAACAGTTGATTGGTCCTGATATCATCCTCTGGGGGTGTCAACTCTTCTGCAAACCTGGTGGAGACGGGATGGAGGTGCCGATGCATCAGGATGGGAACTACTGGCCGATTAGACCCCTGGCAACCTGCACAGCCTGGGTGGCCATCGATGAAAGCAATATCGATAATGGATGCATGAAAGTTATTCCAGGATCCCATAAAGAATCAGTTTCTTTCAGGCATCGAAAGGATCAAAGGGAAAAATTGGTTTTGAACCAAATGGTTGATGATGAACGTGTCGACCTGGGAAAAAGCTGTTCCCTTGAACTCGATCCTGGTTCATTTTCACTTCATGATGTCCACCTGATTCATGGTTCTTCTCCCAATATTTCAGGGAAAAGAAGGGCCGGTGTCGCCATCCGTTACATGCCCGCCACGAGTCATTTCAATCGTGAGTTGAAAGAGACAGGAAAGGATTCAGGCTATCTGGTCAATTACTCGGAAAGACCGCTTTGGCTTCTGAGGGGAGAAGATAAAGCAGGAAATAATCTGGAAATAGGTCATTCCTGATCTGAGGTTCCACGTTATTCAAACTTTTTGGGCCAGGTATCAGAAATTTTGTATCCTCTGGGCCAAGGATCTGTCGGATCCAGGCTATGTTGGTGGGTCCCGGTAATCCAGGCCTGTCCACGAAGTGATGGTACGATCGCAGGTTTCCCGTTTTTCAGTTTGAGTTCCTTTTCAATTCTGCAGTGAAAGCGGGAATCGATGACCGATTCTCCGATGAAAGATTCTCCGGTTTTGAGTTCTCCTTTGGCGTGAAGCACCGCCATCCTTGCTGAACAACCTGTACCACAAGGTGAACGGTCCAGTTTTCCGGGCTGGATGGAAACGGTGTTCCTGCCTACCAGAGCATCTTTTTCTTTTTTCAATGGCAGGGTAAACATACAGAAGGACAGGTGGTCCCAATCCTTTTGTTCAGGATGGGTGAAGCCCAGTTGTTGATTCGCAGCAGCAGTAATTCTTGAGCCAAGTTCTGCCAAGTCCCTGGCTTCATCCGGAACGATATGGAATCCTAACTGAGTTGCATCAAGGATCACAAAACTATCTCCTCCATAGGCGGTGTCCACTTGAAGCGTCCCATAGCCTTCAATTTCCAAGGGTGCATCAAGGCGATCGACAAAAGAAGGCAGGTTGTGGGTTTCTACGGACATGACTTTTTGTCCTTTGCAAACGGCCTTGACCCGCACCAGTCCTCCCGGAGCTTCCAGAACCAGGTGAGTCTCGGGTTCGCGTATCGGCATGATCCCGGTTTCAAGGATTACAGTGCTGACACAAATGGAATTCGATCCTGACATCGGCGGAGTGTCTTCCGGTTCCATAATGATCCATCCAATATCAGCCTCGGGATGGACAGGGGGGACCAGAAGATTCACATGCCGAAATACGCCTCCACGCGGTTCATGGAGCATGAAACTTCTTAGTTCCTGATCTTCTGCAATCCAACGCGATTGTTCCCAGATGCTCTTGCCAGGCGGAGGAGTTACCCCTCCGACGATAACATCTCCAACTTCTCCTTCTGCATGACAACTGACGCTATGAATAACTCGACTGGTTTGCATGAAATTCCCTGATCTTGAATACGAGTTTTATTCAACTTCCTGCCATAGGAACCGATTGAGGTCAATACGCCCTTTGTGATCGAAGTCAATGCCTTCTTCTTCCAACAGGATTCTTTGTCTTGGGTCTGGAGAACCATGACTTCGAAGACTGATGCATCCCTGACGGTTGACGACCCTTTGCCAAGGAATCCCCTGTTTGGGCGGGGAGGATGCCATTGCATAACCGACCTGGCGCGCAGAACACCCCACAATGCGTCCAATCGTACCATAAGTTGTGACCTTACCTTCTGGAATCAGGCGGACCACTTCATAAATCTGCTGGTAGATTCCTGATTTTTCTTTCATCCCAATCCATATTTTAACCCATGTCAAAAACCACGAGGGAGTTTGAAAACTAGAATACCGAAGCCGTTGATCTCAAGCAATGGATGATTTTCGATTCAGTCCGATCACAAGCAATGAAAAATTCAATGAATTCTTATGGAAGCAAGTTCAAACTTAGAACTTTGATTTTTGGTGAAATCAGGATATGTTCAGAAAAAATCTAAATAAGGAAAAACATGGAATCACGTTCAGGACGGTGTCTTTGTGGTGACATCACCTACAGTGTTGAAGGAGCACCCGCGAGACAGGGACATTGTCATTGTCTTGACTGCAAAAAGGCACTTGGTGCCAGTTTTGCGACCATCGCTTTTTTTAAAGAAGAACAATTCACTCTGCATTCTGGGAGTCCCCAGGCTTTCCAGCATCAGTCCGAAAGCGGGAATACCATGACCAAGGAGTTTTGTCCTAAATGCGGTTCAACCGTATTTGGCAGTAACTCTGGTCGGCCAGGTATAAAGTCCGTATACATAGGAAGTTTGGAAGATGCGAGTTTTGTCGAACCAAATTTCAACGTCTGGACATGTCGTCAACTTCCCTACACTTTGATTGATGAGTCCTTGAATAATTTTCCGAAAGGACCCCAGTAAATGTAGGGGGTATTGGGATCCAATTTAGGATTCCATAGAAAGGCGACCTCAACAAAGGATCACAGATGAAATGGATTTCTCTGTTATTGCTAATATTATTTTCCGGGACACTCTTGGCAATTCCGCCCATGCCGGAATGGATTCAACCTGATCAAGAGAAAAAGAAAACTTCGGGGTCTTCCACGGTCAGTTCCAGGACCTTTGTCATCAAACTGGAAGAACAAAACACCATCATCGACCAGCAACCAGTTGATTGGGATTACAAACCCAGTTGTGCATCTTTTTTAAAATGTAAATTTGCTGATGGTAAGGATTATGACTATTGGCCCGAATCCTATGTCAGAAAATCCCATCAAAGACTCAACCTCCTGGTGGAAAGGGAAAAACGGATTGGAATTCGGGAAAATGTGAGAAAAGCCTGGCTGCTCAAGAAACGTTGAATCCCTAGAATTTCGATTTTGAATTGTTCAAATTTATTGATTTAAACAAAAAATCAGGAAAGCTGATTGGTTCAATTTTTCTGGGATTTCTTTTTTTTCTCCAAAACCTTCGTTTTCAATTCCCCATCCTCAAGCCTGATTTCAACGGCTTCTCCGGTTTCCACATCTTCAACCGATTTAAGCAGACTTCCGTCTTCTTTTTGATTTAGGCTGAATCCGCGGTGGAGAACTGCTAAGGGACTGAGGGATTCAAGCAGGGATGCCTGAGAATGAAAGATTTCTCTGCGGTGTTGAATCAGATTTTCAATCGAGGCTGGCAGTCTGGAACTGAGTAGTTCAATGTTTTTTTGGTGCATCCCCAATAATTTTTGAGGATTGAGTAAACGAAGTCTTTGGTGCATTAAAAGGCTGTGGTTATGCTTTTGATTCATCGAACTACGAAAACGCTCTTTAAGCAGTTGAGAAAGATTATCAGCTTTCTGGAAATGTTGCTGAATTGCCTGGCGCGGTGAGGAAAGCCGACTTCTAAGCTGACTGGTTCGTTCATGCTTGGTGTCTGTATAATCAAGCATCATCCTCCTTAAAGATCGGTATCTAAGGTCCAGGGCTTCTTGAAGTTCTGCCTTGTCTGGAACCGCCAGTTCCATGGCTGCGGAAGGAGTCGGTGCCCGCAAATCAGATACAAAATCAGCAATGGTGAAATCCGTTTCATGCCCCACTGCCGAGATCACAGGGATGTTTGAAAGGTGAATGCATCGTGCAAGATTTTCGTCGTTGAAGGCCCACAGATCCTCAAGGGAGCCTCCTCCTCTACCCACAATGATGACATCAATCTTATGCTGATGTTGAAGGTGATTTAATGCCTGAACACCCTCGATCAGTTCATTTGGGGCGTGTTCTCCCTGGACCATCGCTGGAAAAAGTAAAACCGGGATGCCTGGAAAACGCCGGTTGAGAACACTCAACAGGTCATGAATTGCCGCTCCCCTTGGGGAAGTAACCAACCCGATGCAACGTGGAAGCTTGGGAATGCTTCTTTTGTGCTCCTGTTCAAAGAGTCCTTCCGAATGAAGGCGTTTTTTGAGTTGTTCAAAGGCGAGTTGAAGGGCGCCAATTCCCTTGGGTTCCATGGAAGAAACATTGAGTTGATATTCCCCACGGGGGCTGTAAACGGTGAGGTGTCCCCGGAGTGTGACTTCCAGTCCGTCTTCAGGACGGAATCGGACGGAGGAGGTAGATGGACGAAACATCACCCCGCGGATCTGGGATTCTTCATCTTTAAGGGTGAAGTACCAGTGTCCGGAGGGGGCACGGTGGAAATTGGATAACTCCCCTTCCACGGTCAGTCCCCGGAATTTATTTTCCAGTGAGAGTCGGATTTTCCGGGTCAACTGGCTGACGGTTAGAACACTTTGCTTTTCTGTTTCTTCCGAGTCCTGAGGCGTTTCAACGAGGTGGTCTTGTTGTTTTTCTATAAGTTTGGAATTTACATGATCAGATGGATCGTCGATTTCAAATGGGATTCTTCGACGGGACATTTTTTCAGTTCAATTGCGAGACAAGTGCTTGTCTCATGACTTCAACCGGGGCTTCCATCCCTGTCCAAAAAGTAAAAGATTCACAGCCTTGATATAGTAACATCCCGAGACCATTGTGGTTTGGAATGCCAAGTTGTTCGGCTTGTTTCAGCAAAGGTGTCTTCGGTGGATTATAGATGATGTCGGCAACATGCCCGATTCGGTTGGCATGGTTGAGGTCGAAGGGGGATTCCTGCTCTTGCATGCCGGCACTGGTCGTGTTGACCAGCAGATCGCAATCCAAGTCGTTTAATCCTTCGCTATGAATATGTTCAATCATACAATTTGGGAAAACCGGTTTTATTTCTTCAACTAAGGAATGGGCACGAGATGCAGTCCGGTTCCAAACTCGTATCGATTTGGCTTTTGCATCGGCCAGTCCAGCGAGCAAAGCCCTTGCCGATCCACCTGCTCCAAGCACAACGATTTCAAGACCTTCAGGTTCAACATCATTTTCCTTAAGGGACCTTAAAAAACCTGCAAAGTCGGTGCTGGTACCACGCAGGCTACCATTTTGGTTGACGATGGTGTTGACGGCACCGATGGTTTCCGCCAGGGGGTCAAGGTTGTCAAGGTATGGAATGACATTGGATTTATGAGGTACGGTTACGTTCAACCCTCCCAAATTTAATCCACAAACACCTCTCAGTGCCTCTTCCAATCGTTCCGGGGTCACGTCAAAAGCTCCGTAGATTGAATCCAAACCCAGTTCTTGGAATGCCGCATTGTGCATGGCAGGCGAGAAGGAATGCGATACCGGATGGCCGATCAGTCCATAAACACGGGTCGTTGCTGTAACCGAACTTGGCATAAGATCTAAAATGAATGTGAATACAATGGGCGCTATTCTAATTCATTGAAGCGTGCGTCGATCAATTGAACGATTGCTTCAACCGCATGTTCCTCATCATCACCTCTAGCCTCAACGGTGAGATCTTCCCCTTGGGCAGCGCCAAGCATCAGAACCTCCATAATGGTTTTAGCGTTGGCCTGCTGATTTGATTTGATGAGATTGATGTCCGAATTGTATTCATTAGCCATTCGGACAAGTTGGGCGGCTGCACGTGCATGGAGACCCAAGCGATTGACGATTCGGGTCTCACGTCGGGTCATACTTAAATCCCGGCTTTTTTCCTGAGTTCCCCGGCATAGTCGGTTTTTTCCCAGGTAAAATCATCCAATTCCCTGCCAAAATGCCCGTAGGCAGCCGTTTGACGGTATATGGGGCGAAGCAGGTTGAGTCTCTGGATGATACTTGCTGGTTTGAGGTCAAAGGTTTCCTGGATCAACATGGAGATCTTTTCCTCATCGATAATGGCGGTCCCAAAAGTATCGACGGAAACGGAAACCGGATCCGCAACACCAATGGCATAAGCGACCTGGACTTCACAGCGGCTGGACAGACCGGCAGCAACGACGTTTTTGGCAACGTGTCTTGCAGCATAGGCAGCGGAACGGTCCACCTTCGAGGGATCTTTTCCGGAAAATGCTCCACCTCCATGACGTCCCATTCCTCCATAGGTGTCAACGATGATTTTGCGTCCTGTCAATCCACAATCTCCCTGGGGTCCTCCAATTTCAAAGATTCCAGTCGGGTTGATGTGGAAATCAGTCGTATCAGTGAGAAATTCTGCAGGGATCACTGGACGAATGACATTTTCGATGATGTTCTTTTTCAATTGACCCTGGTCTTGTCCCTCTTTGTGTTGGGTGCTGATCACAACGGCAGTGACTTCGACCGGTTTGCCGTTGACGTATTTGACCGTGACCTGAGATTTTCCGTCGGGTCTGAGTTCAGGCATGGTTCCATTTTTACGGACCTGTGAAAGTTTTTCCGTCAAGCGGTGTGACATATTGATGGGAAGCGGCATCAGTTCCGGAGTTTCATCGCAAGCGTAGCCAAACATCAACCCCTGGTCTCCTGCTCCCTGTTCTTTGCTTTTTTCTGGATCGTTATCCACACCCTGTTTGATATTTGGGGATTGTTTGTCCAGGCTGACCATGACGGCACAGGTATCACAATCGAACCCCATCTTTGAATCGGTGTATCCGATTTCACGGATGGTATCTCTGACAATCCTTTGAAAATCAACCTGGGCTTTGGTGGTTACTTCTCCAGCCAGAAAGGCCATTCCGGTGGTGACCAAAGTTTCACAGGCCACCCTGCTTTTTGGGTCCTCCATGAGCATGGCGTCGAGTACAGAATCCGAGATCTGATCTGCAATTTTGTCTGGATGTCCTTCTGTAACGCTTTCAGAAGTGAACAGCATTTCTGCCATATCGGTTTTCCTATGTTTAAAGTTTCTTGATGTGATGAGTCCCCAAATTCTGAGCTTTAAAAGCCGATTGAGGTATAAATTCCTTTGAAAATATGTTCTGAGGTAAATTAAACAAGACTAGCGAAATTGCTGCTTTTTAGAAAAAAAGTCTAGTCAATTCGACGTATGCGTATGGATTGATTTGAACCAAGTATGTAAGGAGAAAGAGGGGTTAAACCCGGGTCTTGGGAATGGCGGCTTGAAATCGTTTGATCCAGATTTCGATTTGATCCACCGCATGTTTCCTTTGAACCTCTGTGAGAATCGAATCGACCTGAAGAATCCGTTGCATGTTTCTTTCGATTCGAACTTTTCTTCTTCGTTCCGCTTCAAGATCTCCAGGGATAGACCAGTTGCGATACCAGTGGGTTAACCATGAACGGATTTCATTCTGGGGGGGATTGGATTTGAGGAAGTTCAGAAATGCTTGCTGCCTTAATTTTCTCCGCTGGTCCCAATCCTGACTGGGATCAGTTCTTTTTTCATTCCAACCCTGGTGCATGTCTTTCAGTTGAGAAACCTGTTGCTCATTAAAATCTCCAAACCATTCCTCCATGGATTCCATGAATTCCTCAAATCTTTCCTCAATTCTTTCTTCACGAGATTCACTTCTTGATTCCTCTCTTTCCTGGTTTGAATCTGACAGTTTCTCTTCCAGAAAAATCAATTGTCGGGGTTCAAGATTGTAGAGAAAACCGGTTGTATCATCCATCAACCGATCTGTGATCTTGAAAAACAAATCATTGATACGTTCATTCCCTTCTTTTATTTCCTGAAGGGTTAAGCCATCCCCGCCTCTTCTTTGAACCTCCCTGAGAAAAGTAATGTAATGCTCTAGTTCTAATTCACGATGCCAGTTGAAATGCTGTTCCAATCGAACTTCGACCCATTCCTCCTGTTCATCAGTCAGGTCAAAATAGGAATCTAACTCCCATTTTGTATAGGTAGGCGCAAAGTCGTAAAACATGTCGACAGAACTGCAACTATTGAGGAACACAACGAAGGGAAAGATAATGATTAATTGATACACGTATCGGATCTGCATTTAAAAGGCTTAAGAAATTTTTGAGTGATTCAACCAAGTCAGATTGGCAACATCCATGTTACGGGTCTACCAGTTAAATGTATCAGTTTGTAGACGGAGGAGAGGGGGATATGAATTTAGTTGTTTTGTTGATGTGATTTCTTTTTGGAAGAAGAACTGGTCTCAAAGAGTTTCCTGCAAATCCTCAATAATGTCGGATTTGCTCAAGATGCCTTGCTGCACCGAGAATGCCATTGATGGTCAAGGGTTCCATGTGCATCACTTCGTTGATGTAGGGGGCAACGGTTCGGTTCCAGTATTGTTTCGGAGTCGGATTGATCCATACCATGTATGGGAAATGGTGGTGGAGTTCTTTCAGATTGTTCAAAGACGGTACGGGAGATTCTTCGCGAAATTCGATGGAACCGTATGGAGAGAGTAATTCATGGGGCCCCATGTAGGCATCTCCGACAAAGAAGACCCGGTACTCGGGAGAATTCTCTTTAACGCTTCTTAACAGGACGGGTTTTCTCCTTGCTTCATCTTCATAAACCTGGTCATAAACAGCATTGTGGAAATAGAAGGTTTTTAGGTCTTGGGGAAATCTCCGTTTCATTTTCGAGAATAGTCTCTGAACCTTCCGGGCATGAACCCACATGGAATTCCCTCCATTGTCGAGAATCAGCATGATCTTGGTCCGGTCCTGCTGTTCCCGGAGAAAAAATGGGACGACAATACCAGCGTTTTTTCCGCTTTCTTCGACTGTCATGGGGACATCCAGTTTTCGATCGGGATGGATGTCTTTGAGGTGCCTCAGGGCCTGCAGGGCAGCATCCATGTTATCGTCGGTGATGGGCGCATCCAGGTCGACCGGGTAGTATTCCGGATCCCCGAGAACCTTCCTGGCTGTTCCCGCATGGGAAGGTCCTCCGACCCGTATTCCGTGAAGCCCGGAGCCCGAGTGACCATAGGGTGAATGACCATGACTGCCGACCCAGTGTCCACCTCCACTATGTGCAGTTTTTTGCTGTTCCATCACCCTTTTCATGCGCTCCTTGAGTTCCTCCAAAGGGATCCCGGAATAATCCACCATCTTATCACTGACATTCGGCGGGGCTCCAGGTGGTGGGTCGATTCCACGATCAACCAGATCAGGATTGTCCTTGGCAAGGTGTTCTCTTGCGTCTATTTCTTCCTGGATGTTCTTGCTCAAATCCGACTTCAGGGTTTCATTGAGAAACTCATCGATCAGTTTTTGATAATCCAGTTCACCACGTATTTTACCTGTTTCAAGCTTTTGACTAAGCCAATGTTCAAATGCCGCAGAATCCCTGACCGCAGCATCGACAGAGCGGTGATTGGTGGTGTCAATTCCAAGGAAATGGTCCCAGAATGCCAGGGTGTAAGGAGCATGGTCACGGCGTGATTTGCAGACGAGATACTGTGCCGTGTCAAAGAGAGAGCCCAGAGAATTGACCAGTCCCATTTCCATGACCCGGTAGAGGTCCATCACGACACGAACGTCTGCATGAAGACCGTAACGTTTTAAGACATGAGGGAATCCCGTCAGCATTGAAGTTTGGGCTGATTAAATGGTTGCCGGAGCGTATAGTCCGTAACGTTTGAGGATACTGTTTAAACGTTCCTGGAGCAGAAGATGGTGCCCGTCGGCACGGACCAATGCATGACATGCTTTCTGCGCGGCCTCAAGCAACTGCCGCATCCGGCCCAATTCGATTTCCAGGAGGATACGGTGGGTTTGGGCAAAAAGTGTCATTTGTACAAATTCGGAGAGAACCGGGATGTCCTGGGATTGAGGATTTCGAACGGATGCTCTCTTCAGGGCTTTTTTGTAGGATTCCAGAATCTGCTTGAATCCCGGTTTTAAACCGGCCTTGCTGGATGCATCCCCACTTCTCATTTTCAGGATCAACAGTTTGAGTGCTTCCATACGGATTCTACCTTCCATCATGAATGCCTGCGGCATTTTGTCTTCAATAGCCTGCATCCGATGAGAAATTTTCAGACTGATGGCATGGAGTGGATAAATTTCTTTCATCACATCCAGGATCGCAACGATTTTCCTGGAAAGCATGGCATGCTTGTCGGGAATGACCCGTCCGGAATGGATGTCTCCCAGGAATTTCAATGCTTCCGCAACTTCCGGACTATATTCATTTAATTCCGAAAGATCGACTGGAATGGTGATTCTGGAACGCATCAGTTTGATCAGATCCTTGCTGTGATCCAACAGGTAGTGGGCATATTTGATTTCACTGATCAGTTGGCTGTCTTCACTTTCCTCTCCATCCTGAACACTTTTCAGAAGATCCTGCATGGAGATGCGATTGACGTTCAACCCTCCCAACTGTTTGGAGCGGACGGTCAGCATCTTTTTTTTACTGAACTGGACGACTTTTTTTAAATAAAGCCTGTAGACCTGTCCGCAAAGCTGAAGGTGTAACGGAGTGATGTGCCCGATATAAATTGGGAGGCAGGCCTGAAGCAGAAGGTTTCGATAATCCTTCATGTTCAGGGCCGTTTTTGAATTTAATACCATACGAACCAATTGCACCCTTTTCGGCAGGGATGCAGGATTGGACTTCAAATCGCTGGAAATTTGGGAAGCATCACGGGTCCCCAGTTTTTTGGAGAGAACACTGCCGTCAACCTGATCCTGGAATTGCGGATCCTCTTCCTCCTCCTGAAAGATGAGGTCTTTTAAGCGATCCATCACCGAGAGTTGATGCTGTTTCCGGATCTCTTCAGTGATCATGATCAATTCCTGTTGAATCAGACCAAAATGAAGATGATCTACCGAAGCTTTATTTTTTTTTCGGGTAGGTTTCGAATTGTTCTGAATAGGAATGCTCGATTCAGTCATGATCCTGAAAATGCCTTACACCGCAGTGAATCAGAGAACAGGCTAGGTTGAAGACCAGTCAATGCTTGTGAAGTTCACCTATTCCAGATTATTGGTAATTCTGAATACGAAGGTTAACTTTATAGGATGCGTAATCGTTCAAAGGCTCAGGCAAAGGTTTCAATTCGAGTTCTTCCACCCCGATCATTGCGGTTTCATCAAAATCTTTTGAACCGCTGCTTTGAATGACTTCCTGTGATAACAGAATTCCTTCTTCGTCAATTTCCAACTGTATCACCACATGCATCCCGATGCGGAAAACCTGCAGTGAATAGGTGATGTCAAGCAATTGTGATGCAAGGAATGCATTGTACTCATCACGTGCGATTTCGTAAGGATCTTTGGGCTCAGGCAATGCGACTTCGACCGGATCCGGTTGCAGTTTCTTTTCGGATTGATCTTCTTTCCTGATGTCTTCTTCTAATTTTTCAGGGTCTTGGGTACTTTCGGCCGTTTCCGTTTCATCTGGTTTTTCTGGTTTCTCAGGTAAGGAAGATGGCTTTGTTTCGGTGGTTTGAGCAGGTTTTAGGGGCTGTTCCTTCAGTTCTTTGAAGGTTTCAAGTTTTGGTTCCTGCTCCAAAGTTTCCGCCTCCTGATCCACCATTTTTCGAGGTTCAGGAACGGGCTTTGGAAAGACCTGAATCATCGCCAGACTGACTTCATCCAACACCTGTTTCTTTTCAGACAGGTTACAATTCCGGCAGGATGCGGTTTTCAGTTGCCGGATAACTTCTGGAAAACGCAGGTCAGTATGTTTCAGGCTGAAGTGTGTTTCAGGTCCGCTTTGGTGAATGCTTAATTGGAAGAAAAGCCTCGTTTGATAACGCGCCTCAAGTTCATCAAGAAAGTCAAGAATGGTGTTCACGCATTTGCTGCTTCGGCAGTTTTCGATATCGATGCTTTTGAATCCTTTCTCCCTTATGGAATCAACAATGATATGAGAAACGAGCATGAAGCGTTGAAGCAGATGTTCCCGAAGCCTGTCAAAGAGGATTTGCTGAGTGGTCTCATCCACAGAGCCAGTCGTGATCAAAGGTCCCATGATCGCCATCGGTCGGCTTTCTGAAGAAAAAACCGGTTTTGCATCGTAGAAAAAAAGAAACGAAATCATGATGAGAATCAGGTTCAAAGGAAGGAAAATCCTTGTATTTTTTTGCCAGTAAGGCATGATTTCAAAAATCTTTTTTAAATGGTTTTTAAATTTCAACAAATTAACCCTCAGAATAAGGGTAACCCATGACTGATACTTCCTGGTATCTCATTGCACTCATTTTCGGGCTGGTTTTTGTCATTCCATTTGCCCTGGCATACGCAGCATATCTGATTAAAGGCTCGGATTCCTGATCCGTCACGAAGCTCAGACGGTTTCTTCTTTCGGATTTTCTTGTTGTTCTGAAGAGGAAAGTGGTTCAAAGCGTTGTTTTTTATACAACAGTATTCCCAGCGAAAGAGAAATCATTGCATTGGCTAGGGCCAGCCAATATGGATTAGCCAGTTTGTAGATACTGGCAAGAGGCAGTAGTGCAAAAACATAAAAAGCCATATTCCAGGCCACAACACAGAAAATGATCAACATTTTGCGGCGTTCCACGTCGCGCTGAAGTTCTTCTTCCGACCATGTTTCGGTCTTGTTTTCTGTGTCGTTATTCTTGTTCTGATCGTCCATCTTTCTTTCCAATCTGATGAAATATACTTTACGGTTGAAGTCCTTTTGAATCAAGAACGAAACGTGTAACAAGTGTTTCTCAAAATAATGAAATTATCCCAATGCGTATTTTCTTGTTTTAAAAAAGGATGATGTCTGAATTGAAACTGGATAGCAGGATACGCCTCCATGACGGGAATGAAATGCCACTCTTCGGTTTGGGGGTTTGGGCCGCAGAACCCGGCCGGGAAACTTATGATGCCGTTGTCCATGCACTGAAGACAGGATATCGCCACATCGACACTGCCCAAATGTATGGAAATGAAAAAGATGTTGGAGATGCGCTTAAGGATTCGGGGGTTCCAAGAGAAGAGGTGTTTCTGACCTCCAAAGTCTGGGAATCTGATCACGGTTATGAAGCAACACTAAAAGCTTTTGATGCCTGTCTGAGGAAAATGAGTTTGGATTATATAGATCTTTACCTCATACATTGGCCCGCATCAGGTTCACGGATTGAAACCTGGAAAGCACTTGAACAGATCAAGAAAAATGGATTTTGTAAATCCATTGGAGTCAGTAATTACGCGCCGCTTCATTTAGAAGAAATCATGAAACTTTCTGGAGAAAAACCGGTGGTGAATCAGATTGAACTGAACCCCTTTCTCCAACAGCAAAAAATTGCCGAATTTTGCAACAAAGAAGGAATACATCTCACCGGATATTGCCCACTCGCGAGAGGGAGACGCTTCGATGATCCGGAGCTTTCCAGAATTTCCCGGGAAACAGGAAAAAGCCCTGCACAGGTCATGATTCGATGGGCCCTTGAAAGAGGGCAGACCGTTATCCCGAAATCATCCAGGCCCTTGAGGATTGAAAAAAACGCAGAAGTGTTTGATTTTTCATTGAACGAGGGACAAATGCGGACTTTAAACGGTTTGGATCAGGGCCTACGATTTTGCCCCAATCCTTTGGATATGGCATGATCCATGTTTTCACTGATGAACTGGAATCATGTTTGAAATGTTAAGTTCGTGAAAATCTATGAGTAAAGTCAACCTCAAATCCCTTCAGAAAATGGAAACCAGCCGGTTGAAGAATCTGCTCAAAGAGTCCCATGAAATGCTGGAATTGGGAAAAAATTCCAGTAACCCCGGAGACATGAGTTATTTGGAAGAATGGATTCAGGTGGCTGAGATGGAACTTAAGAAACGAGAATAAAATTTATTTTTCTGCAATTTTGCTTAATTCAATTCTGGTATTCCCCCTTCGGTATTCCTCCCATTTTTTAGAACTGAAAAATCAATTATTTCTGTTTTACACTAGAGATTCATCATCATTCATTGATGTGACACCTCTGAATAATGATGAATATCATGTTTTCTGTGATTTAGAACAAGTTTCATGATGATGATTGGAAAAAGCTGAAATGAGACTCTGGTCATCGTGGATTTCGGGACGCAACCGTTTCTGGAAATCAATCCTGGTCAACACGACTTTGGTGGTCCTGGTCATTTGGGGGGTGGGGCAGTGGCATGCGAGGAATCTTCTGCCTGAAAGTGATGCTGAGGCTGTCCCGGATTTCGAATTACAGAGCCTTGTTGGATCATCGCATCGTCTCTACGATTCTGATGGAGCAGTTTTCCTCTATTTCTTCGCCCCTTGGTGCACAGTCTGCAGATTCAGTATCTCAAATCTGAATGACCTTCCTTTATCATCTACGAAAAATGATGCTAGGGTTTATGCGGTTGCATTGGATTGGAATAATGTTGGAGAAGTAGAAGGATTTGCCAAAAATCAAGAACTGGAAGTGCCCGTGCTTCTAGGAAACCGTGGCACCGCAAAGGATTTCCGGATTCAGGCCTTTCCCACCTACTATGTCCTTGATGGGTCAAAAAAGGTGGTTCGCAGGAATGTCGGTTACAGCACCAGTCTCGGTATGCGCTGGAATTTCGCCTGGGTCAGGGCAGGAGGTTTTGGCTTCCAATTTTTATCATTTATGTTTGAATAAATTCGGTTTTTTGGGACCTCTGAAAACCGAACCGAGGTACTTCCTGTTAACTCATCATTCATATGAATAAAGAGACAACATCCGTTCTGGATGCTTTCCTAGAACTACGTGAACGGTTGAAACAAGACATTTTGGGTCAACATATGCTGGTTGAGCGTCTGCTCCTGGCTTTGCTTGCTGACGGGCATCTCCTTGTTGAAGGAGCGCCAGGTTTGGCAAAAACCCGTGCCGTGAAGATGCTGGGAGAAACGATCGAAGGGGATTTTCACCGAATCCAGTTTACTCCGGATCTGCTCCCATCGGATGTGACCGGGACGGAAATTTACCGCCCCCAGGAAGCTACATTCGTTTTCCAGAAAGGACCCGTTTTCCACAACCTGGTGCTTGCTGATGAAATCAACCGAGCTCCTGCCAAGGTCCAATCCGCTTTATTGGAGGCGATGGGGGAACGACAGGTGACGGTGGGACGGGAGACCTATTTGCTGCCGGAACTGTTTCTTGTGATGGCCACTCAGAATCCGATTGAACAGGAAGGAACCTATCCGCTCCCGGAAGCACAATTGGACCGGTTTTTGATGCAGGTCAACATCGATTATCCTGCAGTTGAGGATGAGCTGAAAATCGTCCAGTTGGTTCGTGAAGAAAACAAAAAGATATTGCTTCACCAAGGTCAGGAAGAGTCTGTGGGACGTGAGCCATCAAAAATACGGGAACCTTTAATCAGTCAGCATCAGGTGATGCAGGCCCGAAGGGAGGTGCTTGACCAATACATGTCTCCTGAGGTGGAACGGTACATGGTGGAGTTGGTGCAGGCCACCCGAACCCCGGAACGCTATCACCAGGAATTGTCAGAATGGATCGAGTGGGGTGGAAGTCCAAGGGCCAGCCTGGCCTTGGACCGCTGTGCGAAGGCTCATGCCTGGCTGTTGGAAAGGGATTTTGTTTCCCCCGAAGATCTGCAGCAAATTGCACCGGACGTTTTGAGGCATCGGATCCTGCTGAGCTACACAGCGGAATCAAGAGGTATGGATGCGGATGAGGTAATCCGGCGTATTTTGGAACTGGTTCCGGTTCCCTGAATAACAATTCGGATTTTCACTCAATGCTGAACGGGATCAAGGAGTGGTTTGGCACTTCGGGCAAAACTTCCAGTAAGCCCGGGTCATCCGGAGACGGAACGGGAATCTTTGTGGAAGTTGAGGAACTTTCGAGTCTATCTCTTTTGGCCCAGAGAAAGAGCAGAAATAAAAAGTTCCAGCCGCGAAGCCGC
>ENA-OSEY01000676-OSEY01000676.1-marine-metagenome-genome-assembly--contig:-NODE-676-length-24280-cov-22.202041_pt1 | contig 24280 bp, 25 predicted proteins | sample MGYA00248465_ERZ534230 | MGnify/ENA primary metagenome ERZ534230 (study PRJEB26409, sample SAMN06344110) | marine metagenome | isolation source: Sea water from surface | place: Atlantic Ocean:Southern...
AAAACAGTTTTCAAATCTAACAATGCGGGTGGAATTCTTGGTGGTATTTCAAGTGGTCAACAAATAAAAGTATCTTTCGCAGTAAAACCGACATCTTCAATTCTTAACTCAAGAAAAACTATTGATAAATTTGGGAAAAATACAAATATATCAGTACGAGGTCGACATGATCCTTGTGTTGGAATTAGAGCTGTCCCAATAGGTGAAGCGATGATGCATTGTGTTTTATTGGATCATTTTTTGATGCACAAAGCCCAGTGTGAGTCTTAGTTTTTTTTCTGAACAACAATTTTAGAATCTAAAACCTCATAAACTTTTTCTTCGATAGCTTTGCTATCCAAGCCAGCAATCTGATACATTAGATCAGGTTTATCTTGATCAATAAACTTGTCAGGAAAAGTCATCGACCTAAATTTAATTTTTTCTAATAAGCCTTTTTCTGATAAAAATTTACTTAAATGAGATCCAAAACCTCCAATTGAACCTTCTTCAATTGAAATAACAACTTCATGATTTTTTGCTGTATTCCACATTAAATTTTCATCTAGTGGTTTACAAAATCTTGCGTCAATTAAAGTAAGATTTAAACCTTTTTTTTCAAGATTGTTTAAAGTTTTTTGGCATTCTTGCAAACGGGCACCAAAGTTAATCAAAGCAATTTCTTTACCTTCTTTAATAACCCTGCCTTTTCCAATTTCGATTTTTTCATGAATTTCAGGAAGTTTAATTCCAATACCAGCTCCACGAGGGTACCTAAAGGCTGAAGGTTTATCATTAATGTCAACTGAAGTATTAATCATTTTAACTAATTCCGACTCATCGCTTGGAGCCATAACTACAAAATTAGGTAAGGTTGATAAGTAGGTTATATCAAAAGATCCGGCATGTGTAGGACCGTCCGCACCAACAAGACCTGCACGGTCTATAGCGAATCTGACAGGTAAACTTTGAATTGCAACATCGTGAACAACCTGATCATAGGCTCTTTGTAAAAAGGTAGAGTAAATTGCTGCATAAGGCTTGAATCCTTCTGTAGCTAAACCAGCAGAAAATGTCACTGCATGTTGTTCCGCAATACCAACATCAAACATTCTATTTGGAAATTTTTTTGCAAATAAATCCATTCCAGTACCAGATGGCATCGCAGCAGTGATACCAATTATTTTACTATCTCTCTCAGCGTGTTTAATTAACGTATTGGCAAAAACACTTGTATATGATGGAATTTTAGAACTTGATTTTTCTTGTACACCAGTTTTTATATTAAACTTCGAAACACCATGATATTTGTCTTTTGAATTTTCTGCAAATTGATAACCTTTTCCTTTTTCAGTTTTAATATGTATCATTATTGGACCGTCAAAGTTAGTATCCTTTGCATTTTTTAAAACTGAGACAAGAGTATCAATATCATGTCCATCTATTGGTCCAACATAATAAAAACCTAGTGAATTAAAAAGTGTTCCACCTGTTACTGCTGACCTCAGAAAATCTTCTGCTTTTCCAGCTTTTTTTGAAAATCTTTTGGAAAAGGCAGAAATAATTAATTTAAAAGTCTCTCTTAGACTAAAATATATTTTCCCAGTCAATAATTTTGCTAAATAACTTCTCATTGCACCCACAGGTTCCGCAATTGACATGTCGTTATCATTTAAAATTACTATCATTTTAGTTTTTGATATGCCCGCATTGTTCATAGCCTCATAAGCCATTCCAGCACTGATCGCTCCATCGCCAATAACAGCAACAACATTTTCTGATTTTTTTGAAAGTTTATTTGCAGTAGCAATACCTAAAGCTGCAGAAATTGATGTTGAGCTATGTGCTGCACCAAATGGGTCATATTCACTTTCAGATCTTTTTGTGAAACCAGATAGTCCATTTCCTTGTCTCAGTGTTTTGATTCTATTTTTACGACCTGTTAAAATTTTATGAGGATACGATTGGTGGCCGACATCCCAAACTATTTTATCATTAGGTGTATCAAAAACATGGTGTAAGGCTACGGTCAACTCAACAACTCCTAAACCTGCACCTAAATGACCACCTGTAAATGAAACAGCCTCTATCAATTCCTCTCTTAACTCCTTTGACAGGGTAATCAATTCTGAGGATTTTAAATTTTTTATATCCGATGGAAAATTTACATTATCTAAAAATTTATATTTTGTCATTTTTTTCTATTTACCACAAACTCTACAGTTTCAATCAAATCTTTACTTTTATACTTACTTAAAGAAGAAATTATTCTATTTTTTAAATAAGAAGAATATTTAACAGCATTTTTATACCCGAGTAAACTTATTAAAGTCGCCTTGCCCTTTTTTTTGTCTTTTCCAGTTTTTTTTCCAATCTTTTTCTCACTTCCACTGTAATCTAGAAAATCATCAATAATTTGAAATAAAAGTCCAATATCTAAACCTATCTTTTTAAACTGATTTATCTTCCCAAACTTATTAGCAATAATCAACGGCGCTATAGTGGAAAATGAAAAAAGTTTACCAGTTTTATTAAGCTGCATATCTATAATTTTTCTTTTACTTACTCTTTTTTTTTCAAAATTAAGATCTAAATATTGGCCCCCTGCAATTCCTAAATGGCCTGAAGTATTTGAAAGTAAATTTATTAATTTACTTTTTTTATTTTCACTAATATTGAAACTTTTTTCGCTTAAAATTTCAAAGGCTAAGGTAAGCAATGAATTGCCAGCTAGGACTGCTGTTGCTTCACCAAATTTTTTGTGCGTGCTTAACTTTCCCCTTCTTAAATCGTCATTATCCATACATGGCAAATCATCGTGTATAAGTGAATATGCATGAATACATTCCACTGCAGCTCCTACTCTTACTAAATGATAATAAGGAACTGAAAAAATTTTTCCTACGTCAACAATGATCTTTGATCTTATTTTTTTTCCACCAGGAAATAAACCATAATTCATTGAAGTGATTAATTCAGTTCTTCTCTGTTTTTTTAAAAAATTCTTGAGAAATTTATTTATATCTTTTCCTGTTTTATTTAGTTTTTTTTCCATCTTTTTTTAGAATTTGTTTTATTTTTAATTTGTTTTTCTCAGATATTTCTCTTGAGGTATTTTGAAACTTTTTTTCAATAAATTTATTTAATTTAAATATTTCAAGATAATCCTCTTCGGATTGATTTGAAGCTTTATTTTTTTCAATTTTTTCAACCAAATTATTAAGAATTTCTTTAAGTTCATCTAAAGATTTAGACTCAATATCATCTGGTAAATTTTTTTGTTTCATATATTAGTTTGTATTATTACATGAATTATAATCTTTCAAATATTAAAAAAGCTAAATATTATTTAGATAAAAATGAATGTATTGGGTTTCCGACTGAAACTGTTTATGGTTTAGCGGCTAATGCTTATTCAAAAAAGGCTACCTTAAAAATATTCAAACTTAAGAAAAGAAATAAAAGAAATCCACTCATAGTGCATTATTGTAGCTTAAAAATGCTTAATAACGACTGTATGATTAATGAAGAATTTTTAAAGTTATATAAAAAATATTGTCCAGGACCTATTACATTTGTTTTAAAATTAAAAAAAAATAGTAATATTTCAAAAATCGTAACTAATAATAAAAAAACACTAGCTGTTAGGTTTCCTAGACATCATTTGGCTATAAAACTTTTAAAAATATTGAAATATCCTCTAGCGGCACCAAGTGCAAACATATCCTCAAAAATAAGTCCGGTAACAAAAGAAGATGTAAAGGATGAATTTGGAGAAAGAATTAAATTTATTCTAGACGGTGGTAGATCTAAAATAGGATTAGAGTCTACTATAGTAAGTTTATTAGGAAAGCCAAAAATATTAAGGCTAGGTGGAATTGAAAGAAAAAGAATTAACAAAGTTTTGAGAAAAAAAATCCTGTATAAAAAAAATGATAAAACAATTGTTGTCCCAGGACAATTAAGTTTACATTATTCACCTGGAATACCTATAAGGCTAAACAAGAAAAAACCAAAAGAAAATGAAGCTTTTATTTTAATTAAAAAAAGAAAAAAAACTTCAAAGGATTATTATTATTTAAGTAAAAAAAAAGATTTAAAAGAAGCCGCAAAAAATTTGTATAAAGTTTTAAGAAATATTAAAAATAAAGATTATAAAAGTATTGCTGTAGAAAAAATTCCTAATTATGGATTTGGGGAAGCAATCAATGAAAGACTTAAAAGGGCTTCAGTAAAGTAATGGAAAATTCAATTAAAGTAATTGATCTTAAAAAGAATTATGGAAATAAAGAAGCGGTTAAGAATATTAATTTTGAAATTAAAGAAAATGAAATAATTGGGTTACTTGGTCCTAATGGATGTGGAAAAACTACTACTATAGGTATGATTTTAGGTTTATTAAAACCTACAAGTGGGCAAGTTTTGATTAACGGCTTTCAACTAGAAAAAAATAGAATTGAGATTCTTCAAAAGATAAATTTTATTTCTCCTTATATTGAATTACCAAAGAAACTTACAGTTAAGCAAAATCTAATTGTTTATGGAAAACTGTATTCTGTCAAAAACTTAAATAGTAGAATAGATTATCTGGTAGAAGAGCTGAGATTACAAAATTTGCTTGATAGAGTGACTGGAGAATTATCTTCAGGACAAAAAAATAGAATAAGCTTAGCTAAAGCGATTATCAACAATCCATCTGTCTTATTGCTCGATGAACCTACAGCTTCACTTGATCCAGAAACGGGAGATTTTGTAAGAACCTTTTTAGAAAATTATAAAAAAGAAAAAAAGGTATCTATATTATTAGCATCCCATAACATGGATGAAGTAACTAGATTGTGTTCATCAATAATGATGATGAAAAACGGTTTAATAATTGATCAAGGTAAACCAAATGATCTAGTTAAAAAACATGGAAGACAAAATCTAGAGGAAGTTTTTTTAAAACTTGTAAGGAATTAATATGAATATAGGTAGAATGTATGGATTGTTCTTAAGACACTTTTTTTTAATAACTAGGTCTTTTCCGAGAATTTTAGATCTAATATATTGGCCAACAATACAAATTACTTTATGGGGTTTCATCTCAAATTTTTTTACAACATACAGCTCGTATTATAATAATGCTGTTGGAATAATATTAACATGCGCGATACTTTATGATTTTCTATTTAGAACAAGTATCGGGTTTAATATGCTTTTTTTAGAGGAAATCTGGAGTAGAAATTTTACAAATTTATTTATCTCACCTATTAAAAAAAGTGAAATTTTAATCTCATTAATATTCACAGCTTTAGTAAGAGCTTTAATCGGTTTAGTTCCTGCAATTCTTTTAACTTCTCCTCTATTTGGAATTTCTATATTAGATTTAGGTTTAAGTTTATTTTTTTTATTTCTTAGTCTCTACATTTTTGGAATAACGCTAGGTATACTAGTTTCTTCTGGTCTACTTAGGTTTGGCCCTTCATTTGAAAATATTGCCTGGTCAACTATGTTTCTGTTGGCTCCTTTTGGATGTATTTATTATCCTGTAGATATATTACCTGAAATATTTCAAAAAATTGCTTATGCACTACCACTCGTATACATATTTGAGGAGGCTAGAAATATTTTAGTCAATGGATTTGTAAATGTAGAAAATATTTTTAAAGCATTTTATCTAAATGGATTATATTTATTTATCTCCATTTGCCTATTTTACTACTCTTTCAGTAAAGCCCGTAAAAAGGGAACATTAATTAATATAGGGGAATAATTTGGTGCGCCTGCTAGGAGTCGAACCCAGAACCTCCTGATCCGAAGTCAGGCGCTCTATCCAGTTGAGCTACAAGCGCATATAGTATTAATATTATAATTTATGAAAAATATCATTAAGTTTATTGTTAAGGATAATGAAAACAATCAAAGAGTTGATTTATTTTTATCAAACAACAAAAAAGAACTCAGCAGAACTAGAGTTAAAAATTTGATTTTAAACCAAAGATTGTTGATAAATGAAAAAATTTGCACCGACCCATCAAAAAAAGTTAGTGAAAATGACAATATAAAACTTGAAATACCTGAGCCACAGAAAGCTTCTTTAGAACCATTTGATTTCAAACTTAATGTCATTTATGAGGATAAAGATTTAATGGTAATAAACAAACCTGCCGGGATATCTATGCATCCTGGAGCTGGGGACTACAACAAAACATTGGTAAATGCCTTAATATTTTATGATAGTAAAAATCTTTCAACTATTGGTGATGAACTTAGACCGGGAATCGTTCATAGAATTGATAAAGATACATCTGGTTTAGTTGTGGTTGCGAAAAATAATAGAACACACGAAAAATTATCTAGTCAATTTAACGACCATACAATTAAAAGAGTTTACCAAGCTCTTGTATGGGGAAAGCTAAGGCCTCAAACTGGTAGAATTGAAACATTGATTACAAGAAGCTCAAAAAATAGACAATTAATGCAGGTTGGTCTCACTAAAGGAAAAAATGCAATTACTAATTATAAAACCTTGGAAATTTTTGAAAATGAAAAAATACCAACTTTTAGTTTAATTGAGTGTAGATTGGAAACTGGTAGAACCCATCAAATTAGAGTTCACATGAGTTACAAAGGTAACAATATTTTAGGAGACAAAAAATATAAAAAAAAGTTTAAGAAATTCAGAAATATTAATGATGATTTAAATAATCTAATTCTTAAACTAGATAGACAATTCTTACATGCAAAAACTCTTGGGTTCAATCATCCCTCAAAAAATAAGGAAGTCGAATTTACATCAAATTTACCTCAAGATTTAAATACGCTGTTAAAAAAGCTTAGAAATTCGAAGTAATTACAATATTGCAAAAAATTAATTATTTATTAAATACATAGTAATAAAATGACATCTACATTCAAATACCCTGCTATAAGCAATGAAGGCGGTCTGTCAGTATACTTAGACCAGATAAAAAAATTTCCAATGCTTGATGCTGAAGAAGAATATATGCTTGCTAAAAATTGGAAAACTACAGGAAATGTTAAATCAGCTGAAAAACTTGTGACAAGCCATTTAAGATTGGTTGCAAAAATTGCGATGAGGTACAAAGGTTATGGATTGCCAATGAATGAAATTATTTCTGAAGGAAATGTAGGATTAATGCAGGCAGTGAAAAAATTTGAACCTGAAAAGGGTTTTAGATTGGCAACTTATGCTATGTGGTGGATTAAGGCATCGATACAAGAATATATTTTAAGATCTTGGAGTTTAGTAAAAATTGGTACAACTACAGCACAAAAGAAATTATTTTTTAATTTAAAAAAATTAAAAAATCAAATAGCCCCAAAAAATGAAGGTGATCTAAAAAAAGATGAGGTAGAAAAAATTGCGAATACGCTTGATGTGAGTGAAGATGAAGTTATCTCAATGAATAGAAGGTTGTCAGGCAAAGAACAATCTTTGAACGCTCCGATTGGTGAGGATGGTGATGAGTGGCAAGACTGGGTTGTTGATAAAGAAATGGATCAAGAATTAAAAATAGCTCATCAAGAGGAACTTGACCAAAGAAAAGATTTACTTCAGGACTCTATAAAAATACTAAATGATAGAGAGAAAGAGATTCTTTATGCAAGAAGATTAAATGAAAATCCATCAACACTCGAAGACTTAAGTAAAAAATATAAAATTAGTAGAGAAAGAATAAGACAAATTGAAAACAAAGCTTTTGAAAAACTACAAAAGCATATGCTTAATTCAGCAAAATCAAAAAATTTACTTCCAGTAAATTAAATTTTAAAAGGATCTTCGATTAAAATTGTATCGTTTCTTTCAGGACTTGTTGAAATGCTTGAAACCTTTGTTTCAATAAATTTTTCAAGCTCTTTAATATAAATTTTTGCATTCTCGGGCAATTTTTCAAAATTTTTGATTCCTTTTGTTGAAGATTTCCAACCTTTAAAGCTTTTATAAATTGGCTTAACTTTTAATTGATCATCTACCGCAGCGGGCAAATAGTCAACCTTTTTGCCATCCAGTTCATAAGCTACACACATTTTGATTTCTTCTAGTTCGTCTAAAACATCTAGTTTGGTTAATGCTATTCCATTAATACCTGAGACTTTAATCGTTTGTCTTACCAAAACACCGTCAAACCAACCACATCTTCTTTTTCTGCTAGTAACAGTTCCAAACTCTTTTCCTATTTTACCGAGATGTTCTCCAGTTTCATTTTTCAACTCAGTTGGAAAAGGACCCTCGCCTACTCTTGTCGTGTAGGCTTTTGTGATACCAAGAACATAACCAATTGTATTTGGTCCACACCCTGAGCCTGTTGCTGCTGAAGATGCGACTGTATTTGATGAAGTTACAAAAGGATAAGTGCCATGATCTACGTCTAACAAAATTCCTTGTGCACCTTCAAATAAAATTTTCTTTCCTTCGTTTTTAAATTCATCAATCTTTTTCCAGACGGGCTTTGAAAACTTCAATATTTGGGGTGCAATTTCAAGAAGTTCCTTTTTCAACTTATTTTTTTCAAACAATTCTTTTCCTAAACCTTTTCTTATTGCATTATGGTGCATTAAAACAGTTTCAAGCCTATGATCTAAATTTTTTTCAGAAATTAAATCCATTACCCTGATTGATCGTCTCCCTACTTTGTCTTCATATGCTGGTCCTATACCTCTTCTTGTGGTACCAATTTTTGCTTTTCCTGCTGCATCTTCTCTTATTTCATCCATTTCTTTGTGAAAAGGTAAAATTAAATTGGCTGACTCTGACAAAATTAAATTTTCTTCAGATATCTCTACTCCTTTTGATTTTATCTCTTTTATTTCATCTAATAATGCCCATGGATCAACTACAACCCCGTTACCAATAATTGATATTTTATTTTTTCTAACAATTCCTGATGGAAGTAATCTTAATTTATAGGTAACTCCATCTATTACTAACGTATGTCCAGCATTGTGTCCGCCCTGAAATCTTACAACTACATCTGCTTCACTTGAGAGCCAATCAACAATTTTTCCTTTTCCTTCATCACCCCACTGAGATCCGACAACAGCTACATTTTTCATTTAAATTTATTCTTAATATTAAACACGCTTATATGGTTTATTGGCCCATGGCCTTTTCCAAAATTAGGCCCTGATCCGATTGAATGGTTAACATAATCAATTGCCATCTTACAAGATTTCTTTAATGTTTTTCCACACGAAAAATAAGTCGCTATCGCACTAGATAAAGTACATCCTGTACCATGTGTATTTTTTGTTTTGATTTTTTTACTTTTAAAAAATTCTTTTTCGCCTTTATTCAAATAAAGATCATATACATATTTTGCTTTTAAATGACCCCCTTTTATTAAAACATTTTTTGCTCCGAAACTTAATAATTTTTTTCCAGCTATAATCATATCATCTGTTGTTTTAATTTTTATTTTAGCAAGTATTTCTGCCTCTGGTATATTTGGTGTAATTAAAGATACTCTATTCATTAATTTAGTTTTTATTATTTCTATTGATTTATCATCAACTAATTTTGTGCCACCTTTCGCTACCATCACTGGATCTAGAATAATTTTTTTTACTTTAATTTTCTTTAAAGAATTTATTACTGTTTCAATAACTTTTTTTGAGTGTAACATTCCAATCTTTATAGCATCAGGCCTGATATCTTTTGAGGTGAATTCAATTTGCCTTTTAATTTCATTGATTGGAACTTTTGAAATCGACAAAACTCCTGTTGTATTTTGTGAAGTTATTGCAGTAATAGCTGTCATTGCATAAGAGCCAAGACTTGTTATGGTTTTAATATCTGCTTGAATACCTGCGCCCCCAGAAGAGTCTGAGCCCGCAATAACTAATATTTTAGATTTAAGTTTCAATTTATTTAATAGACCTTTTTACAATATTTATACATTTTTTTAATAAATGAATATTGTTTGACTCGCCCATAATTCTGATTTTAGGCTCTGTGCCAGATTTTCTTACAAGCATTCTACCATAATTTTTAATTATTCTTTCAGATTTTTTAATAGCAACTTTACACTTAGTAGAATTAATAATTGATTTATCTTTAACCTTTACATTTTCTAATATTTGAGGTGTTAATTTAAATAAATCAAAAAGCTCACTTGCCTTTTTACCTTTTCTCATTGAAAATAGAATTTCTAATGCAACTAATAGCCCATCACCTGTTGTTGCAAATTTGCCAAGTATAATGTGCCCAGATTGCTCTCCACCTAAATTAAAGTTTTCTTTTTGCATTTTTTCCTTAACATATCTGTCTCCTACATTAGCTCTGATAAATTTAATTTTTTGATCTCTAAAAAAATTTTGTAATCCATAATTTGACATTAGGGTGCCAATTACACCACCTTTTAGAATTTTCTTTCTTTTCCATCTGGTTGCTAGCATCGCAATAATTTTATCACCATCAACAATGTTCCCCATCTCGTCAGATACAATTATTCTGTCTGCATCGCCATCTAAAGATATTCCAATATGAGCTTTGTTTTTTCGAACTAAAGATTTGATCTTTTGCGGAAAGGTTGAGCCACAATTATCATTAATATTTAAACCATTTGGAGAAGTCCCATACTCAATTACTTTTGCACCCAAGCTCCTTAATAATTTTGGTCCAGATTTATAACCTGCTCCGTTAGCACAATCTATTGCAATTTTCATTCCTTTTAACTTAAAACCTCTTGGAAAATTATCTTTTAATATTTTTATATATTTATCATTTGCATCCTCTAATCTCTTTACTCTTCCTAAAATTTTTGGTTCAGAAAGATTTTTTGCTATTTTAGAGTCAATTAGTTTTTCTATTTTCTTTTCAATTTTGTCAGAGAGTTTTAGGCCATCTGGTCCAAATAATTTTAGTCCATTATCATAATATGGGTTATGAGACGCTGTAATCATAATTCCCATGTTGGCTTTCATCTTTTTTGTTAACATCGCTAATCCATTTGTTGGTAAAGGCCCAAGCGTGTAGACATGCATTCCTGCTGAGGCCAATCCAGACACCAATGCGGGCTCAAGTGTATATCCTGAGAGTCTTGTATCTTTTGCAATAATAGCTGTTTGTTTTGATTTTTTCTGATTTTTAAAATATGTACCTGCTGCTAGGCCAAATTTAAAGAACATTTCACCATTAATTTTGGTCTGGTTAACCTTCCCTCTAATTCCATCGGTTCCAAAATATTTTTTAGTCATTTAAAATTTTAGTGATTTAAAAACTTTGATACTTTGATTAACTTCATTTACATCGTGAACTCTTAAAATCTGAATGCCCTGCATCATAGCACACAAACTAGATGATATAGTTCCCCCTAGTCTTTCCTTACTATCGTTTATCCCAGAAATGTCTTTAATAAATCTTTTTCTAGAAGTGCCTAACATTATAGGAAATCCAAGTGAATGAAAAATAGAAATGTTTCTTAATAAGGTAATATTATGTTTCAATCTTTTTCCAAAACCAATTCCTGGATCCAAAATAATGTTCTTATGATTTATACCATTGGCCTCTAGTTCTAAAATTTTATTTTGAAAGAAGTCATAAATATCTAGCAAGACGTTTTTATACGAAGGTTTAATTTGCATTGTTTTTGGATTACCTTGCATGTGATGAATTATAAAGGGGGTTTTTTTATTTCTTAGGATTTTTAGTGTATTAGGATCGTAATTGAGTCCGGAAACATCATTAATGATATGGGCACCATATTTTAAACTTTTTTCCATTATGGCACTTTTTCGAGTATCAATAGATATTACATTTTTTAATTTTTTTGTTTTTTTTAATACTTCCTTAATCCTTTTCCACTCAATTTTTTCATTTACATCATTTGATCCTGGTCTTGTGGACTCTCCCCCTATATCAATAATTGATGATCCTTTTTCAATAAAATGTTTTATTCTTTTTAAAGCATCTTTATGATTATTATATTTTCCACCATCTGAAAAACTATCAGGAGTTAAATTAACAACTCCCATTATTAGAGGTAAAGACTTAAACTTTAGTTTAGAAAAGTTTTTTTTTTTAGTTATATTTTTTATATCTAATTTTACTTTTTTTTTTAAATTTTTACTTAAAAAATTTAATTTTGAAATGGGGATTCTTTTTTTCTTTTTTCTTGTTAAAAGTTCTATTGTATCAAAAGAAATCTTATCATTTCCATGAAGTGGGAGAGCAAGTTTTTTATTGACCATCAGAGTTGAATGGTCACCATAATAGAAATTACACGCTCTAGTGTAATATTTTAACATTAAATATTAATGAACAATTTTTGGTTTTAAACCAATTGATCCTAAAGCGGAGTCAGAACTTTCATCCTCAACTTTTAAATCTTCCTTATTAGGCGGATATTCGTTTTTGTTAATTATTTTTGCTATATCCTCACCAGTCAAAGTTTCGTAAGTTAAAAGAGCTTTTGCTATTTTATGCAAATCATCAATTTTGTTTGTTAAAATAGTTTTTGCTTGATTGTAACCTTCGTCAACAAGTTTTCTTATTTCTCTATCAATTTTTTGAGCAACAGCCTCTGAAACACTTTGTGTTTGTGTTACAGATCTTCCAAGGAAAACTTCCTCTTGATTTTCACCATATTCAACAGGACCAAGTTCCTCACTCATTCCATACTTGGTAACCATAGCTCTTGCTAATGAGGTTGCTTGGTTAATGTCTGAACCATTTCCCCCACCTGCACCTGTTGATATATTATCTTTACCAAATATAAGTTCTTCGGCAACTCTTCCTCCAAAGCACACAGCCAATCTTGCTTTCAAATATTTAATAGAGTGACCATGTTTATCTCTTTCTGGTAGATTCATGACCATTCCTAACGCTCTTCCTCTAGGAATGATTGTTGCTTTATGTATTGGATCGTAATTTGGCAAGTTAAAAGAAACTATTGCATGTCCACCTTCGTGATAAGCAGTTAATTTCTTCTCATCTTCTGTCATGACCATAGATCTTCTTTCGGCACCCATCATCACCTTGTCTTTTGCATCTTCAAATTCTTGAGATGTTACAATTCTTTTATTTTTTCTCGCAGCTAACAATGCAGCCTCGTTAACTAAATTAGCAAGATCTGCTCCTGAAAATCCAGGTGTTCCTCTTGCGACAGTTCTTAAATTTACATCTGGAGACATAGAAATTTTTTTAGCATGAACTTTTAAAATCTTTTCTCGACCTATAATATCTGGATTTGAAACTACAACTTGTCTATCAAATCTTCCTGGTCTTAAAAGCGCTGGATCTAAAACGTCAGGTCTGTTAGTTGCAGCAATAATTATTACACCCTCATTTGTATCAAATCCATCCATCTCAACTAGTAATTGGTTTAATGTTTGTTCTCTTTCATCATTGCCTCCACCTAAACCTGCGCCTCTACTTCTTCCAACAGCATCTATCTCGTCAATGAAAATTATGCATGGTGAATGTTTTTTACCTTGTTCAAACATATCTCTAACTCTTGAAGCACCAACTCCAACAAACATTTCAACAAAGTCTGATCCAGAAATCGTGAAGAAAGGAACACCTGCTTCACCGGCAATAGCTCTAGCAAGTAAAGTTTTTCCTGTACCTGGAGGTCCTACTAACAAACAACCTCTTGGTATCTTACCACCCAATCTACTAAATTTTTTTGGATCTCTCAAAAACTCTACCACTTCTTGAACTTCCTCTTTTGCTTCCTCAACTCCAGCAACATCGTTAAAAGTAACTTTCCCTTTAACCTCATTCATCATCTTTGCTTTTGATCTTCCAAATCCCATGGCACCACCTTTGCCACCTTGCATTTGTCTCATAAAGAATATCCAAACAGCGATTAAAAGTAACATTGGGAACCACGATAAAAGAACTCCAAACAAAGATGGCATTTTCTCATCAAGTGGAGCTGCAGATATACTTACACCTTTATCAGTTAATTTTTCTATTAAGTTTGGATCGTTCGGTGAGTATGTTGAAAAAACCGATCCATCGGCCATAACACCTTTAATATTGTTACCTTGTATCTGAACTTCTACAACCCTTCCATTATCAACCTCTGTTAAAAATTCGGAGAAAATAATTGTTTTATTATTTTTGTTTTGAAGATTTTGTGGATTCTTGAACATGTTGTAAAGACCTATAGTCAAAACAACAATGATCACCCACATAGCTAGATTCTTTAAATTCATACGTTTAATAAGTTAAGAATTATTCTAAATTTAACAAGTGCTAAATTGTTACACAAATGAGTTTATTTTGTGTTTTCCTTAGAAATAACTACTGAATTCTCTATTTTTTCAATAACACATCCTCCTATAGTTGTTTTGGTCAAGGATTTTTGTTTAATTTGATTAATAATCCTTGAGACACCCTTGCCTCTAGCGGGAAAATATCTGCCGCTAATATCTTGTAAAATTTTTGTAAAGGACCTTAAAATTATTTCATCAGTACTACTAAAAAACTTTAAAGATAAGAGTGCTTTATTATTATTATTTTTTGACGGACTGATATAAGAATTCTCACTGATATTTTTTTGTACGAAAAATTCAATTGAGTTATTCGAGGATATTAAATTTTCAAAAGTCATTTTAAACTTTTTTTGATCAAGGCCATTTTTTTTAAGATTGTTAATCATAAATCTTACCCGTGATCTCAAATACTCTAAGCTTCTATTTGATGGATCATCTATATAGAAGTTAAAGGTATTTTTAGTCACGTACAATAAATCTTCTTTTGAAAAATCAAGTAATGGTCTAACAATATTAATGTTATTTCTTTGCAAATTTCTATAATTATAAAAAGATACTAGTCCCTTAAGACCAGAGCCCCTTAATAATCTGATGAAGAAATTTTCTTGAAAATCATCAAAATGGTGGCCTAATAATAATGTATTAATTTTTTTTGTTTTGCAAAAACCTTCGAATACCTTAAATCTGTAATCTCTAGACTCTGATTGAGTTTTTTTAGTATTTGTCTTTTTTTTCCACGTAATTATCTTGCACTCAATTCTAAATTTTCTTAAGATCTTTTTTAAAGTCCCGGCCTCCTTCGAGGATTTATCTCTTAGTTTGTGATCTACATGAACATAGTGAAAGTTATTATCTTTATTTTTAATTTGATAACATTTTGAAAGATATGCTAAAGCAAGACTATCTGCACCACCAGATACTGCAACTAAGTACCCTTTGAATTCTTTCTGTTTAATTAAAAATTCAAATCTTTGATAGATTTTTTTTATTCTTTTATCTTTTATTTGAGGACTAAAAATTGAATTTTTAAGATTTTTTCTTTTTACACTCGAACTTTTTTTCTTCATATTTTGCTTTTTGAAGAACTGATTGTTTTGCATCAGGATATTCTTTTTTAACTCCTGTAATCATTAAACACCCTTGATCTTTTTCTCCAATTTGCACTAATGATACTCCAAGCTTAAGTAAATTTATAGCTGCTTTTTCACTTTTAGGATATTTTTGATAACCCTCTAAGTAAGCAGAGGCAGCATCTGTATAAAGTTGTCTAATTCTAAATGTTTCTGCATACCAATATTGTGCGCTACCTGCCATTTTATGTTCAGGATTTGTCATTACAAATTCTCTAAGCGCTCTCTCTGCAGTCGTGTAGTCTCCTTGTTTTAAAAAACTAGTGGCAAACTCGTATTGTTTGTCTGGTTTATCATTAGGTAAGATTTTTTCCTCTGACACAAATTTTTCTGTTATGACTGTTCCAGTTGTATCTATTGATTGAGTTTGTTGTGTTAATTCATTTGTTTCTGATGACTTGTAAGATACTGCGCCAAGATCTTGTGGTTGAGAAGAGCCAGGTAAAACTTTTTTCTTAGATGTAACTTTTTTATCAATGTCCTCACCCTCTAAATTTTGGAACCTCAATTGATTATCTGCTTGAACTTTTGATAATCTACTTGATAATTTATCGATTTTAAAATTTATTTCTTCAAATTTATTTGTCAAATCTTGAAATTGTTTTTCTATCTCAGACAATTTTAATAAATGTCTTGTAAGCACATCTTCATCATTTGAACTTAATTTTGTTTTGCTAGCTGTAATTATATCTGAAGACTGTGAATAAACAGCTTTTTCTAAAGTTTTTAAATCTTTTTGTAATGTTTTTATTACTTCTAAAGTTTCTGTTTCTTCTGCCTTGACAAAAGAAATAGTTGAAAAAATAAATATTATTAAAACTAATATACTTTTATTTATATACTCTAAAAATTTCATTAGTTGATTTCTATCTATAATGATGGCAAAAAAAAGACCCCAACAACTTATGTTATTGGGGTCTGAATTTGTAAATTATTAGTTAGCTTTTACTGTTACTGATCTTCTGTTTTTTGACCAAGCTAAAGGATTTGAACCAGAGTCTACTGGTCTTTCTTTTCCATAACTTATTACTGAAATTCTATTTCCAGATATTCCATAAGTCATTAAATAATCTTTAGCTGCATTAGCTCTTCTCTCACCTAAAGCTAAGTTATATTCTCTTGTACCTCTTTCGTCAGCGTGACCTTCAAGAACTACATTTATTTTTGAATTTTTTCTTAACCATGATGCTTGTTTTCTTAATGTTTCTCTTGAAGCAGTAGTTAAAACTGTTTCATTAGTTGCGAAGAAAACTCTGTCTGGCACACCTGAAGCTAAATACTCAACTGTGTCTTTTCCAGTGTATACGTCACCTTGCATTTTGCCTGTAGTTTTTACGGCACATGCAGATAATAGAATACTTGCAAAAAATACTAGCAAAGTATTTCTAAAAATTTTGTTTAAACTCATTACTGCTCCTTAAAAGTTAATTTTGTACTTTTTCACAACTAGATAGATCTTTCAAGCTCAAAAATCAAGGAATTATTAATTTTTTTTGAAAATACCATAATTAATCAGTTAATAATGACGACCAAGATGGGTCTGAAGCATCGGTCTCGGTTTTAACCATTCTTTCGTTATATCCAGTAAGATCTATAGACCAAAGTTTAGCCGAAAAGCCTTTTCCTGCTGAGTCTGATTTTGTCTCTCTATAAAAAATTAAAACTCTTCCATTAGGGGACCAGGAAGGAGCTTCTTGATAATAGTTTTCTGTAAGTAATCTTTCGCCAGTTCCATCTGTTCTCATTACGCCAATATAAAACTTTCCTTTATGAAGCTTTGTAAAAGCTATCAAATCACCTCTTGGAGACCACACGGGTGTTCCGTAAAGACCATTTCCAAAAGATATCCTTTTAACTTTTGAACCATCACTTCTCATTACATAGATTTGCTGATACCCACTTCTATCTGAATTAAAGCAAATATATTTACCGTCCGGAGAATATGATGGTGATGTATCAATTGATGGATGGTTTGTGATTTTTTCAACCTCTCTACTTTCAAGGTCCATAGTATAAATATCTGAGTTTCCATCTTTAGCAAAACTCATAATAATTTTTTTTCCATCAGGAGAGAAACGTGGAGCAAATGTCATACCAGGAAAGTCACCAACAACTTCTTGTATTCCAGTTTCAATATCTAGTAAGTAAACTCTAGGTAGATTCTTAAAATAAGATAAATAAGTGACCATTTGATTTGTTGGATTAAATCTTGGTGTTAAAACTAATTCATTTCCTAAAGTTAAGTATTTGGTGTTAAATCCATCTTGATCCATAATTGCTAATTTCTTGATACGACTTGTTTTAAGTCCTTCTTCAGCAACATAAATAATTCTAGTATCAAAATAACCTTTTTCACCTGTCAACCTTTGGTAAACTTTATCAGTAATTATGTGCCCAACTCTTCTCCAATTTTCTGAAACAGTGGTGAATGCTAACGCCATAATTTCTTTACCGGCTAATACATCCCATAACCTAAACTCAACTCTAAGCTTCTCATCAACTATCTTTACTTCTCCAGTTATTAAAGCTTGAGCTTTAATTAACGCCCAATCTTCAAATCTTGGTTTTACATGAGCAATATCTGGTTTTTGTAGAAAAGCTTTTGGATCCAACGGATTGAATAAACCTGATTGTCTTAAATTATTCTCAACAACTTTTGATATTTCTGCACCTATGTCTTCAAGTTTTAATAAATCTTTAAATTTTTCTTTAGAATTTTGATCAACAGATAATGGCGATACTGCTAGTGGCAAAGGATTTAAATTACCTCTGGTAATATCTACTTCTATAAGAGACCAAGCCTTACCCCAATTAAAAGTAAACAAACAAATATATATTAAAAAAATAATTCTTTTCATCCTTGAAGCATCTCCCTAGCATCAAAATTTAATTGAATTTCTTTCCATCTCTCATAACCTGTAGTTGGAACTCTTAAGGGCTGACACAATCTAATTGCTCTTAGAGCGCTTTCCGCTAAAACTTTATAAAAACCTTGTCCTGGTTTATTCATTCTAGCATGATCAAGTATTTCAGAATTAATAATTGTACCATCGGGTTTTAAATTTAGTTTAATTCTTACAAGAAGATCTTCATTATAAGGTAAGCCTAATGGGATACTCCAGCATCCAAATATTTGTGCTTTAAGAGCATCTTCCTCATTTAAGGTCAATCCAGAGGAAATAACACTTTTTCTCTGTGATTGGGTTATTTTATTATCACTTTTAATCATCTCTGCAGTTTCTTCTTTCGATTTATCAATTAGCGCAGCAATATTGTTTGGATCAAATAATTCTTTTTTTTCAAATTCTGAAACTTGTTTAATTTCATCATCAATTTTTTCTGGGTTTTGTTTATCCTGTTCTGGTTTTTTTACAATATTTTTTTGTTGATCTGGTAATGGTATTGCATCTGGTTTTTCTTTTTTAACTTTTTTTGGGGGTGCTTGCTCAGAAACAAGTTTTTCTTTTTCTTTCTTCTTTATTTCTTCAATAATCTTTTTAGCTTTAGGAGCATAAGGTATAGATGTTTTGTCAGTTATTTGAATAAGTTCTATGGATATAATCGGGGGAAGATCTATTGGTTTTTTTGCTAAAAATGGAAGGCTCAATGCTGTTATAATTATAAGAAATAAATGTAGTAAAGATGATATAATAATATTATTAGCCACTATCAATCACCTCTCTTTATAAGGTTCTGAAATAAGCGCTACTTTTGTAAATCCTGAACCAGAAAGCATTCCCATAACTTCTAGAACTCTTCCATAATTGATTGTCTTGTCACCTCTTACATATATTCTTGTGTCTGTCCTGTTTTTTGAAACAGCTAATATTTTAGCAATTACATTATCAAACTCAACTTTAGACTCTTGAATAAATATCTCTCCTTTTGAATTTATACTTAAAGTTAATGGTTCTTGTTCCTCAGGAAGAGAGTCAGCTGAACTTTCTGGTAGATCTACTTGAACACCAACTGTCAATAATGGTGCTGTGACCATAAAAACAATTAAAAGAACCAACATAACATCAACAAATGGTGTTACATTTATTTCACTTATTGGATCTTTAGATTTGTTTTTTAAATTAAAGGCCATTCTTTAAATTGTAGAGATAAATCTTTTGGCAAAATTTTCTAATCTTTGAGAATATTTTTTAGAGTCGTTATTAAATTTATTATATGCTACAACCGCAGGTATAGCTGCTAAGAGCCCGAGAGCTGTTGCAAATAACGCTTCTGCAATACCTGGCGCGACAATAGCCAAACTGGTGTTTCTTGAAACTGCAATTGACTGAAACGAATTCATAATTCCCCAAACTGTTCCAAACAAACCAATAAACGGTGCTGTTGAACCTACTGTGGCTAAAAATGAATAATTTTTTTCAAGCTTGTTAACTTCATTTTCTATATTAGACTCTAATAAACCTGAAAGCTTTTCATTTAAATTACTTCTAGATCTTGATTTAAGAACAACTTGCATAGTCTTTTTAAAAACATTTGACATTGGGTCATCAATATTTGCTGGTAAATTATTATAGAAACTTTCGGCAGATCTTGATTTCCAAAATTTTTCTTCAAACTCTTGGGTTGATAAATTTATTTTTTTAAATAACTTAAATTTTTCTATAATTATCGCCCAAGTATAAATTGATGCTGCAATTAATAAAACGATAACTGATTTTACAATTATGTCTGCTCTAAGAAATAGGCTCCATAAAGAGAAGTCTACAGAACTTCCTAGTCCAACAGATTGTGATGCTATATCGGCTTCCATGAAAAATCTTTCACACTAAAATGTGTCATCAATTTGACCTGAAAGATCAAATAAATCTAATATTTAGCGTTTTGGTAATAAAAACTAGAAATTAGTATCGCATCCGCTTTATTAGCATCTTTTTTTTTTGACAATTTTGACGAAAAGTATGGATAAATTTCAATAGCTTTTGTCCTGCTAGCGTCTTTGTTTGTATTTATCAAATTAAAGAATTTTTTCCATTTAACTGGCGAAACAAAATCCATTGGAATTTGCATTGCAGAAAAAATTCCTTTCAACACTCCAAAAGACTGTCCAAAATTAAACATGCTAGTAACTCCTTGTCCTGGCATTGCAGAAACTTGTTCGATCACAGCTATTACTTTCGTCTTATCTTCTCCTTCTACAGCTTTTTGAATTTCGTTAAATATTTGAGAAGCATTAACTTGGGATTTATTTTTTTTTCCTACAGCCATTTTTGGCATTTCAAATACATCCACTATCTTTCCATCTTTAAATAAGCATATAGCACCATTAATTCCAGGATCTATTCCAATTATTAACATTAATTAATCTTCTTCCCCAAAATTCGAGTAAACCCTTTGAACATCATCGTCATCATCTAATAATTCTATAAGTTTTTTTATGTCTTCTTTATTCTCACCTTCGCTGTAAACTTTATTTAGTGGAATCCACTCAATATCTGTAGATATAAAATTTTCAACATGAGACTCAATTTTTTTTTTTATAGAATAAATATCTTCAAAACCGCAATGTATCTCATGAAAATTTTCAAAGGAAAAGCATTCATCTGCACCAGCATCAATTGCTAGTTCAAAAATTTTATCGTCTTTAATTTCATTTATGTCTATTCTAATTACGCCAATTTGTTTAAAATTGTGAGCTGCAGAACCTTGGGTACCCAAATTACCACCATTTTTTTGAAAAATTGTTCTTAATTTTGAGGCAGTTCTATTTTTGTTATCTGTAAGTGCCTCAACAATTATAGCAACTTTATCTTTACCAAAACCTTCGTATCTTATCTTTTCAAAATTTGATTGATTTAATGATTTTGATTTATCAATGGCTCTCTCGATGTTATCTTTTGGCATGTTTGAAGATCTTGCTGCTTGAATAGCAGATCTAAGTCTCGGGTTCATTAAAGGATCTTTATCTCCAAGTTTAGCAGCTACTGTAATCTCTCTAGAAAGTTTCGAGAAAATCTTCGACCTTTCTTTATCTGCTCTACCTTTTTTATGTTTTATACCAGCCCAATGAGAATGTCCTGCCATATTATTTTGAGTTATTTAAAACACCCCCAACAATTATACTATTAATATTTTTAGCTAGTCCTGAAGTTTCATCACAATCTACCATAACACCCGACAAAGAACCATCCCCTAAAGATGGATAATGTTTTTCAGAGTCTTGTTTAAAGAATCTTTTTAATGAGTTTTCTTTATTCATCCCAATTACTGAGTCGTAGTCACCACACATTCCGGAGTCTGTGATATACGCAGTCCCACCTTTTAAAACTCTTGCGTCATTTGTTGGAATGTGCGTGTGAGTACCAGTAACTAAAGTTGCTTTACTATCAAACAAATGTCCCATTGCCATTTTTTCTGAAGTAGTTTCACAATGCAAGTCGACTACTAAAAAGTCATAATCTTTTTTTAGTTGATATTTTTTTTGAAAATTTTCAGCTGTTTTGAAAACATCTTCACTTTTCCTCATGAAAACATTTCCCATTAAATTTAGTACACCTATTTTAAAATTTTTTGATGTTTGATAAATTTCAAATCCTTTTCCTGGCGATATTCCAATTAAATTAAATGGTCTAAGGAGTCTGTTATCATCCTCAACGAGTTTTAGAGTTTCTTTATGATCCCAAACATGATTTCCAGTTGTGAGTACATTTACCCCAAATTTAATTAGATTGTCTAAAACATCTTTTGTAATACCTACTCCATTATGAGCTGCGTTTTCACCATTTGCTATTACAAAATTTATTTTATTTTCCTCAACTATTTTTTTAAGGTGTTTTTTTACAACCATGCAACCCGATGGTCCTACAATGTCACCTAAAAATAAAATTTTCATTTATAAATTCTTTTTTCAGTAATTATGAAATCCATTTTTTTATCATGTTTATCAACTGGTACTTTATTAATTTTTTGACAAGAAAGAGCAAGTCCGATTTTAACACAGTTATTTTGTTTCTCAATTTTTTGAATAAACCTGTCATAGAAACCTCCTCCATAACCAAGTCTATTTAAGTTAGAGTCAAAAGCTAACATCGGAATTATTAATGTAGAAGGAGTTATTTTTTTTCCCTTAAAAGGCTCTAAGATACCAAATCTATTTATTGTTAAAGGCTCATTAGGACTCCAGCTATAAAAAGACATCTCAAATTTATTATTAATTATAGGTAAAGAAATTATAAATTTTTTCCTAATTAATCGATTCATTAATTCTAAAGTAGATAACTCATCACCAAACGGATAATACAATCCAACTCTTTTGTTGGGAGATTTCTGCTCAATCAATTTGATTATTGCCTCAGAATTTACTGTGATTTTTTTTTTGGCAAATTTTGATCGAATTTTAGATATTTTTTTTCTTAATTGAAATTTGTTCACTACTAAATCTAATTTTTAAGATTAACTCGCTCAACAAATTCCTCTATTTCTTTTGCGGTATTAGAAATTAATTGATCATAATTATTATTTATTTTATCAAGCTCTTTTTGCAAGTTGTTGATATCATTGTTCAATTTAGTTGCTTCATCTTCTTTTTCATCCTTGTAGCCGTATACAAGAGATTTCAGTTCTTTAAATTTTTCAGTGAGATTAGTTAATTCTACCTTTTTTTTCTCAACATTTTTTTTGGTATCAAAATACTCATCCATCACTTTAATAGCAGTGATCAATAATAATTTATTTTCACCTATGTTTCCTAAGTCATTTTTTAATTTTTCAAATTTATCGTTTAAATTTGCTGCTAACTCTTCAAGATGATCCTCTTGACCATCTTCACATGAAAGAAGAAAGTCTTTTCCATTAAATTTAATATTTACATTTGCCATTTTTCAATCTCATCAAGTAAAGTATCTGTTTCTTGATTTAATTCATCAATTTTTTCGTCAAACTCTAATCTTTTCACTCTATCTTCTTTTTTTTCAACCATCATTTGTTTGATTTTGACTTGAAGATTGCCGTGTTCATCACTTAAATTTTTGTATTTTTTTTCCAATTCATTTTTTTCAATTTCTAATTGATTTTTTTGATCAACTAATTCTTTAATGTCTCCAGATATCTGGTCATTTTTTAGATCAAGTTTTTTTAATTTCTTAAGTGCGTCTTCAAGTTTTTTTTCTTTTTCGCTGATATATTTCATATATATATAATTATATATTAATGAGTCTCTTAGTCTAGATAGGAATATTTTTGAAAATAAAACATAAAGATTTAGCTAATGCTATAAGATTTCTATCTTTAGATGCTGTTGAAGCAGCGAATTCTGGTCATCCTGGAATGCCAATGGGAATGGCAGATGTTGCTACAGTTTTATTTAAAAACTTTTTACGATTTAATCCTAAGGATCCTAGTTGGTTTAATAGAGATAGGTTCGTTCTTTCTGCTGGTCATGGGTCTATGCTTCTTTACTCACTTTTATATTTAACTGGTTACAAAAGTGTTTCCATAGATGACATTAAAAACTTTAGAAAACTTGACTGTATTTGTGCCGGGCATCCTGAATATCATTCTAATTCAGGGATAGAGACTACGACTGGACCATTAGGACAAGGTATATCAAATGCTGTGGGTTTTGCGCTTGCTGAAGAAATATTAAAAAAGAGGTTAGGAAAAAAAAAGATAGATCATAAAACTTATGTCTTGGCAGGTGATGGATGCCTTATGGAAGGAATAAGCCATGAAGCCTTAAGTTTTGCGGGTCATATAAAATTAAAAAATTTGATACTTCTTTTTGATAATAATTCAATCTCGATTGATGGCCCTACTAATCTTGCTGTTTCTGATAATACAAAAAAAAGATTTGAGAGTTATGGTTGGAGCTATTTAGAAATAGACGGTCATAATGATAAACAAATTTTTACCGCATTAAAAAAAGCTCAAAATTCAAAAAAACCATTTGCTATTTCTTGTAAGACTACAATTGGTTATGGCTCACCAAATAA
>ENA-OSEY01000677-OSEY01000677.1-marine-metagenome-genome-assembly--contig:-NODE-677-length-24269-cov-3.541832_pt1 | contig 24269 bp, 27 predicted proteins | sample MGYA00248465_ERZ534230 | MGnify/ENA primary metagenome ERZ534230 (study PRJEB26409, sample SAMN06344110) | marine metagenome | isolation source: Sea water from surface | place: Atlantic Ocean:Southern...
AGATCTAAAATTAAAAATTTTTGCAACTTCTAATAGCTCCGCATTTAGCTCAACACCTGAAATATTTGCGTCTCCATTGTTCAGTGGAAACAGCATTGATGAAGCACTATACTGAATGGATTTGATCTTATTTTTATACAAATAACTAAAGTAACTCATAGAACCTTGAAAATGAGGAGATAGTTTCTTCCCAGTTGATGTTATTTTTATACCTATTTCCCGCATCATTTTGTTTTCAACAAGCAATGAATCACTTACCCACTCTGCCGGGCGAAATGCATGAGAATATCTTTCACTAATGCTTGGAGTTCTAAAACTATTTCCAACATTTGAATAGACATATATGATTGAATTATCGAGGTGCTCCCATGCCGAAAACAAGAAATTAACCCCACTATTTTCCCAGTTAGCATTATACACTAAATCACTTTCATTATTTTTTATATCTTCAATATTATTTGCATATATAGATAATATAAAATCTTTCATTTCAAAGCCAGGTTTTGACTTTTTCTGAGAGACTCCAAACACGCTTGAGAATGCTATATCCTTGCGATCAATAGATAATTCATTGCCATCTTGTTCCCAGTTAGAACTCGCCTTTGACTGTTTAGTGTTAAGCCTAAAAAATACATTGTTATGATAGAATTTATAATGTAGTCCAGTAAGTAATCTTTTATCGTTTCTATTAGATTGAAATATTGATATTTTATCTTCTCCGTAGGAAATTTGATCAGAAAAATAAAGTTCAATGGATCCATATTTTTTACTACCTTTTTCTACCTTAAACGTATATATCTCATTATTAGAATTACTACTGTCTAAACTGTAGTAGTTTTTAAATGCTCTGGTGTTTTTAATATGAGATAATTTTAATTCTAGATCTAATGCAGGCCTATATCCAATATTTATATAGTTATTATTAGATGATTTAATGATATCTGAGTCAATTATATCCTCATAATACTGCACAGATTTAGACTTACCGCTACCAATATTTAAGGAAAATAAATCATTCCCTAAACTGAGACCTCCATTAAAATTTCCAGTGTTATATGTACCAAAGCGCTGATATAAACTCATACTGTTGCCATAATTAATGCTTGGAACAAAATTGATACTTCCTGAAGCCCCAGGAAACATTTCATTACCACCACGAAGTACTTCTACCTGATCCATACTGCCAATATCGAACATAGAAACATCCATTACACTACGCCCATCATGATAAATAGGCACGCCATCATACAGGAATCTCATTTCCTCCTGTCTTGCACCTCTTATAGATACAACTTTAACACCTCTAGAACTTTCATCGATCAGTACAGATTCTTCATTCATTAGAACGTCGCCTATATCAGAATAGGTTCGAAAAGAAAAATCTTTTACCGCGATGTCTGAAACCATGTTCTTAGTCTCAAGATTTTTAAATTTTCCTGTCTCATTTTCGCCAATGACCTTTAGTTCAGAAAAAGAAATGACTTTGGGATCTAGATATACTGCAATTTTTTTTGATTCAAGCTGGATACTTTGAGAAAGTATTTCAAAACCTACATGCTCATAAACTATAAGTGTATCAGAGTTTGAAATTTGCAAGGAAAACTCACCTTCTATATTGGTTGACGTTCCTTTACTTTTTTGGTTTGTGTAAATATTTACATTCGATATAGGCTGTTTTGTTTTTGAGCTTAAAACAATTCCTGTAAATAAACTGTCACTTAAAAGCTCTTGAAATGACATTAAATAAAAAAATAGAAATGATACCCTGTTCACAAAGGGTATGTTAAACATAAAAAACCTGCAGCACAGGTCATTTTTACAATTTTATATCAAGACTACTCTTCTTCACCCAACATAAAATCATCATCATCATCATCATCATTTGCATGAGGATATTTTTCAGAACTACCAAATTCATTATCTCCTATGTCGCTATCTTGGCACAGAAAAATGATAAGCGGTATCCATCCAATTATTAAAACAAAATACAACAACTGCCACCAACCGCTTTTACCAACATCATGCAATCGTCTTGCTCCAACTGCTATACTTGGTACAAATATAGCTATTTGAAAAAGTGCGCTTACACCTACTGGAGCAAGTCCAATTATTCCATCAATTATGCCCAATGCTGTGGAAAAAATGAAGGCGAATAGGAAAAACATCCAATACTCTTTACGTCTGGCCCTGCCTTCAAAATTGGTGTAATTATCTTTAACTACAGAAATAAAATATTCCATAAAACTTCCTCCTCTTACGAAACATTATTAACACGAGATTAACCAAAATAACTGTAATAATGAGAATCTAACATATAAACCATTCTCGAGGCTATTAATTATTTACTTCTAACAACTTCTCGCCCAAAGTTGAAAAAATATAAAGAATCAGTTTTTAGAACTATTTAATAAATGACATTTTTTTTGTTTGTTTAGTATTTCCTACTTGGAGTACGCATAAATAAAGTCCTGCTGATACTTCCTTCCCCGCAAAATTGACGCCATCCCAGGTTAGTGAATAATTTCCTGCATTTTGAAATTCATTTACAAGGGTTTTAATGATTTTACCATTCATATCAAAAATGCATAGGCTAACCATTCCATTTTGTGCCAAGTCATAACTTATTGATGTAATAGGGTTAAAAGGGTTTGGATAATTTTGATGTAGGAGAAATTGATCTGGTATTAATTTTGAGATAGAAGTAGTTAAAAATTCAAACGTGTATGGCTCAGATCTAGTTGGGCAACCGTCAACAAAAAAAACCTCGACAAGATAATCGCCACTCCCAATTGGAGTAAATGTGACATTATTTTCTCCTGCAATAGGACTATTATCCATATACCATTGATATTGTAAACCTATAACTGAGGAACTTAAGACTCCATTAGTTTCAATTATTGTTGATGTTGGATTTTCCTGATGAATCTGATCATATACTATCCTGTTCGAATTCAATACTGAATCTTGAAAAGCATTATATTGCTCGCAACTTTCTTTCAATGTATAGTCAAGCCAGAGATTTACAAAATCAAAAGTGATATTTTGTTGATCCTCTCTCGATATTGATATACCGCTTGAGGCAGTCGCTTCTCCAAAATCACAAAAAAAATTGGGCTCGCCAAAATAACAATGAGCTCCTCCTAAAATTGAAATAAATGTTTTATAGCTAGAGCTAAGATTATTAAATAGTGGAAGATGATGATCTTCAGGCGGTGTTACACCATCCTGGCTCCCTGATAGAATCAGTGCTGGAACATTCACATTTAACGCTGAACTAATTGAGGAAACCCCATTTGAAGATGATTCAGCAGGTGCTAACCCAATGATTGTCTTTAATTGGTCATTCTGATTGTGAGTTAACGAATCTGCTGCTAAAAAGGCTGCTCCACCACCCATTGAATGGCCCATTAAAGCAGTATTATTTGCAACCGCGTTAAAAACAGGAGAATAATTATCCGCGCCTTCTTCTTGCATTTCTGTTACTAAAAATTGAAGGTCCCACCCAAATTCCTGATGATCATTAATTAAACCCTCTTCTGTCCTTGGAAAAAGTATTATATACCCTTTAGGTACTAACTCTTCCCATAAGCTTTGATAATCACCATAGGACATTAAAAAACCATGACCAAAAATGATAATAGGGAATTGACCAAACGCAACTTGAGTATTATTGCCCTCAGAAATGGATGGGTAATATATTTCTGTGGGCACATTCCTATTTGACCTCGTAGAGTCTTGAAAAACCTTACTGTAGTTACCTATAAAATATTGAGCATGTAATAAAGTTGAAAATTGTAAAAATAGTATGAAAAAAATTGAAGTTATGATATTAAATGTAATTTTTAGTATTTCCATAACTGAAGATTGTGGAGCCGGACGGGATCGAACCGACGACCTCTTGAATGCCATTCAAGCGCTCTCCCAACTGAGCTACGGCCCCATTTATAATTTATCAATGGACAATAATAGTGAGAATAAAACTTACATTCAAATTTTATTACTTTTTATCGGAATTAAGATCAATTAGATCTTTTTCTAAATTGTGTATTTTTAGATTGGAATTTTTTTCTATCAGATTTTTTAAGCATTTTTCTTTTTATCAAATCATTCTCTATGAGAGAAATAATATAATCGTTTATTGTGCGATCACTCTTTGATGCTTTTGTCACAAGCTTCCATAATTTCTCAGGCATTTTTAAATGCCTTATGTTACTGAATGACATCTTAGTTTCACTATTTTTTTCAATTTTTTTCCTCATTGATTCAAACCATGATTTAATGATGGGTTTTTATTGATTAACTGATTTTGAATTATTTCATTGGCCCTTTTTGGGGTCAAATGACGTATTTCTTCAGAGGAGTACTTTAAACCTTTTAACCTTAATCTCATATCTTGAGTGATCATTATTGGTATTGAAATTATTTTATTTGGTTCGTTGCTCTTTGAGCGTTTTGAATTATAGTATGCATATTCTAATTGGTTTACTGAAACTTCATTTTTAAAAATACTACCTAAAGCTGATCTATATGCATCCCTATAAGATTTAAAGAGCCCATTTTTTTTATCAATTCTGCATTGCTCTGCGATTTTTGCTAAGCTTTGATTCTTTTTATTGCTCATTTCTACAAACTTACTTCTGGGTGCTCTAATAAGAATGACCTCATTTCACTTTCACCATAATACATACCACCAATTAAATTAATAACCGAAGTCGTTATAGATACAGCTGATGTATTTCTTTTATCTAATTGAAATTTTGTTCCATCCATAGCAAAGAGCACATTAGACTTTTTATTTAAATGTATTTCGGTGTAAAAATAATATCGCAAAATGTATTCACATGTTTTATCAGTACCAGGAAATACAGTTTGCAAGTCTTTGATGGTGGGAGTTGTTAAAAACAACACTCTACTCTGACCTTTGTAAGCAGTAGTATTACTCTTTCGTAATACTTTCAGAATGCTTTCCTGATTTTGAGCTGTAATAAATAATGGAAAAATCATAATCACCAAACACAGAGTTCTAAGAAGATTACCCATGATGTTAATTGCTATAGAAAATAGTTATTTCTAAGGCGCTGCCGCATAGTATCAATATCATATGATATTTTATGGAGCTCATACCAAAAATGTCTACTATGATTCTTGACAACAGTATGAGCAAGCTCATGTAAAATGATATAATCCTGTAGGTCCTGAGGTAAATAACAAACGCAAAGATTAATATTTATATTATTTTTGTAGCTACAACTTCCCCAACGAGTTTTCATTTTTTTCACAGAAATTTTTCCATGTTTAAATCCATATCTTTTAGCTAACACAATTACTCTCTTAGTGATTATATCAGACTCAATTTCTATGTCTTTTAAAGACAACTCGCTGGACTTGTTGTAAAGAGAGACTGTTTTAGAACTAGAAAATCTTTTGATCTGTTTTTTTATCCATGCTGACTTTATTTCTGCAAATTTTTGCGCTTCAGAAAAAGTTACTCTTCTAGGTACAGCTACTCGAATATATGATGGTGGTCTAAAAGAAATACGAACATTTTTTGCAATGCTACTTTTTTCAAACAATATTTCACCCACACCCTCTAATTTCACAATTTTTGAATTAGTGGTCATGTAGTGAAAGGTCCTCTACTAATTCTTTTCCTTCTTCATTCCATTTTTTAAACAGGGTAAGGTTGCCCTCTTTATCATATTTCATAATTAACTTTTTCTCACCATTACTATGCCACTCCCGGTATTGCCGATAAATACCAAACTCCCAAACGGTTTCATAACTCATTAACCCATTTTCATCCCAACCAATCCATGCACCATGTTTATTTCCATCGATATCATATTCCTCATGGCTCCATTTACGAATTCCTTTTCCATGTTTTACATGGTTTGTGATACTCTTAATGTTTCCATTATAATAAATCTCAGTATGTACAACATTTCTGTTTTCAGAAAAAAGAATTGAGATTGATAATAAAAAATAAAATAGTAAATGATTCATACTAGCTATCTAATGTCAGGCGTATCTCCCCATAATATACGCTTTTAGGATCGCCATATTCTCGAATCGATCGTTCAATGATATCAATATCTCTATACACGAAACCTTTGAATAATTGTCTACCTAAATAATTCACAGTTATTTCTCTATCCATATCGACAAGGTCGTCATTTAATTGTATAGTTATTTTTGATGAAGATGAACTTAATACGGTAATTATTTGATCATCTATATTGCATTCAATTAAATCACCAAACGAAGGATCCTCATTTCTCAGCCAATAAAATCTTTTGTGAAGCACATTGCCCTGTTTCCAAACTACTTTGCTGGGGTATGGGTTGCGAATGAAATCAGACATCCAATCAAGCGCAGACGCTTCAAGGTTATCCATCCAATGTCCTTTATTTTTATAAATTTTAATATAATACCTATAACCCTCTGGATCCTCTTCATTCAATTTTCTCAAATCATTTCCCCATTTAACAGCCATATCATTTCTATTATATAGGCTATCATTTTCACCCATATGGATTGTAAAAGCAGTGTTTCTCAATCCTAATGGGCTTGAGTCATTGGGATGTCCAGCACTCATTGCTGCTGCAGCAAATCTATCAGCCATTCTTGGAGCAACTTGATAGATACCATCCCCGCCAGCAGATCGTCCCATGATATAAATTTTGTTTGGATCAACATTATGAAAGGCAATCATATTTTGAATTATTCTATTGAAAAATGTATCTACATGACTTTGGAACCACATATTCCAAGTGTTTGAGGGAGAACGTGGAGTAAATAGAATACCATCTTCTAATTCATATAATGTTTTATGCCGGTTCCACAACCTATTATTCTCGCTTTCTGTGGTACCTCCTCCTCCATGAAGTGAAATAAACAAACTCCACCCATCTTCGCCTTGCTCACCAAAATGCTTGATGTCAAATTTTATTTTCTTGTCCTTGAGTTCAATTACCCGATCTTCCATTTCCCCTGATCTGGTAACTATGATTTCTTTTTTAAAATCATTATAAATGTTTTTTTCTATTTTTTCTGCTTCGGATAGACTTAAAAAATTTTGAGAAGATTTATTGACAGGTTTAAAAAAATAGAAAAAAGACAGAGCTATAAAAACAATACTAACTTTGAGAAGTATTTTCATCTTTATATCCAAAATATTTTACACAAAATTCTTTTACGATTACGTTATCATTGCCATTGCAATATACTTGCAAATAAATGTTATCAACTAACCACAAAGAAAATTTGTCCAGATCTCCATCTACTCTCTCGACTTTCATTTGCCTGGTATATTCAGTATTAAGTTTTTTTTGATTGATCTTAGACCATTCTCTGAAAACAATTTCTATAAACTCTATATCATTCCAGCCTTGATCAAAAATCTCTTGTATTTTTTCAATACCAAGTTCAGTAAAATCTTTTACATCCATATAAGTTTTTTACTTTTCACTAATTGAGCCATATAAACTCAATCCAACTCCGATAATCATTGCACCTACAGCCCAATACATTGAATCTACGCCAATGCCATTGTAAAACTGCGTTGCACCATACCCCAAATAGGCACCTAGGTTCACTAAAAAAAATGTAATTAGAATCTTATATTTTTTATCTTTTCCCAAAGGACAGTTAATCCTGCTCTTCCATGTAGTCAGCAAATTGTAATTTTGCGTGATTAACATTGTCTGCATTGATTATTAAAAATGGTTTATACCCATTATTTTCTAGGTACTTAGCATAGAGTAAGTTTCCTCTAAGACCAAGGTATATACCAATTCCTGAAGATACAAAAGGAATCATTGTCTCTGGAATTCCAATTAATAATACTAAAGTACAAAATAAAAATATTTGACCTGCTACCAGATACATGCCTTTATAGACTAGCCATAACCCAGAGAAAAAAAATGCTGCCCAAGATATTCCAGTGTGTACAAGCTCTACTGTATTACTTGAATCTTTAAAAACCTGAAACACCTTCCTCCCAGATCCAATCAGATCAATATCACTATATTCGTTATTTTTTTCTATTTCCATTTAATACTTAATTTAAATTTTTATTGATCGCTCTTAATAAAGAATACTCACTATTTACTTCAACATCTCCTGCAAGCTGCCAAAACATTATTCCTGGCAGGTTTAATTTTTTATTTTCTTGGACTTTTTTAACAATAGTGCTCTTGCCATTAAATCCATACTCTTTTTCATTTAAACTATTTTTTTTATGCATAATAAAATCAGTTTCAAATGATAAATTAGTATTCATCTTAACAATGTCTTTATAGAACAACCACTCTTCACCCCATCCTGCCCTTGCATAAAATGGAATACCGGTAACTATTTTTTCTAAAGGTACTCCAAAACTATTCCAGTATTTAACTGATCCATTTGGACCGTATACTGATTCAAATGTAGAGTGTTTCGCACCAAGATCATTATCGTAGTTCATTAATGCTACCCAATCTAGGAAATGCCACCAACCATTTTGAGGAAAATGAGAAATTTGCTTCTGATCTGAGTACCATATGTTATTGGCGTTCATCACAGCTGCAGAAAAACTTTTTTCTCCTTTGCCAAACTCAGCATCAATGGCGATCCGTAGCTCTTTAATAAATTTGATATAATGATGACTAATTGCATTGTTTACCGACTCCATTTCTTTTTTATCATCTAGCCACGATGGCTCCCAGTCACAATCAAAACCATCTAGATTATGTTTAGCCATAAAACGAACAATATTTTTGATAAGATTTTGTCGATTCTTTTTGACCCCCATGAGCTCGGAGGTTACTATGTATGAGCCTCCTCCAAATGAGATTATTGCTTTTACATCGTTCTTGTGAGCAGATGATACTACCTCATCTATGTTGTCCCACCCATCCGTCATAACTACATCGCCTTTTATATTGTCAGCACGCAAGAAAGATATTCCAATGTGAGATAAGTTTTTAAACTGATCATCAGTTGGTTTGTATCCATCAATCAAATAGCCCATAATAATTGAGTTTGGCTCGACTGGGTTTGTTTGATAATCAGAATTAGTAGCGATAAATGTTGATGGAGGTTCTATAGATTCTTTCAAATAAGAAATATCTTTTTTTGAGGTTTTACAACTATGTAAGCCAATTAGTATTAATATACTAATTCCCACATTCATTGGTCTTTTAAATTTAATTAGTTTTTGTATCAATGTACTTGGCCATTTGAATACAACCTTTTGTAACACCTCCCAAATCATGTGAAGTAAAATCTACAACAATATTACAATATCCTACTTTTAAATCTGGGTGATGATTTACTCTCTCTGCTTCTTCTGCAATTAGGTTTATCATATCGATGCTGTCCATATAGGTTTTAAAACGAATTTCCTTGGAAATCTTTACGCCATCATAGGACCAATCGTTTAATTCTCCTAGCTCGCTTTTTATATCTTTATCGGAAAGTAACTCACTCATATTTGATCTATCCTTATTCTTATTAAAAAAATTTAATCACGACTATGTTTTTTAAAAAATCGCCAAATGAGCTGATCTAAATTTTCGTCATTTACGCTCAAATCAAACCAGTAATGGCCTCCACCAATGATTTTGTAATGCTGAAGGAACGAAAGCCCACTCTGGTTCAAATATGTATACAGTTCGATGGCATTATTATTTCCATCAACAAATTCCTCTATAAAAACAGAATCAGCTAAGTGATAATTTGACCAATACGCTAAAGCATTATCAACAGATAAATAATAATCATTAATCCCACTATAAGGCCTTTCATTATCTGCAGTGCCATTTATAATAAAAACACCTGTAGTTTGGTTAGGCTCACATAAACTGTCAGACTCTTGAGACATTAGACCAGAAACTGGTGCCACAGCTGAAATCTTATCACTTAAATAACACGCAAGAGATATTGCCATGTCTCCACCGTTAGAATAACCACATGCATAAACTTTACTTAAGTCAATATTGTAATTTGATGAAATCTCATCAATTAAAATGGAGATAAACCCAACATCATCAGCAGTACCTTTACTACCTTCAGTTGCTATCATTGAGTTCCAATATGAATAACCATTAACAAAAGAGCCTTGAGGATAAACAACAATGAACCCAGCACTATCAGCAACCTGGTCCATTTCAGAAAAATACCTTTGACCGGTAGCAGTTCCACTTCCTCCATGTAAATTAAACACCAGCGGAACAGATTCATCTCCATTATATGTTTCAGGAACATGAAGTACGTATTCCCTATTTAAGCCATCATGACTAATTGAAATTGCATTCTCATTGTTTATCGTGCCTTTATCCCAGCTTTCTTTATCATCTGAGAACTCTAGAGAGCAAGAGACAAAGATTAAAATCAATAAAATATATTTTATCATGCGGTTATCAAAATAAAGTTCATCAAAGGTTTTTGAGTTAAAAGTTTACTAATATTAGCGCCTAATGATCGAAAATAAATGATTAATTATCCTTACTTAAGACTATTTAGCACATACATAAAGTCCATTGGTGCTGAACCAATTGATATTACAGAGGAATCAGTTCTGAATTTTAGAGCCGGATTATTTGACATTGACCCCTATTTAGAGGTTAACAATGGCCGTTATCATACTCTTGGTGATATAGCAAGATTTAACCATGGCTTTCGCACAGGTTTTTATAAAAATTCAAGAGAACATGGTATCACATTCACTCTAGCTGGAGCTACGGCTAAATACAGACATCGAATTCCATTTTGGAAAAAGTTCGAAATGCGTACAAAAATTGTATATACTGATGATAGGTGGGTCTATTACATGACCGATTTTCATTCAAATGGTAGGCTAAGTTCAAGTATTCTAGCAAGAACTGGTTGTGTAAAAAATGGAAAGCTTATTTCAACAGAGGATTCTGCGAGGTATTTTAACTTAAAGGTACCAAAGTATGAGCTTCCGGAATGGGTTTCTTTATGGATACAATCAGATTCAAAATATCCAGGATTTTAATAGAACAATTATAGTTTTTTTTCATCTTCATCATCAGTGTAGACGAATGTTATTCTTGGCATCTCGATCGCTTTGTCATTAAGAATAGCATCAGACCTATAATCTCCATACATCTTATTAAGCATATCTACAGCTTTAAGTCTAGCTCCAATGATGAGAGAATCATCCTCAAATACTTTGGTTAAAAAAGCAGCGCGTTCTGCTCTCGAGCTAATGCGATTATTTTCTTCATCAATTTTTCTAGCTTCTAGGACCGCATTAGAATCAATAAGACCACAGTCCTCATAGCCTTGTTTTTCTAAGGCCAACCTTATTAAGGGCTTTTTTAAATTTTCACACGATATAGCATGAGTAGAACTTGTACTAGTAACCTTGTATCCCGCATCAATAACCGCCCTAGCTCCATCTCCACCGTTGCGTATGTAGGAATCGACAAAGCGTTGTTGTTTTAATGTAAGCCTATTTTTGGCACCAGCATCATTATTTGAGCTGTAGGATTTGATATCATTTTTACTCATATAAACGAATCAATCTTATTTCTAAACTAAACCAATATCAAATATTAAGTTTGGATAAAAGAACGATACACTTGCCAAAATTCTTAATTTGATTTTATTTTCCCCTTAAAATCTATTTGATTATTGAATGAGAAATTGGAGTAATATTTGACCATGAAATTTTTTCGAGATGTATTCAAAACTAAAGATATTACATTTTCAAAAGATTTAGACTTAACTCCATATAACATATCAGTAATTCTAATCAGGATCCTCATCATAGTTTTTATCTTTTTTACTGTTAAACGCTACACTGGAATGTAATGGATTATCAAAAAGAGAAAGTAAAATCTCCATCCATAACTCCAGCTTCGGATAGATCAATAATGCTTCGCTTTGAGGATGGAATATCTGAATATATCCATGAGCATGTTTTTTATTTTCATAGTTTACTTGTAAAAAAATTTAAAAAGAAAATTGCGAACACCTCACCAGCGTATAATTCCATCTTGATTCGATTAGCTGATGGAGTATCCGTTTGGAGAATGATAGCAAAATTAAAGCAACTTTTTGAAGAAGAGCATGAAATATCTATTGAACAAAAACAAACGGTCAAAATTCCAGTATGCTATGATAAAGAATTTGCTCTTGATATTGACAGGGTGTCAAAAAACACAAAACTAAGTACGGATGAGATCATCCACCTACATACCAAAGGGAAATACCTTGTTTACTTCCTGGGATTTTCCCCTGGATTCCCATACATCGGTGGTATGGATCAAAAACTGGAGACCCCAAGGTTAAACTCCCCGCGAATAGAGGTAATGCAAGGTTCTGTCGCCATTGGAGGAAAGCAAACTGGCATATATCCAATTACTAGTCCTGGTGGCTGGAATATTATTGGCAGAACACCGCTCATTCTTTTTGATTGGAACAAAATATCTAACCCTATTCTACAGATGGGAGCAAGAATTCAATTCTATGCTATTTCTCATAAAGAGTTTAGCCAACATCAAGGTACATTGTTTTGAATTTGACTGTAATCAAACCTGGCTTCCAAGACCTTGTGCAAGATCTTGGTAGAGATGGATACACGCATCTTGGCATTTCCCCCACTGGAGCTGCAGATAAAGCATCAATGAAGATTGCAAACCTTCTTTTAGGTAACAACGTAAATGATCCTGTCATAGAGATCACGCTATTTGGAGGCTCTTACAGTTTTGACTGTACAACAACTGTCTGTTTTGCTGGAAGTCACTTCCCGGCCTCTATCAAAGGCAAAGAAATACCCTTTTTAAAACCAGTTGCCGTAAAACAAGGAGACATTCTCACAATCTCTGGCTCAACTTCAGGAGCGAGATGTTATCTTGCGATTCAAAATGGGTTTAATGTTGCAAAACTTTTGGAAAGTAGTTCGACACATTTAATGTCAAAATCTGGAGGTTACAGAGGAAGAAATCTTGAGCTAAATGATAGAATCCCATTCAACAAACCAGAAAAAAGACAGTTTCCTTTAGATTTAAAATTTGCAATAGATTATGATAGATCAGTAATTAGAGCTACTCCAGGACTACAGTTTAATCTGTTTGATAAACCATATCAGGAACTCTTTTTTGGTAAAGAATTTACTGTCTCCCACCAATCAAATCGCATGGGCATTAGAATCAATGGTCCAAAACTTCAAAAGAACACAAGTCAAGACATCATAACAGAAGGACTACCACTTGGTGCGGTCCAGGTTACGGGAAGCGGTGATAGTATTATTACATTTGTTGACCACCAAACAACAGGCGGCTATCCAAAAATTGCTAATGTAATTGCTGCTGATATGCATAAGGTTGGACAATTGCGTCCAGGAGACAGTTTCACATTTGAACACATAACAATGGATAAAGCAGAATCACTTTACCAAGAACATGAGGCCATTTTTAAACAATGATCGATATAAACTGTGATATGGGTGAATTAAATGAGCTTATGGATGATGGAACATATGAATCTCTAATGGACCATGTAACCTCAATCAATGTAGCTTGTGGAGGCCATGCCGGAGATAATGTAATGATGAACACCATGGTTGAACTTGCAAAAGATAAAAAAGTTAATATTGGAGCGCACCCCAGCTATCCAGATAAAGAAAATTTTGGGAGAAATGAAATAGACATCAGCATTTCGGCTCTTAAAGATTCCATTTCAACACAAATTATCAATCTGATGGATATAACTAATAAACATGGCTCTGAATTGAGCCATGTTAAACCCCATGGAGCTTTGTACAATAAAGCGGCTGAAGATAAAGGATTAGCAATGTTAATTGGTGAGGTGGTCAAATCTATTGACCCCCTACTTCCTATCATGTGTTTGGCGGGCTCACAAATGATCACCGTGTTAGAATCAATTGGATTGAAAGCTATGCCTGAATCCTTTGCAGATAGAACATATGAGCCAGACGGAACTTTACGAAAAAGGTCTTATAGTAATGCTTTAATTAATAAACCTCAAATAGCATCAAAACAGGCATTTAATATATACTATAAAAAAAGAATCATAGCTCATGAAGGCTCGGAATTCTCAATCGATTCAGAAACAATTTGTATCCATAGTGATACGGAAAATGCATTAAAAATCGCAAAAGCAGTTAAGCATAAATTAATCAGGAGTTAATAATGAGTTCATATGTTCAAGGCCTACTTACAGGCGGAGTTTTAGTTTTTTCAGCACTAATTTTTATGGGTCAGCAAGATCTAGAGCTTGCCGAGCAAAGGGCGAATAATAGGTTTGATGAAATCGTAAAAGCACTAGAGATAGTGTATGAGCAAATAGATTCCACATCAGAAAACAACTTTGTAAAAATGAATGACCTTGAGAAAAAGATAGACCATATGGAGACTCTTGTGGTAGAGATGTACAATTATGGAATAAAGTGCAAGCTTTAGATAATTACCAAGAAAATCATTTTCTAGTTAAAACCTGCCCAAATTTTTGTTAAAATAAAAAGCATGAAAATAGCACTATTAGCTCTCCTTTTTTCTTTAGTAAGCGCCCAGAAAGACTATGACATAAAAAATCTGGTAATTTTTGAAGATAAGTTTCTAATCAAATTTTCAGATGAAATAGTTAATGGAGATGTTTACACAAATCACACAGGAATTCTGGTAAAAAATGGAAACATAGTAAGAGGCGTAAAAGATGGAAAATGGACAGAATGGTATGATAAAGGAACTAAAAAATTAGAATTTACTTTTTTAGGCGGCTTTTTAGTTGGTCCCGTTAAGATGTGGAACGAAGCTGGCAAATTAATTGTAAGCGGTAATTATATAAAAGGAAATGGGACAACAATAGTGCAAAATATTGACCCAAACTCCTTTCCAACAAATGGGAGAGATGGTATTTGGAATTTTTATTACGAAGATGGGACTATTAAGCTTGACGAGGAATGGATAGATGGAATTCTCGTTTCAGAAAAAGAATACTATAAAAATTCAAAAAGTATCAAATATGAAGCCTATTATGGTGTAAAAAACCCTGACCCTGATAAAAAGGTACTCCTAGAATACATTGGTTCGATTGATGTCCCTGTGAGCAGTTATGCCGGTTTGAAAACATACTATTACAAGAGTGGTGAAATTTATTCAATTCAGCAATGGGACTGGGTTCAAAATAGACCTTACGGCAAAAGTTCTTTTTTCCATGAAACCGGAGAAATTTGGATGAAAGTGCAGTATAATGACAAAGGCAAAAAGCATGGCTATTTAGAGCATTACTTTTTAGGAAAGCTGTATAAGAGATATTTTTATAATAAAGATCACATTGTACATATTGAAACATACAATTTAAAGGGTGAAATAGATTACAAAACTGATTGCATGCTCAAGTATTGTAAAGAGCCAACGCTCGCAACTATTGACTAATAATTTATTATTTTTATCGCTACAAATAACCCTGCGCAGTTAGCAATCATATCTTTTACACTAAAAAACCCGTTTTTACCCCTTCTGTCGTTTAGCTCTTTTGATAAACCAGCGCTGAAACTTAGAGCAGTTGATATAGGCAGCGCGTCTGATTCTGAAATGTCTTTTTTATTTACCAACACATATTGACAGCCAAGTGAGATCAAACAGCTGTAGCTAAAATGCTGAAGCTTATCTATTGCAAACCACTTATCTACTCTTTTTATTTTTTCTTTTTTATCTACACTTTCGCTATCAGCAGAAACCTCATAAACACTTTGAGCATATAAATTATTCGAAAGGATAAAAAAAAGACTTATCAGTAATACTATATTTTTATTTGTCATCAGAATACAAATTATTCGTATGGTCTATGGCCATCTTCCACTTGCCATCCACTTTTACGTTATGAGTAGACCAGTGCCCCTCTCTTGTGGTTCTGACGCCATCCTTAGATGTCCTATCAACTTTCCACTTTCCATATGCAAATGCCTTATCACCGAATTCATAAGCTGCAATAACTTCTGCACTATGATTAATAGATTCTGAGCTGTTGTAGTATCCCACAAAATTTGCTCTAATGTTATCTGCACCTTTTACTACATCCCTACCATTACCATTAACGATTGCATCTTTAGTATATAGGGAAACACTACCTTCAACATCCATCGTGTTTGCATAGAGAGAATATTTATCACATATCTCTCTTTGATACTCTTGCTTAAAGCTTGTGCTTTCTTCCACTTTGACACAATTAATCAAAAATGCCAAACCAATAACTGCAATAAATTTTTTCATTGAAATCTCCTTTGTATTAGAATCAAAATCTAAGGATCAGATATGTATTCTCTTAGATGTTTAAATTGATTTTTTGGCCAACCGCTTTTAAAACTGGAACTGTAAAAAAGCCGCAAAAAATATTAAAGTAATACTTTAAAAAAATATTACAAATTACTTATATAATTAAAAATCAAATTTTAATTGAATATCAAATTCTTCCTCTTTTCTTTCTCCTGCTGCAAAAAGATTTGAAATAGAAATCCCAAGCAGCCTAACTGCTTTATCTATTTTCTTTTGATAGATAAGCTCTTCAATAATTGGAAAAAAATCCTCTTTTTTTGAAATATAATCTTCAATTGTCTTGCTACTTGTTTGATTGGTAAAGTCATTATATTTCAGTTTTACTGTTATTGTTCTTCCTTTATTTTTTGATTTTCGCATTCTACGCTCGAGTTCATCAGCAATACTATTAAGCTCATCAAGCATAAAGGCCTCTGATGATATGTCTTTTGAAAAGGTTCTCTCTGCCCCTACTGATTTTCTTATTCTACTTGGGTTAACAGGACTATCCTGAATACTGCGGACAATCTTATAGTAATGACTGCCAGTTTTTCCAAAACGATCAATAAGGATCTGCCTATCTAACTTTCGAAGATCTTTTCCATAATATATTCCATAGTCATTCATTTTCTTGGCTGTAACTTTACCTACACCAAAAAATTTCTCTATTTTCAGCTCATCAATGAATTTATCTACATTTTTAGGGTGAATTGTTTTTTGACCGTTTGGTTTGTTTATTTCTGTAGCTACCTTTGCTAAAAATTTATTAATTGATATTCCTGCAGAAGCTGTGAGCCCTGTCTCATTTTTGATACGTCTTCGTATTTCCCTAGCGATATCAGATGCTAATTCCATATTTTTCTTATTAACCGTTACATCTAAAAACGCCTCATCTAAAGACAGAGGTTCTATTAAATCCGTATAATCTTTAAAAATGCCCCTAATTTGCGCTGATATTTCTCTATACCTATCAAACCTAGCTTTGACAAAGATAAGGTCACTACACTTCTTTTTTGCCATAATGGATGGCATTGCTGATCTAACTCCAAACTTCCTAGCTTCATAGGAAGCTGCAGCAACCACCCCTCTTTCTTTACTTCCGCCAACAGCTACAGGTTTTCCTCTTAGCAATGGGTCATCTAGCTGTTCAACAGATGCAAAGAAAGCATCCATATCAATATGAATTATTTTTCGAATAATTTTATTCAATGTAGAAGGGATAAATAAATGGTTTTACTATAAGTTGGGATCAACTTAGGATAAAATTACTGGTTCCAGTACAGCTTTCTTTTAAGTTTATTTGATAAACTTTGCACTTCGGTATGTCTAAGCTTTACACCAAGTAATGCTTTCGAGTCTTTTACAAATTCATGAAAAGGTATGCGCAGAACTGCGGTTTCTCCTGAAGTAAGCGATTTTTCACCATCTGGGGTTACTATAATGATCATACCAGTATGTGATTTTAGTTTTTCAATTGCCTCTTTGGGTTCTTGTTCATGGTAACCAAGCCTGGTTTCAATAATTTTATCCCAGAAATAAAATTCAGGTACAGTGTCTTTTACTTGTTTCCTGCAAGAAAATTGATTTTCTTTTGTGACTCTTTTTGGGTTTTTTAGTTCAGTAAAATTATATTTTTTTAATAGAGCATGAAAAAAGCTATGAAACGCATTCTGCATACTCTCTCTTGTTTTAAGCTGATTTGTAAAAGCCTTCAGGTCAACTCCCACTTTCAACAAACCTGCAGTCCAGTAGCCGTATTTTGCGCAAATTGCATGATACAATCCTTTTTCATGTGTCGATGCATATTTTCCTAAAAGCCTGTTTTCACCTGTATTTAACGACTCTTCTACCAACCTTCTAACATTCTCATAGATTACTTCAATTTTCCATGGGTCATCAAGCTCATCATGGTATAACGAATCGAGGTCCTTAACAGGCAAACCCAAATTTTCCATAAAATCTATGTAGCTGCCTTTCCCTAGCTCTGTCATTTGATCAAGTACTTCAGCTTCGTTTTCATCACTTTCTAGATACTTCCTGGTGATCCGCTGACCATTTGAATATCGCCTAAAAACGCCTTGCAACATATGATCAAATGTAGAGGCGTCTTGGAGATCATCATCTGTGTAAATATCACGAAAAACTCTTTCGATGTTTTTCTGGTAATACTCATGAGGAGCAATTGGTTCTTTATCCCTGTAGTAGTATGCCTCAATTAAGCTACCTAAAAGAAAGTCATCGTCGTGCATGAACTCTCTAAATTTTGAATCACCCCATGTAGTCCGAAGACCGCGGTAAAAATATGAAATATAATCATACCTCGGCTTGGTTAATTGTTCCTGCTTAAACTCAAATTTTTGTTCAATAAGGTAATCTAGAAACATTAAAACAAAACGCTTTCTATTTGCAGCAGCAATCTTTTGTTTGATCTCACTATAATCAAACCCAGCAGACTCAACTGCAGCACGCCAGCAAACTTCATGAGATTCCATATCCTTGGTACCAAACATTCTGACACCTTCTTGCATTATAGAGACCAAAGAGATTCTTAATTCAGGTGTTTTTTCCGCTTGAGATAGAGGAAAATCGGTTCCAGGATAACGAATGAAATCTGGTATACGGATGAATTTACGGTCATCTTTATCTTTAGGATTCATATACTCAGATGCCAAAACACGATCACCAAATGTATTTGCAACAATTTTAAGAGTCTCGCACCAATTTTTCTTCTCTTCCTCTTCACTTCTACCATAAACAACAGGTAAATGACAGTTTGGATTTATTCCAGCATGGGCATAAGCATCTTGCACTGTAATGAATAGCTTATTTTTTCCGAGATTTTGTAGTTGGGCAAGTAATGGTTTATTAAACTGATTAAAAAAACCTCTAACTGATAGATCAAATGTTTTTTTATTTTGATGTCTTTTGGCCCATTTATCATGCGCACTTCTAAGTTCATGAACCATGCGCTGCTTCGACCAGCGGTCATACATTGCCTGCAAATAATCTGTCGGATTAGCTCTGTAACGTTTTATTGTATACCGAATTTGTTTCTCTGTCAGGTTTGGAATAATGTATGAAATCTCCTGAACAGTTTTTTTCTTCCAAATACTTAAAACAATTGCGAGCGCTTTTTGTTGTACATCCTCTAGTTCATGAGCCATAAGCTTTTCAAGAAGAGAAACCTGCTTTTCTGTGGGCGCTTTAATAGCTTGTTCTACTTTTTTTTCTGCCATAATAAGTTTCTGTTAGGATATAATCAATTTTTCCGCAGTGAAATTTAGCCTATTTTAAGATGAAGTCGGAAATATTCGAAGAGTTTCTTGTAAACATGTTTGCCTGCATTATTACCGTATATTCCATGATTTCTTGTTGGATAGTACATCACATCAATTGGTTTATCTGCTTGAATGCAAGCCTCAATGAATCTCGTAGTATTCTGCGAGTGAACATTATCATCATGAGTTCCATGCATTAAAAGAAGTTTACCTTTGAGTTTATTAACATAGCTAATTGTTGATGTAGAATCATACCCGCTGGCATTCTCTTGCGGTAGACCCATATACCTTTCGGTGTATGCAGTGTCATAAAGCCTAAAATCTGTTACTGGGGCTACAGCAACACCAACATCAAACAACTCAGAGTTTTTGGTGAGCATTAAGCAAGTAAAATACCCTCCTCCACTCCAACCCCAAGCTCCAATTCTTTTTTCATCAACATACCCTTCATCAATTAAATACTGAACACCCGTAGCATTATCTTTGGATAAATAATGCGCCATATCTCCGTAGCTAAGGTTTTTAAAATCTCTGCCTCTGCCAGCCATTCCTCTTGTATCCATAGAAAAAACGATATATCCCTCTTTAGCAAGAAACTGCTGAAAACCTCCCTGCCAACGGTTCCTTACAATCTGAGTTCCAGGCATACCATACCCATAAACAATCAAAGGGTATCTCTTGCCCTCTTCATAATCGTGAGGCAGAGTTAAAATACCATTTAAAACTGTTTCATTATCATCAGCAAGAAATCGTACTATAAATGGTTTGGAAATCTCTGTTGTATCTATTGCACTTAAATTAGTTTTACCTAATGTTCTGATAAGCGTACCATCATTACTACGGTATTTTATCGTTCTTGGCTTATCGATGGAGGAAAATACATCTATGAATGTTTTGCCATTGGGATTCATCGATATGGAATGATTTCCAGGCTCTGGAGTTAATAGTTTAAGATCGGTTCCATCAAATCGGACTGAATAAAAATGATTCTCTAAATTCGACTTCTTGTTTGATGTGAAATATATGATTTCACTTTTTTCATCAACATGAATAATATCATTTACCTCCCATTGCCCGCTAGTAACAGGGACAGTAAATCTTCCATCCGCACGCTCCAAATAAAGATGTTGATACCCATCTCTTTCAGAAATGTGCAAGAACAATCCTTTTTCTTTTAAAATTTGATTTGTTTCATGCAACTCAACCCAACCATTTGGATCAGATTCCTGAAGCCCCTCCATTATTCTGCCACTAGAGACATCTGCGTATATCATCTGCCATTTTTTTTGCATTCTACCCAGTTTCATGATCCAGAGATTCTCATCGTCATACCACTCAAACCATGGATAATACGAACTTGTGTCTTGATCAAGGTCTACAAATTTTTTCCCCCCACCCTGAACATTTATAACTGCAATCTTAATGGATGGGTTTCTATTTCCTGCTTTGGGATAAAAGACCTGCTGGATTTCTGGGTATAACTTTAAATCATCAATCATATTAAAACGTTTAACTTTGGATTGATCTTCTTCAACAAAGGCAATAAACCTACTATCAGGGGACCATCTATATCCATCGTACCCACTTAATTCTTCCTCATAGACCCAACCAAAGTGTCCATTTAAAATTGTTTCTGACCCTGTTCTAGTAAGCTTTTTTTCACGCTTGCGGTCAATGTTATAAACGTATAGATTATTATCATCTCTGATGTAAGACACCCACTTACTGTCTGGGGATATTTTTACGTTTCGAAGATTTTCATTTTTCTTACTTACTTTTCGGATTGATTTATCTACTAATTTCAGAATGTAAAAGGTGCCTTTATTAGAATGTCTCCAAATCTTATGCCTTTTTGATTGAATCAGCATCCATTTACCATCTTCTGAAAAACTCCAGTTAACGATTGGAATGTCATCACCTTTGTAATTAAAAACACTACTATCCAAATAAATTACAGTATCACCAAGAGCAAGATCGATTTTGTAAAAGGACCTTCGGTTTTCTCCTTTACCCTTAAGTATGATTTTTTCTGAATTATGCTCCCATGTATAATCACCCATTCTAGGGTATTGGATATCTAAATTATAACTTACCTCCCACCACGGCGTTGGATCAGCAAATGAACAGTCTACCCAAAATACCAAAGACAATATTAAAATTTTTATACTACTGAATTTCATTTTTTAAGTTTTTTAGAAATTTAACCATCATATCGAAAGTTATTCTTTTCGTGTTAACATTCCTAGGACTAGGATGGTAAGCACCGTATAGAGTCACACCTGAAGGTAGCTCATATCCAACTCCGTGTTTAAATGGAAAATCTTTCATTTTAATATCATGAGATTTTCTGGTGTAATGCAAAAATGATTCAAACCCAATTTTACCCAAACCTAATACAATTTTCATATTAGGTAGGCACTCTATTTCATTAGCTAAGTGATCAGCACAATTGTTTCTTTCCTCCGCAGTGGGTTTGTCACCTGGGGGCACACATTTTACGGCGACTGACATAAACCCATTTAGTTTAAGTCCATCATCAAATGAGATAGATTCAGGCTGATTAGCAAGACCAGCAGCATGCATGCATTTAAATAGAAAATCAGCTGATTTATCACCAGTAAATACTCTCCCAGTTCTATTTCCACCATGAGCAGCAGGGGCTAAACCTAAAATAAGCAATCTAGAATTATAATCACCATACCCTGGCACAGGCTTACCCCAATAATCCCAATCCATATAAGACTTACGTTTTTCTTTAGCGATCTTAGTTCTAAACTCAACTAGCCTAGGACATTTTGTACAAGAAACAATCTCACTTCGAATTTTTTTGATATTTTGGTCCATCATATCTCAATCTTATATTAAAATTAATATAGGTAAAATTTAGTCTTGTTCATTGATTCATGCTTGCTGAAAGTCTAAATTTGCTCCCACCTATTGTATTAGGTTTTAAAATTTTATACTTAAAGGAATTATTATGGGTTTAATGACCACGTTAAGAACAAGAATGACAGTAGTTTTATGGGCTTTGCTAATCCTGTTTCTATTGAGCATGGCTGTCGGAGGTTTAGTTGGCGGTGCAAATATAATTGACCAAATTGCTGGAAGGGTTGACCCTTCAAGAGTGATTGCACGAATTAATGACCAGGATATCTCTCCTGACTATTTTAATAATTTAGTTAATCAGCAAATAAATCAGTTTAAATCATCTGGCCAGCCCGTTAACGATGCAATGTACGAAAGAGCAAGAAGTACAGCCTGGACAAACTTAGTTCAAGAGGTACTTGTAAGCGCAGAGATCAAGCGTTTGGGTTTAGAAGCAACTGATGAAGAGATCATATATCATTTAAGGGAGAATCCACCTCAGTTTTTACAATCTAATCCTACTTTCCAAACAGATGGAAAATTTGATTCTCAAAAATATTTATCAGCATTAGCCTCCCCACAAGGAGATGAGTGGGTTCCAATAGAAAACTGGATGAGAACAAGCTACATTCCAAATTTAAAACTTACACAGTTTTTAAATGAAGATGTTCTCGTAACTGAGCAAGATGTAAAAGATGATTTTATAAAAAAGAATGTCAAATTTACAGTGGATGCTATTCATGTTACTTATGATAAAGCCCCGCAAGATAAAACAGAGCCATCTGAAACTGAACTTACAGATGAATATCAAGCTTCTCTCGATGATTTTAAGCATGATGAGCTTCGTAATGTTAGCTTTGTTTCTTGGAAAAAATCCCCATCTGCTCAAGATAGCATAAATAATGGATATTTAATTTCAGATATTATGGAAAGAGCGAACTCTGGAGAGAGTTTTGCTGATTTAGCAAATGAATACACGCAAGATCCTTCTGGGCAAGATAAAGGCGGCGATTTAGGATGGTTTGGTAAAGGCCAAATGGTAAAACCTTTTGAAGAGGCAGCTTTTAAAGCTAAAAAAGGATCTATAATTGGACCAATTAAATCACGATTTGGTAGTCATATAATCAACGTGCGTGATAAAAGATCAGAAGATGGTAAGGAGCAAGTTTTAGCATCTCATATACTTCTTAAAGTTGAGGCAAGTCCAACTACTTTGTCTGACCTTAGAAGGACTGCAACACTTTTTAGCTATGATGCCCAAGATTCTGGGTTTACTTTCGCTGCAAATAGTAATCAACTTGCAATTTTAAACCATGAAAATCTTGATGCATCCACCTCAAGACTTAGAACAATTGGCGCGTTACGCAGCGGAGTGAAATTTGCATTCAACAATAAAGTTAAATCAGTGTCCGATGTATTGGAAAATGATCAGTATTTTGCTGTTTTGCATGTTGATAGTTCAATAGAGGCTGGGTATAAATCCTTTGATAGTGTTAGACCACAGCTCGTAAATAAAGTTAAAAGATCCAAACAGAAAAAAGCCTCGAGAGATTTAATTGATGAACTGGTTATAGATTTAAATGCTAATGAAAAATCTCTTAGCTCAATTATAGAAAAGCAAAAAAGATTTGATAATATTAAAGACGAATCCAAAACAATAAATGAAGCATTTACTTCCATTGGTAGAAGTAACTTTGTTACTGGCGCTCTTCTTAACGCTTCAAAGGATGACCTCCTTGGCCCTTTAGAAACAAACAGAGGTTGGGCTTTAATTCATGTGAAAGATATAGAAACATTAGACTCCTCTGAATACGAAGTTCAAAGAGAATCATTAAAAAAT
>ENA-OSEY01000680-OSEY01000680.1-marine-metagenome-genome-assembly--contig:-NODE-680-length-24190-cov-14.888483_pt1 | contig 24190 bp, 23 predicted proteins | sample MGYA00248465_ERZ534230 | MGnify/ENA primary metagenome ERZ534230 (study PRJEB26409, sample SAMN06344110) | marine metagenome | isolation source: Sea water from surface | place: Atlantic Ocean:Southern...
GTCTGTACCACCATTTACAACTTCAACATCGGTTATTTGATCTAAATTATCAATATTAATAATTGGGGGAATAAGAATTTCTGGTTGTAAGGTCTTATCAGATGTGTATTCATAACCGATATTTAACATTCTAATATTCTTGATTTGACCAATATTTCTTGAATTAACTGTTAAATTAGCATTTGTTCCTTTATCTGAAATTACTTCTTTAAATATCGGTGTTTTTTTGTAATTAAATCCTCTAGATAAAAGTTTAAGATCCTTTATACCACCAATAACATTAGTAGATTTTGTTGAATATTCAATTACCTCACAATTTAGTTCATTATAATTTAAAAATTCAGGTGCCTTTGGAGAGAAACTAAATTGATCGTCTGTAACATCAAATATTTTATATTCACCATTATAAACACTATCAATAAATCTTAGTTCTGAATAATTTTGAACTTCAGTATCTGATGTGCTTATAAAACCACCTTTAGATAATCCATAATATAATTTTTCAGGTGTAGACTCTGTAAATTGAACTGTTAATTCTGCACCAGGTAATCCTACTGTCCCAACACCAATAACATTGAAAATAGTTGAGTCTTGAGAACTTAGATACTCGTTAGTAAGTTCTTTATCATAGAATAATTTAAAATCAAAATTAGATAAAGTTGTACTTGACAATCCAAAAGTTAACTGTTGATTTCTAATGACTGTAATTCTTGGATTTATTGGTGCAAAGGGTTGTCCAAATCCTGGTGTTTGAGGATGCGGTTTTTGATTTGACGGACGCTGCAAATCAACAGGCGGCGGCTTGGTATCGTAAGCATTCAAAAACAAATCCATCTATGTTTCCAACTGATAATTTTTCCCAATCTATATCAACAAAAAGACCTTCTGACTATGAAGCAAGACCTGATAATGTTTATAGACCGCAAAAAGGTTCGAGTATCGGCAAAGTTAGGGTAAAGCAAACTGGTGCAGTTAAAACTGAGAAAGAAATTAGAATGGTAATGAAAAAGATGTTTACCATGTTGGAAGATGCTTTTAGACCGAAAGGAAAAATTAGAAAGAATGTTACTGTTAAAAGAAGGTAACATCTATAATAGGGTAAGGATTAGGGAAGGAGAATGGTTTAAAACGCTGACTATTTTGCTGAAAGAGAATCCCCTATAAGAAAAACCCTGTAAGAATAGGGCTTGGGGAACAGACAAAACTCTCTTCGACTCCCTCCATCCCTACCAATTTTATATAAAAAATAGATACTTTTTTCATTAAAATGCTAGTTAAATTGTTTTTTACATATATACTCAAAAGAGTATGTTAAATGTTAACTTACATAAAAGACGGGGAGTATCAGCATAGCTGGGACCGCTTTTATTATTTGACCCAGCTTTTGCTGGGTTTTTTTTTGAGAGGATATGAATTATGAAAAACTTTAAAACAATTTTGTGCACACTAATTTTGGCACCATTTATTTTGATTTCACAAGAAGTTGAAGAAGTCATAGTAACAGCCAACAAAAAAGCTGAGACTTTGCAAGAAATACCTATGAATATATCTGTAATAACAGAATTAGCAATCGAGGAACGAGGTATAACTAACCCTGAAGACTACTTGAGATCTATTGCTGGTGTCTCAACACCTGGTGGCTCAAATTATTATACTTTCAGGGGTTTAAATACATCTACCTCTCAAAGATCTTCAGGAACGTCATCTACATATATCGATGAAATTAATGGATCTTTAATGGGCTTATTTGATGTTGAGAGAATAGAGGTTCTTAGAGGACCTCAAGGAACGCTTTATGGATCAAATGCAATCGGGGGAACAATAAGATATATAACTAATAAACCTGATTCAAGCTCAGCATATGGAAAGATTAGAGTAGGTTATGGTGATAAAGTAAAAGCAGGAGATCCTGAAACAAGTATTGAAATGATGTACAACATGCCTTTAAGTGAAAGTCTTGCTGTAAGAGCAGTATATTCTCAACTTGTATCACCTGGTATCTATAAAAATATACAAACTGGTAAAACAGTTGGTGAAGAGGACGATTCACAACTTATGATCACGCTTGGTTTTAATGATGGGGGCAAGCTTACAGGAAGTTTGAGGTATATTAATTTCAATAACAAAGCATTTGGTATTTTAGAGCCTGGTCAGAGCAAGCCTGGTAGTGCTGATGTTTATGTTGAGGGATGTCCTCAGGCAACTAGCTGGTTTTATAATTTTGATGGTGACCCTACTTGTTCACGTTTAGACGCAATATCTTCGTTTGCAGCTTCTGAGGGAGTAAGTGGTGTTCTTTCAAATTATGATCCTAAGTTTTCTCATGCCCTAGCTGCTGATGAATCTGAGGATATAACTAGAGAAACTCTAGTTGCGAACATTAAATATGATTTTGGCCTCTTTGATGCGAACCTAATCATTTCAGACAGAACGGTAACTGATGATTCAGTTACAGACTGGGCTAGAATTGATATGGATGATTATGTGCCAGCACCATTAATTGTTGATGGTGATGAGTATTATGAGGAGACAACAGAACTTAGATTAATTTCAAAGCCAGGAAAATTTGAATGGACTATTGGTTATTATAATTACAAGTTTAATGAGGAGCCTAATTCTATATCTCAAACACAATACGCAATGGATCAGGATTGGTTAGAATATGTAATGCTTTATGCAGCTGGTTTGGGTCCTGATGACTATGATGCAACTGCTTATTGTCCTCCTTTTTGTGAAGGGCATCTAGGTTATCCATATTTCTACTATGGATCCTATACTGAATACAATGAACAAGAAGAGACATCAATGTATGGTCAATTCGATTACAACGTCAACGATAAACTAACTTTAACGTTAGGAATTAGAGATTATGAAATTGAAGATGCTTCTAAGTCTTACCAGTATGGAATATTTTTTATGGGTAGTACTGGGTGCGATGGTAACGATCCATCAGGTACTGATTGTTCGGAATTATCAGGCTCGGAGTCTGATACTAGGATGAAATATGCAGCAAGCTATAGGGTCAATGAAGATCTAACATTGTATGCAACACAAGCAGCTGGTTACAGACCTGGTGGAAATCAGGCACCACTTCCTCCTTTCTGTAGCAGTGATGAAGCAGCTCAAGCAAACTTTTCAAGAAGATTTAATTCTGATGAAGCTGAAACTACAGAATTTGGTGTGAAAGCTAGAGGAGATAATTATACTGCTAATGTGACATATTTCGATGTTGACTGGGATGGAATTATTATCCAAGTTACTCCTGGTTGTGGCTGGAGATATAATTTTAATGGCGGTAAAGCTGAAACTTCTGGTTGGGAATTTGACTTTACATATGCGGTTAATGATTCTGTTTCACTAGATTTTGCTGGAAGCACAATGACTGCAGAGACATCAATTGATATTGCCTCACTCGGAGCATCAGCAGGTGACAGACTTCCAAATACAGTTGAAAAACAATGGAATCTTGGATTGGTGTATGACACTTCAATAATGTCATATCCTACTTATGCAAGACTTGATGTAAATTATTATGGAGATAGTTTTAATACCTTTGCTGAGAATCCAAATTCAAGCTCTCCAGATTATACAAAGTTAAACTTTAATCTTGGATTAGATTTGAATGAAAATTCTAAATTACAACTATCTGTAGATAATCTTACAGACGAAAGAACTGAAGCATATGTTTATGCAGTTAATGACACATCTTGGAGACCAAGAAACTGGATGCAGTGGATACCTCCAAGAACTGTCAGCCTGAAATATTCTTTTAGTTTCTAAATTTTAATGGATGAAGAGATAATATCTCTTCATCCAACTTTAATTAGCTATAAAAATACTAATCTAGTATAGTTTTTTAAAATTAGGTAAAACTATATGAGAATTATTTTTATATATTTTCTTACACTTTCCATCATTGTTTGTTCTGATAATGAAGATATTGTCGAAACAAATATAGTTAATCTAAAAGAATACTCTGTCGACAAAAGCTCATATTGCAAAGATAGAGCTGAACCAAAAAATTTAATATGGTCCCAGAATTTTGATGAAAATTATCTATCTCCAAATGTTTGGAATTATTCAACATCAAATGGTTTTTACGATGGAAAAGAATTTATTAGTGGTTGGGGCAATGGAGAACTTCAGTACTATACAAAGCCCAGAAAATCAGAAAGTAATACCAATACGTCTAAAAATCTTTTTATTGAAAATGGGTATTTAAAAATACAACCTATATATAGAAAAGATAAATCAAGAATTAGCAGCGGTGAAGCTGCATATAACTTTACTTCAGCAAGAATTAACACCAAAAACCTTAAATCTTTTTCCTATCCATCAAAAATTTCAATATGCTTCAAGGTTCCAAAAGGAATTGGATTTTGGCCTGCATTTTGGTTGATGCCAAGTGAAGATATTAGATGGCCAGTTGGAGGAGAAATTGATATTTTAGAAAATAGAGGAAGAATATCTAATATTTCAAGCTCTGCTCTTCATTTTGGCAAACAATGGAATAAAAAATCTACGCTTGTAGGTGAAGCTCTAATTCCAAGGCAGGTTCGCTTCCAGGACAAATTTCATTCTATATCTTTGGTATGGAAGGAAAATGTCATTGCTTTTTATCTTGATAATTCTTCGGATCCATATTTCACTATAAATTCTAATCATCCAGAATTTCAAAAATATAAGTACCCATTCAATAGAGATTATTACATGATTTTAAATGTAGCGGTTGGAGGTAAATATGATGATTATTGGGTTGATTTTGATGCATTTTGCAATGATGAAGAGTGTTCAAATAAAGAAGATCCTGATAGTCATAGATTTATAATTGATTGGATTGAATATGAGAGACTTTAAAAATTATCAATTATAATTAGTGTATGTCTAGGGGATTTATATTATCAGATGAAATTCTTGATCATGAGATCAATTCTCCTGCTTTTGAAGAAAAGCATAACTTTGATGCATCAGGTAAATTAAATGATTTAGAGCTCTTTACTAAAGGGCAACCCTTCAGTCTATATAAAGAGCTTAGAGAAAATGCACCAATATATTTTCATGATCCTATGCCTATGGATCCTGAGCCTGGTTATTGGGTATTAACTAAATATGAAGATATAAAGTACGTATCAATGAATCCAAAAATTTTTTCGTCGCAATATGCTACTGGCAATATGCTAACACTAGGATCAGAAGAAAATAGACATCCTAAATTATTTAAATCAACTATAGACCATATGTTAAATTTAGATGGAGAGATGCATCTTAATCTCAGAAAAGAACATATGCCATTTTTTAAACCTGGGTACGTAGATGAATTAAAACAAAAAGTTTCTTTGAAAGTTACTGAGTTATTGGATCAAATTGCTCCAATGGGTGAGTGCAATCTTGTTAAAGAAGTATCTCAACAATTACCTATTTATACTCTCTCAGAAATACTTGGAATTCCGGATGAAGACAGACAAAAATTAGTCTCTTGGATGGAATTTCTTGAATTAGCCCAATACTTTACTTATGAAATGATAAAAGAGCAAAATGAGGGCAAGACAGATTCAACCCCAGATCCAGCGATGATAGATATGTTTAATGCAATGGTTGATGAAATGTTTGATTACGGAAGGTTCATTCTTAAAAACAAAAGAAAGAATCCCTCAAATGATCTTTTGAGTGCTATTGCTAATGCAAAAATAGAAGGTGAAGAGCTTTCTGATGAATTTCTAGATGGATCTTGGCTGTTAATAATTTTTGCAGGTAACGACACTACAAGAAATACAATGAGCGGCGGCATTAAACTTCTTCATGAGAATCAGCATCAAAAAGAGTTATTAATTAATAATTATGACTTACTTCCAGGTTTTATAAATGAGACTGTAAGATGTGTTTCACCAGTAATTCATATGAGAAGAACATCTCTCATTGAAACAGAAATAGGTGGTCAAAAGATTGGTCCTCATGAAAAGATAGCATTATGGTATGGAGCCGCAAATAGAGATCCAGAAATTTTTGATAAACCAGATGAATTTAATATTCAAAGAGAAAATGCAGAAAAACATCTTGCTTTTGGTATAGGCAGGCATACATGCCTTGGTAAACCAATTGCTTTGATGCAATTGAATGAATTTTATTCACAATTTCTTAAGAGATTTCCAGATTTTGAAATGAATGGTGAATGGAAGGTGGCTCCAAATAATTTTGTTCACGCTATCCAAGAAATGCCAATTAAATTCACCAAAGAATGATAATACCTTATAGGTTTAAAGTAGTTTTTTTATCATTCTTAGCAGTTTTTATTTGTTATATAGATAGAGTTAATATTTCTGTTGCAATCATTCCTATGCAAGAGCAGTTTGGATGGTCTGAATCGCAGGTTGGTATTATTTTGGGATCATTTTATTTTGGATATATGATTACAATGATTCTTGGCGGATATTTAGCTGATAAATATGGCGGTAAAAAGGTTCTTGGATATGCTCTACTAATTTGGTCATTATTTACAATCATTACTCCTTTTTTTGCATACCAAGGATTGTGGTGGTTAATATTAATTAGAATTCTAATGGGTCTTGGAGAAGGGGTTACTTTTCCTTCATGGCATGCGATATATGCTAGATGGATACCATTTCAAGAAAGAACAAGAGCTATAGGTTTTACTAATAGTGGTATAGCTGCCGGGACACTATTTGGATTTGCAGTTGCAGCATTGATAATTGCAAATTACTCATGGGAATGGGTCTTTTATTCATTTGGATTACTAGGATTTTTTTGGTATTTTTTCTGGAATAGAATAGTTACATCTTTTCCAGAGGATAATAAGCTTCTTTCAGATGAGGAATTACATTATATAAAGACTGAAGCACCTTCTAAAGAATCTGCTCCAACAATTCCGCTTTTAAAACTTATAAGAAATGCTCCTTTTATGGCAATAGCCGTTGCAACATTTTGTAATAATTGGTCTTTATATACATTTCTTTCTTACTTACCAAAATATGTTAACGCTCCTGTTGCCCAAGGTGGAATGGGGATAGACTTAGGATCAAATGTATTCATTTATTCAATACTTATACCAAGTCTTGTTGCAATTTTTTCTTTAATATTGGGAGGCTTTTTAGCTGATGGCTTAATTAAAAGGGGATATGGCTTACTAAACGTAAGAAGAAGTGTAAATTCAATAGGCTTTTTTGGTTCGGCATTATTGTTATATCTAATATCGTTGGAGGATTCTCTTATAAATGTTGTCATATTATTGAGCTTAATTAATGTATGTTCTGGCATATGTGCAGGTGGTTTTGGAGTTAATCATGCTGATTTAGGTCCTAAATATACTGGTTCATTGGTAGGAATCGCAGGAAGCATTGGAATGCTTGCAGCAATTATAAGCCCAATAGCTGCAGGATATATTCTTGAAATAACTAACTCTTGGAGTTCTATATTTTATGTCTGTACATTTGTACTTTTATTCGGCGGTACCTTTTATTTACTTTTTGCAAGTGTTGAAAAACAATTCGATTAATTTGTAACCATATTTTGGAAAAAATCAAATATTTCCTGACTTGATCTATCTCTAGCAGTTCTCCATTCTGTAGTATTTGAGTTATTTATTACATTTTTGTTTTTATCAAAGACCAAAACTCTTGGAATCCCCTCAGCAGAAGCAATTCCAAATTCCTCCATTAAATTCATATTTATTTCATATCTAAGAACGTCTATATAAAGAACATTAAATTTTTCATTAATATGTTTTTCAATTTTAGGAATATTCATTGTTCCAGAGAATATCCTACAATCCGGGCACCAATTTGCTCCAAAAATAAGTATTGGTTGTTTTCCGTCTTTAATTGATTTATCAATAAAGTTATCCAGGAATTCAACACTGTAAATTTCTCCATTGTAGGGCAACGGAAGTGGTGTGGTTAATTTGTCATTTTCATCAAGCATAATATTTCCATTAATATTAATACAAATTAAAAAAAAGTATGAAATATTAATATATTTGATTACACTCTTTAACATATTATTAATTTTATTTTAAAAAGTTGGAGAAAAAAAGTTGATCTGGATTATTAGATTGTACCTGTTATTTATGGCATTTATATATGCCATGATTGGAGTTTGGGCAATATTAGATCCCTTACTTGGCGCTCTTGAGCTCGGCTATCCAAGTTTTTTAAATGCTGTAGGTCTCTCAATAACATCTCCATTAGGATATTCTGAAATAGCTGGATTATATGGTGGTTTAAACTTATGTTTGGGCATTATGTGTCTAGTGGGTATTTTTAAAAGAAACATAGGCATTTTCTCAATTAAATTTATAACCTTTTTAGTTGGATCAATTGCATTTGGTAGAGTAATTTTTTCTATGCTTCCAACAACCCCTGGCTTCTATAATCCTTACTTTGTTTTTGAAGTCATCGCTTTTTTTGTTGGAATAACGCTGTTATATCTTCAAAAGAAATTAAATTAAGTTACTCAAACTTAATAAATATAAAATATAACTACTAACAAATAATATACCAATTAGGCGAATAGCATTCACTGAAAATACTTTGTTTGAATAAAATAGTACTACCAACATAAAAACAATTGTTGCTGAGATCATTATTGTGTAGTCCCTGCTTAATAGAACTTGATCTAGCTGAACGCTTGAAAAAAAACCAATAATTGGAACAACTAATGTAATGTTTAACACATTTGATCCAATAACATTTCCAACTACCATATCAGTTTTCTTTTTTAAAACCGCGCTTATTGTAGCTGCTAATTCTGGAAGGCTTGTTCCAATAGCAATGATAGTTAATCCAATAATCAATTCTGAAATATTTAACAAAATAGCAATTTTTTCTGCATAAATGACTGCATATCTTGAACCAAAGATTAATGAAATTAATCCTATGGCCAAAAAAATTAAAGTAATTGAATTATTCTTATCTTGTTGCTCATCAATTAATGTTTGCGTATTTCTATTTGCATTTATTACATACAAAAAATAACAAAAGCTTAATAACAAAAGGATTCCATCAAATTTTGAGACGTTTAAATCAATTAATACGTATCCAAGAATTAATGCTGCAACTAAAAAAGGCATTAGCTGAATTATTGGTGTTTTTTTTGGTAAAAAAGAAATACCTATACATGAAACTCCAAATATTAGTGCAATGTTAGATATGTTTGATCCAACAACTGCGCCCATCGCAATGCTTTCACTGTTATTTAAGACAGAAGAAATTCCTACGAATATTTCAGGAGCGGAAGTACCCAATGCAACTATAGTTAATCCTATTGTTAATTCACTAACTCCAATCTTCTTTGCAATTAAAGATGAGTTATCTACAAATTTGTCTGCACCCCAAATTAATACAGCTAAGGAAGCAACTAAACCTAGGAAGTTGATTAGGAAATCCATAATTTATTTTACCTTAGTTATTAATGGAGATTATGTTTCGTTCCCAAAAATACAATATAATTTAGTTTCAAATTTATAGGGAATACAAATGGAAATCACAAGTTTATTTAACATATCTGGAAAAGTTGCTGTTGTTACAGGCGGTTCAAGAGGAATTGGAGAAATGATAACTGCAGGCTTTTTAGCAAATGGAGTAAAAGTTTATATTTCAGCAAGAAAAGCTCCGGCTTTGATTGAAAAGGCTAGAGAATTGTCTGAAAAATATAATCAAGAATGTATACCAGTTCCATGTGACTTGAGTTCAATGGATGGTATTGATGAGTTTGTTAATCAGATTACTGAAAAGGAAGATGCCATTGATTTTTTAGTTAATAATGCAGGAGCTGCATGGGGCGAACCTCTAGAAAGTTTCTCTGAAAAAGGCTGGGATAAGGTTATGGATCTAAATGTGAAGTCTATTTTTTTCTTAACACAGAAATTTAAAAACTTATTGTCTAAAAATGGGAGTGATGATGATCCATCCAGAGTAATTAATATAGGCTCTATCGATGGGTTAAATGTTCCATCAATGGAAACATATCCCTATGGAGCATCAAAGGCTGCTGTTCATCATTTAACAAGAGTTTTGGCTGCAAAATTAGTTAAAGAAAATATTTTGGTTAACGCTATTGCTCCTGGACCTTATCCAAGTGATATGCTCGGACCAGCTGTAGGTTATGATTATTCTGAAATAGCAAAAAGAAATCCAAGAAAAAGAGTTGGAACTCCTGAAGATATGGCAGGATTGGCAATTTTCTTATGTTCTCGAGCTGGAGCTTATACTGTTGGTGAGACCATAACATCTGATGGCGGAATAGTTAAAACCGCCAATCATGATCTTAGTTAGATTATCTTTGAGCGTCTTTGAAAGCTCTTACAATTAGATCTTTCATCCAAATGTGGCCGCCATCACCTTCATCACTTTTATGCCAGATTAAAAAGTATTCCATTAAAGGAATCTCGATCGGTATTTCAACAAATGGCAGATTATTTCTGTTAGCAAAACTTCTAGTCCCCATTAAAACTAGATCAGTTGACTGGATAATAGTTGGAGCAATCAAAAAATGTTGACATCTCAAGGCAACCTTTCTTCTATAACCAATTTTATCAAGCTCAACATCTATTAAATGAAGGCCTCTTTTTCTTCCAGAGACATGAAGATGTTTTTGTTCAAGTATATCGTTTACGCTTGGACTTTTAATTTTTGATAAATCATGTCCTTCTCTATGCATAACAACAAAATCATCCTCAAAAACTTTCTCAGAATTGATTTCATCAGATCTTGGTATAACTGGATCAACCACAAAATCTAAATTATTCGTAGAAAGAGCATGAACTTGATCGCTTCTAAGGTATGCATAACTTCCAATTGAGATATTTGGAGCTTCCTTATATATTTCTTTCATTAGGTAAGGTAAAACTCTTCCCTCAGAAACATCTCCCAACGATAATTTAAAGTTTCTTTTTGTTGTTGAAGGATCAAAAGTATCAGGCTCATTGACGCTTTGTTGTATCAAAGTCAAAGCACTTTGAACATCTTGAATCATGTTTTCAGTTTTCTGAGTAGGTACCATTCCAGAACCAGTTCTTACGAATAGGTCGTCATTGAACTTTTCTCTCAGTCTTGATAAAGCATTACTAACAGCAGGCTGTGTAATTCCAACGACTTCAGCAGCCTTAGTAAGACTGCCTTCTGTATAGATAGCATTAAGGATTACAAAAAGGTTTAAATCAAAAGAACTTATTTTCATTTTATTGCCTTAAATAAATATTTAGATCATATAGATTTGTAAGTAACATAAAGCTATTATAAGTATGAATTACTTTAGTACTATTCATAGTATTTATAATAGTAACAAAATTTTTGATATAAAGGGAGATTTAACCTCATGATGCCTGAATTAAGACCTGAAGCAGTTGAATTAGTTGAAAAAGTAAAAGATTTTATTGACTCTGAAGTTAGACCAAAAGAGCACGTATTTCATGAGCAAATTAACGTTGGCAAAGATAGATGGAGCAGTTATCCATCAGTTATTGATGAGTTAAAGGAAAAAGCAAGAGCAAAAGGCCTTTGGAACCTTTTTTTACCAGAAAGTGAATTTGGAGCAGGCCTATCAAATTATGAATATGCTCATCTTGCAGAAGAAATGGGAAAATCACATATCGCTTCTGAGGCAATGAATTGTAGTGCGCCCGATACAGGAAACATGGAAGTTATTGCAAGATATGGAAACGAGCAACATCAAGAAGAGTGGCTTAAACCATTACTTGATGGTGAGATAAGATCTGCATTTAGTATGACTGAACCAGGAACAGCTTCATCAGATGCAACAAATATGCAAGCAACAGCAGTTTTGGATGGAGATGAATATGTAATAAATGGTGAGAAGTGGTGGACATCAGGAGCTGGTGACCCAAGATGTAAAATTCTCATATTTATGTGTGTAACTAATCCTGACAATCCAAAACATCAAAGACACTCAATGATACTTGTACCAATGGAAACTGAGGGTGTAGAAATTATTAAAATGATGCATGTATTTGGCTATGACGATGCACCTCATGGACATGCACATATGAAATTTACCAATGTAAGAGTACCAAAGGAAAATCTTTTACTTGGTGAAGGAAGAGGGTTTGAGATTGCACAAGGTCGTTTAGGGCCAGGACGTATTCATCATTGTATGAGAGCAATTGGTGCAGGTGAGGTTGCCATTGAACTAATGTGCAAAAGGGGTATGGATCCAAATAAAGTAGCATTTGGTAAAAACTTAGCACAACTTGGAGCAAATTTTGATTACATAGCTGAGTCAAGAATTGAACTTAATGCTGCAAGATTCTTAACATTGGATGCCGCAGTTAAAATGGATACAGTTGGAAATAAAATTGCAGCAAGCGAAATTGCACAAATCAAAGTATACGCACCTAATGTAGCGCTAAAGATTATAGATAGAGCAATTCAAATTCATGGTGGAGAAGGGGTATCACAACTCACACCACTTGCATCTATGTATGCTCATATGAGAACACTGAGACTCGCTGATGGTCCTGATGAAGTTCATAGAAGAGCCGTCGCAAGATATGAGCTAGGTAAATATATGAGTTAAAGAATTGTCTCGCAATTTAATATTTTACGATACTGAAACAACTGGAATTCATAAAGATTTTAGTCAAATAATACAATGTGGTTCAATTTTTACTGATAACACATTAAAAGTTTTAGACGAACAGAATATTGGTAGTAAACCTTTGCCTTGGATTATCCCTCAACCCAAAGCAATGCTTACTAATAAAAAGATTAATTCCTTTTCATCCAATACTTCTCATTATCAAATGATGAAAGATATTCAACATCAATGGAAAGAATGGTGTATAGACTTGCCATCAATATTTGTAACATACAACGGACATGCTTTTGATGAAGAGCTCATCAGAAGGCAGTTTTGGTGCAATCTATTAGAGCCATACATTACAAATACAAATCAAAATGGAAGACTTGATTTAATGTTGATGATTCATAATATAGCTGCATTTTTTTCAGACGAAATATCAATTCCCTTATTCGAAGATGGACCTGCTTTTAGTATTAAGTTGGAACATTTAGCAAATGAACATGGTATTGATGTCAGTGATGCACATGATGCAATTTCAGACTGCAAATTTATGATTGGGCTATGCAAAGTTATTAAAGATAAAATACCTGAAGTTTTTGATTCATTTTTGGATATTTCAACAAAGGAGGGTGTTAAAAATCTTTTATATTCTGATGAATTTCTTGCTCTTGGTGAGGTCTACAGGCGCCATCCTTTTAAGTATCCTGTTGTAATTTGTGGTGCTGATAACTCCAGACCTAATGATATTTGTTTCTTTGATTTGAGTTTTGATCCAGATGAAATTATTGATCTAGACTTCACAGAAATTAATAAAATGATTCAATCTGGAGGAAGGGACTTACCTTTAAAAAAATATAAAATTAACAAAACTATTCCAATATGCTCAAGCAAACATCTTACAAAAAATAATCACTTTGATATAACTCATGAAGAGCTTCAAAGACGAGCGGATATAGTTAAGTCTAATCAAGACTTCTTCACACAAGTTTCTCAGGCTATGGAGGATAGAATTATGAATTTTCCAGAACCAGATTATGTTGAAGGAACCATATATTCTGGCGGTTTTCCTTCCTATAGAGATCAAGATCTGATGAAAGAATTTCACCATACTGATAATCTTGAGCAACTTATTAAAATCTCAAGAAATTTTGAAGATGAAAGATTTCGACTTTTAGCTGAAAGAATTATTTGTGATAAATATCAAACAGATATTCCTGATGATATTAAAACAAGATTTGATGATTTAATTAATGAGAGAGTTTATACAGATGGAAAATGGGGCTCTGTTGATAAGGCGCTCAATGAAATTGAAAAACTTTTAGATGAAAGAAATAATAAAGAAGATAAAGCTATTCTCGTTGCAACAAAAGAACAACTACTATCAATGCAAAAGTAAAATGAAAATATATTTGTGGATCATTTTAATAATTTCCTTTGATATAAAATCTGATATATCTCTTAAAGAGCTTGATTTAAAAGAGGTATTTAATAGCGGAAGAAGTTTGATCTCTCTTGATAATGGTTTGCACTATCTTGAGGAAGAATCAGACATGCAAAATACACTTTTTATTGGTGTTCACGGTAGTGATAGTGAGGGGTATGAATGGGTATACCCATTAATAACATTAGACAACAAGCAAAATCTAGTGAGCTTCTTTCGTTACAACGATAATTTGTGCCCAAACAGAGCTTATGCAATTCTTTTTAGTGAAATTAACAGTGTATTAGATCAAAACAAAAACATTGATCAGGTAGTTTTAATGGGCCACAGTTATGGTGCAATGATCATAGCAATGTTTTCAGAGACATGGATAAATGAAATACCATTGACCTTGCATGCAGTGGCAGGACCTTTAACTGGACCTATACCATCTGATTTTAGATTAGGTCTTTTTAATAAGATTTGTAATTATTCTGCACCTAAATTTGTTAGAGATAATGTAACTCTCTTTCAGTGGAGAACAATTAAAGAATTGGATGGCGCATTTAATAATCTAGATTATGATCCACAAATTATAGAAGTTGAGGGTAGTAAAGTAACAAGATTACCTAAAACCTATAACGGAAGAAGACTTGGTCATAACTGGTCGATAAGTTGGGTTGCAGATCAACTTAAAAAATAATTAAGTTGGTGGGCGAGGAGAGATTCGAACTCCCGACTTCCTGCGTGTCGAGCAGACACTCTAACCAACTGAGTTACTCGCCCATAAAGAGGAGTAATTTTACACAAAAAATTTATTAAATAATATTAATTAATTTTTGCAAGATATTCATCAAGTCTTGTTTGATTCATTACAAATGTAGACTTAAATTGTACTGCAACATTTTTAGCAGTTTCTATATTTGAATTATCGTCACCTACTTGTATTACACCAACCATAGCCATCATTGCATGAGGTGTACATTGATATCCGTAAACACCTGGAATTTCAAAGGTTACTGAAATATCTCTACTTAATTGTCCGTTCCAAGGTGAAGCACCAGATGGAATCATACCAGGTATAGATGCAGAATTATGAGCAGCATCAGTAGACTCAAATGTAACGGTATCACCAACATTAATTTTTAAAAATGCAGGCTCAAAAACCATTACACCAGTAACACCTTGATTAAGCATCTTAACAGTATGAGTTTCTGAATATAGATCCAAACTTGTAAAAGAAATTATTAAAGAAAAGATTAAGTTTTTTTGTATAGTGCCCATAGCATTATTATATTTATTTATAATTAAATATCAATATAATTTATATCATCAATCATTTGCTTTAAATATAAAAATGATTATATTAAACATATATTTTCTATATTTATTTAAATTTTTACTATGAAATTAATCAATCATATTAGGCCTTTTTTAATATTAATACTGTTATCTCCGATTGCATTAAATGTATTTGCTGATTACTTCCCAAATAAAGAAAATTGGGATATTTCATCACCTGAATCAGAGGGTGTAAATCCCAATAAAATTGATAAATTAATGGATTTATCATTTTCAGATGATGCAACTCAAGCAGTTGTTGTAATTAAAAATGGCAAAATAATTTCAGAAAAATATGCTGATGGATATGATCTTGATTCTCATGGTACATCTTGGTCAATGGCTAAAAGTTATTATGCTGCGTTAATTGGAATTTCGCTTGATCGTGGTGAGATTAATAGTCTCGATGATAAAGTTTCAGATTATCTAGATTATTTTGATGACGAAAGGTCAGATATCACTTTAAGAGATCTTCTCGATATGTCTAGTGGTCTTGATTTTCCAACTCACGAACATGAAAAAATGTTTTTTCAAGTAGACCATCTTCAATATGCAAAAAAAGTTGGTGTAGAAAAAGATGCTGGTGAAAAATTTGAATATAACAATGTCAATTCGATGCTACTAGGTGACATTTTATTTCAAGCAACTGGTAAAAAAGCTGATGTACTTTTTGAAGAAAGAATCTTAGAACCTCTGGATATAGATGACTATAAGTTATGGAAAGACGAAAAAGGAAATGTGATGACATATTGTTGCGTGGATATGTCAGCAAGAGATTATTCTAAGTTAGGTTTATTATTTGCTCGAGACGGTAAGTGGAATGATGAACAAATTGTGTCTAAAGAATTTGTAGATGAAACTTTTCAGGTGGTATGGGAAACACCAAGCAGATTTACAGATTATAAACGTTACTATTCTCTGCACTGGTGGGTCTCAAAGTATGATGAAGAATCAAAAATATTTAATACCAGTGGAAAGTTCGGACAATATACTTTTGTAGACAGAGAAAATGATATTGTTGTAACAAGAATCTCTAAATATGCAGAACAAGACAATGGTTCTACTCAGAAGTGGGGCATAATGAAATATCTTAGATGGGCAGGCATAGATAATGCTATTGCTATTGGCAGGATGTTGATAGCTTCAGGAACTATAGAGTCTGGATCAGATGTGATTACTCCTTTCACAGATGAGGAGGGAGAATCTTACGAATTCTATGTAAAATATCCTGAAATTATTGATTCAATTGCTGATTTAAGTCGTAACTAATATTTAATTCATCAGCTTTGTTTATAAAAGTATTAATGTCTTTTTTCCATTCTTCAAGATAATACCCATCATTACCTTGTTTATTTAGATACCTAAGAAAAATTCTTCCAGTTTCATCTTGATAGCCTGCTTGAAATGGCTCTCCAGTTGCACTATTTAATCTTTTATATCTATCATCCATTTATCAAGTCCATACAAACAATATCATTGGTATAGACGCCAATATTATTAAAATATCCATAGGCAAGCCCATACGCCAGTAATCAGTAAATTTATAATTACCTGGACCCATTACAACAGTATTACATTGATGTCCTATTGGAGTTAAAAATGCACAACTTGCCCCAACTGCGACGACCATTAAAAAAGGCTCAATGGCATACCCTAATTCTAATGCTATTCCAGTTGATATTGGAGCCATAATCACAGCTGTTGCTGCATTATTGATAATATCGGTTGTTACCATGGTAACAATTAAGATAATGAGGAGTATCCAAAACAAACTCAGGCTTGATGCATACGTGGATATTGAAGTTGCAATCAAGCTACTCACTCCTGTTGTTTGAAGCGCAGTTCCGATTGGTATCATTGCTGCTAACATAACAATAATTGGCCAATCTATTTTTCTGTAAAAATCACTGTCAATAATTTTAATTCTTGCAAAAGCTAAAACACATAATAAAAATGCTGGTGCCGCACTTAAATAGTTGAATGAGACTAAAAAGATTGATAATAAAAAGAATAACAGCCCCTTAATAAGCCTACTTCTACTTGGTATTGTTTGAAGTTCTCTTTGTCTTAGGGGCATTAAACCTAAATGTTTAATTTTATTAGAGACATCTTCTTCAGCGAGATCTCTAACTCCTAGAAGTAATACATCACCGGCTCTAAATTGTTCTCTTGTAAGTCTGGTTCTATATTTTGAACCCTTTCTCCATAGTCCAAGAAGATTTAACTCTTCAAAAGCGAGCTTTTGAAAAAAATCATACTTTCTTCCAATCAATCTAGAACCGGGAGTGATCATGACTTCAATTTCTTCAAGATCATCTTCGTCAAATGAATGAAGTTCTTTGGGAATGGAAAAATCAAAAATATCTAAAATATTTGCAAGATCATCGGGAGGGGTCTTAATAACCAATATTTGTCCTGCTTTAATTCTCATATTATTTTGAACTTTCTTGATTGAGCCATTTTCGGATACTATTCCAAGGATTTCTGTATCTTCTCCAGCTTGTGTTTTAAATGCATATAAAGTCATGCCAATTGAAGAGCTTTTTTCATTTACGAGCACCTCAAATAAGTACCCTTTAAGATCAATTAAATGCTCAGTTGAAGGCATCTCTTTTCTTAAAAAAATTAACCTATTTCCAATAAAAGCAATGAAAAGAACGCAAATTATTGTTACTACTAGACCAACATACGAAAAATCAAAGAAATTAAACCCAGAGTTTGATATAGATGCCTTATATTCAGATATTATTATATTTGGTGGAGTTCCAATTGCGGTATTCATTCCACCTAAAATGCAAGCAAAGGCTAAGGGCATTAGGTACTTAGAGGGATGCCATTCCATCTTTTGACATATATTAAGTGTTATGGGTAAGAGAATTGCTAAAGCACCTATATTATTTATAAATGATGACAAAACAGCAGCTATTAATAGGAGAGAAATCATAAATTGGATCTCTGTAAACTCCCTACCTCCAATAAGCTTACCTACAAGACCTGCTATACCTGAATTACTTAAACCTTGACTAATTATAAGAACAAGTGCGACTGTAATAACAGCAGGATGAGCAAATCCAGCAAAAGCCTCATTGGCAGGTATTATTTCAAGAACTACTAAAACAAATAATGCACCAACCGCTAGAGCATCATATCTAATTCTTCCCCATATAAATAAACACAGAAGAGCAATCAAAGTTGAGGATAATATGATTTGATCGTTCATAATTCATCAATTTTATTTTGGCATGGATTCAACATATAGAGAAGTTGAAGGGTAGGCAAATTCAGATTTGTTGCTCTTTACAATTTTCATTATATTGAAGATCAGGTTTTCTTTTACTTCGTTAAATGCAGCAAATCCCATTGGATCAGCATAAGCAACAATCATTAAATCAATAGAGCTACCACCCAATTCAACAATTCTTACAACAGGATCTAAATCGCCCTCTGTAGTAAAGTCATTACTTTTAATTATGTAATCTTTTATTTCATTTCTTATCGACTCAAGTTGTTCAACACTTGTTGAGTAAATAAGATTAATTTTCCAATTGATTCTTCTATTAATCATTTCACCATGGTTAATTACTTTAACGTCAGATAAATCTTTATTAGGTATAACCATTGGTGCAGTGTCAAAAGTTCTAATGACAGTTGATCTAAAGCCAATACTTTCTACAATTCCATGGAGCTGTCCACTTACCTCAATTCTGTCACCCGGCTGAAATCTATGTTCACCAATTATTAATATTCCTGAGATTAGATTTTTAAAGAAATCTTGTGCGCCTAATGCTACTGCCACAGAAAACAATCCCAAACCAGCAACGAGTGGACCAATTTGAATACCAAATATATCTAATATTATTGCTGCTCCAATTACCCAAACAATAAATTTTGAAGCTCTTTCAAGCCACATTTGCATTGATGCTGTAAGCCATGAGCTTGTGGAGAGGGCAGCGAAAATTGGTTTTACACTATTTGCAAGGGCGCTGAAAATAGTAAAAATGACAAAGGCTTTTACTATATTTGTTGCTATGTCACCAATTAAACCCGAAAGAGGTAATATTAAAGTGCAAATATATAAAGCAATTGTGATAGGCACTAATCCAATTGGCCTTCTTAATGCATTAAGAATTTCGTCATCTATCTTTGATTTTGTTTTACTGGCAAGCCTTTCAAGAGAATTAAGAATTATTGAAATAATAAAACCTCTAAAAAGAAATGCTATTAAAATAACCAACAAAGAAGAAATTATTGATCCTAGATCAATACCTAAGAATCCTTTATTCCAGACTTCAGAGATAAGATTTATAAAATTTTCCATAATAATGTTGTTATTTTATGTTTATTTTATAAATTTAAGCAAAATTATGAGTTATCTTGCAGCTTTATCTTTTATAAAATAAGGTAAATATATTAAGTAAAAAACTGCAATTGCAAGCGGCGTTGTAACTAACAAATGCAATGGCGGTTCTGGAAATACATCCATTAGAGAAGCACCATCTGGTTTAGCCATCAAATACCAAAAATTTGCAGGATCACCTAACATCAAATTAATCACATAGACTATTGGCAATAATATAAAAGCAGTTATTGCTGACACTTTTAATATGTCTTTTGCATAAGGTCTATTACCAAGAGAAACTGTTGCATACATTATTCCAACAATAATCATTCCATGACCAATCATAAAAAATATGTAATCTAAATCATGATGACTTATATCTGGTGTAAGAATTGCCATAGATGCACCACCTAGGCCCCAAAAAAAAGCACACAGATATAAAATCCTTGGCCCACCTAATAAAAACCAAATTAGAAATATTTCAGAAAGATCACACATATGTAGTGGAATTGTTTCTCTCCAATCATAGGGATTTGCTAACAGATAAAGATCTTTATATGGTGAAATAATGACATGTGCAGCTATTATTCCTGCGATTATTTTGCTCATAAGTGATTTATCACTTTCAGATTTATTTTTATAGAACTTTGGTAAAAATACTGAAACTATAATCACTGAAAATATAGTTATAAGGTGAACTGTGCCAAATATTTGAAAAGGTGTACCAAACATATTATTCCCTGTTAAATTTATAAATTCGAATTATATTATTATTTAAGAGTTGTTGAAACTTTCTAGTAAAATCTGTTCTGTTAAAATTGCAGGTAAAATTTTTGACTCGCTCATACCTGGTTTCCAAAAAATATATAACGGAACACCATTTCTATTATAGGATTCAAGAGTTTTTAGAATTTCATCATTTTTGTTAGTCCAATCAGCAACAATGTATTGGATGTTATTTTCATAAATGTATTCTTTAACATTTGGTCTTGATAAGGCAATTTTGTCATTTGTTTGGCATGTTATGCACCACGCAGCAGTAAAATTAATTAAATAAGCTTGATTTTTGTCTTTATATTCATTTTCTATATTTTTATTCCATTGAACATAATCGTAACTCTCAAGTTTTACCGCATTTGTTGGTTGTATTTCGTTTGAAGGAATATCCCTGAATTGAAAGAAAATTACGAAAGCTGCAATAACAAAAATAACTAATTTATAACTAGATTTATTTAGCTTTGTAGAAATCCATATTAACAAAGAGATCATTAGAATCGTCATTAAAAGAAAAATCACTTCGTTTGAAGATGTTTGAACGCTAAATACCCATATTAACCATATTGATGTCGCAAACATGGGAAATGCAAAAAATTCTTTCAAAGCAACCATCCAGTTACCTGGTTTCGGTAGATAATTTATCAAACTTGGCGAGGCTGATAATACAAAATAAGGAAATGCAAAACCTAGACCTAGTGCAGAAAATACTGGTAATGTAATTCCAGAGGGTTGAATTAATGCATAACCAAGTGCTGCGCCCATAAATGGTGCTGTGCATGGTGAGGCAACAATAACAGCCAAAATACCTGTAGAAAAGGAACCTAGTAAACTTCCGTTGGTTCCTATGCTACCAAGTCTAGTCAATGATGAACCTATGTTAATATCGCTTAGAAGCACTAAACCAATTACAAACATTAATAAACTTAGTAATCCAACAATAAGTGGTGACTGTAATTGAAATCCCCAGCCTAAATATAAACCAGCTTGTTTTAGTAAAATCATTGCAAATCCAATAAGAAGAAATGAAATCATCACTCCAGCACAAAACGCTAAGGAATGAGCTCTAATTTTTGATGGAGATTGATTACTCATTGATACAAAACTTAGAACTTTTAATGAAATTATTGGAAAAACGCATGGCATTAAATTTAAAATTAGGCCACCTACAAACGCAAAAATTAAAGCTTGTAAAAATGAAATATTAAGTGAGTTTTTAGTAGCATTTTCAATTTCAGTATCAATTATATAACTCTCGTTATCATTAATAGTTAATACTCCAGATAAATACTCAAAAGATTTAAGATCATCTAATTTTTTAATCTTAAGCAGATAATTATTTTCTTCTTTAATAAGCTTTTGATCTGCAGCATGTTCAATAATATCTTGGTTATCGATAAAAAATGTTGCGGAACCAACATCGAAAGGCCAAGAAAACCTTATATTTATGAACTCACTATCTAGTGATGCCCTCACTGGAAGTATCTGAGATGGAACTTTTAAAAACCAATCATACAGCTCAGCATCATTTTTAATTTCATTAAGATTTGTTTTGATTAATGCTTTTTCTGGAACACAAATATCATCACATATTAAAAAATCTATATTTGCCTCAATAAATGAATTCTTATCATTAGAGTTATTAATCTCATAGGGAAAAATTACAAAATTCTTATACCCATATGTCATTAGTGGTTCATATGGTATTAAAGTTGGGGTTGGCCAGTATAACTCGCTAATTGAAATATTGTCGTCATGAGACCATTTAACTTTTATTGGGCCTCCTGAATCACCAGGATTTTTCCAGTAGGTATGCCAATTCTCTTGCATATCCATTCTAATACCAATAAGAGTTTGGCTTTTACCTTCTTTTACATTTTCAAACTTTACCAACGAGACATTTGCATGACCGGTATCAACAGTCACTGCATTTGTGGCTAAGCAAAAAAATAGTAGAAAGGATATTTTAAGAAATTTCATTAAATGTAATTTTATCCTATTTAACATTTGGGGTGCATTATGCACCCCATTTCACATTATATGAGTTATTTACTTGAGATTCTTTTTGGTGATTTAATCTCAATCATCCTAGGTTTCTTTTCATCAGGAATAATTTTCTCAAGACTAATAGTTAATAAACCATTAATCAATTCTGCACCTTGAACAACAACATCCTCAGAAAGGGTAAATTGCTGTTTAAATGCTCTTTGAGCAATTCCTTGATATACAACCTTATTTTCACCATTAACAACCTCAGTGGTTGGCCCATCGTAACTTACTGAAAGAACTCCTTCAGCAAGCTCTATCTGGATATCATCTTTTGACAATCCAGCTACAGCAATCTCAATGGCAAAATAATTACCATCTTTGCTAATGTTATATGGTGGATAGCTTGATGATCTATCATTAGACTCAGAGAGTCTTTGCAATCTATCAAACAAAGGTTCGAACCCTAGTACACGTGTTGTGAAAAATGGGTCTGTAAAGTTAAGTATCATAATAGTCCTCCTTAAAAGCGACTTTATAAATGTGCATCTAATAAAAGCATACACTTGTTAATGCGAAGATCCTTTGTGGCATCTTCATCAAGTTATATTTAATGTCTCTTTTAGCTTTTTCAACCTTTATTTTTTTTTCATTTTAAAATATCCTTATCAGTAGAACTTTTATTAAATTCAAATGTCAAAATTATTATGAAAACCAAATTTATTTTGTTTACATTTACTTTTTTCTTTACAGTCATTTTAAATGCTGAAGAAACGCCTCCATCAATTAAAGAGGGACAAACATGGTATCTTGAAGCAAGGAGTAATAAATTAACTCCATCTAGCAGCAAAGTTTTATACTTTTTTTCAAACGACGCATACAACACTTATCAAGCTAGAATTTTTTCTGATTGGGACAGGTTCTCCATAATTGATTCAAGGAATCTAGTAAGACTTAACAAAGGTGATAGAGTTGAAATTATAAAATCTAAGCATTTTGAAAAAATATATAAAGTAAAACTGTTAGATGGATTCGAAAAGAATAGAGAATACTTTGTTATCAAAGATGATCTTTTAAAGTACTATAAATTAGATGAAAAAGAAAAAAATACATAAATCATTAGTTGGCTTAATTTCAATTTTGGTTGCAACCTCATGTGTTAGTAGTACTAGTTCTTTACAGCCTGAAGTAGTTTCCAGAATTGATGCTCAAAAACAACAATATGTTGTTTTTGGAACTATTAGGGATACTAATAAGGTAACTATAGAAGATGATAGAGAAGTTGGCGCCCTAGCAGGTGCAGCAATTGGCGGCAAAATTGGTAAAGAGATAACAGATTCTGAACCAGAACAAGATATTGCTACAGTTTTAGGTGCTATGGTTGGCGCATCAATAGGTTCCGAAATTGCTGCAAATAAAAGGGAGGGAATTGAATTATTAATTGAGACAGATAGTGGAAGTTTTGTTTCAATCATTCAAGAAATTGGCATATATTCTTTTTTCAATGGCCAAAAAGTCAGAATTATTAAAAGAAACGGTAAATCAAGAGTTATACCATCTGAATAATGTCTGATGACATATTCAATAATATTTACAATAAATCACTAGATCTTCTTTCTAGAAGAGAACACTCAACTAAAGAAATAAGAGAGAAGCTTCTTTTACGATTTGATGACTGTGCAGTTATAGATTCTGTTTTAACAAAACTTGAAAAAAATAACCTTATAAGTAATTTGAGATTTGCTGAGGCATACGTATCTAGCAGAAAAAGAAAAGGA
>ENA-OSEY01000681-OSEY01000681.1-marine-metagenome-genome-assembly--contig:-NODE-681-length-24183-cov-21.229279_pt1 | contig 24183 bp, 24 predicted proteins | sample MGYA00248465_ERZ534230 | MGnify/ENA primary metagenome ERZ534230 (study PRJEB26409, sample SAMN06344110) | marine metagenome | isolation source: Sea water from surface | place: Atlantic Ocean:Southern...
AATTGTAAAACAAGTGGAATAAAATGTCAGTTTTAATAAATAAAAATACTAAACTTATATGCCAAGGGTTCACAGGCTCTCATGGAACCTTTCATTCTGAACAGTCAATAAAATATGGGACAAATCTAGTTGGAGGCGTAACTCCAGGCAAGGGTGGACAAATACATTTAAATAAACCCGTTTTTAATTCTGTTAAAGAAGCAAAAGAACAGACTAATGCGAACGCAACAATGATTTATGTGCCCGCAAAATTTGCTGCCGCGGCAATAATAGAGGCAATTGAAGCTAAAATTGAATTGATAGTTTGCATAACTGAGGGAATTCCAATCTTGGATATGTTAAAAGTTAAAGAAAAGTTATTAAATTCAGCATCAAGATTAATTGGACCAAATTGTCCAGGAATTATTACGCCAGGTGAATGTAAGATTGGTATTATGCCAGGCAATATTCATAAGAAGGGATCTGTTGGGATAGTCTCAAGATCAGGGACTTTAACCTATGAAGCTGTTGCACAAACAACTGAAAATGGATTGGGACAGTCGACGTGTATCGGGATAGGTGGCGATCCAATTAATGGAACTAATTTTATTGATTGTTTAGACTTATTTTTAAACGACCCGGAAACAGAGTCTATTTTAATGATCGGTGAAATTGGAGGAACTGCAGAAGAAGAAGCAGCAGAATTTGTTAAAAATCATAAAATCAAAAAGCCGATGGTAGGATTTATTGCTGGTATAACAGCACCCCCTGGACGAAGAATGGGACACGCGGGAGCAATAATTTCTGGTGGTAAAGGTGGAGCTTCAGATAAGATCGATACAATGACAGATGCAGGTATTATCATTGCAAAATCTCCTGCAGAAATGGGAATTACATTAAAAAATAAATTGGGTCTTTAATATTTTAATGTTAATACTATAATAATCGTAAATGAGCTCTTCAAAAAACTTAGAATTTAAGCAGCAGTCTTTTCTTAATAAATCTAACAGCCAATTCATAGAAGAAATGTATGTTAGATTTATAGAAAATGACCCTGAATTACCAGATAGTTGGAAAAAATATTTTAGTGATTTGAATGAAGATTTAAACTCAGTTACGAAAGAGATAACAGGTCCTACATGGGGCCCAAAAAAAATATCGATTGATCCAAAAAGGAATAGAAAATTAGAGGAAAACCTTAGTGGTTCGGAAAAAGAAAAAGTTGATTCAATCAAAGCAATTGCATTGATTAGAGCATACAGAATAAGAGGCCATCTTATAGCAAACCTTGATCCCCTTGGATTAATGAAACGAGATTATCTTTATGAATTACATCCAAATGACCATGGATTTAAATCAGAAGATTTTGACAGAAAAATATATCTTAACTCGTATATGGATGTCGGCTATGCATCGGTAAATGAAATTATCGCAAAATTAAGAAAGGTATATTGCTCTTCAATAGGTGCAGAATACATGCACATTACGAACCCGACTGAGAAAGTTTGGTTTAGGGAAAGAATGGAAAAAGACGAAAATCAAATTAATTTTACTGAAAAAGGTAAGGATGCGATTTTAAATAAAATTATTCAGGCGGAGGGTTTTGAAAAATTTTTAGCGAAAAAATATGTTGGCACAAAGAGATTTGGTCTAGACGGCGCAGAGTCCTTAATACCTGCTTTAGAGCAAATAATTAAAAGAGGGGGTCAATTAGGGGTTAAAGAAATTAAAATTGGAATGTCTCACAGGGGAAGATTAAACGTTTTAGCGAATGTCCTCCAAAAATCTTATAAAAGAATTTTTAACGAATTTGCAGGTGAATTTGCATCATCCAGCGAAGATTCTACTGGCGATGTAAAATATCATTTAGGCGCCTCTTCAGATAGAACTTTTGATGGCAATTCAGTTCATGTTAGCCTTACAGATAATCCATCTCATTTGGAGGCAGTTAACCCTGTTGTTCTAGGTCAAACAAGAGCAAAACAATATTTTCATAATGATAAAGAGAGAAAAAAAGTAATACCTTTACTCATTCATGGAGATGCTGCGTTTGCTGGTCAAGGTGTTGTTGCAGAGTGTTTTGCTATGTCAGGACTAAAAGGTCATAATACAGGTGGAACAATCCATATAATTGTAAATAACCAAATTGGATTTACAACAAGCCCAAGATTTGCAAGATCAAGTCCATATCCATCTGATTTAGGAAAAATTGTTGAGGCACCTATTCTACATTGCAATGGTGATGATCCAGAGGCAGTTGTTCATTGTGCGAAAATTGCTATTGAGTTTAGACAAAAATTTAACAAAGACGTAGTTATTGATATGATTTGTTACAGAAGATTTGGTCATAATGAGGGAGATGAACCATCATTTACTCAACCTTTAATGTATAAGAAAATAAGGTCTCACCCATCAACTTTAAACATTTATGGAAAAAAACTTATTGAGGAAAATAGTTTATCTGAGGAAAAATTTAAAAATAAGATAAATGATTTTAAAAATCTTTTAGATGACCAATTTAAAAATGCAAATGACTATAAGCCAAAATTAAATTGGTTCGAAGGAACCTGGTCAAGATATCAGCCAAAAAAAGGTAAAGATAAAAGAGGACAAACTGGGGTTGATATACCTAAATTAAAGAAACTTTCTGAGAAAATTAACTTTCTTGGTCCAGAGCTTAATATTCATAAAACCATTCAGAAAATATTTATAAATAGAAATAAATGTGTTCAAGAAGAGAAAAATATAGATTGGGCTAATGCAGAAACACTTGCATTTGCTACATTACTTCAGGAAGGATATCCTGTAAGATTAGTGGGTCAAGATAGTGGCCGTGGTACTTTTAGCCAAAGACATTCGGTGTTGAGAAATCAAGAAGACAATTCAAGGTATGTACCATTAGACCATGTATCTTCTAAACAGAAAAAATTTGAGGTAGTAGATAGTTTCTTATCTGAGCTTGCAGTACTTGGATTCGAATATGGTTACAGTCTAGTAGAACCAGAAACTTTAACAGTATGGGAAGCTCAATTCGGTGATTTTGCAAACGGAGCTCAAGTTGTAATTGATCAATTTATAGCATCTGGAGAAAGAAAGTGGTTTAGAGCTTCAGGCCTAGTTCTTTTACTTCCTCATGGTTATGAAGGACAAGGACCTGAACACTCATCCGCAAGACTTGAGAGATTTTTACAACTTTGTGCACAAGAAAATTTACAAGTATTAAACTGCACAACACCTGCTAATTATTTTCATGCGCTTAGAAGACAAATACACCGAGAATTCAGAAAGCCTCTTGTAATTATGACACCTAAATCTTTATTGAGAAATAAATATTGCGTTTCTAACATTGAGGATTTTGGAAAGAACAACTCATTTCACAGAGTTTTAGAAGACCATGCTTTAAATAAAAAAAATAAATTAATTGAACTCAAAAAACCAAAAAAAATACGTAAAGTAGTTATTTGTTCTGGAAAAATATATTTTGATCTTTTAGATGCCAGAGAGAAAGCAAAAGTCGATGATGTTGTTTTAATAAGAATAGAGCAACTTTATCCATTTCCAGTAAGATCTTTAGCAAGTGCTATTAAACCATATGTAGAAAATGCAAAATTTATTTGGTGCCAAGAAGAACCAAAAAATATGGGCGCTTGGTTTTCTGTAAGGGATTATATTCAATGGACTTTAGATAATTTAGAGGTTAAAAAGAAAATAGAGTTTATTGGCAGAAATCCTTCAGCTTCACCAGCTACAGGATATGCGAAAAGACATGCAAAACAACAAAAAGAAATTATAGATAAAATTTTAGAATAATGTCAGATAAAATTGTAGTTCCAGTTTTAGGAGAAAGTATAACAGAAGCAACTGTAGCTAAATGGTTAAAAAATAAAGGTGATAGTGTCGAAGCCGATGAACCTGTTGTTGAACTTGAAACTGATAAAGTAAATTTAGAGGTTCCATCCCCCTCAGATGGAGTATTAAGTGAAATAAACGCCCAAAATGGCTCAACGGTTGAGGTAGGAGCTGTTCTTGGATCAATAATCGGAGGAAGTTCAAAAAAAGATGAAACTGAGGATGAACCTAAAGAAGAGAAAGTAGTACACAACGAAGATAATATTATTAGTTTAAAAAAAGAAGTTGAAACAAAAGAAGTTGAGACAAAACTGTTCGATAAGGAAGAAAAAATTTCAGAACCTAATGAAAATACAAGTAAGGAAGAACCATTAATACTTACAGAAGAAGTATCCTCTAAAAAAGAGAAATCTAAAAAAACAAAAGATGTATCTGTTTCTCCTGCTGTGAGAAAGATTGCTGCAGATAATAAAATTGACTTAAAAAAAATTCAAGGAACTGGCAGAGGTGGAAGAGTTTCAAAAGGTGATCTATTAAGTTTAATGAACATTAAACCTGGACCTTCTGAGCGGAAAATAAAGTTTGGCCAAGAAGAAAAAATAAAAATGACAAGGCTAAGACAAACAATTGCTAAAAGACTCAAACAAGCTCAAGATAATGCAGCAATGCTTACAACTTTTAATGAAGTTGATATGAGCGGTATAATTGACATGAGAAAAGAAAATCAAAGTGATTTTCAAGATAGGTTTGGCATAAAACTAGGTTTTATGTCCTTTTTTGTTAAAGCTTGCATTGAAAGTCTAAAACTTTTTCCAGCAATTAATGCTGAAATCGAGGGAGAGAACATAATTTATAAGAACTACTATAATATAAGTTTTGCAGTAGGCACCGAAAAAGGTCTTGTGGTTCCAGTTTTAAAAAATGCAGATGAAATGTCTTTCGCAGACATAGAAAAGAAAATTAAAGAATTGTCTGATAAAGCAAGAGATGGAAAGATTACAATTGACGATCTTCAAGGCGGGACATTTACTATCAGCAACGGTGGTGTCTATGGGTCAATGTTATCAACACCTATTTTAAATTTACCTCAATCCGGAGTTTTAGGAATGCATAATATTGTAGAAAGGCCGCATGTGGTAAATGGTGAAATTAAAATAAGACCAATAATGTATATAGCTTTATCATATGATCATAGAATAATTGATGGGAAAGAGGCAGTATCTTTTTTAAAAAATACAAAAGATAACTTGGAAGATCCAAGAAGATTATTTTTAAATTTATAGTTTATGACAGAAAAATTTGACTCAGTAGTTATTGGTGGCGGACCTGGTGGATATGTTTGCGCTATAAGGTTAGCTCAGTTAGGTCAAAAAACTGCTTGTATAGAAGCTAGAGGTGCTCTAGGTGGAACTTGTTTAAACATTGGATGTATTCCTTCAAAAAGCTTATTAAATTTGTCTGAGAATTTTAAAAAGGCTAAAAATTTTTCTAAACTTGGAATTGAAACAGGAGACGTAAAACTTAATTTAGATAAGATGATGAAAAATAAGGAAAAAGCAGTTTCAATTTTGACCAAGGGTGTTGAATTTTTATTCAAAAAAAACAAAGTAACTTACTTAAAAGGTTTCGGCAGTTTTATTTCTGACAAAAAAATATCAGTAAAAGGCGAAGATGGTAAAAAAAAAGAGATTGAGGCAAAAAACATTATTATTGCGACTGGATCTGAGGCAATGCCTATGCCTAACGTAGAATTTGATGAAAAAACAATTGTCTCTTCGACAGGCGCCCTATCTTTAAAAGAAGTTCCAAAAAGTCTAGTTGTCGTTGGTGGGGGTTATATAGGTTTAGAAATGGGTTCTGTCTGGTCTCGTTTAGGGGCTGAAGTAAATGTAATCGAATTTTTAGATCATATAACACCTGGGATGGATAGAGAGATTTCAGAAGAGTTTATGAAAATATTGAAGAAACAAAATATAAAGTTTCACTTAAATAGAAAAGTAACTAGCATTAAAAAAACTAACAATGGGGTACAAATTTCAACGTCAGATAAGAATGGAGACAGTAAAGAATTTAATTGTGATGTAGCCCTAATATCAATTGGAAGAAAACCGTTTACATCTAATTTAAATTTGAGTTCTGCAGGAGTAAAATCAGATGAAAAAGGAAGGATTAAAATTGACAAAAAATTTCAAACTTCAGCAAAAAATATTTACGCTATTGGAGATGTAATTGATGGCCCAATGTTAGCTCACAAAGCTGAAGAGGAAGGGATCGCAGTTGCAGAAATAATTGCAGGCCAATCTGGTCATGTAAACTACGATTTAATTCCAGGGGTAATTTACACTACTCCTGAGGTAGCAAGTATAGGTTTAACGGAAGAGCAACTAAAAGAAAAGAATAAGTCTTATAAAATTGGAAAGTTTCCTTTTATGGCCAACTCAAGAGCTAAAGCAATTGACGAGCCTGAAGGATTCGTAAAAATCTTAGCCGATAAAGATACTGATAAAGTTTTAGGAGTACATATGATAGGGCCTCATGTAGGAGAAATGATCGCAGAAATGGCAGTTGCAATGGAATTTGGAGCAAGCTCTGAGGATATCGCACGAACGTGCCATGCTCATCCAACATTTTCTGAGGCAATAAAAGAGGCGGCTTTATCTGTTGAAAAAAGACAAATACACTCTTAAAATTTTTTTCATTACAAAATGAAAGTACCAGTACTATTACCAAACATTTTTGATCACCCATTTACATACACTTCAAAAGAAAAACTTAAAATTGGCGACTATGTAGAAGTACCTTTTGGTAAAAAAAAAATGATAGGTATTATCTGGGATGATTTTGAGGAAGGGCCTAAAAAAAAATTTAAAATCAAAGATATTATTAAAAAATTTACAAAAGATCCTTTAGAAAATAAAACAATAAAATTTTTAAATTGGTTTTCTGATTATAATATTGTTCCAAAGGGTATGGCGTTAAAGCTTCATCTAGTAAATAATTCTTTAGAAGAAGATTATAAAGCAGACACTTACGATCAGTTTAATAAAAAACACCCAACCAAAGATTATAGTCTTAGTACCCAGCAAAAAAAAAGTTTATTAGAAATAGAAAAGGGGGATAAAAATTTTAGAGTTCATGTATTACAAGGAACTACAGGTTCAGGAAAAACAATAGTTTATTTTAATGCAATTAAAAAAAAACTAAATGAAGGGTATCAATCTTTGATTTTACTTCCTGAAATTGGCCTCACAAAAGAATTTGAAAAAAATTTCATTTCTTTTTTTGGTTTTAAACCAGCTATTTGGCATTCATCAGTTACAAAGAAAAATAAAAAGATAATTTGGAGCGGTTTGAAATCAGGAAAGATTAAAGTTGTCATAGGGGCTAGGTCGGCTTTATTTTTACCTTTTAAAAAGTTAGGTCTTATTACAATAGATGAAGAACACGACCAATCCTACAAACAAGATGAGGGTGTAAACTATCATGCTAGAGATATGGCAATATCCAGAGCATCATTTGAAAATATACCTATCAATTTGATATCTGCTGTTCCATCTATAGAAACTTATAAAAATATTAAAGGAAAAAAGTTTCATTCATCTAGGTTAACTGAGCGATTTAGAGATGCAAAGTTGCCAGATTATGAAATTATAAAAATAAAAAAAAGTGAAAAAAAAGGAACATTTATTTCAGAGGAATTGATTGAAAAAGTAAAAGATAATTTATCTAGGAATAATCAGGTTTTATTTTTTGTAAATAGAAGAGGTTACTCGCCATTTGTATTATGTAAAAATTGTTTGAAAACTTTTGACTGTCCTTTTTGTTCAATTAATCTTGTTTATCATAAGATAAGAAATAAAGTTTTATGTCATTATTGTGGTTATTCCACAGAAATGGAACGAGACTGCTCTTCAAAGGACTCTAAATGTGATTTTAGCTTTAGTGGTCCAGGTGTGGAAAAAATACTTGAGGAAATAAAAAAGATTTTTCCTGACAAAAACACTTTAATTTTCTCAAGTGACACCATGAATAAAAAGGACTCATCTTCTAAAATCCAAGAGATAATAGATAATAAGATTAATATTTTAATTGGTACTCAACTGATTTCAAAAGGTTTTCATTTTCCTAACCTGAACTGTATTATTGTTTTGGATATTGATTATTCTTCTAGAGGTTACGATTTAAGAAGTGCTGAAAAAACTGTACAGCTTTACCACCAACTATCAGGCAGAGCCGGTCGAGAAGGAAAGCCTTCGACTGTTTATTTTCAAACAATGAATTTAAACTCAGATTACATATCACAAATCGTAAATCCTGATCCTTATATTTTTTTGGATAAAGAATTAATTCTGAGGGAAAAGAATTTATTGCCTCCTTTTGAGAGATTTATATCAATAATAGTTAGTGCTCAAAATAGCAAAAAATCCGACCAGGCATCATTTGAATTGTCAGAATTTTTAAAAAAAAACCTTAAAGTCAAGATTCTTGGACCAGTAAATGCTCCGATTTATAAAGTAAGAGGAAATTACAGGAATAGGATTTTATTAAGATCTTCAAAGAATATTGCAGCCCAGAAAAACTTAAAAATGGCTCTTAAAAGATTTAATATCCCAAAAGGAATAAAACTTTCAGTTGATGTTGATCCAATAAATTTCAATTAACTGTTATTTTTGTGACTTTTTTTAAAGCTCTTACTTGATCGTAACTTGCCTATATGTTAATTAATCTGAAAATTTATCAGCAAATACAAAGGATCTAACTTGTCTAATTCCCAAACTAAAGCAACAAACAGTTATTCTCAGTCTTTGTTTGAGCTTGCGAAAGAGAATAGTGTGTTAGATGAAATTGAGGTTCAGGCAAAGTCCTTATACAGCGTAATTAAAGACTCTCAGGATTTCTCAACTTTTATAAAAGATCCTACATTCAAACAAGATAAGCAGCTTGAGATTTTTAGTGCAATTTTTGAAAAAGTAAAATTGAACAGCTTGTTTATTAAGTTCATAAAATTTCTTATTCATAAAAGAAGAATATTTTTTTTAAAAAATATTTTGAATGATTTTATCACCTATTGTTCAATTCAAAGAGGAGAAGTTAGAGCTGAGCTTGTATCTTCGAAAAAATTAGATAACTCTCAGATAGAAAAAATTAAAGAGGAAATGACTAAAGACTTCAATTCAAAAATAAACTTAAGTTATAAGGTAGATGAATCATTGCTTGCTGGAGTAAAAATAAAAATTGGAAGTATTATGATTGATAACTCTTTAAAGAATAAATTAATGAAAATGAAAAACTCAATGAAGGAAGTATAATGGATATTAACCCATCAGAAGTAACAAAAATATTAAAAGAACAAATTAAAAAATTTGGAGATAAATCTGAAGTAACAGAAATTGGTCAAGTTTTATCTGTAGGAGACGGAATAGCAAGAATTTACGGACTCGACAATGTTCAAGCCGGTGAGATGGTAGAATTTGCTGATGGTTCTAAAGGTATGGCGTTAAACTTAGAAAGCGATAACGTTGGGGTAGTTATTTTTGGTGATGATAGAGCAGTTAAAGAAGGTGATACAGTCAAAAGAACTGGAGCGATTGTTGACACACCAGTTGGTAAAGAATTACTTGGAAGAGTTGTTGATGGATTAGGAAACCCAATAGACGGCAAAGGAGCTTTAGACAAAAGTATTAAACGAAGTAGAGTCGAGGTGAAAGCACCAGGAATTATTCCAAGAAAATCTGTCAGCGAACCAATGCAAACAGGTTTAAAATCAATTGATAGTTTGGTTCCAATAGGTAGAGGTCAAAGGGAATTAATTATTGGAGATCGTCAAACAGGAAAAACTGCTGTTGCTATTGATGCGATAATTAATCAAAAAAAGATAAACGAGTCAGGTGATGAAAAACAAAAACTTTATTGTATTTATGTTGCAATAGGTCAAAAACGATCGACTGTTAGACAGATAGAGAAAACTTTAGAAGAGGCTGGAGCTATGGAATATACAACAATTGTTGCGGCAACAGCTTCAGATGCAGCTCCATTACAATTTTTAGCTCCATACACTGGATGTGCTATGGGTGAATATTTTAGAGACAATGGAATGCATGCTTTAATTATTTATGACGATCTTTCAAAACAAGCAGTAGCCTACAGACAAATGTCACTTCTTTTAAGACGTCCTCCAGGAAGAGAGGCATATCCAGGAGATGTTTTTTATTTACATAGTCGATTACTTGAAAGAGCAGCAAAATTAGGTGACGAACATGGCGGAGGATCATTAACTGCGTTGCCAATCATCGAAACTCAAGCAGGAGACGTATCAGCTTACATACCTACTAACGTAATCTCAATTACTGATGGACAAATATTTTTAGAGACAGAACTATTCAATCAAGGAATAAGACCTGCAATTAATGTTGGCTTATCAGTTTCAAGGGTAGGATCTTCTGCTCAAACAAAAGCTATGAAAAAAGTTTCTGGATCTATGAAACTTGAACTTGCTCAATATAGAGAGATGGCAGCTTTTGCACAGTTTGGATCTGACTTAGATGCGTCAACTCAAAAACTTTTAAATAGAGGAGCAAAATTAACTGAATTATTGAAACAAAAACAATATTCTCCAATGACAGTAGCTGAGCAAGTCATTTCTGTCTTTTGTGGTGTAAAAGGTCACTTAGACGATATTCAACAAAAAGATATATCAAAATTTGAGAAAGATATAATTGAGAAATGTAAATCTGAACAACCAGATTTGATAAATTCAATAATTTCATCAGGAAAACTTGAAGAAGAAAATGAGAAAAAATTGACGAGTATTATTTTGGATTTAAAGAAAAATTTTGATAAATAATTATGGCTAGTTTAGACGATTTAAAAAAAAGAATAACAAGTGTAAAATCTACACAAAAAATTACAAAAGCAATGAAAATGGTTGCAGCTGCAAAGCTTAGAAAAGCTCAGGAAAGTGCTGAAAAAGGAAGGCCTTATTCTGATAAGATGCATAATATAATCTTAAATTTGTCTAAGAATATAAATGATAAGGAAAATGCACCAAAGCTTTTAGCTGGCTCAGGTAAAGATAATGTGCATCTCTGTGTGGTAATGACCTCTGACAGAGGTTTATGTGGAGGTTTTAATTCAAACATCACCAAAAAAGCAAAGTCCTATTTCAAAAAAATATTAGATAGTGGTAAGGAGCTTAAGATAGTAACTGTTGGATCAAAAGGATTTGACCAACTTAAAAGAGCTTATAAAGAGCATATAATTGAGAATATTTCTTTCAAAGAATCTAAAAATGTAAATTACTTTGACGCTGATAAAGTAGGAAAAATGATAATTGAGAAATTTGAGAAAGGAGAATTCGATGTTTGCACAATCTTCTTTAACAAATTCAAAAATGTTATTACCCAAATACCTCAAGAACAACAAATTATCCCATTAAAATCGGAGAAATCAGACGATAAAAATGATGTTATGAATTACGAGTTTGAGCCCGAAGAGGATGAAATATTAAATAACTTGTTACCAAAGAATATTTCAACACAAATTTTTAAAGCAATGTTGGAGAATTCGGCTAGCGAACAAGGATCAAGAATGAGTGCAATGGATAATGCGACAAGAAATGCTGGGGAAATGGTTGAGAAACTCACAATTGAATATAATAGAAGTCGACAAGCAGCTATTACAAAAGAATTAATTGAAATAATATCAGGAGCAGAAAGTTTATAATATGAGAAAAGGAAAAATAACTCAAATCATCGGAGCAGTTGTCGATGTAAGTTTTGAAGGAGAATTACCCGAGATTTTAACTGCACTAGAATGTAAAAATGCTGGGAACAGGTTAGTTTTAGAAGTAGCCCAACATTTGGGAGAGTCTAGTGTGAGAACCATTGCTATGGACTCTACAGAGGGTCTTAAAAGGGGAGATGAAGTAACAGATACAGGCGCACCAATTAAAGTACCAGTTGGACCAGAAACTTTAGGAAGAATTATAAATGTCATTGGTGAACCTATTGATGAAAAAGGTGATGTTAAGAGTAAAGAAAATTGGCCAATCCATAGAGCGGCCCCAGAATTTAATGATCAATCTACAGAGACTGAAATATTAGTTACAGGTATTAAAGTAATTGATCTTTTAGCGCCATATGCAAAAGGTGGAAAAATTGGATTATTTGGTGGTGCAGGTGTTGGAAAGACTGTTTTAATTATGGAATTGATAAATAACGTTGCTAAAGCACATGGTGGCTTTTCGGTTTTTGCAGGTGTAGGGGAAAGAACTAGAGAAGGAAATGACCTTTATCATGAGATGATTGACTCAGGAGTAATTAAGCCAGAAGGCAAAGGTTCAAAAGCTGCATTAGTCTATGGTCAAATGAACGAGCCCCCAGGAGCAAGAGCAAGGGTCGCGTTAACTGGATTGACTGTTGCTGAATATTTTAGAGATCAAGAAGGCCAAGACGTATTATTTTTCGTTGATAATATTTTTAGATTTACGCAAGCTGGTTCAGAAGTTTCTGCATTATTAGGTAGGATACCTTCAGCTGTTGGATATCAACCAACTCTTGCTACCGATATGGGCAATTTACAAGAGAGAATTACGACGACAAACAAGGGCTCAATTACTTCAGTACAAGCGATTTATGTGCCTGCAGATGACCTAACTGACCCTGCACCAGCAACATCTTTTGCTCACTTAGATGCAACAACAGTATTATCGAGACAGATAGCAGAAATAGGTATTTATCCTGCGGTTGATCCTTTAGACTCTACTTCAAGAATACTAGATCCAAGAATTGTTGGTGATGAACATTATAGAGTAGCTAGAGAAGTACAAAAAGTGCTTCAGACCTACAAATCTTTACAAGATATCATTGCAATTCTCGGAATGGATGAGCTATCCGAAGAGGACAAATTAATTGTAGCCAGAGCTAGAAAAATACAAAGATTTTTATCTCAACCATTCTTTGTTGCAGAGGTTTTTACTGGATCACCTGGAAAATTGGTAGATCTAGACTCAACTATAAAAGGGTTTGATGCAATTTGTAAAGGTGAATATGATCATCTTCCTGAGGCAGCATTTTATATGGTTGGTACTATCGAAGAGGCCATTGAGAAAGCTAAAAAAATGGAGAAAGAAGCCGCTGCATAATGTCAGATTCGTTTAACTTGGAAATTGTTAATCCAGAAAAATTATTCCTTTCTTTAGATAATGTATCTGAAGTAGTGGTACCTGCATTTGAAGGTGATATGGGTATTTTGAAAGATCACATATCTATAATTTCATTTTTAAAACCTGGAATAGTCAAGGTTTTTACAGGCAATGAAGTAAAAGAATTATATGTTGAAGATGGAATTATAGAATTTAGTGAAAATTCTTTATCAATTCTTACCAGCAGAATTATCGACATAAAAGAAATAAAAAAAGACGATTTAAGCTCAATGATTAATGAGGCCAATGAAGCTTTAAAAGATGAAAATTTAGACGACCAAAAAAGATTTTTAGCAAATCAAAAAATTGATGTTTTGAATAGACTCAATTAGATTATTTTAAAATATCCAGCACTTTTTTTTTGACTTCATTATAAACGTCTAATTTGAAATCAACCACATTTTTCGTAATATCTTCAAGGTTTATCCATTTCCACTCTAAGAACTCAGGCTTTTTGGTTTTTATATTTATTTCGTTATCACTACCTAGAAATCTCATACAAAACCACTTTTGTATTTGACCTTTGTATTTTCCTTTCCATATAATTCCTAAAAGATTTTGAGGAAGCAGATAAGTTTGAAAACCGTCCAACTCTTTAATCAATTTAACATTTGTTATACTTGTTTCTTCTTCTAACTCTCTTGTAGCTGCATCAAGATAGTCCTCATTTTCATCAATTCCACCCTGAGGCATTTGCCAATAATTGTTTGGATTATCTATTCTTTTTGCTACAAAGACTTCGTTATTTTGATTAAGTAAAACAATGCCCACTCCTTTTCTAAGTGGCAACTTTTTAAACTTTTCGAGCATCTATCCTGCTAAAAGTTTACGAGCAAAATTTAATTGATTATCGGTTTCTGTATCAATTCGAAAATCACTCTCTTCTTCTTCAATTGATATATCTGGAGCTACACCAACCTCTGAAATTGATTTTCCTGAGGGTAAATAATATTTTGAAATTGTTAGTCTAATTGCTCCCTCATTTTTAAGAGGAATTATTGATTGAACAGAACCTTTACCATATGTACTTTCACCAACCAAAACTGCTCTTTTGTGATCCTTTAATGCTCCCGCAACTATTTCTGATGCTGATGCAGACCCATTATTAATTAAAACTACAAGAGTTTTACCATTTATTAAATCTCCACTACTTGCAAACCATTTTCTATTTTCACTTTTTTGTCGGCCCTTGGTCGATACAATTTCTCCATCCTCAAGAAAAAAATCTGATATTTTAATTGCTTGAGATAATAATCCTCCAGGATTATTTCGTAAGTCAAGGATATAGCTTTCAATTTTTTTATCTCTTTTAAATTTTTTAATCTCAGTTTTGATTTGACTACCACTATTTTCATTAAATGACGTCAATCTTAAGTAACCAATTTTTTTATCATAAGTCTTTGATTTCACTGATGCGATTTGAATAATTTCTCTTGTAATATTGAATATTAATGATTTCTTTTTCCCAACTCTTCTAACTGTAATTTCGATACTACTTCCAACTGGTCCTCTCATTAAATCAACGGCTTCAGTCAATGTCTTTCCTTGTACCTGCGTGTCATTTATTTTCACTATGTAATCACCTGCTTTAACACCAGCTTTGTCAGCTGGAGAATTATCTATTGGAGATATTACTTTTACAACACCTGCTTCCATACCGACTTCGATTCCTAATCCCCCAAATTTACCGCTTGTTTCAGTTTCCATTTGTTTAAGATCCTCTGGTGATAAATATGCAGAATATGGGTCAAGCGATCTTAAGACTCCATCGATTGCAGCATCCATTGCTTCAGCTTGATCTATCTCTTCAACATATTCTTTGTTGACTTTATCAAGTACTTCTCCAAATAAATCTACTTTATCGTAAATGTTATCATTATTTGAAAATGCAAGTGTAAACGTATGAAAAATTATAATTACAAAAATAATTATTCTCATTAAACAATAACTTTCTCTTTTGGAATTAACTCAGACCAAATTTTTTCTAATTCATAAAACTTTCTTTTCTCTGGATTAAAAATATGAACTACAATGTCTATTCCATCTACCAGTTTCCACTCAGCACTATCTTTTCCCTCAATTTTACAATTTTTTAATCCATTAGTTTTAAACTTTTCCAAAACTTGTTCAGAAAGAGACTGGATATGTCTAGAAGACGTTCCACTTGCAACAATCATATAGTCAGCTATTGAGGATTTATCTTTAAGATCTATAGATACTATGTCTAAAGCTTTGTTACTATCGAGTGTTTTGATGATGATTTTTTTTAAGTCTAAGTTTTCGGCCATTAATTATTTACCTTATCAAATATTTCTTATTTGAGAAGATGAAATATTTACCTTATTAAAACTTATGTATTTTAGACCCCTTTTTTTTAAGTTCTTATAAGCCACTGATTCCTTTGATCTTTTCTTGTACCCGCTTCTATCAAAAACTAAAATTTTTGCCAACTTTCCAATTTTAGACCAATTATTCCATTTATGAAAATTTATGAGATTATCAGCTCCCATTATAAAAAAAATTTCGTTACTGCGATTCTTTTTAAAAAATTTTATAAGCTTAATTGTCTTATTAGATTTAATTTTTTTTTCATAAAAACCCACAGTCACATACTTTGTTTTTTTTGTTAAACTCTTTGCAATTTGGACTCTTTTTTTAAGGCTATAAAAACTTTTACTTTTAAAAGGGTTTTTTTCAGTGATAGCCCATACAATTTTGTCTAATTTGAATAATTTTTTAGCAACTTTAGAAATTTTTAAATGCCCTTTGTGAGCAGGATCAAAAGTTCCGCCAAGAATACCTAGTCTAACTTTTTTTTTAAGATCGTATTTGGCCATTTCCTATTACTTCATATTTATAAGATACAAGTTGATTTAAACCAACAGGACCTCTAGGTGGTAATTTATTAGTTGATATACCTACTTCGCCACCAAAGCCAAGTTCAGCTCCATCTGCAAATTGAGTCGATGAATTATGAATTAATATTGAACTTTTCACATTTTCAAAAAAGTATTTTGTATTTTTTTTATTATTAGAAATAATTGCCTCAGTATGTGAGGTACCATACTTATTAATATGTTCGACGGCATCCTCTACATTGTTGACTTTTTTTACAGAAATTTTTAATGACAAGTATTCGGTCGACCAATCTTTTGATGTTGCTTTATGAATTTTTTTTGGAGAAATTTTTCTGATAGTGTCGTCAGCATATATTTCACAATTATTTTTTAATAAATCATTAATAATTAAATTGATTTTTTCGCTAGATAGTTTTCTATGAACAAGCAATGTCTCTGTAGCACCACAAATTCCAGGGTTTCTTAATTTTGCATTTAATATAATTTTACTTGCCATTTTGTGATTTACGTTTTCATCTACAAAGGTATGACATAAACCTTCAAGATGTCCTATGGTGGGTATATTTGAATATTTTTTTACCTTTTTTACTAGATTTTTGCCGCCTCTTGGAATTATTACATCTATGTAAGACTCCATTTTAGACAATAAAAAATCTACCACTTTTCTATTTTTTTTTTCAATAAATTGAACAAAATTTACATCTACCTTATTTTTCTTAAGAGCTTTTCTGAATAAGTTTGAGATAATTTTATTAGAATTAAAAGCTTCTGAACCTCCTTTTAATATTACACTATTTCCAGATTTAAAACATAAAGAAGAGACGTCTGAAGTTACGTTTGGTCTACTTTCATAAATAACTCCAATTACCCCAATAGGAATAGTAACTTTTTTAACCTTTAATTTGTTAGGTCGACTCCATTTAGAAACCACTCTATTAACTGGGTCTTTAAGTTTAATTATTTCTAATACAGATTTCCTGATACCTTCAATCTTTTTATCATTAAGCTCTAATCTATTTATTAAGTTAATATCAAGTTTTTTTTGTCTAGCTATCTTCAGGTCCTTTAAATTTTCTTTTAAAATTTTGTCATTATATTTAGTTAATAGGCTCACATAATCTTTTAAAATTTTATTTTTTTTTTCTTTATTAATAATTTTTAATCCTGCCTTAACTGCGTTTATTCCAATTCTATTTAAATAATTTTTCATTTACTAAATCCCACCATATCATCTTTATGAACTACTTCAGACTTAGTTTTATACCCTAATATTTTATTAATCTTGTCAGAATGTTGCCCTTTAATCTTACTTATCTCTTCAGATGAGAAAGAGCTTAAACCTCTTCCTAATTCAAAATTTTTCTCATCTACAATTTTTATATGATCCCCTTTATCAAAGTTACCTTTTATATTTTTAATTCCAGCTGCAAGAAGACTTTTTCCTTTTTTAAGAGCTATAATAGCTCCATTGTCTATCATCAACTCACCTTTTGGTGAGACAGAGCTTGCTATCCACTTCTTTCTTGCATCTAATTTTGAAATTTCTGGCAAAAACCATGTGCACTCTTTGGATAAATTAATATGTTTTAATGGGTTTAATATTAAACCACTTGAGATCACCATTTTACATCCTGCTAAACCACATATCTTTGCTGCTTCAATTTTAGTTAACATACCTCCTGATCCGTATTCACCAGTTGTTTTATTTGCAATTTTAAATACATTCTCATCAATTTTTTTCACCTCTTTAATTAATTTTGCATCTTTATGAACTTTAGGATTTTTATTATAAAGCCCCCCAACATCTGAAAGTAGAATAAGACAATCAGCGTTAGATATTTGGGCAACTCTTGAAGCAAGTCTGTCATTATCACCATATTTTATTTCTGATGTAGCGATACTATCATTTTCGTTTACCACCGGTATAAAACCAATATCAAAAAGATTGTCTAATGTTCTTCTTGCATTTATGGCTCTTCTTCTTACTTCAGTGTCCTCAAGAGTAATTAATATTTGAGATATGTCCATTTTCTTTTTAGAGAAGTTTTTTTTCAATAGATTCATTAATTCTATTTGACCTATTGATGCGACGGCTTGGCTCTTATCAATTTTAAGATTTTTTTTATCAAGATTAAGTTTTTTACATCCTAAAGCTATCGCTCCTGAACTTACAATTATAATTCTTTTACCTGCTTTTTTGAAACCCTGGATATCCTTTACAAAACTATCTAGCCATTTACTTCTAATCTTTTTTTTCTCATCAATTATTAATGATGATCCAATTTTAATTACTATTGTGTTTAATTTATCAAAATACATATTCTAATAGTTTCGATTTAATCTTTGAAATTTTTGATTTATCTAAGGTAGATAAATCATAAATTTTTTTCTTGATTTTGCCGCTTAAAATTTTCTTTTTTGAATCTAAATTTTTTTTATCAATAAGATCAATTTTATTAAGCACAATTATCTCGTTTTTTTTTAAAAGAGATTTACTATATTTGCCTAACTCAGCTCTAATTTGTTTATATGATCTGATTAAATCTTTTTCTGTTACATCAATTAAATGAAGCAAGGTTTTACACCTTTCAATATGTTTTAAAAATTTTGTTCCTAAACCCACCCCTTTGTGAGCACCTTCTATAAGTCCAGGAATGTCTGCTAAAGTAATTTCTTTATCATCATATACCGCAACACCCAAATTAGGGTTTAGGGTTGTAAATTTATAATTTGCAATTTTTGGGTTTGCGCTTGTTATTGACGCTAGTAAACTTGATTTACCTGCATTAGGTAATCCTATAATTCCTATGTCTGCAATAGTTTTTAATTGCAACCATATCCAAAAATCTTCACCTTTAAGTCCTTTGGTAAATTTACGTGGCGCTCTGTTTGTTGAAGATTTAAATCTCGTATTTCCAAAACCGCCTTTTCCACCTATTGCGGCAGTATATTCTTCCTTCTCTTTTTTAAAATCGAAAATTAAAGTTTTATTATCCTCTTCGAAAACTTGCGTTCCAATCGGAACTTTTAAATATAAATTGTCTCCACCTTTTCCAGTTTGATTTTTTCCTTTTCCATCACCACCTCTTTCAGCTTTGAAATGTTGTTGATATCTATAATCTATCAAAGTATTTAAGTTTCTCTCAGAGACAAGTACTACTGATCCACCTTTTCCACCATCGCCTCCATCAGGGCCACCAAATTCTATAAATTTTTCTCTTCTAAAACTTGGAGATCCAGATCCACCGTCGCCAGCTTTAATATATATCTTTACTTGATCTAAAAATTTCATAAAACAACAGGGTAAGTTGTTTGGATATTAATTGGGTTTAACTGAAACGTAAGTCCTATCAGACTTTGATTTTTTGAAAATAACTTTCCCTTTTATCACCGAAAAGATTGAATGATCTTTCCCCATACCAACATTTTGTCCAGGGAAAATTTTTGTTCCCCTTTGTCTAACAATAATATTTCCAGGCACCACAAACTGACCCCCATATTTTTTTACTCCAAGACGTCTTCCTGCACTATCTCTTCCGTTCCTTGACGATCCACCTGCTTTTTTTGTTGCCATTATTTAACTTTAGTTGTTGTTTTTTTTTCTTCTTTTTTTTTGCTTACTTTAGTAATTTTCTCTGCCTCAGACAAGACCTTTCCATCTTTTGACATAATTTTGTTTACTCTAATTAATGAAAATTGTTGTCTGTGACCGTTTTTTCTTCTTGAATTTTTACGTCTACGTTTTTTAAATATTAAAACAGTTCTATTTTTTGAATTTTTTAATAATTCAGCCTCAACTTTTGCACCAGAAACAACAGGGTTACCTAACTCAATATTTTTGTCATCTCCGTAAGCTAAAATTTCTTTGAACTCTATTTTACTATTTGGCTTACCTTCTGGAAATTTTTCAATTTTTAAAATTTCTCCAGCTTTGACTTTGTACTGTTTTCCACCTGTTTGTATGACTGCAAATGACATAAAAGTATTTTCTAAATTATGCAGCAATATAGTTATAAGGTATTTATAGTCAAGTTATATCGATTAAAAATTATCCTTTAAATCCCTTAATTTTGAAAATTCTTCCTGATTTTTTGCTCTTAAAAAAATGTTACAATTCAATTCATCTTTTATTGTAGATGGCACAGAAGGAAAACCACTATCCAATTTTTTTTTAATATTTAGAATCTTTTTATTAAGTTCAGAATTGTTTTGATCAAATCTTTGACAAAAAATTGCATTATTTAATGTATATTCATGTCCAAAGTATATGTTTGTCTCAGGTGGTAAAACTTTTAACCTCGATAATGAATTAAACATATCTTCATAGCTCCCCTCAAAAATTCTTCCACACCCCAAAGAAAACAATGTATCTCCAGTAAAAACTGTTTTTTCGTTAAAAAAATGAAAGCATATATGTCCAGAAGTGTGCCCAGGTACATGAATTACTTTAAATTCAAATATGCCATCCTTCCAAACCTGATTATCTTTTAAGGGAATATCAATCATAGGAATTCTATCTTTATCATCCTCAAAGGCTAGAATTTTTGCGTTAAACTCTTTTTTAAGGATATTGTTACCACCAATATGATCGCCATGGTGATGAGTATTTAGAATGTATTTTAAATTTAAATTATTTTTTTTGATATACTCTAATACTGGTTTTGCCTCACCAGGATCTACCACGCAAGTATCCAGGTTTTTTTCATTGATTAGCAAATATGAAAAATTGTCAGTAAGACATTTTATTATTTCAATTTTCACTTTATTTCTCTAGTATAAAAATTCCTAATTCAGAAAACAAATTCTGAAATTTTAAATTTTTTAAATTAATCTTAATATTTCTTTGCTTGCAATAATTTTCAAAATCTTTAATTGTACACATATGCAAGTTTGGAGTATTATACCATTCATTAGGTAAATTTTCTGTAACTGGCATTGTGCCCTTTAAAAGCAAATGAAGTCTTACTTTCCAGTGTCCAAAATTTGGGATTGATACAATTGCTTTTTTCCCAATCCTTAGTAATTCATTCAATACATTTTCTGGATCTAAGAAAGCTTGTAAAGTTTGACTTAGAATTACAAAATCAAAAGAGTTATCTGGAAATTGCCTTAAATCTTTTTCTGCATCACCTTCAATAACAGTTAAACCTTTTTCAACACACTTTTGAACATTTGATTTTGATAATTCAATTCCCCTTATATCTTTACTGATATTTTCAGTTATATATTTCATTAATTCGCCATTCCCACACCCTACATCTAAAATCTTGGCGTTTTTTGTCACTAAGTTTGCGATATTATAAAATTCTTTTTTCATTAAATTTTCTCATAAGATTTGTTTAAAAAATTCCTCACAGTGTTGAGGAAGTCTGGAACATCAAGTAAAAAAGAGTCGTGTCCTTTATCAGATGTAATTTCAACAAATCCAACGTCTTTACCAATAGCATTAAGTGCTATCACTATTTCTCTGTTTTCAGATGTTGGATAGAGCCAGTCTGATGTAAAAGATATAATAAAAAATTTTGTATTACTTTTTTCAAAAGCTTTGGATAGATTGCCCCCAAACTTTTTTGTTAAGTCAAAATAATCCATAGCTCTTGTGATATATAAATAGCTATTTGCATCAAACCTATCCACAAAAACTGAGCCTTGATATCTTAGATAACTTTCTATTTGAAAGTCAGCATCAAAGCTAAATTTTAAATCATCTCTTTCTTGCAGCTTTCTACCAAACTTTTCTTGAAGACCTGCTTTGGATAAATAAGTTATGTGCGCTGCCATTCTTGCAACTGCAAGACCTTTATCTGGCTGTTTATTTTGTTCTTCATAAAACCCATCCTGCCAATTCCTATCTGCCATTATAGACTGTCTACCAAGTTCATTAAGAGCAATATTTTGAGCTGAATGACTTGCAGTGCAGGCAATTGGTATTGCGGTATGAGCCTTGTTTGGGAAGTTAGATACAAACTGAAGGACTTGCATTCCACCCATAGATCCTCCAATAACGCAGAATAATTTTTCAATTTTAAAATATTCTAAAAGGTTATATTGAGCATTAACCATATCATTTATTGTGATTACAGGAAAATTAGTTCCGTAAGGTTTTTTTGTTTTCGGATTTATATCACTTGGTCCAAAAGAACCCATACAGCCACCAATAACGTTAGCTGCAATTACAAAGTATTTATCAGTATCAATAGCTTTACCGGGTCCAAGGGCATAATTCCACCAACCGTCTTTCTTAGTAATTGGATTAGTTCCCGAAGCAAACTGGTCTCCTGTTAGTGCATGAAAAACTAAAATAGCATTATCTTTTTTATCATTTAATTTCCCATATGTTTCATAAGCTAATGGAAAATCACTGATTGTCTGACCACAATCAAGTTTCAACGGTTTTTTTACCAATAAAGTTTTTATTTTATCTTTTTCACTCATAGTTTTTTTGTGAATTGTGAGGAAAAAAAACTTATTTAGCGGTTTTTTTATAGCGCTCGCAATTCAGTTAAATCAGCGCAGAATTCTTTTATAACATGTTATTATTTATGTCAATTATATCCCGCAGAGGGTTAATTTTATTTAAATAACCAGTATATTATTTATATATATCATTATGCAAAAATTAAACTATAGAAAAATAAATGTGCAAAGCTATGTACCTGGCAAGTCAAATATTTTTAGAAAAAAAAATATTATTAAACTATCTGCAAATGAATCTGCACTTGGCCAATCACCTAAATCCAGAAAGATAATTTCAAGTATAAAAAAGCTGGATAAATATCCAGATAGCAAAACAAGAACTTTAAGGAGAGAAATCTCACAAAAATTCAAATGTAATTTTGATCAAATTATTTGTGGCTCAGGATCTGATGAAGTCATACAATTATTGTGTCAATTATTTTTACAAAAAAAAGATGAGGTTATTGTTCCTCAGTACAGTTTTTTAATGTATAGGATTTACAGCAATATAATTGGCTCAAAAGTAATTTTTTCTAGGGAAAATAAATTTAAAGTTTCAGTTAAGGGAATTCTGGATAAAGTTTCGAATAAAACAAAAATTGTTTTTTTAGCTAATCCTAATAATCCAACAGGTACTTATTTAACAAAAATAGAGCTTCTTGAATTAAGAAAAAAACTTAGACAAAATATTCTTCTTGTAATTGATGATGCTTACTATGAATACATGGTAAATAAAGATTACAAATCTGGATTAGAATTATTTAAAAATAAAAAAAATGTATTTGTTCTAAGGACATTTTCAAAAATATACGGTTTAGCTTCACTAAGAATAGGCTGGGGTTATGGCTCTAAAGATATTGTAAAAGAATTACTTAAAATCAAACCACCATTTAACATAAATAAAATTGCTGAAATGGCGGCTGTTGAAGCTTTAAGAGACAAATCTTTTATCTTAAAATCAGTAAAACATAACTTAAAATGGGCTTACAAGATTAAAAAAGTTTTAGAAAATTATAAGATTAAAACTAATAAAGTTTCAGCAAATTTTCTTTTATTAGATTTTGATAATTGCAAATATTCTGCAATTAGAATAAAAAAATTCCTTGAAAAAAAAGGAATACTTTTAAGAAGTTTAGAGGCATACAGTCTTAGAAATAAATTGAGATTAACCATTGGAAATACCAAAGAAAATATTCTTCTCCTCAAAACTTTAAAAAATATATTTAAAATATGATTAACAAATTACTAATTATAGGCTGTGGTTTAATAGGTTCATCAGTTTTAAAAAAAGTATGCAAAAAAAAGATTGCAAAAAAAGTTTTTGTTTACGAGAAATCAAATAAAAATCGCAGAATATTAAAGAAATTTAAACTTAAATTTGAAGGCTTTGGGAGGATTCATGATATACCAGGTAGGGTGGTTGATACTTGTACAAATCCTCCAACTGTTCTTGGTAAGTATCATACTGGTGCTTGGAGTGATTGTTATAGATATGTCCACGAGTTCATTATTCCTGAAGGCACAATTCTTACAAACCTAACAACTGGAGGAGGTGTTGGGAATATTAAGGTCAGACCTTTAGCAGGAGATGAATATCTTGCAAGGAAACCCGCAAATACAACTGGAACTTATATTAAGGAAGCCTCTGATTTACCACCAGAAACAAATCTTCAAAATCTATTTGATGGTGCTAATGCAATTGGGATAGTGCCTACATACAATGGAGATCCACATGTGATACATGGTGTTACCGTTATTAATCCCTAGATGAGGAAACGTTTGCTAAAAAAACCCTTCTTTAAGAAGGGTGTTTTTTAAATTAAAGACTGCTAATAACTT
>ENA-OSEY01000682-OSEY01000682.1-marine-metagenome-genome-assembly--contig:-NODE-682-length-24143-cov-18.331131_pt1 | contig 24143 bp, 23 predicted proteins | sample MGYA00248465_ERZ534230 | MGnify/ENA primary metagenome ERZ534230 (study PRJEB26409, sample SAMN06344110) | marine metagenome | isolation source: Sea water from surface | place: Atlantic Ocean:Southern...
TTTGTATTGGCTCATTGGCCATTTCTTCTTCTGTCAACTTTAGCAGCTTTTTTCTTTGTTATTTTCAATAGTGCATCTATTTGGATTACTGCTACAATGATAAATAATATCTTAATTGATTTCAATGAAATGCTGGTTGAAAATCAGCGCCTTGCAAGTTTAAGTGAATTAACAATGAATGATAGACTGAAGCTATTTTCAAATAGCTTACTTTTAAGAGATACAGCCATAAGTACAGTCTCAGCAGTATGTGTTGCTCTTATTGTAGTTTTTTCAGCAAAAAATATATCGCTGTATATAAAAAATATTACTCTTTCAATTGTTCAATATCGATTAATACGCGATTTGAGAAATAAGCTTTACAGCCACTTCCATTATCTTTCTTTATCTTATTTTAATAAAAATAAATCTGGAGAATTAACTGCTGTTTTGGTTAATGATATTGACAATATGAGAAACTCATTATCTATTATGTTTCAAAAATTATTTGTTGAACCAATTAATATTATCATTTTGATGAGTTTGTTATTCATAGTAAGTACAAAACTGGCTTTAATTGCACTTTTAATTATTCCAGTAAGTGGTATAATAATTTTTGGTATATCTCATAGTATTCGAAGAAGGTCTGCAAGAAGCCAGGCTCAATTAGCAGGAATGACTTCTATGATTGCTGAAACAATTGGTTCAATGAGAATTGTTAAGGCTTTTGCAACTAAAGGTTTTGAAATAAATAGATTTGCCAAAGAAACTCAGAAGTATTATAAATTAATGATCAGGAGAGACAGACTAAGATTTGTTTCTTCACCAGTTTCCGAAACTTTTGGTGCAACAATTGCTGCTTTATTACTTTGGGTAGGTGCAAGAGATGTATTGGTTATTGAATCAATAAGCTCAGAAGATTTTTTAAGATTTATTCTTTTACTCTTTAGTTTATTTCAGCCACTAAAAAACTTAACTAATGTCGTAAATGAATTGCAAAATGGACTTGCTTCTGCTGATAGAGTATTTGCAATCATGGATATTAAATCTGACATTCAGGATGTTGATAATGCTATTAAAGTTAAAGACTTAAATAGTTCATTATCCTTCAACGATGTTTCTTTTACCTATGGTAGTAAAGATGAAAAAGTTTTAAATAATATTAATTTTAAAATAAATAAGGGTGAGATTTTTGCTTTAGTTGGCCCTAGTGGAGCTGGAAAATCTACGTTAGTTGATTTAATTCCAAGATTTTATGACACTCTGAGTGGTTCAATTAAAATTGATGGAAAGAACATTAAAGAGTTGGAGTTAAAATCATTAAGATCTTTAATGGGAATTGTAACTCAGGAGACATTTCTTTTTGATGATACTGTCAAAGCAAACATATCTTATGGTGTTGAAAGTATCTCTGATGATGAAATTAAGGATGCAGCAAAAGCTGCTAATGCACATGAATTCATTCAAAAGCTACCAGATGAATATAATACTATCATAGGTGAAAGAGGTGTTTCATTGTCAGGTGGACAAAAACAAAGAATTGCTATTGCAAGAGCAATTGTTAAAAATCCTCCTATTCTAATATTAGATGAAGCTACTTCGTCACTAGATAGCGAATCTGAAAAGTATGTTCAATCAGCTATTGAAAATTTAATGAGCGAAAGAACAGTATTTGTTATTGCTCATAGACTTTCAACAGTACATAATGCTAATAAGATTTTAGTTTTAGAAAATGGACAAATTGTCCAAGAAGGAAAACATGATGATCTGATAAATGTTGATGGACTATATAAACAATTACACAAAATGCAATTTCAAACTTAAATTATCATAAGCAATGGGGAAACTTAAAGAACACTTATCTAAAAAAATTCCAGATTGGAGATATAATTATCGTCAACTCCTTGATGAAAAAGGCGATCAAGTAACTAGCACTGTTACCATTAATACAGCCTATTCAGGTATGAAAGGTGTTAAAGGTATGATTTGTGATACTTCTTCAGTTACTGCTGATGCTGGGCTTCACGTTAGAGGAAAACATATTCTTGATTTAGTCGATTTAAAACCAGAAGAAATTCTCTATTTGCTATTAATTGGTGAGCTTCCAAATGAAGAAGAACTACTTGATTTACAGCATGAGTTAAAAGAGAGAAGTGTTGTTCCAGATTATGTTTGGAAAGTTCTTTCAGGAATGCCAAAAGATTCTCATCCGATGGCGATGTTTAACACAGCAATTTTATCAATGCAAAAAGAAAGCAAATTTGCTGAAGCCTATGACTTAGTTATTTCAAAGGGTGATTATTGGGAAAGTACTCTTGAGGATGGTTTGAATATAATTGCAAAATTACCAGCTATTGGTGCTGCTGTTTATAGATTAAGATTTGAAAAGGGAGACAGATTAGAAGCAGGTGATTCAGTTGATTGGTCCGAAAATTTCTTACAAATGATGGGCTTGGATTACTCCAATGATATGTTGAAAATGATGCAATTATATTTGATGCTTCATTGTGATCACGAAGGCGGAAATGTTAGTACTTTTAGTGCGTTGACAGTTAATTCAGCTTTATCAGATCCGTACTATTCATTATCTGCAGGTTTGAACGGCCTTGCTGGTCCTTTACATGGTTTGGCAAATCAAAATAATTTAAAGTTCGTTTTAGACATTATTGAGCATTACAATGGCGTACCATCTGATGAGCAGTTAAAAGAATTTTCATGGGATAGATTAAATTCTGGTAAAGTAATTCCAGGATACGGACATGCTGTACTGAGATGTCCAGATCCAAGATTTACTGCCTTTATGAATTTTGGTAAAGAGCACATAAAAGGAAGTGAAGTGTTTGATGTAGTTTCTAAATTATTTGATATTGTTCCTGATGTTCTTAAAGAGCATGGAAAGGCAAGAAATCCATGGCCAAATGTTGATGCAGCTTCTGGCTCACTTTTATATCATTATGGTATTAAAGAATTTCAGTTCTATACTGTCTTATTTAGTATGTCAAGATCTCTTGGGATTGTATCTCAAATGGTTTTATCTAGAGCAATGGGAATGCCATTGACTCGACCGAAGTCTTTGACATATGAGGCACTAAAAGAGCTTTAATTAATGCTAAAAAATGATAAAGTAAAATTCATCATTGAAAAACTTGATGAACTTTACCCAACAGTAGAACCTCCTTTAAACCATTCAAGCAACTTTACTTTGTTGATTGCTGTTCTACTTTCTGCTAACTCAACTGATAAGTCTGTGAATAAGGTTACTCCAAATTTATTTAAAATTGCTAATACTCCAAAAAAAATGTTACAGCTCTCATATGAAGATTTATATCAAATCATTAAACCGTGTGGTTTAGGACCAGCAAAGGCTTCTAATATTTTGAAATTATCAAAAATGATAACAGAGATTCATAAAGGTAGAGTACCAAAAAATTTTGAAGAACTTGAACAACTTCCAGGTGTTGGACATAAAACAGCTTCAGTTGTAATGTCCCAAGCATTTGGATATCCTGCTTTTGCCGTTGATACCCATGTTCACCGTTGTATGTATAGATGGGGACTTTCTAGTGGAAAGAGTGTTGTTCAAACTGAAAAAGATGCTAAAAGATTATTCCCAAAAGATCGATGGAGCAAGTTGCATTTACAAATTATTTTTTATGGTAGAGAATATTGTCCCGCTAAAAATTTTAATCCTAATAATTGTCCAATTACAACTATTGTTGGAAGAAGGTCATTATTTAAATAAATTATTATATCTATGAATTCAAAAAACACAACATATTTAACAAAAGTATTTTCATTTTGCGCTGCGCATCAGTATGGAAATGAAAAATGGACTGAACAGGAAAATTGGGATGTTTTTGGAAAAGATACTAGAGTACATGGACATAATTATACTCTACATGTAACAGTAACTGGACAAGTTAATCCTGATTCAGGATTTCTTGTTGATTTAGGTCATTTAAAGAAAATTGTAAATACACATGTTGTCGATGTATTAGATCATTCCCAGTTTGATAAAGATATTCCCTGGTTTAAAGGAAAACAGCCTTCAACAGAAGTTTTGGTAACCTTCATTTGGGAAGAAATTACAAAACGTCTTGAGGGATGTACTCTACATAGAATTCGTATAGAAGAAACACCAACAATTTATACTGATTACTATGGACCAATTGATGAATGATTTTCAAGAAAGATTATATTTAATATTTACCGGAATATTTATTGCCTCATTAGTTGCTTGTAATTTGATATTTCAAAAATTCTTCACATGGAACTTTTTGGGTTTAACTTTTGAGCTATCCGTGGGTATTATTGCATACCCCATTACCTTTTTGGTTACAGACCTTATATCAGAGCTTTATGGGAAGAAAAGAGCAAACCAAGTTGTTATTTCAGGTTTTTGTGCAAGTATTTTTACAACGTTATTAATTTTTATATCTATGAATGCTACTGCAGCTGATTGGTCGCCAGTTGACTCAGCAACATTTAATAAAGTTTTTGGATTGTCCGCACCTGCATTTCTAGCATCTATGATGGCTTATTTAACTGCTCAGTTTATTGATGTACGAATATTTCATTTCTGGAAAAGACTAACCAAAGGCAAACATTTATGGTTAAGGAATAATGCCTCAACAATGTTTTCACAGTTGGTCGATACTTCAATGGTTTTATTAATTCTTTGTTCAGCTGGAGCAATTGGTTGGGAGAGATTTGGAAGTTTATTACTAATGGGTTGGTTATTTAAAGTGATAGTTGCAGCAGTTGATACACCTATTATATATTTTTTATTGTGGGTCTTAAAAGATAAAATTAGACCAGCAAGTTACTTGGAGGAAAAATGAACGACGAAAAGCGTAAAAAATTAGAAATGAATACAAAAAATTTGTTAGAACTTTTAGGCGAAGATCCATCAAGGGAGGGATTATTAAATACACCAAAAAGAGTAGCAAAGGCATGGGAGTTTTTAACAAAGGGTTACAATGAGAATCTTGATGAGCTGATTAATAACGCAATTTTTGAAGGTGAATCTAAAGATATGGTCATTGTTAAAAATATTGAGTTTTATAGTCTCTGCGAACATCATATGATTCCCTTTTATGGTAAAGCGCATATAGGATACATCCCTGATGGTAAAATCATTGGACTTTCAAAACTTGCTAGAATTACCGATCTTTTTTCTCAAAGACTTCAAGTTCAGGAACGTTTAACAAATCAAATTGCACAATGTCTTCAAGAAGTATTAAATCCTCGAGGTGTTGCAGTAGTTCTAGAAGGCAAACACTTCTGTATGCTGAGCAGAGGTGTTCAAAAACAAAATAGCATTGCAACAAGTAGTTCGATGTTGGGTATCTTTAGAGAAAAAGAATCAACAAGGAACGAATTTCTTAAACTAATAGAAATGAATAACATTTAGGTTTTTTTGAAAAAATATCAATTAATAGTTGTAGGTGGTGGACCGGGAGGATATACAGCAGCCTTTAGAGCTGCTGAGCTTGGAATGAGTGTCGCAATAGTAGATGACAATGATCTTGGCGGCGTATGCTTGAACTGGGGATGTATTCCAACTAAATCATTATTAAAAAATGCGGAAGTTTTTGAATTAATAAATAATGCAAATTCATATGGTATAGAAGTAGGTAAGCCTAAAATTCATTTTGAAAAAATTATTAATAAAACTATTCAAGCAAGAAAAAGGTTATCTAAAGGACTCCATTTTCAAGTTAGGAAGTTGGGTGTAGATTTTTTTCCAGGTTTTGCAACTTTTATAGATCAAAATTCAATTGAAGTTGATGGTAATACACTCCATGGAGATACTTTCATTATTGCAACAGGCTCGAAAGCAAAACATTTGCATTCAATAGATCATTCTGGCGGAAATGTGATGACAGCAAAAGAAATCTTTAGTCTTAAAAAATTGCCAGAAAGTATGACAATCATAGGTGCGGGAGCAATAGGAGTTGAGTTTGCCTATTTTTTCAATGCTTTGGGCACTAGGGTTACTCTTTTAGAGGCCAAAGAAAATATTTTACCAAATGAAGACGTAGAAGTTTCCAAATGGATGCACAAAGTATTAAAAAGAAAAAAAGTGGATATTCAGACTGACACAATGGCAGCTGAAATTGACGATGAATATATATTAGTTTCTATAGGAGTTGAGGGTAACTCAAGTGGGTTTGGATTAAAAAAAATTGGAATTGAAATTGGTTCAAATAATCACATTATTGTTGATAAAAATGGTAAGACAAATTTAGATAATATTTATGCTGTTGGCGATGTAATAGGTCCTCCTTGGTTAGCTCATGTATCAAGTTCCGAAGGTCTGTACGTAGTTGAACACATTGCAAAACTTAGTCCCAAAAAAATTGATTATGATTGTGTACCTGCATGTACTTATTCAAAACCAGAAATTGGATCAATAGGATTAAGCCAAAAAATTTTAGATGAGCGTGGTATAGATTACAAAGTTGTTAAATCATTTTTTAATGCAAATGGTAAAGCAGTGGCCAGTGATTCAACAGAAGGATTTATTAAAATACTCGTATCAGATAGAAATCAAATTTTAGGAGCTCATATTATTGGTTCCAATGCTACAGAAATGATTTCTGAGTTTAGTCTAGCAATGAGCAATAATTTATCAGTTGAAAATATTTTAGATTCAATTCATCCTCATCCTACTTTTTCTGAAGCTATTTTTGAAACTTTGATGCAGTTAAGATAAATGCTCATCAAAGTTCAAGATTTAAAAAGAAAAAATTTCTTAGATACACTTCAAATTCAAGAGAGTTTACGAAACAAGGTATTAAAAAATAACACTGACAATTATTTGATTCTTGTTGAGCATGATCATGTATATACGCTTGGTAAAAATGCAAACTCTAACAATATATTAAATAGCACTTGTGAAATAATACAAACCCAAAGAGGGGGAGATGTGACATATCACGGTCCTGGACAATTAGTTGCATATCCAATTATCAATCTTAAAAAAAAGAAAATCGGAGTGAAAAATTATATTTCAATGATTGAAAAATTAATATCGAATATTTTAATTGATTATAACCTTGAACCTCAAATTCTAAAAGAAGAGACTGGTGTTTGGGTGCAAGATAAAAAAATAGCTAGCATTGGTATTCACGTTACTCGTGGAGTTACAATGCATGGATTAGCAATTAATGTAAATACTGATCTTAGTTATTTTGATAATATAATTTCTTGTGGAATTCAAGGAGTTAAAATGACTTCATTGGATAAAGAACTTGGAAAAAAAATACGAATGAACGATATTAAAAAGAGTTTAATCACTCATTTTAACCAAATTTTTTAAAAATTATGATTCATACTAAGCTGCAAAAACCAAAAATAAATATTTCAACAGATAAAAATTATAAAACTGTTAAAAAAATGGTTCAGGAAAGTTATTTAAATACAGTTTGCGCCGAAGCTAGATGTCCAAATATTTATGAATGCTGGAATAGAAAAACTGCTACGCTAATGATTTTAGGAGATACGTGCACGCGAGCCTGTGGATTTTGTTCAGTTAAAACAGGTAAACCAACCTGGAATGATCCTTTAGAACCAATAAGAGTTGCACAGGCAGTTAAAAAAATGGGTTTAAGACATGTAGTTATCACTTCAGTTGATAGAGATGATTTGAAAGGTGATTTCGGAGCCTCAATTTGGGCTGATACAATTAAGCAAACTAAAAAAGTTAATCCTGGATGTACTGTAGAAGTACTTACTCCAGACTTCAAGGGTTTTGAACCCGCATTGAAGATAGTTTTTGATTCAAAGCCAGACATATTTAGTCATAATGTTGAATGTGTTGAACGTATAAGTAAAGCAGTAAGAGCTCAAGCAAATTGGCAAAGATCATTAGGAGTACTTGAAAAATCAATTCAACATGGATTAAGGACAAAGACTGGAATTATGGTTGGTCTCGGCGAAGAAGTTGAAGAGGTTAAAAAAACCATGAGACAAGTAGTAGATTTAGGTGTTCAAATTTTTACAATTGGACAATATCTTCAACCAACAAAAAATCATTTAAAAGTAGAAGAATATATATCAAAGGAACAGTTTGAGCTTTATAAAGAATATGGATATTCTATTGGATTCAAAGTTGTTGAGTCAGGACCTTTAGTTCGTAGTTCATATCATGCTGATGAACAAGCAAGGATGGTTTTCAATAATGGTTAATAGATTAGTATCTTTAATTTTTGTTTTATTTTTTTGCGGATTCATTTCATTTATTGCTGTAAATGGTACCAATAAAATTTATGGAAAAAGTGAAGTACAGAATATTTCTTATAAACTTCCAGAATCATGGATTGCAAATATTTCAGATAAGCAATTTAGACTATTAGAACTATCTTTAGTTGATGGTGGGGATTTTAATGTAGTATTATTTGCAAATATACAAGGTACTGCTGAACAAAATATTGATAGATGGATTAATCAATTTCAAATAGAAGATTCAAATATTGAAACAATTAAGGACTCTTTAAGTTCAAAAAATATTAGTATCGTTGAGCTTTACGGAACTTATGAGGTTCCTAATATGATTAACCGTAATGCTCCGAAAGAATTAAAAGAAGATTATGGACTTTTGGGTGGAGTAATTGAATTTGGTAATAGCATTTATTTCGTTAAAGCTGTTGGTAATAATGATTTAGTTAAATCAAATAAGTCCAATTTTAACGAATTTGTTTATTCAATTTCATTAAAATAGCATACTTTAATGACATAATGGCATAGATTTAGTATTATTTTTTTACAAAATTAAATTAAATATGAAAGGCACACTTTTTGCATCTATAACAATATGAATATGGAAACAACAAAACAATATCCGGTTATGCCGTTGAAAAATACGGTTTTATTTCCGCAACAAGTAATACCAATCTATGTTGGTAGAGAAAAATCACTAAAGCTAATTGAAGATCTTCCTGATGATAACAAGTATCTTGTAGTAGTTGCACAGCAAGATGGATCAATCGAAGATCCAAAAGAAGATGACTTATATTCATATGGTACTCTGGCCTTAGTACTAAAAACATTCGATATGCCTGATAATAGTAAATCTGCCATTGTTCAAGGAGTTGACAGAGTTAAGATATTGAAATTTAATCAAGGTGATTCATATTTTATGGCGGACATTGAAAGAATTCAAGAATCAATCAATACGCCTGACGTGCAAATCGAGGCTCTTGCTAAAAACTTGAAGAACTCGTTTACTGAATTAATAAAAATATCTCCAAATTTAAATGAAGAACATGCTGGAATGCTTTCTAATATAGATCGCCCATCTAGATTGGCAGATAGAGCTACTTCATTGCTATCTGTAAAAAATTCGGAGAAACAACAAGTTTTAGAAGAACTTGATGTACGTAAGAGGGTTGAAAATGCAATTAATCTCTTACAAAAAGAAATTCAAAGAATAAAACTTGGAGAAGAAATTCAAACTGAAGTTCAGGATGAGATTTCTAAAACTCAGCGAGAATATTATCTACGAGAACAAATGAAAACTATTCAAAAAGAGTTAGGTGAAGATAGCCAAACAGTAGAACTTGACGAGCTAAAAAAGAAAATTGAAGATGTGAAAATGAGCGATGAAGCAAATAAAGTAGCAAATAAGGAGCTTGATCGTCTTGGAAGAATTTCTCCTCAGTCTCCTGAGTACTCAGTAGCAAGAACATATTTAGAATGGCTAACTGAATTACCATGGAGCAAGTCAAGTAAAGATAATTTGAACGTTAAAGAAGCGCAAAAAAGATTAGATGAAGACCATTATGGTCTACCTAAGGTAAAAGAAAGAGTATTAGAGTACTTAGCTGTAAGGTCCTTAAAGAAAAAAGTAACTAAAGAAGAAACAGTTAGGGGTCCTATACTTTGCTTCACTGGCCCTCCAGGTGTTGGAAAAACATCATTAGGAAAGTCCATTGCAAAATCAATGGGTAGAGAGTTTGTGAGAATTTCCTTAGGTGGAGTTAGAGATGAAGCAGAAATTCGAGGACACAGAAGAACTTATATTGGAGCACTTCCAGGAAGAATTATTCAGTCATTGAAAAAAGCAAAAACCAATAATCCTGTATTTATGTTGGATGAGATTGATAAGCTTGGTTCAGATTTTAGAGGAGACCCTTCCTCAGCAATGCTTGAAGTACTAGATCCGGAGCAAAATCATGCTTTTAGCGATCATTATCTTGAAGTCGATTTTGATTTAAGTAAAGTGATGTTCATTGCTACTGCAAATTATCCAGATAATATTCCTCCTGCTCTTTATGATCGTATGGAAATGATTGATTTTAGAGGATACATTGATGATGAAAAAGTTCAGATTGCAAAAAAACATTTAATTCCTAAACAAGTAAAAGAAAACGGGCTCACTTCAAAACAAGTCAAGTTTAACGACACAGGAATTAAAGAAATTATTTCTTCATATACCAGAGAATCTGGAGTGAGAAGCTTAGAAAGAGAAATTTCTAATGTATTACGTAAAGTAGCTGTGGATGTGGTAAACAAAAAACTTAAGACAGCCAGTATTTCTAAAAAATCAGTAAATGAATATCTAGGTATTCCAAAATTTCAATCTGATTTAGCAGAAAGAACTACAAAACCTGGTGTTGTCACTGGAATGGCATGGACTGCGGCTGGTGGCGATATATTATTTATTGAATCAAGTAAAATGAAAGGTAAGGGTGTTTTAACCTTAACTGGTCAGCTAGGAGATGTAATGAAAGAGTCTGCATCTGCTGCATTCACCTATGTAAAATCGCATACTGATATTTTGAATTTAAAAGATGATTTTGCTGATAAAATGGATATTCATGTTCACTGTCCCGCAGGAGCAATTCCTAAGGATGGACCATCAGCTGGTGTTGGAATGTTTACATCTCTTGTTTCACTTCTAACTAATAAACCAGTTAAAAGTAAAGTAGCTATGACAGGTGAGATTACCTTAAGAGGGAATGTACTAGCGATTGGTGGAGTAAAAGAAAAAGTAACAGCTGCTCACAGATCTGGTATTAAAACAATCATACTTCCTCATGCAAATAAAAGAGATCTTGAAGAAATTCCAGAGCACATCAAAAAAGATTTATCTTTTCACTTTGCTAAAGAAGTGATGGATGTAATTGATGTAGCAATCCCTAATTTGAAAAAGTAGTTTGAATTTAAAACTTGATAAAAAAAGGCTACATTTGTTGTAGCCTTTTTTATTTTTAGCAAGCTGCTACAAAAGCAATAATACTCAACACTCCCAATAGAATCATTGGAGGTACTGGTACTTCATCAGTAAATCCTCTTACCGTGTTAAGAACAACAATGCAAATAGTTGTTACAAGCCCAATTCCAATTGAACAAAGAACAACACTTGCAGCTGCTGGCTCTAAATTTCGAGACATGAATGCAATCAGAGCAACTGTTAAGACCATTCCTCCAAGAGCTGATCGAATTGCTGCAGCAGGATTAACTGCTTCTTTATGCAATTCACCCATTGAATTTTCATTAAATTTTTTAGGAGCAATAAACTTAAATAATCCTAAAAGTGTTAAAGCAACAGCAATGATTGTAAATGCTAAACTTGTTTCCATTTTCATCCCCTTTTTTTGATTTCTAAACTTTTAGAATATAAACAAATTTTTTTGGAATTTCTTGTATTGTAGTTTAACTTTTCGACTCGGGCGATTAGCTCAGCTGGTCAGAGCGCCTGCTTTACACGCAGGATGTCGGAGGTTCGAATCCTTCATCGCCCACTTCCATGAAAAAATATAAATTTTATTTCTCAATTTATTTAGTACTTCAAACAATTATTTTTTCTCAAAACATTACAATGGTTGATCCGTCAAATAATATTGGAATTGATAAATGGGGAATTGTCAATGATGGTGTAATGGGAGGAATCTCACAGTCCAATATTTATCTTAATAAAGTAAACAATATTATTTTTTCTGGTAATGTCTCCTTAGAAAATAATGGTGGATTTGCATCCATAAGAAGAGGGTTCGATGGAAATCAATTAAAAGAAACTTCTAAGTTTTTACTAAGAGTAAAGGGTGATGGAAATATATATAAATTTCGTTTGACAATGAATGGTAGTTATGCGAATTATTCTGCTAACTTTAAGACTATTAAAGGTCAATGGGTTGATATTGAAATCCCAGTTGAAAACTTTCAACCTTACTATTTTGGTAGAAGCATAAGAGCTCCAAAACTAAAAGTACAAAAAGTAAATTCTATGGGAATTCTTATTTCTGATAAGCAGGAAGGTAACTTTTTATTAGAGATTGAACATATAAAAGCTTTTTAATTAAATTATTTTAATGGGGAAGCACATATACAGATTAACCATTCTTATTTTTATTTCGATCATATTTTCTTGTTCTGGAGGAAGTTCAACACAGTCTGTTGAAGATGTTGGTGACGATACTCCAGGCGATAATTCAGGAGGAAATGGTGGTGGAATAATTCCTGAACCCGTAGCTAGCTTTACAGTTTCCTCTTATAGCGGCGAAGCTCCTTTTGATATTACATTTACAAGTACATCTACCGGTGAAATCACTTCTTGGTTATGGAATGTGGATGATGATAGTGATATTGAAAGCACATATTACACTTTTACACATACTTATGATAATGCAGGTACATATAATGTATCATTAACAGTTATTGGACCTGGTGGTCAAAACGTTCATACTGAAAATGATATAATATCAATAACTGAGCCTGATACATCAACTGAAACGGGATTATTAAGTGAAACCATGTCCTATGATGATGAAACAAGAGAATATTTAATTTACATCCCTTCATCGTATGACCCAAATTCTGCTACTCCAATTCTGTTCGCATTTCACGGATTTGGTGGATATAGTCAATATTTTATTAATACAGCAGATTTTAGATCTCTAGCTGATCAGTTTAATTTCATTGCAGTTTATCCACAAGGACTAGTTTGTGGTGGTGGAACTACATGGAATACTAATCCTCCTGGAGGAGATAATAAATGTAGTCAAGATGATATAGGGTTTTTTCCTGCATTACTTAATGAGATATCAGGCAATTATAATATAGACGCATCAAAAGTATTTTTAACTGGGTACTCAAATGGAGCTGACTTTTCATACTCAATGGCATGCTATCAAAGTTCAATAGTAACAGCTATTGCACCCGTTTCAGGATTAATGCCAATGAATGATTCAAGCGAATGTCAACCAAGCCATGCAACTTCAGTAATGATATTTAATGGAACCATTGATTATTCTAGACCTTACAATGGTATTGCTGGATATATGATGAGCGTAGATCAAACAGTAGCTTATTGGTCTCAGTATAACAATACTGATTCTTCACCGCAAACTAATATTGTTGGAGATATAGAAAACTACACTTACTTAAATGGAGATAATAACACAACAGTAGATCTATTTAAAATTGTAAACGGCGATCACTATTGGTTTACCTTATCATATAATGGAAATTCCATGGAGGAACTAATGTGGAATTTTTTCTCAAGTAATTAAAACCACAAATAATGCCTTTGCAGTAAAAAAATGATATATTGTCTTCATGGAAAAAACTGCAATCATTGCACTCGGAGGAAATGCTCTCTCAGATAAAAGTCAAGCTGGTACTATAAATGATCAGTTTAGCAATACTCGAAAATCATTGACTGAAATTATCAAGTTTTTAAAAGAAGACTATAATATCTGTATAACTCATGGAAATGGTCCGCAAGTTGGAGATGAGCTATTAAGAATGGATTTAACTCAAGATGAAGTTTCTCCATTACCATTAGGTGTTTGTGTAGCTGGTACACAAGGAACTATAGGTTACATGATTCAGCAAACTTTCCAAAATATTTTAAATCAAGAAAATATTGATAAAGAAGTAGTAACACTTGTAACACAAGTTGTTGTAGATCCAAAACATCCTTCACTTAAAAATCCAACAAAATTTGTTGGACAACGTTTTTCAAAGCAAGAGGCAGAAAAAAGAGCAAAGCGCATGGGATGGATAGTTAAAGAACAAGATCCTGGGGAGTGGAGAAGGGTAGTTCCATCTCCAGATCCTGATTTTGTAATGCATGGTATTAGTATTAGAACTCTAGTTGAGGCAGGTATTATAGTTTTAGCAGCTGGTGGTGGAGGTATTCCAGTTTTTATTGGTGAAGATGGGAAGTTTGAAGGAATTGATGCAGTCATTGATAAAGACTTAACAGCTGCAAAGCTTGGTAGAGTAATTCGTGCCGATGAATATTATATTGTAACGGATATTGAGCAAGTTTATTTAAACTATGGAACTGATAACCAATCTCCAATTAATCATATGACAGATGTAGAAGCCAAACAATTCCAAAAAGAAGGACATTTTCAACAAGGAAGTATGTGGCCAAAAATTCGTTCAGCTATTTATTTCTTAAAACATTATGGTAAAAAAGTTATAATCACAAATATCGATCATCTTCAAGATGCCATAGATGGAAAAGCTGGTACAACTATCGTTAAAGGGTAATGGATTTATTCTCAGCTAATCAATTAATGTGGGCAGCTTTTATAGTTGGTAATAGTGCTCCTGTAATATTTTTCATACTTTATTATTATCAAAAAATAACAGCAGAATTGTTCAAGTTATATTTTTTGGGAGTATTAGTGGGACTTACATGGGAGATTCCTTTCGCATTGGCAGGAAAATCATTTCACCTTATTCTAATTGATTGGCCAATTAATCTACCTTTAGTTAGAAATATTACATACTCATTTATTGATGGTCTAATTTTTATTGTTGGCATTTTTTTAGCAAAAGCATTTCTTAAAAATAAAGAATTTCTTTATACATTCAACTCAACAGCATTGTTAATAATGATTATTTGGGGAAGTATTTCTGAGTTTTTAGTAGACTTGAACGGAAATGGAAAGCTGTGGTTATTTATTGATAACTGGTATAATCCTATATTTATAACTATTAATGGTAATGGTTTAACTATTATTCCTCAACTCATTTGGTTTGTTGCTCCGATTGCGTACTATTTTACTATCTTGAGATGTCTATCAAAGAAAATATAAGACAGGAAAAACGTCATGAAAGATCTCTTCTTTCGGATGCACATATTTCAAGATTGTCTGATAATTTTTTGTCACAGTGGTTAAAGATTTCAAAAGAATTATCATATAACACTGTAGGTCTTTATTATCCGTTCGATAATGAAGCATCTCCGCTTGAAATAATAAATTATCTTCATTCAAAGAATAAAGAAGTATTACTTCCTGTGATTGAAAATCAATCAAAAACTCTTTCTTTTGCAAAATATGATTTTCAATCTGAGCTATTAACTAATAAATACGGAATATACGAACCAAAAGATAAAGAATTTGTTGATAATAAACATATCGACATTGTATTGGTACCTTGTGTTGCATTCAATAACCAATTATTTCGATTAGGGATGGGAGGTGGTTTTTACGATCGAACTTTTTCAAAAAAGACATCAACTATTTTAATTGGTATTGCGTATAGTTTTCAGTTTGAAAACATCTCATTTCAAGAAGAACACGATATCAAGATGGATTATGTGATTACCCAAAAAGAAATATTAAAATAATTAAATTGGTTTTGAGGCACTATAAATGTTAACAATACCAAGAGATAAATATTTTATTTGAATATTTTCAAAACCAGCTTTCTCTAAAATCATCTTAAATTCCTTCCCATGTGGAAAATGTTCAGCTGAGGTTGATAGATATTGGTAAGCTTGTTGATTTTTTGCAATCATTCTTCCTAAAACTGGAACAATAAGTTTTGTATAAAGAAAGTATCCAAATCGAAATATAAAAAAGGAAGGTACAGCAGTTTCAAGTATAATTAATTTTTTGCCAGGCCTTAAGACACGTTTAATCTCAGATAAGCCTTGTTCCAAGTTTTCAAAATTTCTAACTCCAAAACCTATTGTTGCAACATCAAAAGTATTATCATCAAAACTCATATTTTCTGCATCTTCTAATTGAAATCTGATATTTGATAATCCCATACTTTTTTTATTAGCTAAATCCAACATCATCGATGCATTGTCAACTCCAACAACTTGAACATTATCGTTTGCAAAACATAACGCTATATCTCCAGTACCAGTTGCGATATCAATTATTTTGCTTGGGCCATTCTGCATTGAAAGTTTATAAACGATATTTCTCCAATTCTTATCCATGTTTAATGTCATCATTTTATTGATTTGATCATATCGTGATGATATATCATTAAACATATTTTTTATTTGAATTTTTTTTGATTCATTTTTTGAATTATCTGGTTTTATCATTTAATAAGATAAAAAAAATGGCAGGTAATGCACTAGCCATTTTTAAAGGTTTATGATTAAAGTATTTATAGCTATTTTTTTGTATGGAAAATCTCCCAAATCAATTTTTTTATTCCAAAGAAGAAGATAGATTGAACGTTATCTCTCACGGAATAGGTTTTATACTTAGTATCATTGGATTAATTTTTTTATTAAACAAAGGGCTCCAAGATTTTAACCTACTTCGTTTTTTGAGCTTTCTTATTTATGGTATAAGTTTATCTACAATGTACATTGCTTCAACGTTATACCATAACTCTAAAACACCAGAAGGAAGGTATAAATTCAGACTTTTTGATATGGTTTCCATCTATTTATTAATTGCTGGATCTTATACACCATTTACTTTAACTATTTTAATTGATAGTGGAGGTTTAACACTATTCTTATTGGTTTGGGTGATAGCAATCATTGGAATAATCTGGAAAATTTTTACTGTAGGTAACTATAATGTTAGTTCAACATTATTATATATTTTTATGGGTGGTCTTTGGTTATTTTTCATTGATGCTTTCATAAATGAAATTCCTCAAAATGCATTAATGTGGATTTATGCTTCAGCTTCAACTTATTTAATTGGCGTCTTTTTCTATTTAGCCGATTCGAAGATCAAATACAATCATTTCATTTGGCATATTTTTGTTCTTCTTGCAAGTGCGTTTCATTATATCTCAATTTACTTTTATATTTAATCTACCTATCTTAATGGAAATGAAAAAATATTCTGTTCCAAAAAATTTCAACTCATCCATTGGGCATGATAGTCTAGATAATTATCAATCTTTAAGAAAGAATGCTGAGCAAGATTCAACCTCTTATTGGGAGTCCGTTGCAGAGCGTATTGATTGGTTTGATAAGTGGACAACTATCAACAATACAGATTATTCTAAAGCGCATATCGAGTGGTTTTCAAATGGAAAACTAAATGCATCCTATAATTGCATAGATAGGCATATTGAAAATGGCCTAGGAGAAAAAACAGCACTTATTTGGCAATCAAATGATCCAACTATCTCAGCAAATGTCTCTTATAATGAATTATTGAAAAAAGTTTCATTATTTGCCAATGGATTAAAACGAGCCGGAATCAATAAAGGAGATCGAGTATGCATTTACATGCAAATGATTCCAGAGGCAATTATAGCGATGCTAGCCTGTGCTAGAATTGGAGCAGTGCATTCAGTGGTATTTGGAGCATTCTCAAGCGATGCATTAAAAAACAGAATCAATGATTCTGAGTGCAAGTTACTTATTACTCAAGATAATGGAGTACGAGGATTAAAATTTGATATTCCAATGAAAGAAAATGCAGATAAAATTGCAGATGAATGTCCTTCTTTAAAAACAATAGTTATGGTTGAACGTTCTGAAAATGACATGTTTATGAAAGAAGGAAGAGATATTACATGGAATCAATTTATTGATGGCTGCTCAAGTGAATGTCCTCCTGAAGTAATGGATGCAGAAGACCCATTATTTATTTTATATACTTCAGGTTCAACTGGAAAACCAAAAGGGGTAATGCATACAACAGGAGGATATCTTGTCTATGCTTCTCATACGCATGAACTAGTCTTTGATTATCATCAAGATGACGTATATTGGTGCACTGCTGATATCGGTTGGATTACAGGTCATTCATATATTGTCTATGGACCCTTATCAAATGCAGCAACTCAAGTAATATTTGAAGGGGTTCCAAATTACCCAGATTTTGGAAGATTTTGGCAAATTGTTGAACAGCATAAAGTAAATGTATTCTATACAGCTCCAACTGCATTGCGAGCATTAATGAAAGAAGGAGATGACTGGGTAACAAAATATGATTTATCGAGCTTAAAAGTGTTGGGAACAGTTGGTGAACCTATTAAATCTCCAGAATGGCATTGGTATTTTAATGTTATAGGTAATGAAAAATGTCCTATTGTTGATACATGGTGGCAGACTGAGACTGGAGGTATTTTAATGTCTCCCATTCCTGGATGTGTTCCAACAAAACCAGGATCGGCCACATTACCATTACCAGGTATAATTCCAGCAATATTAGATGAAGAAGGAAATGAGATAACAGAACGAAATACTACTGGCTATTTGGTCATGACACAGTCTTGGCCTGGACAAATGAGAACGGTGTATGGTGATCATCAACGATTCATAGATACGTATTTTTCTCAAGCACCTGGAAATTATTTTACAGGGGATGGAGCTTATATTGATGATGATGGATATTTTTGGATTACTGGAAGAGTAGACGATGTATTAAATGTTTCTGGGCATAGAATTGGTACTGCTGAAGTGGAGGGAGCTATCGGTGCTGCAAGTGGTGTAGCGGAAGCTGCAGTCATCGGATATACCCATGAAATTAAAGGAGAGGGTATTTATGCTTTTGTCACATTAATGACAGGAGTTGAATCATCGGAAGAAATCAAAAAAGATATTTTAGATACTGTCACCAAAATTATTGGTCCTCATGCAAAGCCTAGTGTTATTCAATTTTGTGCAGGACTTCCCAAAACACGTTCTGGAAAAATTATGAGAAGAATTCTAAAGAAAATTGCCCAAAATGAAACAGATAATTTGGGTGACACTTCTACACTCGCAGATCCAAGTGTTATAGATAGTTTATTACAGAAATAAAAAAAAGGATAAAAACATGAAACAGAAAATTATAGTACTTATGCTTGCTTCGTTAATTATCAGTTGCGGTTCATTTAATGAAGGCCAAGCAGAGTTACATATCAATAAAAATATTTCTACAGGACAAGAGCTGTTAGATTTAAAAGCTGCTCTAGATGAAGGAATTATTACCAAAGAAGAATTTGATAAACTCAGAGAAGATATTATCAATGGGAATCAAGAATTTGAGATTGATATCGAAGAGTTTGAAAATTTAGATGGGGATAAAAGTGAAAATGTTAAAATTCGCATTAATATTAATGGAAATGATATAGTAAATATTGATAGTGAAGATGAATGATATTTAAGATATTTTTTTAAACCCAGGAAAAAAGATGTTTGTCGATTTTTGATATGATTTATATTCAGGTCTTTTTTGAGCAGAATAGTATTCAGATGGAACAGCTCCTGTAAGATATACTAAGGTGATATACATAATTCTTGAAGTATAAAGTAAAGCAATTCCAATCATAATCCATAACCATAGTCCTTCCGAATCAAATAATGAAATGTATGAGGGTATAGAGGCGATAATTAAGCCATTCCATACCATCCATTCAGCAAAATAATTAGGATGTCTGGTGTATTTCCAAAGTCCAATATCACAAACCATATTTTTCTTATTTTGACGTTTCATTTCTTTTAAAAATTTTAGTTTTTGATAGTCTGCTACTGTTTCAAATACTAATGAAAGCATAAAAATTGTAAATCCTATTATCTCAAGAGTTGATAGTTGAATTAAGGGTGATGCTGAAATAAGAAATATTGGAATTGCTAAAAATGAAGCGTTTGCAAGCCCTTGACTTAATGCTTCTACTTGCATTGCTAAACCTGTATTGGTTTTATTAGATTTTTCCCAACGTATTTTTTGATATTCATAACGAGGAAATTCTTTTTTTAATAATCCCATACTCCACATTTTTAATGCCCCTAATCCCATTCTGCTTCCAATTAGTATATAAGCAGTGATAACAAGAGTTTTTGAAAGAGTTATGGTATTGATTTGACAATAAGTAATCAGTCCAATTAAAGCAACTCCCCATGGCCAGCCAATATCAACATATGACATTCTTCCTGTTTTCCATATTGGAATGCAAACCACAAAAAGAAATAACACTAATTGACTTATGCCATTTATTAGTGCAATAGATTGAAAATTATTTGAGCTAAATAGCAGTATCCAACAAGCTATAAATGGTATAAATGGTTTAAAATATTTCATTTATTTTTGATCTGAAGATTTAAATCTTGTTGAATGAGAAGTAGAGCTATGCTTTGTTTTTCTTCCTTTAACTCTTTTTCTCCAAAGTTCAAAAGAGCTTCTTTTAAGATGTGTTCTCATAATTTTTCGAACGCCATTTTCTTTTAATCCAAATTGATATTCAATGGCTTCAAAGGGAGTACGATCTTCCCATGCCATTTCGATAATTCTATCAATATCTTGAGGCTTAATATCCAAATCCACCACCATGACACATTAATATCTGTCCAGTGACATAGTTGGATTCAGGAATACAGAACATATATATTGCTCCAGCAGCTTCTTGAGGAGTTCCAGGTCTACCTAAAGGAATCATAGTCTTAGCTGATTGAAATACAGCAGAATTCACACCAACTTTGATTTTATTTCCTTCAATATCAATGAGCGATTCTTCTTTTTCAGCATCTGCATCAGTTAAGCGAGTTTTAATGAGTCCAAATCCTACAGCGTTGACGTTAACATTGTATCGACCCCATTCTTTTGCCATAGTTTTAGCCATTCCTACAACTCCAGCTTTTGCTGTAGCGTAATTTATTTGTCCAGCATTTCCAAACATACCAGATGTAGAAGAGATATTTACCACTTTTCTAAAATTGGTAATTCCATTTTCTTTTTCTTCTAAAAAAAGTCTTTTAATGTGAGGTTGTGCAGCTCTAAGAATTTTAAATGGGGCAGTTAGGTGACATTCTAAAATTGCATCCCACTGTTTATCATCCATTTTTTGGATGACATTGTCCCAAGTGTATCCAGCATTATTAACAATGATATCTATTCCACCAAATGACTCTAAAGCAGTATTAATAAACCGTTCTGCAAAGTCATCATCAGTGACGCTTCCATTGCAAGCAACTGCTTTTCCACCCATATCCATGATATCAGATACAGTTTGATTGGCAGGATCTGCATCCAAATCATTTACGACAATGTGAGCACCGTCTTTTGCCAACATTAAAGCTAACTCTCTTCCAATTCCTCTTCCAGAGCCGGTAATTAGTGCTACTTTTCCTTCTAATTTTTTTTTCATAAGATTTCCTTTTCTAGTAATCAATTTTACCATTTTTTTTAGTTTTTTGCTCTATTAGTTTTTGAAGTTAGTTCATTGACATTTATATAAGTAAAGTGTACTTTACACTTTAATAATTTTATGGGGAAATAAATGATTAATAATAAAGGTTTAATAACCACACTTTTTTTAGCAGTTCTATCTACGCTTTATCTTGGAAGCGTTTGGAATGATTTTTTTGGTACATTAAGTGTAAATGTATCCATGGATCGTCAACAGGCAATTAAAGCTGCCTCAGATGCTTCAAAGCAATTTGACATTCTAGATGATTCATTTGAGCAAGCATCTATATATAATTTTGACGATTCGTTACGAAATTTTGTTGAGTTAAAACAGGGTGGTAAAGAGAAATTCCAAGAGATAATCGATAACGATGTTTATTCACCATATAATTGGATGGTCCGTTCCTATAAAGAAGGTGAGATTGTTGAAGCGATGTTTCAATTCAAGCCTGATGGAAGTCCTAATGGATATAGAATTAAAATTCCTGAAGATTATGATTCAGATAATCTTGATGAAGAAGACGCCTTAGCATTAGTTGAACAAAACATTAATAATCAATGGTCTGGAAATTTCAGTGATTATAATCTTATTGAATCCTCTTTCAAGGAAATGCCAAATGGAAGAATAGATCACTCCTTTCTTTTTGAGCATAATCTTCAAGATATTGGCGAAGCAAAATATAGATTACGAGCAACAGTCTCAGGCTCAATAATAAACTCTGTAAGTCCTTTTGCTTTTGTGCCTGAATCATTTCAAAGAGAATTTGCAAACATAAGATCTGACAATGATACAATTGCAATATTTGCCAATTTTGCTTTCTTAGGGATTTACTTGTTGGGTATTGGTGTGACTTCGCTGATAATTTTTTATAGAAATGGTTGGTTGAGGTGGAAAAAGTCTGTTTTAGCAGCTGCTTTTGTGGCTCTTTTTTCAAATGTGCTTTTAAATCTTAATTTTTACCCTACGATTTGGATGGCCTATGACACAGCCTCTTCAAAATCTCAATTTTTAACAGAACAATTATTAGGAATGGTAGCCAATGGAATTCTCATGTTCTTTATCTTGGCTGCATCATTTATCACAGCAGAGTCATTGACAAGAAGAGCCTTTCCTAAACATATTCAAATTTGGAAGACATGGACTTCCAATGTTGCAAACTCAAAACGTGTATTAAATGATACTATTTTTGCTTACTTAATTGTTCCAATTAAACTAGCTCTTGTAGTAGCATTTTATTTACTCATGCAAAGAAATTTTGGATTTTGGTCTCCAGCCTCATCATCATTTGATCCAAATTATTTAGCATCTATTTTTCCGTGGTACACAGGTTTAGCTATATCCTTACAAGCTGGTTTTTGGGAAGAAATGTTATTTAGAGCAGTTCCAATCGCTGCAGGGGTTTTAATTGGTCAACGATACAATATGCGTTTTACAGGATTAGTGGTAGCTATGGTAGTTCAGGCATTAATTTTTGGTGCTGGACATGCTAATTATCCCGCACAACCATCATATGCGAGGGTCATTGAATTATTTTTACCATCAATTGTGGTTTATGGTATGATTTATCTACGACTAGGAGTTGTTTTTGGAGCTATTACTCATTATGTATATGATGTCGTATTATTTTCTTTACCAATTTGGTATTCTTCAGGATATATTTTTGATAAGTTTATGACAGTTGTTGGAGGATTAATTCCTTTGCTTGTAATTCTATATTTTAGAATGAAACATCAGAAATGGTCTGATGTAGATTCTTCATCATTGAATGAAGGCTTTGTACCTACTCCACCAGAGAAAAAAACTGCTGAAGAACCAGAAGTCATCAGTACTGTTCCATCAGCTTCTAATGTTTTAAACCCAAAAATTATTGGTATAGCTCTAATATTTGTTATTGGAATTTTTAGTACTTTTAAATTGTCTAATGTAGAGGTTCCTGTTAATTCACCATCAATTGACAAAGAAGAGGCAATTTCAATAGCAAATCAATTTTTATCTGATAACAATATTACATTACCTGATGGATATAATGCCTATGCATTCGATGATAGCTCATATCCTGCATCCTCATTTATTTGGGAGCAGCTTGGGGAAGAGACGTATTTATCGTTACTTGGAACTTACGTTTTAGGACCTAGGTGGAAAGTGAGGTTTGCAAAATTTGATGGACCAGTAGAGACACGCGCAAGAGAAGTGATGGTATCTATGGATTTTGATGGAAATATTTTGAGATTTAATAATAGGTTTCCAGAAGATGAAGCAGGTAAGCAGCTAAGCAGAGAAGAAGCGCAAGTACTAGCTGAAAATGCGTTATCTGAATATTTAGGTATGAATATATCTGCTGCTACTCTTACCAGTGCTCAAGAATCTCAAAAGCCAAATAGGTTAGATTGGACATTTACTTTTACAGATAATAATGAGTTAGACTATGAGGGCGCAAAACTTCAAAATATTATTTCAATATCAGGTGATCAGATATCAGGATTCACAAAATTTGTTTTTGTTCCAGAAGAGTGGGCAAGAATGAAAAGAGATCGTGAAGGTTTATCAGGTATTATAGGCACTCTATTTACCGTTCCTGGCGCAATTTTTGTTATAGGGTTGTTATTAATGAGGTCATTTAAGTTATTAATGGATCGAAAAATTAATGTTAGAAAAGGTTTAATTTTTGGTTCATTTGCTATTTTTGGAATTCTTAGTGTCTTTAATGATTCATCATTCCTTAATACTTTGCCAACAAATCAACCTATTGAAAATTTGATGACTACATACTACATATCATCAATAGGTGGAGCACTGATTGCTCTTGGACTAAT
>ENA-OSEY01000683-OSEY01000683.1-marine-metagenome-genome-assembly--contig:-NODE-683-length-24135-cov-3.987987_pt1 | contig 24135 bp, 17 predicted proteins | sample MGYA00248465_ERZ534230 | MGnify/ENA primary metagenome ERZ534230 (study PRJEB26409, sample SAMN06344110) | marine metagenome | isolation source: Sea water from surface | place: Atlantic Ocean:Southern...
AAAGGTATATTTAAGAAACCAATAAAGCCTAAGATAAAAAAGGCAGCTATAAGGTTAGGTATTATACCAATAAAAGATAATTTTAATGAGCGAAATAAAAACCAAAACATTAAAAAAATTCCAATCATAACAAAACCTAAAGATTTGATTTGAGATTTAAATAAACTTTGTAAAAGATTATTAAAAATAACTAATACACCCGCTATTTGATAATCATTTTGTTCAAGTGCAAATTTTTCTGATAAATCTTTATTAATGTTTTCAAGCAATTCTTTTCTTCTAAGGTCTTTTAGAGAATCTTTAATTCTCATTGATATTCTTGCCTCATTATTATCAATTGATATATAAGGTTTTATAATTTGATTTTTAATATTTTTCGGTAACTTATCGTATAAAACACCCATTTCTAAGCTACCTAATTTTTTATTATTATTTAGTTGCTCTGCTATTTGTAATATTGAATAAAATGACAAAACCTTCCCGATCTCTGGTCTGTTCTCTAAATATTTATGTATATCTATAATTTTATTAACCTTATTTGTTGAAAACCAATATTTAGATATATCTTCTTTTTGATCTGCGGATCCTAAAAAAGAATTTTCCTCACTTTCTCCTAAAAAATTGTCGCCTTCGTTATTTTCACCCAAAAAACTCTCATCATTTTGATTTGAACTTTTTTTAAATTTTAAAATTATTTCTAAGGGTGTAGTACCTCCAAGTTTTTCATCTATATGTTTCATTCCCTTGTATATTTCAGTATCGTTATCAAAGTAGTTTATGAAACTATTTTCAACTTTTAATTTAGATAATCCGTAGAATGAAAAACAAATTATACTAATAACTGAACAAAATACTAATACTGGAAAAAATGTTATTTGATTTAATTTATTTAATAATTTTGACTCAACATCTTTAATTGAGGAAGGGATTGTGGGTTTAAAAATGATTATAAGAGATGGCAATAATAAAAATGTGGTAATCAAAGAAATAATTAAGCCTAAAGTCATCATCCATCCAAAGTCTATTACTGGTTTAATCTCGCTAAATACCAATGAAACAAAAGCGCAAATTGTCGTTAAAACAGCGTAGAATATCGGATAAAACATTATACCTGATGTTTTTTTAATTAAATTGTTTACACCTGGAGCGGATAAATCATCTTCATTCATTTGCATATATCTGACAAGGTAATGAATATTCATTGACATTGTTAGAATGAGCATAAGTGCAGTAAAATTTGATGAAATTACTGTAACCTTCCAAGACAATAAACCCAAAATACCTGTCATAATAGATATCGAAACAAAACAACTTAAAAGCGGAAATATAACCCACTTAATGTCCTTAAAAATGTATCTTAGAGTAATAACAATAAAAAAGAACACGCAAACTCCAAAAATCAATATATCTTTTTTTATAAATCCAATCATATCATCAGCAATCATTGGAATTCCGCTTAATCTAATATCTGCAAATTTATTGTAGGATTTGATAGTGTTTTTTATTTCTTTATTATATTTACTAATATTTTTGGACTGAATTGCTTTTTGTATTTCCAAATTAATATTGATCTGATTAAGATCATCAGTGTTAATATTTTTGCTATTTAAAATTTCAGCTTTTTTTTCTGTTAAATTTAAATATTTTTTATTGTCTTTAAGATACACAACAATACCGAGAGTTTTGCCATCGGAGCTAATTATAAGATCTCTATATACTGGGCTACTTTTTAGCTCACTAATAGCACGATCAAAATTAATATCCTTATTTGTTATATAATTTAAGTTTTTGACTCTTTCGAGTAAGGGCTCATTAGAACTTTGTAACAATGGGGCATTTATTATGCTAATTGTTTTGCTTACCCATGGCATTAAATTAATTTCACCTACTAATTTTTGAAAGTGTTGGAGATTATTTTTGTTAATTTTTGCTTTGGGTGTATATGTAATTATAAAAAATTCATCAGAACCATATCTTTTATTAATTTTTCTTAGGTAATTTAAATCTGGATCGTTATCTAATAATAAAGTTTCAGCCGATGCATCTAATTTAAAATCTTTGGCAAAAAAAAACGAAACTAAAATTAAAAAAGAAAAAAATATTAGTATTAATTTTGGAAAATCTAAAATTTTTTCATATATAATTTTCATTATAAATAATTTTTAGAAAAACGATCTGATATACAAGTTATTACTCTATAAGGTATAGTACCTGTTAAATCCGCAAATTTATCAATAGTAAATTTTTTATTATATAATTCTACAAAATCACCTAATTTAATTTTGTTTTTTACTTTTGTAATATCAATAATTATTAAGTCCATTGAAATCCGACCCAGCATTTTTAATTTAGTATTTTTATCAAATTTATATGCTTCGTCGATAGTGGGCACATATTCGTTAGGCTGCTTAAAGCCCATAACTTTTAAGTCGGCATCAATCTCAAATGTTTTCCTAACATCCACTTCAGTATTAGGTTTTCCGTTATCAGTTTTTTTATTCATTTATATATTTTTTTAATGAAAGGGCGCTCCATTATCCTGATTTGAGGCATTTCAGCAATAGGCAGCCTGAAGTACAATACACTTATGGAGACCAAAGATTCTGTAACAGAAATCTGGAGTAGGATTCAGGAAGAAACTAAAAGAAGGGTAGAGGCAGAGCCAATTTTGGCTAGTTTTTTTCACAGCACAGTGCTAGAGCATAGTTCTTTCTCTGCAGCTATTGCTGACCTCATTGCTAATGATCTTGGAAGTACATCGGTTCAGCCCATGATGCTAAGGAGCGTTATAAAAGATGCCATTAATTCTAGTGACAAAATCCTTAAGGGGACTGTTATTGATTTGCTGGCTGCAAAAGAAAGGGATCCTTCTTGTAAATACCTATCTGAACCACTACTTTTCTTTAAGGGTTTTAAATCTTTGCAATCTCATAGAGTTGCAAGCTGGCTTTGGAATAATGATAGGCATACCTTGGCACACTATTTTCAAAGCAGAACTTCAGAAGTCTACGGCGTAGATATCCATCCTGCTGCAAAACTTGGAAAAGGAATAATGATCGACCACGGAACAGGAGTTGTAATCGGAGAGACGTCCATTGTTGAAGATAATGTTTCCATTTTTCAAGGAGTTACCCTTGGAGGAACAGGCAAAGAGATAGGAGACAGGCATCCTAAAGTGAGGGAAGGGGTTTTGCTCAGTGCTTCTTCAACAATTTTGGGCAATGTTGAGATAGGAAGAAATGCTAAAATAGCTGCTGGTAGTGTTGTTTTGGAGGACGTTAAAGAAGGTTCTACTGTAGCTGGCGTTCCAGCTAAAGAGGTAGGTAAATCAGATGGTCTTATTCCAGCAGATGAGATAGATCATTCAATAAAATAGGATAGTTTTATGAGTTACGAAACAATTAATTACGACATAGAAGATAGCATTTTGACTATAACCCTAAATAGACCTGATAGATTGAATGCTTTCACAGGACAAATGATGGATGAATTGATTTCTGCATTTGAAGCAGCTGGTAAAGATGATGATGTTAGAGTCGTTATCGTTACTGGTGCTGGGAGAGGGTTTTGTGCAGGAGCAGATTTAGCTGCTGGAGCAAATACTTTTAATAGGGATGTAAGGAACAATAAAGGAGATAAAGTTGATAATGATGATCCAGAGTGGATGAGAGATGGTGGTGGCAGAACTACGTTGGCAATTTATGACTGTCCTAAACCTGTAATTGCAGCTATAAATGGACCTGCTGTTGGAGTGGGAGTGACGATGACTTTGCCAATGGATATAAGGTTAGCTAGTGAGAATGCAAAATTTGGATTTGTATTTGCAAGAAGAGGACTTGTTCCTGAGGCAGCATCAAGTTGGTTTTTGCCACGTTTAGTAGGCATTAGCAAAGCTCTTGAATGGACATACTCTGGTAAGGTTTTTAGTCCAGATGAGGCTTTAGAGGGTGGTCTGGTTAGATCAATTCACTCTCCAGATAATCTACTAATTGAGGCTAAGAATATTGCAAGAGAAATAATTGAGAATACTTCATCAATATCAGTCTCTTTAACTCGTCAAATGTTATGGAAGATGCTTGGTGCAGATCATCCAATGGAAGCTCATAAAATAGATTCAAGATTTATTTATGAACTAGGAAAAGGCAATGATGCAAAAGAAGGAGTAGATTCCTTCCTTGAGAAAAGACCCCCGAATTTTCCAAACAAAGTATCAAAAGATATGCCTGAATACTATCCATGGTGGGATGAAAAGAAGTTTAGTTAAAAATGGCAAAGAAAGCACTTAATAAGCTCATCAAACTTCTTGATTTAGAACATTTGGAAGAGAATTTGTTCAGGGGACAAAGTGAGAATATTGGAGGTCCGAGAGTCTTTGGTGGTCAAGTAATTGGTCAAGCCCTAACGGCTGCCGTAAGAACAGTCCCAAGCAAAAGATTTGTCCACTCTCTACATGCCTATTTTCTTCGCCCTGGAGACATGGAGTATCCAATAATCTATGATGTAGAACGGACAAGAGATGGTGGGAGTTTTACCACTAGACGTGTTGTTGCCATTCAAAAAGGGGAGCCAATATTTGATATGGCTTTATCATTTCATAAGAAAGAGAAAGGCCCATCTCACCAAATTGATATGATTGATATTCCTGGACCAGAGGAATGCATAAGTGAACTAGAAGTTAAGAAAAAAATGATCGATAAAGTTCCTCTAAAGTATCGAGACTTTTTTTTGAGAGAAAGGCCAATTGAGATTCGCAATTTGCCTGGTGAAGGTATGTTTGAGGAACCTAAAAAGAAACCACCTCATAAACATGTTTGGATGAAAGCTGTGGGAAAAATACCTGACGATGTTGTTCAACATCAGGCAATTTTGGCTTATGCTTCAGATATGGGACTATTAAGTACTTCAATGAATCCTCATCGACTGAGTTTTGCAAAAGGTAATGTGATGAGTGCCAGCCTAGATCATGCTATGTGGTTTCACAGACCTTTTAGAGCTGATGAATGGATGCTTTACTCTACTGATAGTCCAAGTGCAAGCAATGCAAGAGGCTTCAATCGAGGTAGTGTTTACACGGAAGACGGAGTTTTGGTTGCTTCAGCTGTACAAGAAGGTTTAATGAGAATTGTCAAAGATTCTAGGTAAAAAGGCTAGGTATCATTTTAAGGAAGTATTTCCCATGAGATACTTGTCTATCTCTCTTGCGGCAGCTCTACCTTCATTAATAGCCCAAACTACAAGAGATTGACCTCTTCTGCAATCGCCGGCAGCAAATATCTTCTCATCTGATGTCTGGTGAACATTATGGTCGGCCTTGTAATTAGATCTTTCATCAGTTTCTAAATCTAAACCTGAGATCGTGTAGTGCTCAGGTCCAAGAAAACCCATTGCCAAGAGAATTAAATCAGCTTCCCAGTCTTTCTCAGTATCAGGAACTTCTTGGAAGTTATGATCAACTTCGACCGTTTTGATACCTCTCAGAGACCCATCTTCATTTCTTAAGAATTCTTTACCTGAAATAGAATAGACGCGTGGATCGTCTCCATAAATTTCTCTAGATTCCTCATGTCCATAATCCACTTTATAAACTCTAGGAAAAAGAGGCCAAGGATTATTATCAGCTCTTTCCTTGGGTGGCTCAGGCATTATTTCAAAATTTATGAGTGATTCACATCCATGTCTTAGAGAAGTTCCTATACAGTCTGTTCCAGTATCTCCTCCTCCTATGACAATTACTTTCTTATTATTAGCAGATATATAGTTTCCATCATTATGATCTGAATCCAACAGGCTTTTAGTATTTGCTCTGAGAAAGTCCATTGCAAAGTAGACTCCAGGTCCATCTCTGTTAGGTATAGCTAAATCTCTTGGTTTTGTAGCGCCTGTTGTTAAAAGGACAGTATCATTAGTGCTATAGAGTTCATCCATCGAAATAGAGTTTGGGCCCGAGCCTCCTACATCAGTATTTGTGAAAAACTCAATTCCTTCTAATTCCATTACTTCGAGTCTTTGATCAATTATTGATTTATCAAGCTTCATATTCGGTATTCCATACATCATAAGGCCTCCGATACGATCTGCCCTTTCAAATACCTTCACATGATGACCAGCGCTATTGAGCTGTTGAGCTGCAGATAAGCCAGCAGGCCCAGATCCAACAATTGCAATGGTCTTACCTGTTCTTATGTGGGGTATGTTTGGTTTGAGCCATCCATTTTGGAACCCCTTATCTGCAATGGCAAATTCTAGATTTTTAATAGCAACAGGACTCTCTGTGATACCCAATACACATGCACCTTCGCAGACAGCAGGACATACACGACCAGTGACTTCAGGAAAATTATTAGTTTGCATCAACTTGTCAAACGCTTCTTCCCATTTATTCTGGTAAACGAGATCATTCCACTCTGGTATAAGATTGTAAACTGGACATCCTTCACCGGATTGACAGAATGGAACCCCGCAATCCATACATCTGGCACCCTGAATGGAAAGCTTTTCATCGTCATGATCAGTGTAAATCTCCTTGAAATCCAGAACCCTTTCCTTAGCGGGACGATAAGGCTCTACTGCTCTCGAGTACTCTTTAAATCCTGTAGTTTTACCCATTGCTCTCTTTTCTTAGTTTCATTTCATTAAGGACACGTTTGTAGTCAGTTGGCATAACTTTTATAAATCTTTCTACTTCGATGTCCCAAGATTCGATAATTTTCTCAGCTACTACTGATCCAGTGTAATTGAAGTGATTTGTAATTAACTCTTTCAAATCCTTGAGATCTTCTTCTAAAAGAGACTCAATTTCAAAAGTTTCTTTATTGCAATTTTTATCAAAGTCTTTGTCTTTGTCATAGATATAAGCTATTCCTCCACTCATTCCGGCACCAAAATTTCGACCAGTTGCACCTAAAATCACTGCTTTACCTCCGGTCATGTATTCGCATCCATGATCACCAATACCTTCCACTACCACTGATGCACCACTGTTTCTAACACAAAATCTCTCAGCAGCGATCCCTCTGAAATAAGCTTCCCCACTTGTTGCACCGTATAAAGCAACATTTCCAAGAAGAATATTTTCTTCAGCCTTGAACTTACTATTCTTAGGAGGGAAGATTATCAATTTACCTCCAGATAGACCTTTTCCAACATAGTCATTTGCATCCCCTTCCAATCTGAAGGTAATACCTTTCACAAGCCAAGCTGCAAAACTTTGACCTGCTGAGCCTTTGAAATTGATATCAATTGTATCTTCTGGAAGGTTGTTCTCTTCCCATACTTTTGCAACTTCATTGGATAGCATAGTACCTACAGTCCTGTTGGTATTCACAATGTCACTATTGAGGCGAACCTTTTCTCCGCTTTCAATTGCATTCTTACATTTCTCGATAAGTTTGTTATCTAAAGCTTTAGCTAAACCATGGTCTTGTGATTTGATGTTATAAACTTCTGTGTTTTCAAAAATCTTTTCTGCGGGCTGAAGAATTTTACTAAAATCTAACCCATTTCTTTTCCAATGATCAATTGCAATATCTGTTTCGAGACAATCCACTCTGCCAATCATTTCATTAACAGTTTTGAATCCTAAATCAGCCATAATCATTCTTAAATCCTTGGCAACCATGAATAAATAATTTACTACATGCTCGGGTTTGCCTTTAAACTTTTTTCTTAGCTCTTTATCTTGAGTAGCTATTCCGACAGGACAAGTATTCAAATGACATTTTCTCATCATAATACATCCTAAAGTGACCAATGGAGCAGTAGCAAATCCAAATTCCTCGGCACCAAGGAGAGCTGCAATTGCAACATCTTTACCAGTTTTAATTTGTCCGTCAGTTTGTAAAACTACTCTTGATCTAAGGTTATTCATTACGAGAGTTTGATGCGTCTCTGCCACTCCCAGTTCCCATGGAAGTCCTGCATGCTTAATCGAAGTTAGTGGAGAAGCTCCAGTTCCTCCATCATGTCCAGCTATAACCAAGTGGTCCGTTTTTGCTTTAACAACTCCTGCTGCTATTGTCCCAACCCCGACTTCAGAAACTAATTTCACACTGATTCTTGAGGTTCTGTTAGCATTTTTTAAATCATGTATCAATTGTGCTATGTCTTCAATTGAGTAGATATCATGATGTGGAGGAGGACTGATTAGCCCAACTCCAGGAGTAGAATGTCTGATTTTAGCAATATAGTCATCAACCTTTTTCCCGGGTAATTCGCCGCCCTCGCCAGGCTTAGCTCCTTGTGAGATCTTTATCTGAAGTTCATCAGAATTTGTTAGATATCTCATTGTCACACCGAATCTACCTGAAGCCACTTGTTTGATTGCTGATCTCTTAGAAATTCCTGATTTGTCTGGCTTGAATCTGATGGGATCTTCACCTCCTTCTCCGGTATTCGATTTTCCCCCCAATTGGTTCATCGCAATTGCGAGTGATTCATGAGACTCAGTTGATATAGACCCTAAGCTCATAGCTCCAGTAGCAAATCTTTTAACAATCTCTTTTTCACTTTCAACTTCATCAAGGCTTATCGGATCATTTTTGCTTTTGAATTTCAGCAAACCTCTTAGAGAGCTTTGTTTAGTTGAGACTTCATTAGCATGTTTAGCAAAAGCCCAATAAGCATCCTCATTATTAGTTCTAGCAGCCAACTGAAGGCTAGAGATGGTTTTGGGATCCCACATATGTGCATCACCGCCATTTCTCCAATGAAAGTCACCTGGATTTGGTAGGGTGGATACATTTAACTCTTCCTCCGGATAGCCAAGGTAATGTCTTCTTTTTTGTTCATCAAACAAGGCTTCAAATGTGATTCCTTCTACTCTGCTTGCTGTTCCTGGAAAGGATTCGTCGATTATTTCATTAGAAAGACCAACGGCTTCAAATATCTGAGCTCCTTTGTAAGAGTGGAGAGTGGAGATTCCCATTTTAGCCATCACTTTCAATATTCCTTTTTTCGTACCTGTCTTGTAGGCACTTATAATTGACGATTCATCAGGGAGATTCTTGTCTTTTAGGGAGCCATCTTTGAGAGATTGGAATAATGATTCGTAAGCAAGGTAAGGATTAACAGCATCGGCTCCATAGCCAAATAACAAACAGTGATGATGAACTTCTCTTGCCTCTCCAGTTTCTATAACTATACCTATTTTTGTTCTTAGCTGACTCTCAACAAGATGATGATGAATAGTCGAACATGCTAGAAGAGAGCTGAGTACCATATCCGATTTTGATATATTCTTATCTGAAAGGATGATGAATGAATAACTATCTTTTATTGCATCTTCGGCTTCTATGCAAATTTCCTTTAACCTTTGTTTCATTCCTTCAAGTCCGCTTCTAGCTTCAAAAGTTAAGTCGATAGTTTTAGTTTTCCATGTTCCTATGGAAATATTTTTAATCGAATTGAGTTCTGCATTCGATAGGATTGGATTAGTTATTTTGAGCCTTCTTACATTAATCTCATTATTTTCCAAAAGGTTGCCTTCAGGTCCAATGAGACACTCTAGAGACATAATCACCTCTTCTCGAATTGAGTCTATTGCTGGATTTGTTACTTGTGCAAAAAGTTGTTTGAAATAGTCGTAAAGTAGTCTGGGTTTGTCAGACAAGCAAGCTAAAGCTGCGTCATTTCCCATTGAACCTAGAGGATCTCTTAACTCCGAAACTAGAGGCATAAGCATGAATTGCATCGTCTCAGTCGTGTAACCAAATGCTCTCATCCGAGCAATCAAGTCTTCTCTAACTGAAGTTGTATCTTCTTTTGTATTTAAGGTTTCTAATTCAACTATTTTGTCATTCCATAGCTCATACGGACTTTGTTCAACAATCTCGGATTTGATTTCCTCATCGGGAATCATCTTGCCTTTATCAAAATCTATGAGGAACATTTTGCCAGGCTGCAATCTTCCCTTTTTTATTACTTTTTCAGGCTTGATTGGCAGAACACCAACTTCTGACGCCATTATGACTGTGTTATCTTCGGTTAAATAATATCTACTTGGTCTTAGCCCATTCCTGTCTAAAACAGCTCCAACTTTTCTACCATCAGTAAAAACTATTGAAGCCGGTCCATCCCAAGGCTCAATCATAGAAGAGCTAAACTGGTAAAAAGCTTTCTTTTGTTGAGACATATTCTTATCAGATTGCCAAGCTTCTGGGATCATCATCATTACAGATTCTTGCAGACTTCTGCCTGATAAAATTAGAAACTCTAGGACATTATCAAAACTTCCTGAATCTGTGCAGTCTAATTCTGTTATCGGAAAAAGTTTATTTATGTCGTCGCCGAAAAGATCGCTACTTACAGTACCTTGTCTGGCTTTCATGGCGTTCATATTTCCTTTGAGAGTATTTATCTCGCCGTTGTGGCACATATACCTATTTGGTTGAGCTCTATCCCATGAAGGGAAAGTATTTGTGCTAAACCTTGAGTGCACCATTGCCAAGTGAGTCTCGAAATCTTTATTCTCTAGATCAGGATAGAAAGGGAACAGTTGTGCCGGTGTAAGCATGCCCTTATAAACGATGACAGAAGTAGAAAGACTGCACACATAGAAAAGCTTAGCCTCGCTAAGTTCATCGTTTCCTCTGATTTTATGACTTATTTGTTTTCTTATAAGGTATAACTTTCTATTGAACTCATCTTGTTCAATATCAGCACCTGATTTTATGAATATTTGTTTTATGGTGGGTTGAGCTTTTCTAGAAGCAGGACCTACATCTGCTTTATCCGCATCGACAGGTACATCTCGCCACCCTAAGCATTCTTGACCTTCATCATATATAACTGATTCTGTAATCTTTATGCATAACTGTTTTTGTTCTTCATCTACAGGTAGAAATATGTTGCCAACAGCATAGGAACCAAAATTCGGAAGTTTGATACCAAGTTTTTTTGCCTCAGCTCTGAAAAACTTATCGGGTAAAGCTACTAAAATACCAGCTCCATCCCCGGTATTTTCTTCAAAACCACATCCCCCTCTGTGATCCATTTTCGAGTTCACATTGAAAGCATCATCCATAATTTTTCTGGACGGCACACCTTTTATGTTTGCGACCAGGCCAACTCCGCAAGAGTCTTTCTCGAATTGTGGGTCATAAAGTCCCTTTTTTTCAGGGAAACCGAATCTGTACTTATTTTTAAGCTTTAAACTCATTGTAGTTTTGGATTATTAACTCTTAGATTATTCCTTTGCTAAAAGGCAATTACTAAGTAGCGCGCAGGTATGTGATTGTACCTTTTGTTGATCAATCTGGAAAGATTGACTAGGAAATAATCATAGACTTCATTATTTTTAGGGAATCAACATTAGATACAATTTTTGGCTTGCCTATTTCACTTAAAAGTATGAAATTTAAATTATTTCCAACTTTCTTCTTATCTGAAGACATATAATTTAATAATTTTTCAGCTTTGAATTCCATTTGAGACTGTTTTTTGCTTAGTATTTTGGAGATAAGTTTCTTTATTTTATCTGCTGTTTCGACTTTCAGACCTACTTCTTCTATAGAAAGGTTTAACGCCATGATCATTCCTATTGCAACTGCTTCTCCGTGAGAAAATTCGCCGAAGCCACCATACAGTTCTATCGCGTGTCCGTATGTATGGCCAAGATTTAGAATTTTCCTAATACCTTGCTCTCTTTCATCTTGTTCAACTATCGAAGCTTTTATTTCAATTGATCTATAAACTGTCTCTTCTAATTCTTCGTCTTTTATTTCAACTAGGTTATGAAAGTTCGCATATAGCCATTCAAAAAAGTCATCTCCTGATAGTAATGAATGTTTAATTACTTCCGCTAATCCTTCGTTTATCTGTCTCATGGACAAGCTACGCAGCAAACTCATATCTGTTATGACTTTAACAGGTTGATGGAATGCACCAATCATATTCTTTCCTAGAGGATGATTAATGGCAGTTTTTCCACCGACAGATGCATCAACTTGAGATAATAATGTAGATGGTAGAAGAACAAAATCAACGCCTCTTTGATAAGTGGAAGCGGCAAAACCTGTTATGTCACAAGTAATGCCTCCGCCGAGCGCAAAAAGTATGCACTCTCTGCTAAATTTGAGCTCCATAAGCTTGTCATGAATTAAATTTAAAGTTTTGTAAGATTTATTTTCTTCAGTTGCTTCAATGTTTATTTTAGAAAAATTAGAGGACATACCTTTGAGTATTGCACTGACCTCTTTTTGTATATGTACTGGAACTCCTGAATCAATTATCAAAAGTGATTCTCTATTTGAAAACTCTTTAATATATTGTTCATTCAGTAAATTATTTCCAACTAAAACATCATAGGTTTTTGAATTAGTCTGTATTGATAATTGTTTCATGATTATCTATTTAATTTTTCCAAGATGAAGCTCACAGTTTGATTAGAATCTTCTGTTTCATTGATGGTAATGTCTGCCAAATTCTCATAAATAGGATTCCTTTTCTTTGCGAGATCTCTAAGTGTGCTTTCTTTATCCAATGAGTTTTGTAGAAGAGGTCTATTTTTATCATTCATTGTTCTTTCAAGTTGACTCTGAATACTAGTTTCAAGGTATATAACTGTACCTTTTTTTAAAAGTTTAGTGTTTTCTGTTTTTAAAATTATGCCTCCTCCAGTCGAAATTACGTATTTATCTCCATGTATTATTTTATTCAGAACTTGATATTCTCTTTCTCGGAATTTTGCCTCGCCTTCGACATCGAAGATCCAAGAAATGCTCGCACCTGCGCTCCTCTCAATTTCTGCATCGGTATCAAAAAACTGCAGGCCCAATTTTTTTGAAAGTTTTCTTCCTACAACAGATTTACCTGAAGCCATAGGCCCGATTATTATAAGCTTCATTAAGTTATTATAACCCTTAGATGTTTGTTCATTTTAAGACATATTGGGAATTTATTTCGGATATTAAATTAATCCGTCTTTTCGTCATACTTTTCTTGCTTGTTGTCATGAGTGTTGCAAGCTTGAATATTTTCATCGATAGCAAATTACCTAATGAACAGACCATTAAAAATATAGAGCTTCAAATACCTTTAAAAATCTATTCTTCTGATCGTAAATTGATAGGTGAGTTTGGTGAACAAAGAAGAACTGCCTTAAAATTTGATGATATTCCTCCAAACTATATAAATGCAGTTCTAGCCGCTGAGGATGATAATTTCTTTTTTCACTCAGGGGTTAGTTACTCGGGTCTGATTAGATCCATGTACAGACTTTTACTTTCTGGCAGAATTCAGGGAGGAGGCAGTACGATAACCATGCAAGTTGCTGGCAATTATCTTACTAGTAGAGATGTCAGTTTATATAGAAAAGTTAAAGATATATTCTTGGCTTACAGATTAGAAAATTCTTATACAAAAAAAGAAATCTTTGAGTTTTACGTAAACAGAATATTTTTTGGGAACAGGGCTTATGGAATAGCCGCTGCTAGTGAAGTTTATTATGGAAAGTCTCTTTCTGAATTGAATCTTGCTCAGTGGGCAATGATAGCAGCATTGCCTAAAGCTCCGTCTTCAATAAATCCTTTAGTGAATCCAAAAAGGGCTTTACAGAGGAGAAATTGGATTCTACAGAGGATGTTGAAACTGGACTTTATCCATCCAGAGCAATTTGATCTGGCAATCAAAGCTCCGTTAACAGCAAAATACTATGGTTTAGTTTCTGAGGTTGAAGCACCATATGTTGCTGAAGAAGTTAGGCGCTATATGATTCGAGAATATGGATTAAAGGCTTATTCGGAGGGCATGGTAGTTTATACAACTATAAATTCGAACTTTCAGAATTCGGCGTCCTTGTCATTGAGAAAAGGATTAGAGGAGTATGATAAAAGGCACGGTTATAGACAGTCTGAAAATATATCTACTGTTTTTCCTCAAGGTTTTCTCCAAAGTTCTCGTTCAGAGCAAATTTCATTATTAAATGACTTTTTCAATGTTGATTCAGATTCTCTAAAAAAGATGGATTCAGACTTTAATGAAGTTTTCACACTTTTAGAAAAATTCAGTCAAACTAAATCTCGCTTTATAGGCGTTGCTATTGATAATTCAGGGAACTTAGAAGTATTGACAAATGGAGGAGAAATTATCGACGTAAAATGGTCGGAAGATTATAGTTGGGCAAGACCGTACATAAGTGAAAATCGCAGAGGTGCTAAACCAAAGTCCTTTAAGGACATAGTTGCAATAGGCGATTTAGTATGGATAGAAAGAGATGAAGTCACTCAAACTTTCTCACTTACTCAAATACCCGAAGCACAAAGTGCTCTAGTTTCATTAAATCCGAGTTCCGGAGAAATCTTAGCTTATGTAGGTGGTTATGATTTTTACCTCAGTAAATTCAATAGGGCTGAACAAGCTTCGCCACTATTAGGTTCTAATTTCAAACCATTTCTATACGCAGCGGCCTTTTCTGATAATTTCACTCCTTCTTCATTAATAAATGATGCACCAATTGTTTTTGAAGACAAGGCATTAGAGGAAAAGTGGAGACCAAGAAATGCCAGTGGACGTTTTTATGGTCCCACTAGGCTAAGAGAAGGTTTGTTGCAGAGTAGAAATCTAGTTTCAGTAAGACTGCTAAGAGAGGTTGGAGTAGAGAAAGTAAGGACTTACGCAGAAAAATTTGGATTTGATAGAGAAAGGTTACCTGCAGACCTTTCTCTATCATTAGGGACGGCATCACTTAACCCTCTCAGCAATGCTGCTGCATATTCCGTATTTGCAAATGGAGGAAAAAAAATTGAGCCTTATTTAATATCAAAGATATTAGATAGAAAGGGAAATCTTATCTTCGAAAGAGTTTCCAATAATCCAGAGCAGGTAATAGATGAAAGGATCGCTTTTTTAATAAATGATATTTTGAAAGAAGCTGCGTCTAGGGGAACAGCAAGAAAAATTTCTCAACTTAACAGAAATGATTTTTCTGGAAAAACGGGAACAACTAACAAAGCTGAGAGTACATGGTTTACTGGATACAATGAGCATATAGTCTCATCTGTCTGGGTAGGATTTGACCAACCAAAAAGCTTAGGCGATAGAGAGTTCGGTTCCACAGTAGCTTTGCCCATATGGTTAGATTACAAAAGCAAAATAGTTAATGATCTCCCCTTATCTCAAAAACTTCCACCTGAGGGCATATCAATAGTTAAAATTGATAAAGAGTCGGGAAAATTGGCAAGCCCAAAAAGTTCTGGAGTCCTTTTTGAATATTTTTTGGAAGAAAAATTACCTAATTAGCCACCAAAGCATTCACAAGAAACTCAAATTGATCTTTAACTCTTTTGGAAGGAGCATCTTGGAAACCTGACCTAACAAATTGCTGTATAAATCCTTCAGCACTTGCTAGTAATAAATTTGCTGATGATGCAGTAGGAAGAGCTAATTTAGCTTTTGTTGTCTGTTCATATTTTTGTAAGTTTTGCTTAATGATCAATTCAATTTTTGACATCATTTGTCCTATTCTTTCATCTAGGGTAGTTTCGTCTATTGAAAAGGCTTCTCTTGTTAAGAGTCTCGCTAACCCAGGATTTTTTTCGCTAAAGTTAACAAGTAGATTTAATATTTTTTTTGTTTTTTCAAGATAATCACTGTCAGAGGAATTGATGCTTGTAATAAGGTCAAAAATATTTTGTTCACAGAAATCAACTAGGCCTGAATAAATTTTTCTTTTGCTAGGAAAATGTCTATAAATCGCTGCCTCAGTAATTCCACACTGATTAGCTAACAAAGCGGTTGTAATTTTTACAGGACCTTTCTGTCCTAACATCGCGGCTAAATTTTGCATAATGTCTAGTTGACGTGGTTTTAGACGATCCATGAAATTAGCTTATCATAGTTCCCACACCCTCTTCAGTAAGCACTTCTAGGAGGACAGCATGAGGAACTCTTCCATCAATTATATGTGCGGATTTAACTCCATTTCTTTTGGCATTTAATGCAGCTAAAAGCTTTGGTGCCATACCGCCTTGGATGAACTTTTCATGAAGAAGTTTTTGACCCTTACCTAGAGAAATACTAGATATGAGATTATTTTTTGAGTCATTTATTCCGCTAACATCTGTGAGTAAAATCAGCTTCTCTGCTTTTAATGCCTGAGCAACTTCTCCTGCAACTACATCAGCATTTATATTTAAAAACTGTTTTTTCCTGTCTTGACCAATAGGTGCTATAACAGGTATTAAATCTTTTTTTAGACTAAGTTTTAACTCTTTTGTTAAAATTTTATCCACTTCTCCCACATATCCTAAGTCAATAGTATCGTTTTGTTTTTTCGAGGCTTTAATTATTTTGTATTTCTTATGATTAAAAGGAATACCTATCCCTCCATGAGTTCGCAGAAACTGAATAATTTCATTATTTATATTTTCTCCCAAAACTTTTTTTACCACTTTCATAGAAGATCTTGTAGTTATGCGATGTCCATTTATAAATTTTGAATGAACGCCAGCTTTTTTTAATTCTTTTCCTATTTGTGGACCTCCACCATGAACAATTACAGGATTCATCCCAACTAGTTTCATCAATGTAATATCTCTTGCAAAACTATCCTGAAGTGATTTTTTGGTCATGGCAGCTCCTCCGTATTTAACCACTATTATTTTATTATTAAATTTTCTTATATACGGAAGGCCTTCACTTAATACTGAGGCTATATTTTCAGCTTGTTTTCTTGTTATTCTCATTTTTAAAAATCTGGTATGTCATGCTTTATTTTTTTTAGGTTTTGTTTAAAGATTTCCTTAATTTGTTTTAGCACTTTTTCTGTTTGAGCCTCAAATCTTAGTACCAAAGCGGGTGTTGTATTTGAAGCCCTTAATAAACCCCATCCATTTTCAAATTCAACCCTTATGCCATCAATATCAATTATTGTTGCATTTATGAAATCAGCTTTTCTCTTGAAATTTTCAACAATTTGAAATTTTTCGCTATCTGAAACTGCAATATTAATTTCAGGGGTAGAAATCATATTGGGTATATCCTCGAATATATCTTCATCTATAGATTCATCGATTATTTCAAGCAATCTTGCTCCTGCATAAATTCCATCATCAAAACCTGCCCATCGATCATTAAAAAATATATGTCCACTCATTTCTCCTCCAAGCTTTGCACCTGTTTCTCTAATTTTTTGCTTAATAAAAGTATGGCCTGTCCTACTGATAATCGCTTCACCATTAAGATTATTAATTTCATTAGAAAGAAGTTGAGAGCACTTAACATCATAAACTATTTTGCAGCCCGGATTTTCATTGATTACTTTTCTAGAAAAGAGAATCATTTGCATGTCAGGATCAACTAAATTTCCTGTAGGTGATATCACACCGACACGGTCTGCATCTCCATCAAAGGCCAGTCCAATGCAGGAATTTTCTTTAATAACAGAATCAATAAGATCGCTTAGATTTTCGATTTTTGAAGGATCGGGATGATGATTGGGAAACGACCCATCGATTTCTCCATACAGTTCTGTTACTTTGCATCCAAGAGATTCATAAACCTCCTTCGCAACTATTCCTGCTGCTCCATTTCCACAATCTATAGAAATATTTAGTTTATTTTTAATATTTATATTTTCTTTTATTTTTTTTATGTAGCTATCTTTTACGTCTTTCTTCTCGATTTTCCCTTCACCAAATAAAAAATTCTCATCTTCAATCCGCTTTTTCAAATTTGAGATTTCTTGACTAGTAGTTGGAACTTTGTTGAATATTATTTTGAAACCGTTGTACTCTTTCGGATTATGACTTCCTGTAATAATGGTTCCACTGCTCGCATTTAGGTAGTGAGTGGCATGATAAAACATTGGACTGGTGACAAGACCTATGTCGATAACATTACAACCTGTTGAGAGCAAACCTGAACTGAGCCATTCAAAAATCTGAGGACTGGAATTTCTGCCATCTCTTCCAATTATAAATTCTTTGATACCCCTCTCCATACTCTCGGAACCCAATGCCTTCCCTAGCTTGATTACAACTTCTTCAGTTAAATCTTCTAAAGCTATTCCGCGTATATCGTATGCTCTAAATATATTGTGGTTGAGATTCACGCTATGATTATATCTGTTCAATATTTGAAATGTTCTATATAAAATAATTTATATAGCTAAAATATCTACTTAGTTAAAGGAAATCACTTTGGATCTATCTAAAATAAACGGAAAAATCTGGTACAACGGAGATATGATTGATTGGCAAGACGCCAATACTCATTTACTGACTCATACCTTACACTATGGCCTTGGTGTGTTCGAAGGCGTGAGGGCATACAATACTTCTAAAGGACCCTCGATCTTTAGATTACAGGATCATACTGAAAGACTCTTTAAATCCGCTTCTACTGTAAATATGAAAATTCCTTTTTCTGTGGAGAAAATAAATCAAGCTCACATAAAGGTAATTCAGGCAAATAATCTAGATGAAGCATACATCCGACCCATGTGTTTTTATGGTTCAGAGGGTATGGGCCTTAGAGCTGATAATTTAAATGTTCACACCATGGTTGCAGCTTGGGAATGGCCATCATATATGGATCCAGAGGCAAGAGAAAAAGGAATTAAAGTAAAACTATCAACTTACAAGAGACAGGTAAAAAATCCAGTATCAAATGCTAAAGTGAATGGTAACTATGTTCATTCAATTGTCGCTCTTACTGAAGCACTCGAAGATGGTTTCGATGAGGCTTTGATGCTAGATGCAGATGGATATGTTGCTGAGGGGAGTGGTGAGAACTTTTTCATAGTGAAGGATGGAAAGCTCTATTCACCTTTTTTGGATTCATGCTTAGATGGAATCACTAGAAAGACAATCATTGATCTAGCAATGGAATTAAAAATACCTTTTCAAGAAAAAAAAATTACTGTCGAAGATGTCTTTGATGCAGATGAATCGTTTTTTTCTGGAACTGCAGCAGAAGTTGTGCCTATAAATTCGCTTGATAATCAGAAAATAGGAACTGGTTTAAGGGGCCCGGTGACAGAAAAACTACAAAAAACATATTTTGATCAGGTTAGAGGTGAAAGAGAAGCCAATAATGGCTGGCATACTTTTACTAATTAAGTAATGAAGATACTTGTTGTAGGACCGTCTTGGGTGGGCGATTCTGTAATGGCTCAAACACTTTATAAGAGGATTAAAAAAGAGCTTCCCTCATCACAAATTGATGTGATATCTCCTCATTGGTCTCTGGCTTTACTTGAGAGAATGCCAGAAGTGTGTAAAAAAATTGTTTCTCCATTCTCACACGGGGAAACAAAGCTTCTTGAAAGATATAGGCTCGGTCAAGGTCTCAAAAAGGAAAATTATGACAGGGCTATTGTTTTAACGAATTCATTGAAATCATCTTTAATTCCATATTTTGCTCGTATAGGAGTCAGAACAGGTTGGTTAGGTGAGTTTAGATATGGGTTAATAAATGACATACGATCTTCTAAAAAATTAAAAAAATCTTTAATGATTGAAAAATTTGCCGCACTTTCTTTGTATGAAGAAAACTATTCCATAGAAAATTTAACTTTTCCAGAATTGGAGATTGATTTTGCTAATCAAAGAAAATTTTTGGAAGAGTTTAGTATTGATTACTCTAAAAACACTATGGCTATATGTCCCGGAGCAGAATTTGGGCCCTCAAAAAGATGGCCTGCAGAATACTATGCTGAAATTGCAATATTTTATGTGAATAAAGGATGGAATGTTTTATGCATAGGATCAAAAAATGATGAAGATATAGGCATAGAAATTGGCTCATTAAATAATCTCGGCTGCAATGAAAGCTTTATTAATTTAATTGGAAAAACATCCTTACAAGATGCTATTGATATTTTGGCCTTTACTGAAAAAGTTGTTACAAATGATTCAGGATTGATGCATATAGCAGCTGCTGTCAAAACTCCTCTTGTTGCCCTTTATGGACCATCTTCTCCAGAATACACTCCTCCACTTATTTCAAAAAAGAAAATACTAAGAAAGACACAAGGATATGAAAAGGTTAGGTATGGAAGTAATGAAAAAGGTTATCATCAGTCTCTTTTAGATATAAAACCAGAAGAGGTTTTGGATGCTCTGGAGGAACTTTGAAGAGATATGCCAAAAATATAGCCTTAGTTCTATTTAAGTATTTCCCTTATGGTGGATTGCAGAGAGATTTTTTTAGCATTGCAAAAGAGTTAAAAGAAAGAGGGCATTCCATAAAAGTATTTACTAGGACCTGGGACGGAGCAATCCCATCTTGGTTAGATGTAATAGAGGTGGGCGAAAAGGGAATAACCAATGCATCTAAGAATAGAAAATTTGTAGAAAATGTAATCTTTGAGGTTAAGAAAGACTGTCCTGATATTGTTTTTGGATTCAATAAGATGCCAGGACTGGATCTCTATTTCGCAGCAGATACTTGTTTTGCAAAATATTCTTCAGAGAAACATTTCTTACAAAAGTTTACTAATCGATCTAAGCAAGCAATTCAGTATGAGAAAGATGTTTTTTCAAAAAAATCAAAAACTAAGATATTACTTTTAAATTCCATTCAAAAAACAGACTTTACTGATGTTTATGAAACCCCTGAGGATAGAATACAAATTATCCCACCCGGTCTAGATAGAGACTGGTTGAATGTTGAGTCATTCAATATAAGAGACGAATTAAAAATTTCTGATAAAGACAAAATAATGTTATTCGTTGGCTCGGACTTCTCAAGAAAAGGTCTTGATCGGGCAGTTTTAGGCCTTGAATACCTTATAGATAACCATATACCTACTAGTTTAATTGTTATAGGTGATGATAAAGATTCAGATTATTTAGAATTGATTACAAAAAAGAACTTGGTAAGTAGAATAAAATTTATGGGTCCAAGAAATGATGTTGCTTCTTTTATGAAGTCCTCAGATATTCTGATACATCCTGCGAGAGAAGAGGCAGCAGGTAATGTAGTTATCGAAGCAATTATTGCAGGGCTTCCGTCCATAGTATCAAGTGAGGTGGGATTTTCGGAGGAGATATTGAAGTTCAACTCAGGGTATGTTCTCAAAGGTGCATTTTCGCAAAAGGCTTTTAATTCTCTTCTTGCCGAAGCAATAAGCGATGAAAATTTAGATAAGATAAGACTTTCTATAAGAAATATTAGGAATAGAGATTATTTTTTTTCCAGATTTAAATTTGTTGCCGATTACATAGAAAATAATTTCTCATGAAACAGCTCTTTTTTGATGAAGATATCAAATATCTCTTTAACGGAAGTAAGTCATTTGATCTTGCTCAAAAAGTTGAAGGTGAAATTTATAGAGAACATGCAAATAGAATCACGAAGAAAATTATAGTAAACCACAAGGGTTACTTTATAAAATTACACGGACCTGTTGGTTGGAGAGAAATATTCAAAAACCTTATCCAAATAAAGATCCCAGTAATTGGTGCTACTAGAGAATTAAAGGCATTAAAACACCTGGCTTATCATGGTGTTAACACACTTTCTGTCATTGGTTATTTCAAAAGGGGAATTATTCCTGCTTATTCCCAATCATTTCTTATTACAAAAGAGCTTAAAAAAACCATTTCACTTGAAGACTTTTTCATGGAGGGACTTCATAAAAAACTTCTCTTCAAACATAAAAGATTTTTGCTTGAAAAGATTGCTGAAACTTTAAGAAAGATTCATCTCTCAGGTATGAACCACAGAGATCTTTACTTATGTCATTTGCATATTAAAAAAGATTACAATTTTAATGACTTGAAGATTTATGTAATTGATCTTCATCGAGCCCAAATAAGGAAGAATGTTCCAGAAAGATGGTTGGTTAAAGACTTAGGTGGCTTTTTACATTCTACTATGGGTTTTGGATTGACAGAGCGAGACTACTATAGGTTTTTCAAAACTTACTTTAACTGCTCCCTTGAATCCTTATCTTCAAAACATACTTTATTGCTAAAAAAAATATTAAAACGAGCCTTTCTAATGTACCTTAAACCAAAAATAAAACCCTTCAAATATTCTGCCTCGATTAATTTTTCTGAAGGCAGTAATTACCACAAAGCTCAAGATGATACAGGAAGGTGGTTATATAAGAAGAGTGGTCCAGTAAAAAAAATCATGGGTCTCATAAAAGATGAGGATTTATTGATCAAAGAGGGAATGATCATTAAGGATGAAGAAGGACATTTGATTGTGAAAGTGAAAATAGAAGAGCAAAATTATTTTTTTAAAAAATATAGAATAAAGAATGCAATTCATGGGTTCTCCCGTTTGTTTAAAAAAACTAGAGCCTACAATTCATGGATAGCTTTCAACTGGCTGACTGCTGTGGGCTTACATGCTGCTGAACCAGCTTTGATTTTTATTGAAAACGGATTCTTGGGAAACAGACATTCTTTTTTAGTTACAAAAGAAATAAAAGGTCAAAGGCTGGATGATGCTTTATCAAACAGAGCTAATTTTGACACTATAACATCTGGAATATCATTTTTTTTTAAGCGATTGAGATGGATAAATTTTAAACATGGCGATGCTAAGACTTCAAATTTTTTTATTTCTGGAAAAAATATTATTGCATTAGATTTAGATACAGCTGGCTATGAAAATTTCTTTTCAAGGTTTAATGGCGTATCTAGAGATAAGAAGAGACTGCTAAAGAGCATTGCAAATTATCCAAAACTTCATAAGAAATTATTCAAACGGATTTAGGAGATAATTTTGAGAATAGGACTTTTAAGTTATCGAAGTAATCCCTTTTCTGGAGGGCAAGGAATTTATATTAAACACTTAAGCAAAGCTCTGAGTAAATTGGGTCATGATGTATGGGTACTCTCTGGACCACCCTATCCTGAATTGGATGAATCAATTGGGCTAATTAAAATACCGAGTTTGAATTTATTTGAAATAGATAATAGGTTACAGGCATTCAAATTAAGATACTTATTAAGTCCATTGGATCTTTATGAATGGTTAAGCGTTATGACAGGAGGTTTTCCTGAACCGTATACTTACGGAAAACGTGTCTTAAAGTATTTACAATCTTTGAATGAAGATTTTGATATTCTTTTAGATAATCAATCTTTGAGTGATTCTCTTTTAGAAATTCAAAAATTATATCCATTGGCAGTCACAATCCATCATCCAATTACAAAAGATCATAGACTTGAGATGGAAAATGCTAATAGCTGGAAAGAAAGGTTGTCTTCATTAAGGTGGCATAACTTTTTGCCAATGCAAAAACGCGTTGCTCCAAATTTAAACCGGATTATTTGCGTAAGTGGTCCCTCAAAAAACGATATCATAGATGAGTTTCTTGTCCATCCTGAGAAGATTGAAATCATCCTCAATGGCATTGATGTAGAAAAGTTTGTTCCTAATGACAATGTTACACAACTCAACTATAAGTTGATTACAACCGCGAGTGCAGATATACCTCTAAAAGGCTTAAAGTATCTGATAAAGGCCTTACCTAAGATTTTAGAGGTCTTTCCATTAGCTTCGCTTGATGTCATTGGAAAATCTCCAACAGATAGTGATGTTAGAAAACTGATACAAGATTTAAATCTTGAAGATAAGATAACTTTCTATTCCGGAGTTAGTGAGGATGAAATTATACAGCTTTACCATGAATCATCGGTTGCTGTGATTCCGTCACTTTATGAAGGGTTTGGTTTCGGTGCAGGAGAAGCAATGGCTTGTGGTGTTCCGCTTGTGAGTACTCATTCAGGCGGACTAAAAGATGTTGTCGGTGATTGTGCTTTAAAAATTCAGCCTAAATCTTCTGAGGAAATTGAAAAGGCTGTGATGGATCTATTTCAGAACCCTGAACAAAGAAAAGAGCTTGCCAAAAAAGGAAGAGAGAGGATGGTGGAACTTTTTGATTGGAAAATTGCTGCGAAATCTTATGTTGCAGTCTTTCAAGAAGTTATAGAGTCATTTAAAAATGAACACAATAAAGTATAAAGATTTAAATCTTCAAGAAGGAGAAACCCTTTTAGATATGGGGTGTGGCGAAGGCAGACACTCAATTGGTGGCCTGATCGAAACATCAGCAAACATAATTGGTTTAGATTTATGTCTCAAGGATGTTCAGACAGCAAAGGAAAGGCTGAATGATTTCGATATTGCTGGTTTAACTACAGTCTGTAATTTTGGAGTTGCAAACATTGTTAATAT
>ENA-OSEY01000684-OSEY01000684.1-marine-metagenome-genome-assembly--contig:-NODE-684-length-24127-cov-6.125988_pt1 | contig 24127 bp, 25 predicted proteins | sample MGYA00248465_ERZ534230 | MGnify/ENA primary metagenome ERZ534230 (study PRJEB26409, sample SAMN06344110) | marine metagenome | isolation source: Sea water from surface | place: Atlantic Ocean:Southern...
TAGTGAAGGAATTACTTTTTATCAAGACATAAGTATTGACGATACTTTTATGATCACTGTTAACCAAAGAGTAGAAAATAGTTCTGCTAAGTCAGTTACTTTATATCCATATGGTTTAATTAGAAGAGCTGGCGAACCAGAAACAATTGATTTTTTTGTATTGCATGAGGGTCCACTTGGAGTTTTTGACAGAACATTGTCTGAACAAAGTTATGGTGATTTAACAGAGGCTGGCAAAAAGGGTATTAATATAAAGCCAGATGAATCAGGTGGTTGGATTGGATTGACTGACAAATATTGGATGACAGCTCTATTACCTGATCAAAACCAGAAATACAACTTTACTTTTAGAAAATTAAGTTCAAATGGTGGGCAATATCAAACTGATTTTTTAGGAAATGCTGTAACTATTTCTGCAAACTCTAAAGGTGAGTTTTTATCAAGGACATTTGCAGGAGCAAAAAGATTAGCTTTATTTGATGAATATGAACAAAAATTTAATATTCAACATTTTGACTTGGCTATTGATTTTGGTTGGTTTTATTTTTTAACGAAACCTTTCTTTTATGCTTTATCTTGGGCAAATGATTATTTAGGTAATTTTGGATTAGCAATTTTAGCTATAACAGTAATTGTTAAATTATTATTTTTTCCATTAGCAAATAAATCATACAAGAGCATGGCTAAAATGAGAGTGCTAACACCTCAGATTCAAAAATTGAGAGAAAGAGTTGGTGACGATCGACAAAAATTAAACCAAGAAATGATGAATCTTTATAAAAAAGAAAAAGTGAATCCTGCGGCAGGATGTTTGCCAATTTTAGTTCAGATTCCTGTCTTCTTTGCTCTATATAAGGTTTTATTTGTTTCAATTGAAATGAGGCAAACACCTTTTTTTGGGTGGATTAAAGATTTATCTGTTCAAGATCCAACCAGTATTTTTAACCTATTTGGTTTGCTTCCCTATAGTACATCATTTTTACCAGACTTTTTAAATATTGGTATTTGGCCGTTGTTAATGGGTGTGACTATGTTTTTACAGCAAAGACTAAACCCAACTCCACCGGACCCTATACAAGCAAAAATATTTGCGTGGATGCCAGTTGCGTTTACATTTTTATTAGCAACTTTCCCTGCTGGTTTAGTTATATATTGGACATGGAATAATCTGCTTTCAATATGTCAGCAATGGGTAATTATGAATAAGATGAATAAAGAGTCAAAATAAGTAGGTTGAATTCTTGTTATATGATGATCTTGAAATTGAAAAAGCTAGAAAAATATTTTCAGGGGAATGTAAATTCATAGCTGCAGCTCTTGATATTAATGTAATACCTCCTCAAGAAGGTAATGAGGTAGCATTTGCAGGAAGATCTAATGTTGGTAAAAGTTCACTTGTTAATGCCCTTACAAATAGAAAAACCTTAGCTAGAACTAGCCAAACACCAGGAAGAACTAGGCAATTGATATTTTTTGACCTTGTTTATCAAAGCAATAGGCTTAGATTAGTTGATCTACCTGGTTATGGTTATGCAAAAGCACCAAAGAAAGATATAAAATCATGGACATCTCTTACTTTAAAGTATTTAAAAGGTAGACCAACACTAAGAACTGTATGTCTGTTAATTGATAGTAGGCGAGGAATTGGAGATTTAGATAAAACTATAATGAAAGAACTTGATACAGCAGCAGTAAGTTGGGTTTTAGTTCTTACAAAAATTGATAAATTGAGTGATGAAGAAATAATAAAGGTAAAAGATAATTCAAATAAAATTATTTCTAAATATACAGCTGCTTTCCCAGAAATAATGGTTACTTCAAGTCTCAAAAATAATGGTATTGAAAATTTGAGAACATATTTAGCAAGCTTTGCATAAAAAAAGATAAAATAATAATTAAATTCAAAAATATATGATAATAATAGTGGTATAAATTTTAGACGGTTAAAGCATTGAAAAAAAATAAAGATCAAATTCAATCTGAATGGCTAAAAAAAGCTGATTTACTAACAGAAACTTTACCTTTTATGAAACGTTATGCAAATAAGGTCATTGTTGTAAAGTTTGGTGGAAACGCAATGGGTAAAAAGGAATATGTAAACAGCTTTGCAAAAGATATTGTTTTATTACAACAAGTAGGAATGCTTCCTGTAGTGGTGCATGGAGGTGGTCCACAAATAGGTGAAATGTTATCTAAGCTTCAAATAAAAACCGAGTTTATAAATGGACTTCGAATAACGGATGCTGCAACAATTGATGTAGTCGAAATGGTTCTTAGTGGAGTAACAAATAAATCGATAGTTTCAGCCATTGCTAACTCTGGTGCAAAATCAGTTGGAATTTCTGGTAAAGATGGAAACTTAATAACTGCCAAAAGGTTAAATAAAGTTGATGACAATTCTGACTCTAATGTAGAAAAAGCAATTGATCTTGGTTATGTAGGTGAACCAGAAAAAATTGATCCTCAAGTTATTCATGCTTTAATTAATGAAAAAATGATACCTGTAATTGCGCCTGTTGGGATTGGAACCGATGGCTTAACATATAATATAAATGCTGATACGGCAGCAGGTTCTATTTCAGCTGCAATGAAAGCTTCTAGAATGATAATGTTAACTGATGTTGCTGGAGTTCTTGACCAAAACGGTAAATTGATAACAGAATTAACAATTTCAGAGGCTCAAGAATTAATTAAAAATAAAATTGTTGTCGGGGGCATGATCCCAAAAATTAAAACATGCATTGATGCAGTGTTAGGTGGTGCAGAGGCATCTGTAATTATGGATGGAAGAATGCCTCATTCTTTATTGTTAGAGCTTTTCACAGAACATGGTGTAGGAACTATCATTAGAAAAGGTACTAATTAGTTTTTATTTTTATGAAATTATTTTTGAATAATAAAGATACCATAGACTTTAATGAACAATATGATCATTGGATTTTTGACTTAGATAATACAATTTATGATTTTAATTTAGGTTTATTTGCTAGAGTCTCTTCAAGAATGACAGAGTACATTAAAGATTTTTTTGATCTAAATGAGGTTGACGCTCTTACACTTCAAAGAAATATGTATAAAAAATATGGACTAACTTTAAGAGGTTTAATGATCGAAAAAAAAATTGACCCAGAGCCATTTCTTGAATTTGTACATGATGTAGATTTTAGTGAATTAGATGAAGATATTAAACTTAAAACATTACTAGGTAAAATTAAAGGCAAGAAATCAATTTACACTAATGCAACATTTAAACATGCAAAAAATATATTAAAATCAATGGGAATATTTGAAGAATTTGAGATTATTTTTGACATTAAAGATGCAAATTATATAGCCAAACCAGATCTTAACTCTTATCTTATGATGAAAAAAAAACTTGGTCTTAATGATAGTAATATTTCTAAAAGTATTTTTTTCGAAGATACAGCTAAAAACTTAAAGCCTGCTAGTGAATTAGGAATGAGTACTGCATGGATTGAAAATGATTTTAACAGAAAAGAAGCTGATATTTTTAGAGAATATATTAATTTCACTGGATCAGACATAAAATCTATTTTAAGTAATATGTTAAAATTTGAAAAAAGGTAATTTGTTTTAATTTAATTGAAGGGATCGTCATGGATATAGAGAATATGAAGTCAGTTATAGAAAGAGTTTTCGATAATAATGAAGATATTAATCCAAATACTACTGGTGAAATCAGAGACTCTATTGAAACTGCTTTAGATTACCTAGATAAAGGTAAATTAAGAGTAGCTGAGCCGTTGGGAAATAGTAAATGGCAAGTAAATCAATGGCTTAAAAAAGCTGTTTTATTATCTTTTAAGATAAATGATATGGACGTAATTTCCGGAGGACCAAAAAGTCAAAACACTGGTCCAGCTAATTGGTGGGACAAAATTCCCTCTAAGTTTTCAGGATGGAATAAAGAAGATTTTAAAAAAGCTGGTTTTAGAGCAGTTCCTGGAAGTGTGGTAAGACATTCTGCTTATATTGCACCTAGTGTTGTATTAATGCCATCATTTGTAAATATTGGTGCTTATGTTGATAGTGGAAGTATGATTGATACGTGGGCAACTGTTGGATCTTGCGCACAAATTGGTAAAAATGTTCATATTTCTGGTGGTGCAGGTATTGGGGGTGTTTTAGAACCTGTTCAAGCAGGACCAGTCATCATTGAAGATAATTGTTTTATTGGAGCAAGATCTGAAGTAGCAGAAGGTGTCGTTATCGAAACAGGAGCGGTTTTATCTATGGGAGTATTTATTGGTGCTTCTACAAAAGTTATTGATAGAAACACTGGTGAAACATATATTGGTAGGGTGCCTGCATATTCTGTTGTTGTTCCAGGTTCTCTTCCTGGGAAACCATTAACTGATGGTTCCCAAGGACCAAGTTTATATTGTGCCGTAATTGTAAAAAAAGTTGATGCTCAGACACGTTCAAAGACATCTGTAAATGAACTTTTAAGAGATTAGTTAAGGCCTTTTATGTCTAATGTTTTAAACCCAGTAGAGTTAACTTCAGCTTTAATTAAGTGTAGAAGTATAACTCCAACATCTGCAGGTTCTATTGACTTAATTATTTCATATTTAGAACCTATGGGATTTACCTGCACAAAAATCGATTTTGGACAGGGTGATGAAAAGGTTGAAAACTTATATGCAAGATTTGGTTCCTTAGAACCAAATATTTGCTTTGCAGGTCATGTGGATGTTGTTCCTACTGGTGATGAACAAAGTTGGTCCATAGATCCTTTTGGTGGGGAAATTAAAAAAGGAAAAATATGGGGAAGAGGTGCTGCAGACATGAAATCTGGGATAGCGGCCTTTATAGCGGCTGTATCAGAGTTTATGGAAACAAACAAGAATCTAAAAGATTATGGTAGTATCTCCTTTATAATTACAAGTGATGAAGAAGGAAAGGCCATAAACGGTACAAAAAAGGTGGTTGAATGGCTTATAAACAAGTCAGAAAAAATTTCTGGTTGTATTGTTGGTGAACCAACTAATGTAAACCAAATGGGTGATACAATTAAAATTGGTAGAAGAGGAAGTTTTACTGGCTCTTTGATTGTGAAAGGTATTCAAGGTCATGTTGGTTATCCTGATTTAGCAGAAAATCCAATAAATTCACTTTTAAAAATGCTAGAGCCTTTTACAAAAATATATTTAGATAAAGGAACTAATGAATTCCAACCTAGTTCTGTAATGATTACTACAATTGATGTGAATAATGATGCAAGTAATGTTATTCCTGGGGAGGTAAAGGCAAAATTTAACATAAGATTTAATACCTTACATTCTGTTGCTTCGCTAAAATCCATGCTAAAAAACCAGTTTGATGCTATAACTAAAAACTATGAGTTTGATTATTTTTGTAATGCTGAACCTTTCCTTACAAGTGATGAAGAGCTCAAATCAACTCTTCAAAATGCAATCAAAAAAGTTGTAAATGTTAATCCCAAAAAATCTACAACAGGCGGCACTTCAGATGCAAGGTTCATAACAAAAATATGTCCTGTAATAGAGTTTGGTTTGGTAGGAAAAACAATGCATAAGATAGATGAAAATGTTGAAGTTGATGATATTATGAAGTTAACAAGTATTTATAATAAATTCCTCCAAAATTATTTCAGAGTTGAAAAAAATGATTAAATTTCCTCCAAATCCTTTTGTAATAAAAGATGGGTTTTTTTCTGCTTTTCAATTCATGTCGAAAAAAGGTAATTCTTCTCAATTATTCAACTTAAATTTAAATGGTTTTTGGGATAGCTGTTGGATAGTTTTTTTTGTGAATGCAGTTGTATCAACTTTAGCTTCATATGGAATTAAAGCGAATATTGATGGTGATATTCAAAGTGGAATATTACCTAGATTACTTCTAATTACAATTATAGACATTTGTTTATTCTCAATCTTAGTCAACACAATTTTTGAAAAAATTGGGAAGGGTGATAAGTTTTTTAAATTTTTAATACCATTTAATTGGATACAGTCTTTTCAGGCTATTTTAATGTTAAGTTTTGCTGTTTTAGGTTTGATTTTACCTCCATCAATATTTGTATTTTTTGGTATTATGGTAGTAATTTGGGTTACTTTTTCTTTATGGCGTATTGGAAAAGAAGAGGTTGGTTTGACTGGTTGGGGAGCCACGGGTATGATTTTCTTATCAGTTATTATTGAAGCAAGTTTAGGAATGTTTTCACGTTCATTATCAATGACAATTTGATTTAATTATACTGATTACTGTCATAAATAATTGGCCAATTATCATCAAGTAAATCATTTGGATATTCTACTTTCTCAAGATATAGACCTTCTGCTGGAGCAGTGGGCCCTGAAAGATTTCTATCTTTACCTTCAAGAATGTTTTTTATATCAATAGGTTCTAATGTTTCGTCACCTACTTTGTAAATTGTTCCTACAATAATTCTTACTTGACTATGTAAAAAACTTTTTGCTGATATATTTATTATAATTTCATCACCTACACATGATAGTGATATTTTGTTTAATGTTCTAATGGGAGATTTGGCTTGACAGTTTATAGTTCTAAAACTTGTAAAATCATGCTTCCCAATTAAGTGTTTGGCTCCTTCTTCCATTAATCGAATATTTAATTTTTTCCTTGAATGCCAAACTTTTCCTTTTTCAATACCAGGTGGTGCGGCACGACATAAAATTCTATACTTATAATGACGTTTTGTTGCACTGAACCTGGCGTTAAACTCTGGTTCAACTTGTTTAGTAGAAACTACTCTAATATTAGATTTCCTTAAATGTGAGTTGAAAGCAGAGATTATATAAAATGGATGTTTAGTTGTTAATTTATGATTTTTTGGAAGATTTATATGAGCCACTTGTCCTAGGGCATGAACTCCAGCATCAGTTCTACCAGAACCTTGAATTTCAAATTCTTGATTAAAAATATTTTTAGCAGCTTCTTCTAAACTGCCTTGGACAGAAATTCCTTCGTTTTGCTTTTGCCAGCCAACTAAGTTATTGCCATCATACTCAATTAGTAAAGCAAATTTAACAGTGTTATTAATTTCCAAATTTTTCACCAATACTTATTTTAGTTCCATTGAGAAAATCTTTGACAGACATGACGTTTTTCCCAGATTTTTGTAGGTATTTAATCTCTAACGATGATTTATTTCCACATGCTACAATTATTTTGTTGTTACATTCAATTATTGTACCTGGTTCAAATTGATGACTATCTTTACAAAGTTTGGTTTCAACAATTTTAATTTTAACACCAGATAAAAATGTATAAGTGCTTGGAAAGGGATTAAAAGCTCTTACTTTATTAAAAATATTAATCGAGGGCAAACTCCAGTTTATAATAGCCTCATCTTTAACAATTTTCTCTGCATATTTAACACCATCCTCTTTTTGCTTAATTGGCACAACTTTTCCATCAATATATTCTTTTATAGTTCTCACAAGCATTTCAGCTGTTAAATTAGATAGTTTATCATGTATAGTTTTAGAAGTATCACTAGTATGAATATTTATTGATTTTGAAGATAGTATTGGTCCAGTATCCATACCCTTTTCCATTAACATTATACATGAACCAGTTTTACGATCACCTGCTTCTATAGCTCTTTGTATTGGAGCAGCGCCGCGCCACCTTGGTAAAAGGCTAGCATGACCGTTAATGCAACCAAATTTGGGTGTTAACAAGAACCTTTCAGGTAGAAGCAAACCATATGCAACGACTACAACTAAATCTGGCTTAAGTTTTTTAAATTGGAGAAACACATCTTCCTGTTTTAAAGTTGAAGGAGTAATTGTTTTTAAATTTAATTCTTTTGCATTTTTTTCAACTGGAGAAAGTTTTGTTTTCATACCTCTTCCACTAGGGCGAGCAGGTTGTGAATAAACAGCAACTATATTATAATTTTTCTCCATAAACCTTAGGCTGGGGACAGCAAAATCAGGAGTTCCCATAAATATTATATTCAACTAACCCTCGTTTTCGTAACGTTTTAATTTTTAGAGTATTCTTTGATAGCTTTTTTAAGAATTATTTCTCTTTTTAATTTTGATAAATGATCAATAAAAAGAATTCCATTTAAATGATCTATTTCATGTTGAATGCAAGTTGCTAACAATCCCTCAGCATCAATGATATTATCTTTTTTATTTTCGTCAGTATACTTTACTTTTAAGGATGATGGTCTTTTGATTTTTGCATTGTATCCAGGTATAGACAAGCAACCCTCTTCTCTTTCTTCAAGATTTTTACCTAAACTTATTATTTCTGGGTTAATCATTTTAATTGGAAAAGGTTCAAATTGTTCATCCTTTATTTTTTCATCATATTCTTCTTCAGATATATTTTGAGTTTCATACTTTGTTTTTCCACAATCCATTACAATTAATCTCTTATCAATTGCAATTTGTGTGGCGGCTAAACCAATACCATTTGCATGATACATAGTTTCCATCATGTCATCTAGAATGGTTAAAATATCTTCATCAATAACTGTTACAGGTTTAGCAGTAACTTTCAAAAAAGGATTAGGTACTTTAATAATTTCTCTTAGGCTCATTTAGCAAAATCCTTATGTATTTTATGCTAGTTAATTTAAAAACAATTTGTAATATTATATTATCTTAATATGGAGACAAAATGGATTTAAAATATTTAATTATATTTATCATTTCTTTATTTATACTCTCAATCATAATTTTTTTAATATGTAAATTATATTTTGAAAATAAAAATAAAAATCTTAATACACCTTTAAATCATGAATTAAACCAAATCACTGAATTAAAAGGAGCAGTGTCTCAATTAAGCAGTAGCATTGAAGAGAGGTTGGGTAACTTTGGGACCTCTATTGGTAATAGTCTTACACAACAAACTCAAAATACACAAAAATCTCTTATGGAGATGCATGAGAGATTAGCAATTATTGACAGAGCTCAAGAGAATATCCATTCCTTATCAACTCAGGTAAATGACCTACAAAATATTTTGTCAAACAAACAACTCAGAGGAGCTTTTGGCGAGGTTCAACTTGAAAATATAGTTAAAGATGCACTTCCTCAGAATGCATACCAATTTCAATATACACTAATATCTAATACTAGAGTTGACTGCATTGTAAAAATGCCACAACCACCTGGTTCAATTTGTATAGATTCAAAATTTCCACTAGAAGATTATAAAAAATTTGCAAATTCTTCAAATGAACAAGAAAAAAAAGATAATTTAAAATCATTTCATAATGCAGTTCAAAAGCATATTAAAGATATTGCTGATAAATATATTTCACCAGGTGAAACAGCAGACTCAGCCATAATGTTTCTTCCTAGTGAATCAATTTATTCAGAAATTAATATTAGGTTTCCAAGACTAGTCAATGAAAGTAGAAATAAGAAAGTTTACATGGCAGGTCCTGATAATTTAATGCTTCTTTTGCATACTGTTAGGGCTATATTAAGAGATGCCACGATGAGTCAAACAGCAGGAAAAATACAAATTGAAGTAGATAAGTTAACTAATGATTTAAATTTATTAGCTGACAGAATCTTAAAACTCGATAAACATTTTGACTTGGCAAGAAAAGACTTAGATGAAATCAAAATTTCTCATAGAAAAATTGAAAATAGAGGCAATGTGATAACTTCTATTGATGTAAGTGACAAAAAAAAATTGACTGAATAAATTATAATTTGTTTCTAGCTTTTAAAGCTTGCGCAATTGTTCCATCGTCCAAAAAATCTAATTCTCCACCAACTGGTAATCCATGGGCTAATCTTGTGATGTTAATATTAAATTTACTCAATATTTCTGCCAAATAATGTGCGGTTGTTTGTCCGTCAAGTGTGGCTGAGATTGCAATAATTATTTCTGTAATAGATTTGTTTTCTAGTCTTTTTTCTAAAGAAGCAATATTAAGTTGCTCTGGATTGACACCATCTATTGCTGACAAAACACCACCTAATATATGATATTTCCCATTATAAACATTTGATCTTTCTAAGGCCCATAAATCTGCAACAGTTTCAACTACGCATAACAAGTTTTGATTTCTAGAAGAATCTTTACAAATTTGACAGATTTCATTTTCATCTAAATTACCACATTCCATACAACTTCTTATGTTATTAGCTACTGTGGTCAAATCTTCAATAAGTGGTAATAGTAATTTTTCTTTATCTTTTAATAAGTGTAAAACAACCCTTCTGGATGATCTTGGGCCCAAACCAGGTAGTTTTGAAACTTTTTTTATTAGTTTTTCTAAATATTGTTCAGACATTTTAATTTTCCAAATGTAATTTAATTTGATTTTTTATCTTCAATTGAAGTTATCTCAGCCTGAGGAAAATGTTTAAATACTTCTGCAAAATGAGGATTTGTTTTTATTTGTTCTTTCTGCTCATTCAATTTAATATTTTGTTTTTCAACTATAGTTTTTTCTCCATCTTCCTCAGAATGGGTAACATTCCATTTATTTTTTGTTATTTTTTCTAAAGTGGAAGATAAGTTTCTTAGAATTTCTGTATCAGATTTGAATTTTAACCTTAGCTTTATACTACTTTCTTCAAAAGATATTAAATGAACATTATTGATCAATTGAGCATGGAGCAGAGACTCTTTGTTTTTTAAAAGTAAATCTAACATATCTTCAAAAGATTCAGGATTTTTGAAATTTTCTGATTTTTCTTCATTATTAACTATAACTTCTTTGTTTAACTTGTCTTGAGAATGTGATGCCTCAGAAACTTTAGTTTGATCATTTTCTGATTTCTCTTCTTTATAATTGGTTGTACTTTCTTTAATTGTTTTTTCTTTAGAGTTTGTAGTCTCAGAAACTTTAGTTTGTTTATTCTCTAATTGAGTATTTGTTTGTTCTGATATTTTTTCTAAAAATTGACTTGGATCTGGAAGTGATGATCCATAACATAATTTTATTATTGCCATTGAACCTGCTTGTTCCTCATTAGGAGCATATTTTAATTCTTCAAAACTTTTAATTAAAATTTGCCATAATCTAACAAGTTTTGGTAACCCATTTGTAGAAATTTCAGAAATTTTTTTCTGTATTGACTCAGTCATATTAGTGTCTGATTTAATAACATTAATTTTTGATGCTAAGTGACTTATTTCCAAAAGATTTGAGATGATTTGAAGTGGTTGTACACCATTTTGTAAAATATCATCATAAACTTTTAAAGCTTCGCTACATTGATTTGATAAACATAGCTCAAACAATTCAATGTTTTTTTCATAACCATTTAATCCAAGCATATTTAAGACTATTTGTTCCTTAATATCGTCGCCACATAGAGATGCTGCTTGATCTAGTAACGATAAAGCATCTCTTACAGATCCTTCACTTGCTTTACAAATATGTGAGATAGAATCATTCTCATAAGAAATGCTTTCATTTTGACAAATGTTTTTTAAATGATTTGATAATGTTTTTAAATCAACTCTTTGAAGATCAAATTTTTGACATCTTGAAATTATTGTTGCTGGTATTTTTTTTATTTCAGTTGTTGCAAAAATGAATTTAACATTTTGTGGAGGTTCTTCTAAGGTTTTTAAAAGAGCATTAAATGCTGCGTTAGACAACATATGAACTTCATCTATAATGTAAACCTTGTATCTTGCATTATTTGGTGAATATATAACAGAGTCAATTATTTCTCTTATGCCATCAACGCCAGTTCTACTAGCGGCATCAACCTCAATGACATCAAGAAAATTTCCATTATTTATGGATTTGCACGGTGAGCAATTATTACAAATTTCAAAAGAGGGATCTTCTTTACTGCCATCGCCGATACAATTTAAGGCTTTAGCTATTATTCTTGCTGTGGTAGTTTTACCGACACCTCTTATCCCAGTTAAGAGAAATGCGTGAGCTAATCTACCTTTGTTAAGAGCGTTATTAAAAGTTTTGACTAGTGTGTCTTGTCCAATTAATTCACTAAAATCATTTGGTCTATATTTACGAGCTAAAACTCTATAATTGTTTTGTTCATTAATGTTATTTATTTGATATCTCGTTTATAATCAGTAAAACGAAGGGCCTCACAACCCGCTATCATTGTTACGGCTGCTTCCTTTCGGACCTGACCGGATTGGCAAGAATTACGTCCGTGTGACCCTTCACAAATATATATGTTATAAATAGTTATAATATGCAAGAATTTCTGTGCTTTTGAATTAGTTTTTCTTCGCTCTAGAGTAAGTTCCAATAATTTTAACTGAATTAGGTTCGCTATAGAAATACATCTCTTCTAGAGCGTTTTGCATAGGTTTTGTATCTGGATGACCTTCTGCATCAACGTAAAATCTTGCTGCGTTCATCTCCTTACCACCAATATAGCTTTCAAGTTTAGTAAGATTTATTCCGTTAGTAGCAAATCCACCTAATACTTTATATAATGCAGCAGGAACAGATCTAACCTCAAAAATTATAGTTGTAACAGGAATTGGTATGTCTACAGATGGTGTCTGAGGATCTCTAGCCATTATCAAAAATCTAGTTGTATTATGTTCTGCATCTTCAATATTATTTTTCAATATTTGTAAGTCATAGATTTTTGCTGCCATATTTGATGCGATTGCAGCAATTTTAGGATCTTCTAACCTTGAAACTTCTTCCGCTGCTCCAGCAGTATCTATATGTTGTATTGGTATTAGGTTATGTTTTTTTATAAATTTTCTACATTGAGCAAGTCCTTGTGCATGACTTTTAACATATTTCAAATCTTCTAGTTTAGAAGTTTTAAGTCCAAGTAATTGATGATTCACTCTTTGAAAATGTTCGCCAACAATAAATAAACCACTTTCTGGTATTAAATGATGAATATCTGCCACTCTACCAGCTAAAGAATTCTCAACAGGGACCATTGCGTAATCTGATTCACCATTTTTGGTAGAGTTAAGCATGTCTTCAAATGAAGTACATGCTAGAGTTTTAGAATTAGGAAAATAAGCTTCACATGCCATATTTGAATATGCGCCAGCCATACCTTGAAAAGCAATTATAAGTTTACTTTTATCATTCATTTTTTATCTCTATTTTGTTTGACTTAATTTATTATATGAATAACTAAATTAAGTCTTTAAAATAATTTTCTGCTTTCTTTAAATCTGATTTAGTATCCACTCCAATCGGGTGTTCAGAAGTAATAATTGTGTGTATCTGCATTCCAGATTCTAGTGCTCGAAGCTGTTCAAGTTTCTCTGATTTTTCTAGTGGGGAAGGTTTTAGTTTTACAAATTTTTCTAAAATATCTCTTCGCCATGCATAAATCCCAATATGATGCCAAATATTTTCACTTCCAGTTGGAATACATGCTCTACTAAAATATAATGCTCTTCCAACATCGTCCACTTTTGGATTATTGTTTGTGAAAGTTGTTGCTACTTTTACAACTGATGGGTCATCAAACTCATCTGGAGAGGCTTTAACAATTACTGTAGTAATTTCCTTTAATGGATCATTAGCTACTTGAGCTAATTTTTGAATTAAATTTCCTGAAATATTTGGTAGGTCGCCTTGTAGATGAATAATATTTTTATATTTTTTTTCATGATCAAACTTTTCAAGAGCTTCTAATATCCTATCTGATCCACTTTCATGTTGATGAGAAGTCATTAATGCAGTTCCACCATATTCACTAACAGTTTTAAAAATCAACTTATCATCAGTTGCAACAACTACTGGAGCATTTAATTTTGCGTTTTTTGCACAATTGTATGCATGAATTATTAATGGGATACCATTTATCTTAAGTAGTGGTTTATTGGGTAATCTTGATGAACCTAACCTAGCAGGTATCATAATTATGGTATCAGTATATTCCAATTTTAGGCTCCATGAATCATCTATAATAATATTTATAGTTTTTTGTAAATAATTTATTACCCTTTTTGACTTTTATACTTGAAGAAAGCATTTCTTGCATGTAAATAATTATTTATTGAAAATTTTTTTTGTGGATTAATTTATGGATGCATTGAGATTTAACAAGATAGCAGCAGCTTTATTATCAGGTGTTTTGTTGATAATGGTTTTTGGAAAAATTGGTAATTTACTTGTTAATCCAAATACGGAAGTCTCAAATGCATACCCAATCGAAGTTCCAGAAAAAGCTGAAACAAAAATAAAAGAAACTAAAGAAATAGTGGTTGAACCTATTCTTGCTCTTTTAGCTAATGCAGATATAGATAGTGGTCAAAAAATTTCTAAAAAATGCGCTGCTTGTCATGGATTTGAGGCTGGAGGTGCAAACAAAGTTGGGCCTAACCTTTATAATATCGTTAACAAAGAACAAGGTAAAGCTGACTATGCATATTCTAAAACACTTGCATCATTATCTGGTAAATGGACTTACGAAGAGCTGAATAAATTTTTGTATAAACCAAAACTATTTTATAAAGGCACTAAAATGAATTATGCAGGTTTATCAAAAACAAAAGATAGAGCTGATCTAATTGCTTGGTTAAGAACAAAGAGCGATAGTCCTGTAGCCTTGCCATAGATAAAATACAAATGAACAAAAATCCCTTTTGAAAAGGTCCTTTTTATGAATGAAGCTGAATTTATTGAAATTTCAGATTTTATGAATTTATTGGCTGATCGTTCAAAAGTTATAACTTTAGAAGGTTTTAACTCAAATCTAACTCTACAAGTTAAAGATGATGGAAGCCCTGTAACAGACTATGATATAAATTCTGAAAAAATATTAAGAGAGATTATATCAGCCAAATTTCCAAATCATAACATATTTGCGGAAGAGATGGGATTTACATCAAATAACTCTGATTATACCTGGATTATAGATCCAATAGACGGTACTCGTAGCTATGTTATTGGAAGGCCTTTATGGGGTACATTAATATCACTTGCATTTAAAGGTGAACCAATTATTGGCATGGCTGATTTTCCTGCTCTAGATGAAAGATGGATTGGTTATAAAAATAAATGTCTACTTAACAACGCAGCTTTTAAAAAAAATTATAAATCCATCACAAGTATATCTGAAGCAACAGTTGGCTCTACAGGACCACATTTATTTTCTGAGATTGGTAAACAAAAATATGAAACTTTGATAAAAAAATCCAAGTATCATGTTTGGTCAGGAGATTGTCATAATTATTGTTTGGTAATCAAAGGAGGCTTAGATTTAGTAGTTGAAGAAGGTCTTTCTTCATATGATATCTTGCCATTGATACCTATATTAAAATCAAAAGATATTATTGTAACCGACTGGAAATCTAAAAAAATTAATCTTAAGAATGATTTATTCAGCAAGTACTCTGTAATTGTTGCAAGAGATAAGAATATTCATGACACAGCAATTAATTATATGAATTAATTTAAAATTTAACTTTTTGAACAATACTTAATAATCATATTTACTATGCTTCTTAATCCCATAGCTTCTCCACCTATAGGAAAGCCTGGCCGTGATGAAGTATTCCAAGCCATAAGATCAACATGTGCCCAATTTGTATTTTTATCTATAAATCTATTTAGGAATAATGCTGCAGTTATTGCACCACCTGTTCCTGATGATCCTGTACTGCTTATTGCATTATTATTTTTATCAAGTTGTTTATTATAAGGTTTAAATAAAGGCAATCTCCACATTGGGTCAATTTGTTTTATGCCCTCATTCATAATATCTTCCCCCAAAGTATCATTGTTTGTAAATAATGCAGGTAATTCTGTACCTAAAGCTACTCTTGCAGCTCCCGTTAAAGTAGCGAAATCTATAATAAAATCACTTTTTATTTTGCTTTCCTGACAATAAGTGAGTGAGTCTGCAAGTAATAATCTGCCTTCCGCGTCTGTATTACCAATTTCAACTGGTGTTTGGTTTCTTGAATAAACAACATCTAATGGTCTCATAGATTTTTCAGAGACCGCATTCTCAGCAAGTGGTAAAATTACTCTTAAATTAACAGGACAATTTATTGACATTAATGCATATGCTATTCCGAGAACTACTGCACTACCACCCATATCTTTTTTCATTAATAACATACTATTGGAAGGTTTTATATCCAAACCACCACTATCAAAAGTAACTCCCTTACCAACCAAAACAATGTTAGGATAATTGTTTTTTTTATTTTTATTCCATTGAAGATCAATAAGCACGGGTTTGTTTTCGGAAGATCTGCCAACAAAATTTACTAAGGGAAAATTCTTTTCTAGTTGTTTGTCTTTATATGATAAGATTGTAGGAGAAAATTTTTTAAATAATTTTTTAATTATTTTTTCGTAGTTTAATGGTGTTAGGATATTTGGTGGTAAATTTATCAAATCTCTTGCTAGAAAAATACCTCGCATTTCTGCAAAGCATTTTTCTAATGAATTTTTCGAAATTTCGTTTCTACATTGAGCCAAGCATAAGGACTGCTTTTCATGAGAACTTTTGTTTATTTTTTTTATGGAAAAATTATAGAATGCTAACCCCCATCCTAAAATAAAGTTTAACTTGTCAAAGTTTTCAAATTCATCAACAAATTGAACACTCCATTTTTTCTTTGGAAGTTTTTGTGATAGTTTAGCTGCTTGGTCAATTAAGCTTTTTTTCGGTTCATGGGATTTTTTAATTATAGCAATTGCTCCACCAAGAGCAAATTCCTCATCTGGGAAAAATCCAAAATGCTGCGTTTCAAGTGCAAAACTTGTATTTAAAAATTTTTTTTGTTTTTCGGATATTAACTTACTTGAATTTAAACTTTTTATATCGTTAAAAAGATAAAGAGGAATTGATTTGATTTTTCTATTTTCGCAAAATCCATTTAGAATCTCATTGAAATTATATACCATTATTTAATTACCTCGTATTAAAATTTAAAATTATAACATTACTCTCAAAATATGGTATTTCTAAATTAATAAAAAAGTTAAAGAAATGAATAGTATTTTAGAATTTTCAGAATTTTTTAAAAAATTAAAAAAATTAAATTATTTAATTTTTGGTTCCTTGATTATTTTAATAATTTTAGCTCTTTTCTCTGGGCAATACTCAATACCTCCTATAGACCGGGATGAAGCCCGTTTTGCTCAAGCTAGCAGTCAAATGATTCAGAGTGGTGATTATGTAAATATTAAATTTCAAGACGAAATTAGAGCCAAGAAACCAATTGGCATTTATTGGCTTCAAGCGTTTTCAGCAAAAATATTTGGTCAGGAAGATATTGGTTCGTATAGAATACCATCTTTATTAAGCTCTATTATAACACTAGTTTTTGTTGGTTTAATAACTAGGTTGATTTTTCCTCTTTATCAGACTCTTATCGTAACATTATTATTTGCATCATCAATTGTATTTATGGGAGAAGCTCACCTTGCCAAAACTGATGCTACTCTTTTGTGTTTAATCTGTGTTCAGCAATATTTTTTACTCAAAATAATTTTGCATCAAGATAATACTTTCAAAGTAAAATACCTTTACCCAATATTAGTATGGCTAGCTTTTTCTTTTGGAGTTTTGGTAAAAGGTCCTCTTTCAATAGCTATACTATTTCCTACAGTTATTGCCTTTTCCATAATTCAGAAATCTATAAGTCTGATAAAATCTTTAAGACCCATGTTAGGTTTTTTAATATGTACTTTAGTTATTCTGCCATGGTTTTTGGCGATTGATGAAGCAACAAACGGTATGTTTTTACAAAAAGCTTTTCAAGAAGATTTTTTTAGTAAATTGGAGAGTGGTCAAGAGGGACATGGTGCAATGCCAGGAACTCATTTATTAACATTATCAATTTCAATATGGCCTATTGCCACTTTTTTACCTTGCTTGATTTTATTTATTTTACAAAATAAAACTAATATAATTATAAAATTTTTAATGTGTTGGATATTACCATTTTGGGGTATTATCGAATTAATTCCAACAAAACTTCTTCATTATCCACTTCCAGTTCTGCCAGCAATTGCAATTCTAGCAATAGGTGGGCTATTGCAGTTTAAATCTAATATCAAAAAAATAAAAAGTGTATTACTTCGAAAAATTACCTATATCTCTTCTATTTTATTTAGCTTTGGAGGAATTATTTTAAGTGGAGGAATTTTTTATATTTCTTCTAAGTTTAATATTGAAAACGATTATATTTTAACATTTTTTACAATGTTGCTTGTCTTAATTGCGATTGTTATTTTTATTTTGTCACATACTTTGATTTTTAATTTCAAAACTTTATACCTAGATATTAGTAAAAGTTTTTACAATATTTTATTGGCAATCATTGCTCTTGGATCAATTTTTAATATTATTAATTATAATTTTGTTTTACCTAAACTAGATTATTTACATCCAAGTAAGGCTGTCATAGAGAAATTAAAAAAAGTTAAGGCTGATGCGGTTGCGTCTTCAGGCTATCATGAACCAAGTCTTGTTTTTTTATTAAATGGTAATGTTTTATTATCTAATCCTCACGAAGCTGCTATTTTTATGGCAGAGGGTAAAAACAATGTAGCGTTAATAGAAAAAAATGATCTAAAACAATTCTTAGAAACAACAAATGATCTTAATTTGAAAATAAATGAAATATTTATAGTAAAAGGTTTCAATATAGCTAAAGGTAGACATGTAGAAATATACATTTTTCAAAATCAATTGTTTGACCTGACTAATTAAAATAGCTATTGGTTTCTATATATTCAATTATTGCAATACTAAACATGTCCAAAACAACCGAAATATCTGTAGTTATTCCTGTTAAAAATGAAGCAGGAAATATTGATACCCTAGTAAGTGAAATTCATCAGTCATTAAAAAAGTTTAGTTATGAAATAATATACGTAAATGACGGATCAGAAGATAATACTGAATTAGAATTGAAAAATAATATGAAAAATAACAAAAAGTTAAGGGTTATTAGTCATGAAAACAGTCAAGGTCAATCTGCAGCTTTAAGGACAGGTATTAAAGCATCAAATTCAACACTAATAGCAACTTTGGATGGAGACGGTCAAAATGATCCATCAGATCTTCCTAAAATGATTGATACACTCAAGAGCTGTAAAGATGAGTTAGTATTAATTGGCGGAGTTAGAGTAAATCGTAAGGATAGTATTACTAGGTTATGGGCATCATCTTTTGCAAAATATTGTAGATTTATTTTGCTTAAGGACACTCACCCTGATTCAGGTTGTGGAATAAAAGTATTTCATAAAGAGTTATTTTTAAGGCTTCCTTATTTTGACCATATGCATAGATTTTTATCAGCTTTAGCCTTACGTGAAGGAGCCAAGGTTTTAAAATTTAATGTTAAACATAGAGAAAGAGTAGTAGGGACTTCAAATTATACTAATTTAGGAAGATTCCTAGTTGGCCTTTTTGATGTGCTAGGTGTAATCTGGCTAAGAAATAGAATGCCAAAAAATACTTCCTTTAAAGAGATTTTAAAATAATTAGGAATTTGTAATGAATTTTATATCATTCTTATCAACCCAGATAGAAAAAGGTGCAATTTTTTTAAATGAGTTAATAATTGTTATTCTACCATTTATGGAGCCTTATTTATTAAATCATCCAGAAGCAATTATGATTACTATAGGTTTTGGAGGGCAGGCATTATTTGCAACACGTTTTATCATTCAATGGATAAGCAGTGAAAATGCAGGTAAGTCAGTCATACCCATAGCTTTCTGGTATTTTTCAATTTCAGGTGGACTGGTTTTATTAACTTATGCAATTTGGAGACAAGATCCAGTTATAATTGCTGGACAGTCGGTTGGTGTATTTATATACGCTAGGAATTTATATTTTATATATAGAGAAAAAAAACTAGGAAATAATTCTTGAAGAACTTTTTAGTATATTAATCTTGAGACTAGATTTATGAGAATTCATTTTTAATTGGTCTGGCAAGTAAGTTTTTTATAATGTCTTTGATATCTGATTTTTTGTTTATTATTTTATAAATTGCGTTCACGATTGGCAGCTCTACATTAAGTTCTTTGGACAAAGAAATGGCAGCATCTAGAGCGTTTAAACCTTCTACTAGACGAGTAGGACGCTGAAAATTATTTTTTATTATATTAATCCCATATGCCATATTTCTAGAATGCGGCCCACTACATGTTAGGCTCATATCTCCAATTCCAGCAAGACCAAAGGCGGTTGCGTGATCCCCACCTGATTTTTTAATTAATTCGCATGTTTCCGAAATACCTCTAGTAATAAGCGCAGCTTTAGCATTATCACCTAATTCTAAACCTTCAACAATACCAGCACCAATAGCAATTATATTTTTTATTGCACCTGCAATAGATGCCCCACTTGGATCATTACTAGGATAAAGTCTTAAATTGGAATTGTGAAATAATTCGCAAATAGAAGTGGCTACATCAATCTCTTTATTAGCCACTATCGCAGCTGCTGGCTTGTTTTTAGCAATTTCATCAGCAAAAGTGGGTCCGGTTAGTATAGAAAGTGATATGTTATGAAATCTATTTTCTACAATTTCATTAAAAGTTTCACCTTTTTTTGTTGCAAAACCTTTTGAAGTAATAATTACATTTATTTTGTTTTTAGAAAAAGAGGAGATTTCTTCGATAGCCATTAAAACTCTTTTGCTTTCTGTGGTAATAAAAATTAAATCACTACCTTTTATGGCTTTTTCTTTATTTGTGGTTGCTTGTATCAAAGGACTTAATTTTAAATTAGGGAATCTCTCTGATTTACTATTATTTATTTGTGTTTCTCGTGTCTTATCGGATACTAATATAGTAGAATTATGATTTAACGTGGAAAGTGTAATTGCTAATGCTTGCCCCCATGCACCGCCTCCATAAAAACATATATTTGAATAAATTGACATTTATGCTTTTGCTCCACTTTTCCCAATATTTTGATGTATAGGGTTTATTAAATGTGCATTGGGATCTAATGGCCACCTTGGTCTTGGCTTAAAATTTAAATTACTTTCACCTTCATTATTATATTTTTCGTAGCCTGCCCATGCTATCATTGCACCATTATCTGTGCATAAATTTAATGGAGGCGCAAAAAAAGTACTATCTGTTTCTAAACATAGTTTTTTTAATTCTTCTCTTATATGTAAATTTGAAGCAACTCCACCTGCAACTACAAGTTGAATACTAGAAATGTTACCAAGAATTTCCTTAAATTTTGTAATTCCTAATCTAGTTCTATCAATTAAACAATCTGTTATAGATTTTTGAATGCTTGCTGATAAATCACTTATTATTTTTTTGTTTAATTTGTTTTTCATTGCTATCTGATTAAAAGCTGTTTTGAGACCTGAAAAAGAGAAATTTGGATTTTTAGATTTATGCATTGGTCTTGGTAAATAAAAACTCGTTGGATCACCATCTTTAGACATTTTTTCTATCATGGGTCCACCTGGAAAACCTATGCCAAGTATTTTTGCAGCTTTATCAAAAGTTTCTCCAGCTGCATCGTCTAAGGTTGAACTTATTCTGGTATATTTCCCATATTCTATTACAGCTATTATTTGAGTATGTCCTCCAGAAACTAAAAGCAGAAGATAAGGATATTCAATATTATCTGTTAAACGGGCGGTTAATGCATGTCCTTCTAAATGATTTACAGCAACGTAAGGTTTTTCAAGAGACATAGCTAAAGATTTAGCAAATACAGTACCTACAATTACGCCACCAATTAATCCTGGTCCTCCCGTAGCTGCAATTAAGTCAATTTCTTTTAAATTTAGCTTTGATTCTTCTAATGCTCTATTAATTGCGTGATCTAAGTTAGATAGATGGTCTCTAGCTGCTATTTCAGGCACAACGCCACCATAATTATTTAAATTTGAGTTTTGATTGATTACAACATTAGACAAAATATCTTTTTTTGAAGTAACCACGCCAATTGCTGTATCATCACAACTTGTTTCAATACCAAGTATCTTTATGTCATTAGAACCACGCATAAAATTCCTAAGTAAATTAAAATTTTACTATAAATTAAATTTAAAACTAAGTAATGCAATATAAATTAATATTGTATGTTTTACGATTTACTATAAGTGTATAGAAATATTCAAGAATTAATAAATAACTTGATAATATAAAAGATTAATAAATTAAAATGACACTTAAAATAAGAATTGCTACTCGAAAATCAGAACTCGCTTTACGACAAGTAGATATTGTTAAAAGTTATTTTGGAGAAGATGTTGAAACTGAAACTATTAAAGTTACTACATCAGGGGACAAAATTTTAAATAAATCTTTATCTGACATTGGAGGTAAAGGTCTTTTTATTAAGGAATTAGAGTATTTTATTTTAAATGGATTTGCAGACATTGCTGTTCACTCAATGAAAGATATGGAAACAGATATTGCAAAAAATACTGAAATCTCAGCTGTTCTTCCAAGAGGTGATAGAAGTGATGTCTTGTTAGGAAATTATGATTCATTCGATAATTTGCCAGATAAAGCAATTGTGGGAACAAGTTCTGTAAGAAGAGCTGCTTTTGCTAAATATTATAGGCCTGATTTAAACATAAAGATTCTGAGAGGTAATGTTGAAACTCGAATTGAAAAGCTAAACTCTGGATTATATGATGCAATTATATTAGCCAAAGCAGGTTTGGATAGGTTAAATATTAACGTTGGTAACATAATTCCAAATGAAATTATTCCTCCAGCATCTTCTCAAGGGGTTATTGCAATTCAATCTACTACAAATGGTAATAATGAATATCAAAAACAATTAAAGATGCTCTTAAATAAAATTAACGATGAAAGGGCTTTTTTTGAAACTTTAGCTGAAAGAAGTCTATTAAAAACTTTAGATGGTTCTTGTAGATCTCCAATTTCAGCAAGCGCACATTTTACCGATAGTAAAGAATTGATATTGTATGGAGCAATTGCAACTTTAGATGGTACGAAAGTAATTAGATCTAAAATTAAAGGATCGATTAAAGACGCAATTAAGTTAGGTAAAGAGTTAGGAAATAAAATTAAAGCTCAAACTAACGGTGACTTTTTATTTAAATAACTTCATTAAACAAGGAGTTGATGGATTAAAAAATCAAAAATAATAACTTTTGTCCTTCGAGAGAAAAAAGACGCTGAAAGGAATTCACAATATCTAAATGATAATGGGTTTTTTTCAAAACCGTTTCCTATAACAACATTAAAATATGAAGATTTTAAAAGCTTAAATATTTCTAAAAATGATTTTAATTATGTTATTATAACAAGTCCTAAAGCATTAAAAATTCTTGAAAAGATAATTTTAGACAAAATAGGCAATTTCACTAAAGATATAAGAATTTTTTCTGTAGGATTTGAAACTACATATCAATTGAAAAAATTATCTTATACTAATATTTTACAAGCAAATAATAGTTCTCAATCTTTACATAACTTAATTGTAATTAACACTAAAAAAGAAGATTATGGTTTATGGATTGCTGCTAAAAATAGAAGTGTTGAACTTGAAAAAAATTTATTAAATAACAACAGAAAAATAGAAATTATCGAAGGTTATAGCACCCATCCAATTTTAGAATTACCAAAGCCTTTGCAAACGGATTTAATTGAATATGATTTCTTAAATTTAGTCATATTTTCGTCAAGAAATGTATCAATTGCAAAACAAATTTTAGAAAATTACAATTTATTCAACATTGTTAAAAATAAAGCAACTTTATATGTTAATAGTGAAAATGTTGCTAAAAAAGCAGAGAGTTTAGGTTGGAGAAATATAAAAATTATCAAGAAAAATTTTACTAAAGAATTTTTAGATAATATAATCAAATTACCTTAGTAAACAGGGACATAACGATGATAAAAGCCAAAACTCATAAAGCTAAGAGTGATAAAGAAACAATCATCGATATGGAGCCGGTAAATGAAACACAAAAAACAATTATTTTAAAAAATCCTATTTTTTTAATACCATTTATAACCATCTTTTCGTTTATTATAATTTTAATTTGGTTAACAGTATATTATTTGCCAAATCATATTGAACAACAGTCAAATAAAATCACTCAACTAAACAACGAGATTGAGGCTTTAAAAGATAAAGAAAATATAAAAATTAATGAAATTAATACAGAAATTAAATTACTTAAAAATAAGCTTAATACTCTTGATTTTAATACTAGTGAAACAATTAAT